>VAPL010924818.1_pt1 | contig 35534 bp, 27 predicted proteins | sample 3395061 | NCBI WGS metagenome assembly VAPL01 (sample SAMN08290444, study PRJNA428436) | hydrothermal vent metagenome | isolation source: Deep-sea hydrothermal vent chimney 2 | place: Pacific Ocean: Juan De Fuca Ridge | depth 2182 m m | reverse complement strand
TTGGGTCCGCCATCAAGCCGCGCGATACCCGCCTTTTTACATTCGCCTTTGATCCGCACCACCAGCAGCAATGTGTTGACTTCACGCGGCAATTTCCCAAAGCGGTCAATCAGTTCAGCCGCGAAACCTTCCAGCTCAACCTTGCTGTGCAGCCCCGACAGGCGACGATACAATCCAAGGCGAACATCAAGATCAGGCACATATTTTTCGGGTATCAGAACCGGCACACCAAGATTGATCGTTGGCGCCCACTGATCGTCGGCGTCAGACAAGCCTTCCATTTCGCCGGCTTTAATCTTGGCAATCGCTTCTTCCAGCATGGATTGATAGAGTTCATAGCCGACTTCGCGCACCTGCCCGGATTGTTCCTGCCCCAGCAGGTTCCCGGCCCCACGAATATCCAGATCCTGACTGGCCAAGGTGAAACCGGCCCCAAGCGTGTCCAGCGATCCCAGCACACGCAGCCGCTTTTCCGCGGTATCCGTCAGCTTTTTGCGCGGCTTGGTGGTCAGGTAAGCATAGGCGCGGGTTTTGGAGCGCCCTACCCGGCCGCGTATCTGATAAAGCTGCGCCAGCCCAAACATATCGGCGCGATGCACGATCATCGTGTTCGCCGTTGGAATATCCAGCCCGCTTTCCACAATCGTTGTGGCCAGCAGCACGTCATACTTGCCGTCATAAAACGCATTCATACGGTCATCGAGAACCCCCGCCGCCATCTGACCATGGGCCACCATAAATGTGACTTCCGGCACTTGTTCACGCAGGAAATTTTCAATCTCGGGCAGGTCGGATATGCGTGGCACAACGTAAAACGACTGCCCGCCGCGATAGTGTTCGCGCAACAATGCCTCGCGGACGGTTATCGCATCGAATTCACTGACATAGGTGCGGATCGACAGACGATCCACCGGCGGTGTGCCGATGATTGACAGGTCACGAACCCCGGTCAGGGACAGCTGCAACGTGCGTGGGATAGGTGTGGCGGTCAGGGTCAATACATGCACGTCAGAGCGCAAATGTTTGAGGCGTTCCTTATGCACGACGCCAAAATGCTGTTCTTCGTCTACCACCAGCAACCCGAGTTTCTTGAAACGTATCCCCTTGGCCAACAGCGCGTGGGTGCCGATCACAATATCAACGGTGCCGTTCGTGAGCCCCTCGCGGGTCAGGGCTGCATCCTTGGCACCGACAAAACGTGACAGTTGCCGCACTTCTATCGGGAAGCCACGAAACCGTTCGGCAAAACTTTTGTAATGCTGGCGCGACAGCAGGGTGGTCGGCACCACGACGGCGACCTGCGTACCTGACATCGCCGCCGTAAACGCCGCGCGCATTGCGACTTCGGTTTTACCAAATCCCACATCACCGCAGATCAGCCGATCCATCGGGCGGCCTAGGGCAAGATCGTCCAGTGTTTCCTCGATGGCGCGCAGCTGATCTTCGGTTTCCTGATAGGGGAAGCGAGCAGAAAACGCTTCCCACATATGGTCGGGCGGCTCCATTATCGGGGCCGAGCGTAAAATCCGTTCCGCCGCCAACCGGATAAGCCGGTCAGCGATTTCGAATATTTTCGCTTTTAGGCGCGCCTTTTTCGCCTGCCATGCTCCACCACCCAAACGATCAAGCAGGCCTTCTTCATGGCCATATCGGCTGAGCAGTTCGATATTTTCAACCGGCAGATACAAACGCGCGTTTTCCGCGTATTCCAGCTGGATCATTTCGTGATCCGCGCCAGCCGCTGCAATGACTTCCAGCCCCTGATAACGCCCAATCCCGTGTTCCACATGAACCACCAGATCGCCGGGGGTCAGGCTTTGGGCTTCGGTCAGGAAATTCTCAGCCCGGCGTTTCTTACCGGGCCGCCGTATCAGTCGATCCCCCAGAACGTCCTGCTCTGATATGACGGTCAGGCCCTTGCCTTCAAACCCGTGCTCCAGCGCCCAGACCACCAGCCAGACGCTTCCTTTGCCCTTTGGAATATCACGAAAATTATTGATCAAGGTCGCCCCGGTCAGCCCCTGATCCTGCATCAGGCCAAGCAGGCGTTCGCGCGCGCCGTCGGAATAGCTGGCGATGACCACCTGATCCTGCAGGCGGCGTGCGTCTATGTGATCTTCCAGCGCACCAAACAGGCTGACGCTTTCCAACTGTCGTTCCGGTGAAAAGTTCCGCCCAATCCGCCCGCCTGCGTCGACCACGCCCGGTCCCGTTGCCAGAGGCAGCGCGTTGAAACTTAGCACCCGCCGCCCGGCAGTGATACTCTCCCACGCCTTATCATCCAGATAAAGCTGACCCGGCGGGCAGGGTTTATAGACCGTATCTATCCGGTTTTTCTGCTCCAGCGCCAGATGCCGGGTTTCATACTGATCTTCGATACTTTCCCATCTGGCCAGTCGTGTCGGCGTTACTGCATCATCCAGAACGATGCTCACCTCCGGCAGATAATCAAATATGGTTTCCAGTTCTTCATGGAAGAACGGTAGCCAGTGTTCCACGCCCTGATGTTTGCGCCCGGCACTGACGGCTTCATACAGCGGGTCATCCGTACCAGCCGCGCCAAATTCAATTCGGTAATTCTGCCGAAAACGGGTGATTGCGCGCTCATCCAGAATGATCTCTGATACCGGCGCCAATTCAATAACGCTTAGCTTTTCGGTGGTACGTTGTGTGATCGGATCAAAGCGCCGCGCCCCATCAAGAACATCACCAAACAGATCAAGTCGCACCGGCCCGCTATCCCCCGGCGGATAAATATCAATGATACCGCCACGAACTGCATAATCGCCGGGCTCCATCACAGACGGGGCCTGTGAAAATCCCATGCGCACCAGGAAACCGCGAAGCGCCGCTTCGTCAATCTGACGGCCCACGGTGGCGCTAAAGGCAGATTCTTTCAGTACACTTCGTGCGGGAACTTTCTGGGTCGCGGCATTCAATGTCGTCAGCAGTATGAACTGACCCGACATTCCATGCGCCAAACCGGCCAGTGTTGCCATGCGCGTTGCTGAGGTCACTGCATTGGGCGAAACCCGGTCATAGGGCAGGCAATCCCACGCCGGGAACGTAATTACCGTCACATGGGGGGCAAAAAACGCCAACGCGCCCTGCATGGCCACCAAACGCTTATCGTCCCGCGCCACATGCAGCACCGGGCCGCCGGATTTATCCAGCTCAGCCAATAGCAAGCGCGCGTCAAACCCTTCCGGAGCACCACTAACGGTAATATGAGATGTCTTTGGCATCGGAGGTTTCAGGTATAGAGCGGGGACCGGGTGTCAACCACCAAGCGGACCCACGACCAAATTCTGATACATTCCCCACATCGATGTCACGAAGACCGAAAACATGCCGATAATCTGAGTATACAGACGATGGCGGCCAAGTCGTTTATGCAACAGTTCACCGCTTGCGCCTTCGGCTTTGATCAGTCTTGCAGTCGACATGCTTAGCAAGCCGATGATCGAAAGCGGAAATACAAAGAAAAACAGCGCTTGGGCAAATTCTACGCCGTACCAAAAGCCGATCAGTGTAAGTGCGGTAATCGCCGCACATCCAAACGCCAGCAGCCACAGCCCGGATACCTGCCCGATATACAACAAACGGTTGCAGTTGATGCGAACCATGTCCTCCAGATCAACCTCGGACTGGCCACCTTTGCGCCGTGCGCGCAGCACCATGTCGAACGGCACCCCCAGCACCCAGTGGCTGGCCGTAGACCAGATCACGGCCAGTGCGATCCAGTACCAAAGATTGGAAAATGACCGCATGTCGATCACTTCAAAAACGGTGTCGTACCAGTCCAATTCGGTCGTCCCTGTTCAATTTCGCCGCGACACTACTAGGCGCGTCCGGCTATTGCTACCCTTGAGCTAAATTGAAATCCATGCCAAGCGGTTTCTGAGCCACACAAGGATAACAAACATGCCAAAACACCATGCTCCGTTTCCGGCAGGCCGGGCGCGACGCCTTAGGAGTACCCCGGCACTTCGTGGATTGCTGCGGGAAAACACCCTGAGTGCCAGTGATTTTATCTGGCCGGTGTTTGTGCAGGAAGGCAAAGACAAGATTTCCCCAATTGCCTCCATGCCCGGTGTTGCACGGCTGACGATTGACCAACTGGTGCTTGAGGCCCGTAAAGCGGCAGAGCTTGGTATTTCGGCTATCTGCATATTCCCATACGTTGAACAAAGCATGAAAACCGAAGACTGCGCTGACGCATGGAACGCAGACAACCTGTCAAATCGCGCAATCCGCGCATTGAAGGACGCGGTTCCCGAGATTGCGGTGATGACTGATGTTGCGTTGGACCCCTACAACATCAACGGCCATGACGGGTTTGTGGTGGACGGGCACATACGGAATGATGAAACTGTCGTGGCGCTGGTGAAAATGGCACTGGCGCAGGCGGATGCCGGGGCAGATATTATCGGCCCGTCGGATATGATGGATGGCCGCATCGGTGCGATACGCGCAGCACTTGAAAATGCCGGACATCAGAACACAACTATCATGTCATACGCCGCCAAATTTGCTTCCAGCTTTTACGGGCCTTTCCGCGATGCCGTTGGCGCAACCGGAGCGCTTCAGGGCGACAAGAACACATACCAGATGGACCCAGCCAATTCTGATGAAGCATTACGCCAGGTGGCCCGGGATCTGGCGCAAGGTGCGGACATGGTGATGATCAAACCCGGCATGCCCTACCTGGATATATGCAGGCGCGTTAAAGACGAATTCAACGCCCCAACCTTCGCCTATCAGGTGTCGGGTGAGTACGCGATGATCACCGGGGCTGCCGCAAATGGCTGGATCGACGGCGACAAGGTGATGATGGAAAGCCTGATCGCGTTCAAACGCGCCGGTTGCGACGGTATCTTAACCTATTTCGCGCCCCAAGCTGCGCGCGCGTTGCAAGGAAAATAACGGGGAATTGCCTGCCTATTTAACAACAGCTAATGACACCAGCACTTTGGTGTCGTATACTAGACCTTGACCGGCCAGATAAGGCAGGCACCAGAGGTAATCGGCAGATAAGGGTAAATCCATGAAGAATCTATCGCGGCGGTATTTTATCGCAGGCGCAGCCAGTACAACGCTTGTTGTAGCGGGCTGTAACAATGGCCTACAAGGCAACGGCGCTGAAACTATTGATGCGCGCGTTGACAGCTCATTAAATTTTCTTTTCTCAAACCATCCCGGCACCGCAGACCTGCGAGATAAATCCGCAGGCATGTTGGTAATGCCATTGGTAACCAAAGCCGGATTTGGTTTTGGCGGCTCATTTGGGCGCGGTGCGCTGCGGGTTGGTGGTGCAAGCGTCGATTATTACTCCGCTACGGAAGCCAGCGTTGGCTTTCAGATTGGCGCCCAGCAATCGGCACATGTGCTGTTCTTCATGACCGAAGACGCCCTGGCCGAATTTCGCAATTCGCCCGGTTGGGCGGCAGGTGCGGATCTTGAATATACCCTGAACACACAGGGCGAAAACATTTCAACCGGGACCACGACGGTTCTGTCGCCTGTTATTGCAGTAGTCTTTGGTCAGGCTGGGCTGATTGCCGGCGCTACGGTCAAGGGCACCAAATATACTCGGATAATCCCCTAAATCCCGAGAAAATGACGATAATCGACTAACGGCGCGGAATGCTCTTTCGCGCCGCGACGTATTTTCACGATTTTTCGGTTAGCTCTGGCCTTTTGTGCAGGCGCAGTATAGGGCGCGGCCAACCCCCTATTAAGGTAGAACTATGGACCTGCGAAATATCGCGATTATCGCCCACGTTGACCACGGCAAAACCACCCTGGTTGATGAAATTCTAAAGCAATCCGGCTCATTCCGCGAAAATCAGGCGGTGAATGAACGCGCTATGGATTCCAACGATCTGGAACGCGAACGCGGCATTACCATTCTGGCGAAAGCCACATCGGTCGAATGGAACGGTATGCGGATCAACATCGTTGACACCCCCGGCCACGCAGATTTCGGTGGTGAAGTTGAACGTATTCTGTCGATGGTTGACGGCGTGGTTCTGCTGGTCGACGCTGCCGAAGGCCCAATGCCGCAAACCAAATTTGTGACTTCCAAGGCACTGGCCCTTGGCCTGCGCCCCATTGTGGTGCTGAACAAAGTCGACAAACCAGACGCCGAACCCGACCGCGCACTAGACGAAGTGTTTGATTTATTTGCAAATCTTGACGCAGACAATGATCAGCTTGATTTTCCGACGCTCTATGCCTCTGGCCGTTCCGGCTGGGCCGACGTAGAACTGGATGGCCCGCGCAAAGACCTGGAAGCGCTGTTTGAACTGATTGTGGAACACGTCCCTGCCCCCAAGCAGATCACCCACGCGGATGAGCCCTTTCGTATGCTGGCCACAACCCTTGGGGCTGATCCATTTATCGGGCGCATTCTGACAGGGCGCGTGGAATCCGGTACGCTGAAAGCTGGTCAGACCATCAAGTCGCTTAACAGCGATAACAAAAAAATCGAACAATTCCGGGTCTCCAAAATCCTGGCGTTTCGTGGACTGGTCCAGACAGCCATCGACGAAGCAATTGCCGGTGACATCGTTTCCATCGCAGGCGTTACCACGACCACGGTTGCAGATACTTTGTGTGACCTAAGCGTTGAGGAAGCACTTTCTGCACAACCTATTGATCCGCCTACGATTTCTGTAACATTCGGTATCAACTCCAGCCCGTTGGCCGGGCGTGATGGTAAAAAAGTACAGTCGCGGGTCATCCGCGATCGCCTGATGAAAGAAGCAGAATCCAACGTCGCTATCAAAGTGGCCGATACCCCCGGTGGCGATTCCTTTGAAGTCTCAGGCCGGGGTGAATTGCAAATGGGCGTGTTGATCGAAAACATGCGCCGCGAAGGGTTCGAGCTGTCAGTTTCACGCCCCCAGGTTTTACTGCGCGAAGTCGACGGTAAAAAGTTGGAACCAATCGAAGAGGTGACCATAGACGTAGACGACGAATATTCCGGCGCAGTGATAGAAAAAATCACCGGAGTCCGGCGTGGCACACTGGCTGAAATGAAGCCCGCCGGCGCTGGTAAAACCCGCATTATCGCCCATGTCCCGTCCCGTGGTCTGATCGGCTATCAGGGTGAATTCATGACCGATACACGGGGAACTGGCGTTCTGAACCGGGTATTTCATGACTGGCAGCCGCACCGCGGTCACATCCCCGGTCGTCGTGCTGGAGTGCTGATTTCAATGGTACCCGGAATTTCGGTTGCCTTCGCCCTTTGGAACCTGGAAGAGCGCGGCCGCATGTTCATTGGCCCGCAGGAACAGGTTTACGAGGGCATGGTGATCGGTCAACATAGCCGGGAAAATGATCTGGAAGTGAACCCGCTGAAGGGTAAAAAGCTTACCAACGTGCGCGCATCCGGCACCGATGATGCGGTCCGCCTGACGCCGCATATCGTATTTTCGCTGGAAGAAGCGATTGCCTATGTGGACGACGATGAACTGGTCGAGGTCACCCCAAAAGCCATCCGACTGCGCAAACGCCATCTGGATCACCACGAACGCAAACGTGCGTCACGCGCTGCAATCTAGTCGCTGGTCTCAATGATCATCAACTCGCGCTCACTGGCGCCTTTGGCAAACGCCAGGGCCTCCTGATAGCGGGTTGAATTGTAGCAGGCTTCGGCGTCTTCAACCGACGCGAACCTTGCTACAACATTGCGCGGCCGTTCGCGGCCTTCCAGCTGAATGAACCGACCACCCCGGGCGATGAACTTGCCGCCATGTTCAGCGATTGCATCCGTCGCGATGGCTGCATATTTCATATAAGCCTCATCATCCGTAACCGTCACATGTGCAATCCAAAGTGCGCCCATATCAGCCTCCTATCAATTTTTCTATGGCGGCAATAGCCGCACTTGCATTGCCTGCATCCTGTCCGCCGCCCTGCGCCATTTCGGGTCGGCCACCACCGCCCTTGCCGCCAAGTTCAGCCACCGCCGCCCGTACAATATCGACAGCCGAAACCCTATCCGTCAGATCAGCCGTCACGCCAGCGGCCACAGCCGCCTTGCCGCCAGTATCAGCAATCAGCAACACCACACCCGAGCCAATCTGCGCCTTATGCTCATCAACAAGTGACGGCAAATCCTTACCACTTACGCCACTCAAGGTCTTGGCTACAAACGCTATCCCATTGATTTTTTTGACTTTCGACCCGGTTCCTTGCCCCGATCCACCAGCCATCGCTAATTCGCGGCGCAGTTGAGAAACCTCGTTTTGCAAGGCTTTTCGCTCGGCCAGCAAGCCTTTGACCCGCTCAACAATCTCGGCGGTTGGGGTCTTCATTGCGGTGGCAACATCGGCCACACGACCCGTTTCTGCGCTGATATGGGCTAAGGCCGCCGTTCCGGTTAATGCCTCAATCCGGCGCACTCCGGCGCTGGACGCACTGTCACCAAGTACAATACAAAGCCCAATATCCCCGGTCCGTTCAACGTGGGTGCCGCCGCATAATTCAATCGAATAGGTCTGCCCATCCAACCCCTTACCGGTTTGCGCACGGCCCATGGAAACCACCCGCACCTCATCGCCGTATTTCTCACCAAACAGCGCCTGAGCGCCTAAATCACGCGCGTCATCTGGCGTCATTATCCGGGTCTCAACTGAGGTGTTTTGGCGGATATATTCGTTCACATCCTTAGAAACCTGTGCCAATTCCGCGCCCGTTAACGCCGCCCCATGGGAAAAATCAAACCGTAAACGATCCTCTGCATTCAGAGACCCGCGCTGTGCAACATGCCCACCCAAGGTTTCACGCAGGGCCTCGTGCAGTAAATGCGTTGCGGAATGGTTCGCCCGAATTGCAGAACGGCGTGCGTGGTTTACCTCCAGTGCGGCCGCAGACCTACGCTCAACTGTTCCGCTTACAACTTCGCCGATGTGAATAAACACGCCCGCTACTTTGCGGGTATCCGTTATCTGAACCTCACCTGTATCTGTTTTCAGCGCCCCGCTATCACCAACCTGCCCACCACTTTCTGCATAAAACGGGGTCTGATTGACGACGATTTGTACACTGTCGCCCTTTGCGGCAGTTTCAACCGATACACCATCACGAACCAGCGCCAGCACTTCCGCCTCGGCATTTTCGGTTTCATAGCCTAAAAATTCGCTAACCCCATGTTCCTGGGCAACATCAAACCAAATCGTCGCGTCCGCCGTTTGCCCCGAGCCTGCCCATGCTGCGCGGGCCTTGGATTTCTGCTCAGCCATTGCGCTATCAAAACCTTTGACATCGACTGAACGGCCTTTTTCGCGCAACGCATCCTGCGTCAGATCAAGCGGAAATCCGAAAGTGTCGTATAACTTGAAAGCCGCCGCACCCGGCAGTTCTGCACCGTCAGGAAGGTTGCCTAATTCGTCATCCAACAACTTCAACCCGCGATCAAGCGTGGTTCTGAACCGGGTTTCTTCCGATTGCAGCGTGTCTTCGATTACCGACTGACCGCGGCCCAACTCTGGATAGGCCTCACCCATTTGGGCAATCAATGCGGGGACCAACCGGTGCATTACCGGATCTTTCGCCCCCAACAGATGTGCGTGGCGCATTGCGCGGCGCATGATCCGGCGCAGTACATATCCGCGACCTTCATTCGATGGCAATACGCCTTCGGCGATCAGAAATGACGTCGAACGTAGATGATCCGCGATAACCCGGTGGTGGATGTTTCCAGGGCCGTCCGGGTCGGTACCGGTTGCATTTGCGCTTGCTTCAATCAGTGCGCGCATCTGGTCGGTGTCGTAAATATCGTGCGATCCCTGCAATAGAGAACTTATGCGTTCCAGTCCCATGCCAGTGTCAATGGACTGGTTCGGCAGGTCGGTCATACTTCCATCGGCATGCTGCTCGTTTTGCATAAATACCAGGTTCCAGATTTCGATAAACCTGTCACCGTCCTCATCGGGCGAACCCGGCGGACCACCTGGTATCTGATCGCCGTGGTCATAGAATATTTCGGTGCAAGGTCCGCACGGACCTGTTGGACCCATCCGCCAGAAATTGTCGTCTGTGGCGATGCGGATAATTCGCTCATCCGGCAAGTTTGCTACTTTTTTCCAGATATCAGCGGCTTCATCGTCGGTGTGGTAGACTGTTACCAACAGGCGGTCTTTGTTTATTTCAAACTCGCGGGTCAGCAACTCCCATGCAAACGGAATTGCATCTTTTTTGAAATAGTCACCAAAGGAAAAATTGCCCAGCATTTCGAAAAATGTATGGTGGCGCGCAGTGTAGCCGACATTGTCCAGATCGTTATGTTTTCCACCGGCGCGCACACATTTTTGCGAAGTTGTTGCACGCACGTAATCGCGTTTCTCGACGCCGGTGAACAGGTTCTTGAACTGCACCATTCCCGAATTCACGAACATCAAGGTCGGATCGTTGCGCGGCACCAGAGGCGAGCTGTCCACCACCTCATGGCCGTTCTTTTCATAGTAGTTCAGAAAAGTGGACCGGATTTCGTTCAGGCTGGCCATTGTTGGGGTCTTTCACAGGGTATTTTCAGGTTAATAACCGTCTACCCCGGTGATCCAAAGCTGTCCACCGCAACAAAAAAGGCCGGGCAGATGTTGCCCGGCCGATCAAACATGTATTGAAGTTTAACCCTCAAGCAATGCGTCGTCGGCGTCATCACTATCGGCGACATCTTCTGCCTTGCCATCATAGTCAAAATCAAGCCCGTGTGCGGCGCGAATTTTGTCTTCGATTTCCAGCGCGATCGTCTGGTTTTCGCTTAGGTAGGTTTTCGCGTTTTCCCGCCCCTGCCCGATACGTTCGTCACCATAAGAATACCATGAACCGGATTTCTCAACGATCCCTGCTTTCACGCCCAGATCAATCAGTTCGCCATTTTTGGAAATGCCTTCGCCGTACATGATGTCAAACTCAACCTGTTTGAAAGGTGGGGCGACTTTGTTTTTAACCACTTTCACGCGGGTGGCGTTACCCACGACTTCGTCGCGGTCTTTGATTGCGCCGATGCGGCGAATATCAAGGCGAACAGAGGAATAAAATTTCAGCGCGTTACCACCAGAAGTGGTTTCCGGACTGCCAAACATCACGCCGATTTTCATGCGTATCTGGTTGATAAAGATAATGCTGCAATTTGACTTTGAAATGGAGCCGGTCAGTTTACGCATCGCCTGGCTCATCAGACGGGCCTGCGCACCAACCTGATGATCACCCATGTCGCCTTCCAATTCCGCCTTTGGTGTCAGGGCGGCCACGGAATCAATCACGATCATGCTGACAGCGCCCGAGCGCACCAGCGTGTCTGTAATTTCCAAAGCCTGCTCACCGGTATCGGGCTGGGAAATCAACAGCTCTTCCAAGTTTACACCTAGTTTCTGAGCATACAGCGGATCAAGCGCGTGTTCAGCGTCAACGAACGCACAGACACCGCCCTTTTTCTGTTCTTCGGCAATGCAGTGCAGTGTCAGCGTGGTCTTACCCGAACTTTCCGGGCCATAAATCTCTGCAACCCGGCCTTTGGGCAAACCACCAATTCCAAGGGCAATGTCCAGACCAAGGGAACCGGTTGACGTTGCTTCAATCTCGGTCACCGGGTTATCGCCACCCAGTTTCATGATTGAGCCTTTGCCAAACTGGCGTTCAATCTGTGCCAAAGCCGAATCAAGGGCCTTTTGTTTGTCGTTGCTGCGCTTGTCTGTCATTTCTAAAATTCTTGCCGTAGCCATTATTTTCTTCCTTATTTCATACCCTGCCTTGGGCAGCAATGCCGCCAAGTGTTCGCCTCTTGTTCTCATTGCTCCTTATGGGACCAAAAAGAGAACATTTCAAGAAAATTGTTCATACCTGACTTTTACAGCCCTTGGTTAATGAAGCGTTTAAGCAACAATTCTTTTTTGAGAAACTAATTGGAAGCCGAAAAAAGACTGGGTTTGAAACGGCGAAACGGCCCGGCAGAATCTGATTTCCATACTGCCTAATGTATCTGATTTTGCACAGTTGCCGTTAGTTCGCTAAGTGAAAACGGTTTTGGCAGAAATACTGAATTGGGAATTTTCGCCTGCTGCTGGGAAAAACTTTCCTCGGCGTATCCCGATACAAAAACGACCTTTACGCCTGGTCGTTTTTCAAGCGCTTTTGCAACCCAACTTGGGCCATCCATACCTGGCATAATCACATCGGTTACAAAAACATCGATCTTTAAGGTCGAGTCTTCGAGTGTTTTCAAAGCCTCTTCAGCGTTCTCGGCTTCCAAAACGGTATGTCCCCGCATTTTTAATGCACGCGATGCAAAGGCGCGAACCGGTGCCTCATCTTCCACCAAAAGCACAACACCACCTGACTTCATAGCGGTCTCTTTTTTCGGTTCCTTCACCGGCTCGGCCAACACCACGGCTGTTTCTGTAGTGACGGGAAAATACAAAGTGAAACTGGTGCCACTGCCAACAACGCTTTCGGCAAAAATATACCCGCCGGTTTGTTTGACAATCCCATAGGCCATGGACAGGCCCAAACCGGTGCCTTCGCCAACACGTTTGGTGGTGTAAAAGGGTTCAAATATTTTTGGCAGTTTGTCAGGCGGTATTCCGATCCCCTGATCCACAACCGACACGACGACATAATCTCCTGCGGGCACAACTGCCCGGTCTCTTTCGAAGGGCGTGTCTAAATGCTCGACCCGGGTTTCAATTTTTACCTCGCCGCCATCGGGCATCGCATCGCGTGCGTTTACAACCAAGTTCATGATTACCTGTTCCAATTGCCGCTTATCGGCACGGATCGGTAAAATATCCGGGTCGTGATTCAACAATAGCTTAACTTTTTCTCCCACCAACCGGTTTAGAAGATGGGTGAGTTCATCCAGAGATTCGCGTACATCGACGATCTCTGGTTTCAAAGTTTGTTTGCGTGAAAACGCCAGTAATTGCCCAACCAAACTAGCCGCCCGGTTGGCATTTTGGTTGATCTGGATGAGATCGGCAAAATCCGGATCGCGTTCGTCATGGCGCAAAAGTAACAGATCACAATGGCCGCTGATTGCCGTCAGTAAATTATTGAAATCATGAGCAACGCCACCCGCCAACTGGCCGATGGCCTGCATTTTCTGGCTTTGAACAAACTGAGCCTCCAGCGTTTTTAGTTTTGTTGCATCATTCAATACAACAATCAAAGAGGTTTCCCCGTCTATTTGAACCGGCGTCAAAGTTATTTGCAAAAATGTTTCTTTAGTTTTATTTTTTGCACGGACAAATTCGGAGTGCATTTCGCCCGGTTTTTCTGCCGCCCCAGACAGCCAGTCTGCTACGGATCTTCCCAATCCTTCAACCAGATCACCCAGGAATGCGCCTTTCGCATTATTGGCGCCCAGAAGATCGCGCGCCAGAGAATTACAAAAATTGATCTCACCGCTTGGATCCACCTTCAATAGCGGCACGGGTAAAGCATCGGACGGATCCCAGATGCCGCTGGCCGAAACTGGTGCTTCCAGCGCCGGCAACAGATATATTTCCTGCCGCCCAACTGTCGTTGCGACAATCGAGACCTGTGCACAAACCGGGCCATCAGCCCCGGCAATTTCATGCACCTGCCCGGATTTAAGTGGCAGATCATTAACCACCCGATCCAATTTTGTCTGACGCGCCCCGATTAGGCGGCGCATCGCTTCATTCATAAACAAAACAGTGTTCGACTTGCTGATCGTCATCATAGGCAAGCTGATATTTTCGGCCGCACGCCCACTTTGGGTACGCTCCAACACGTCTTCAAGCCGCCACAAAAAGCCTTCTTCCCCAATCTGATGCACAGAGAGTCGAAGATGGCCGCGACGCAACACGACATCTTCACGGGCAGAACCTTTTGCCATTGCTTTTTCCTGCAATCGCGCCAGCGTCGCTGCAGGGGCGGCAAAGATATTTCCCAGAGCTGTCACCAGAGTTTCTTCGTTGGCGCCATCAAAGCGTTCCATCGCCGCCCTGTTACGGTAGCTGACCATACCGTAGCGGTCGGTTGTAAAACTGGGTGAGGCATCAAGTTCCACAAAACGGGCAACGGTTCGTTGAAGGTCTTTTTGAGTAGCCATGTCGCGGCGTGCCAAATGGTAGATCAGCGCCGAAGTTGCCAAAAGGGCGGCACCACAAAACAAAAACACCAGACCGATTTGGGGATTAGGTAAATATAGTGAGATACCAATAGCTGACACCGCAAGCGCCAACAGCGGCCCGGACTTGGGGGCAAGCTGCACAGCCTTTTCAGTCAATGGATGGCGCGAAATCGCCGGATGCAGCACCGCAAGCTCCGATATTGATTCTTATCTTCCCCATTTCAGTATGAATTCATTAACCGCCAATTAAGGCCACACTTAAAACAACTATGGGTTGATAATCACCTTAGCTATACTCGCGTTAATAAAGCAACAAAAAAACCGTCTCCACCATCCAATGGGGAAAGTTGTTGGCGTTTATTACACTGCCAGTTGGTGTTTCGTTCGAGAAACGCATCAACCTGCGCGCTGTTTTCCTGCGTAAACATTGAACAAGTTACGTAGGCTAAAACACCGTTTTTACTTACAAATTTTCGAGAATTATCCAAAATATCCGCCTGCGTCTGGCAAAGCTCTGCAAGCCGGTCAGGCGTCAATTCCCATTTTGCATCGGGGGTTCGCCGCCAGGCACCATTTCCTGAACACGGCACATCACACAGAACCAGATCAAATTTTTGCCCAGCCAATTCAGTTTCGTCTATAATTGAAATGTCTGACCCTGCCCGATCAACACGCGCAGGCAAATCCTTCATTCGTTTAATATCAGTATCATACGCGCTGATCTTAAGGTCAGACCGGGCCGCCATCGCCAGGCTTTTGCCACCACCGCCCGCACAGTAGTCCAGCACATTCTGGCCGTCTTGCAACGGAAGATATTCAACAACCGCTTGCGATGCTACATCCTGAAATTCAATCAACCCTTCCAGATACGCACTACTTTGCGCGGCGCGGCGCGGGTTCTTTGTTACTTCCAGAGCTGTACTTGCCAGTTTATTGGGGGCTGTCAAAATATCATCAGCGGCCAATAGCTCTGCTACCTGTTCCAAATCCGATTTTTTCAAGTTAACCCGCAGGAATACAGGCGCGCGCGATTGCAGGATTTCCAGCACTTCATCGGCATCCTTCCCTAATGACGCATCAAAGTGCTCCAGCACCCAGTCCTGACAATCCAAACGCACGGCACGGGGTGCCTGTGACAGGTCTCTTATGCCGGCCTCGGCTTCGCTCAGAACATCCGGGGCGTATTTTTCGCCGGTGAAAAACAATGTGGGATCCAGGTCAGCCCCCCGTACCCAGCCGATCATCAAGGCACGCCCGGTTTCGGCCCCTCCCACAAACGCAAACGAGCGTTTGCAGCGAAGTGCGCCAAATACCAGATCACGTATAGCAGCCCGGTCACCCGAGCCCGCAAAGCGGTTAGATCGCCCCCAGTTGGTTACTATCTTTTCAGCAGCTTCGCCGGCAAGAATCCGGTCCAGAATTTCGATTGCAGCTGCAACCCGAGCAGGTGGGGTCATTGGGATTCTCTCTGATTTACATAAAGTTCGGCACGTAAGTCGCTGATATTACTAGGCTCCGCGATAATTTGGGCTTTCGCGTGTGATTTGTACATCGTGGACATGGCTTTCTTCCAACCCAGCCCCGGTAATTTTCACAAAATTGCAATTCTTGCGCATTTCTTCGACGGTTGCGTTGCCGGTATAGCCCATAGCCGCCCTTAGCCCACCAACCAGTTGATACACCACCGCACCTGCCGGGCCTTTGTAGGGCACCTGCCCTTCGATGCCTTCGGGAACCAATTTATCACTGGCCGCATCTTTCTGGAAATACCGATCGGCCGAGCCTCGGGCCATCGCCCCAAGGCTGCCCATGCCGCGGTAGGATTTAAAGGAACGTCCCTGATACAGGATCATCTCACCGGGGCTCTCATCGGTTCCGGCAATCATGCTGCCGACCATAGCGCAAGAAGCGCCGGCGGCGATTGCCTTGGCGAAATCGCCGGAAAACTTGATGCCACCGTCGGCGATAATTGGGATGTCTCCGGCCGCTTGGGCGCAGTCTTTGATTGCGGTCAGTTGTGGTACTCCAACGCCCGCCACCATTCGCGTGGTGCAAATTGAACCCGGTCCAATGCCAACCTTGATCGAGTCAGCGCCTACCCCGATCAGCGCCTTTGTGGCTTCGGCTGTGGCAACATTACCCGCAACGATCTGGAAATCACCGGATAACTTTTTCAGGCGCTCGACAGCTATTGCGACACCTTCGGAATGACCGTGCGCGGTATCAACCACAATCAAGTCACAGCCGGCCTCGATCAACGCTTGCGAGCGTTCATAACCTGCATCCCCAACCGTTGTCGCCGCTGCCACCCGCAGGCGGCCCAGATCATCCTTACAGGCGTGCGGGTTCAGCACCGCCTGTTCGATATCCTTAAGTGTCAGCAATCCGGTCAACTTGCCCTTCTCGTCTGTAACCAGCAGCTTTTCGATCCGGCGCGCACGCATCATGCCCTTGGCCTGTTCCAGATCTGCCGGTTCCTGCAATATCGCCAGATTTTCGGATGACATCATCACCCGTACCGGTGTTTTGTCATCACTGGCAAAGCGCATATCACGGTTTGTCACGATCCCCACCACATGGCCATCGTCATCCACGACGGGAAAGCCCGTAACACGATAACGCTCCTGATAGGCCTTGGCATCCGCCAGCGTCTGATCCGCTTTCAGAGTGATCGGGCTAAAAACAATGCCGCTTTCAAAACGCTTTACCCGGCGCACTTCGCGGGCCTGTTCTTCGACATTCAGGTTTCGGTGTACCACGCCAATGCCACCTGCCTGCGCCATGGCAATTGCCATACGGGCTTCGGTCACGGTGTCCATGGCAGAGCTAAGCAGCGGAATGTTCATTTTGATTGAACGGGTCACATTGGTGGTCGTATCCGCCGTGGATGGCAGTACGCTGGACGCACCCGGAACCAGCAAAACATCGTCGAATGTAAGAGCCTCGCGAATCTCCATATCAGTCTCCTTGGAGGTGTTCGTTTGACGCTTCCCTATTTCACGGGTCGGGCGGAATGAAAAGGGCTATTCCCGGTTCAGACCTTCGAGGCGTTGGATTTTGCGGCCAATGGCCCGGCGACCCACATCTTGAGAATTTTATACGCAATGACCGGAATGATTAAGGTCGCTGCTATCAATGAAAGCCCGCCCAGCAATCTGAATATCCCACCCTCAGTTACCGCCAAGATCAACATCAGGTTTACAAACGCCGCCAGTGGAAATGTAAACGCGCCCCAGAACGGGCTGAACCCGGCGGCCGTCAGGTAGCGTGTTCCAAGCACAAGTATTGCCATACCCAGAATTGCCAGCCAGCCAAATATCAGCGCAAGCGTGTCATGGCCCAGCAATGCGGCAACGATTCCCAACAGCACCATCGGTGACAGGTGTATCGCCAAAGGTGGGCGCAGCGGTGGAGATGTCGGATTGCGCACAACCAGCACCAGACTGCCCAGCCAGATCGTAAGGGCGGCGGCGATGCTTAGCACAAATATCAACTGCGAGGTTGCTGTCCAACCCAGTGGAATACCCGCCAGAGGTGCGACAATGAAGCCAACAAAAGTCAAATGCCAAACCGGTGTCATCCGACGTTTTGCCAACGGAGCCCCCCACAGCACCGAGATTATAATTACCGCAACAACTGTGTGCGCTGCCAGAGCAGCAAAAAACGTCCACTTGGCTAAGTAGGTTGAATAGGGAACCATCGCAGCCGCCAGCAGCATTGCCGCCATTGAGCCCGCTGAAATCCCGGCGCGACCCGGCATGATCCGCAGATCATCCACCAGCGCCGAAGGACGGCGCAGGAATTTTGCAAGGTAAGCCACTACAGCGAACAGGAATAGCAGTGAAACAGCACCCAGCATGGCTTCGCCAATGTCGCGTGGAATTGCAAACACCTCAGTCGCGCGGCGCCACGCAAGACCAAGCCCTAGCAAGCCTAAAATTGGCGGAAATATCGCAGGCGGCGTTTGCCGCCAAAGGCCGGGTTTGGATTGCATTTGGATGATCCTCGTTCAATAAATCTGGCAATGAATTGATCTGCGAATTGATCTGCGCGCCTCACATGCAAGAATACGCATAAGTTCGCCCAAAGCAAGCCTCAGCTAAAGGCAACATAATTTACCAACTATTTCTTCAATAACTGCCCGATCTCAGACGGACATGTATCGCGAGATCCTCTATATCTATTTCATGCTGTTCCAATTACCTGATCACGACACTCTTTATACCGCCCTCGTTGCTCGGGATGCGTCCTATGAGGGGCGGATCTATGTCGGGGTCAAAACAACCGGGATATTTTGCCGACTAACCTGCCCGGCGCGTAATCCCTTGTCGAAAAACTGCGTATTTTATGAAACCGTTGCCGAGTGTATTCAGGCCGGGTTAAGACCCTGCAAACGCTGCCACCCGCTGGCTCCGGCGGCAGACTCTGATCCGGCGATCCAAACATTGCTGAAAGCGCTGGAAAGCAACCCGGCGCGGCGTTGGTCGGAGGGTGATATTATTTCCATGGGCTTTGACCCATCAACCGTGCGACGCAATTTCAAACGCCAATACGGCATTACATTTCTAGAAATGGCGCGGGCTGCGCGGATGCGTGATGGATTGCAGGCAATGAAAAACGGCGGGCGTGTCATAGATGCGCAACTGGATGCCGGGTTTTCGTCACCCAGTGCTTTTCGGGCGGCTTTTGCGAAGATGCTGGGAACCACGCCTGCCAGTTTTTCCAACTCTGGTCATTTACTGGCAGACTGGATCGACACCCCGCTTGGGGCAATGATCGCTGTAAGCGATAAATCAGCGTTGCACCTGCTGGAGTTCGCAGACCGCAAAGCATTACCGCGCGAGCTGAATAAATTGCGCGCACAAGCTAAGGGGCAAATTGGGTTCGGGCGCCATGCCCCAACTGATCAGGTTGAAGCAGAGCTGACTGATTTTTTTGCCGCTAGAAGCGAACGGTTTGATGTACCTCTGGCCTTGCATGGGCCACAATTCACCTGTGAAGTCTGGCGGGTATTGCGTGATATTCCTGCTGGCCAAACCCGCAGCTACGGCGATATCGCCCGTGAACTGGGCCGTCCAACTGCGGCGCGTGCAGTGGCGCGCGCTAATGGTGCAAACCAGATTGCCATTGTCATCCCCTGTCACCGGGTCATTGGCGCGGATGGTTCATTGACCGGCTATGGTGGCGGGCTGTGGCGCAAACAAAAGCTGATAGAGCTGGAGCAGCAGTTTAACCAAACAGGGGCAATAAATCCACCAGATTTGATTGGTTAGACCGATCGTTGCGTTACCGATAAAACAGAGACAGCCCAGCCGCAAATATATGTACTTTAGCCGGATTTGCCGTTAGCGAAACTTCGTTGCCGCGCAGATCATGGACGATGCCGGGAAGTTTGGCGATTACCGGCGCTGCATCCCCAATTGGGTCAAAATAGATTTGCGTCACTTCGCCCAGCAATTCGGTGAAATTAACCTTGCCTACGAAAATCGGCGTGCCTTTGCTGACCCGAAAGTCTTCCGGGCGAACTCCGATATTAACTGCCATGCCCATATCGCCGGCCTGTGTTGCAATATCGGACACAGCTTTGCCGCCTCCACCCAGATCAATATGGGTCTGCGCACCGGTTTTGGTGATTTTCCCGGGTAAAAGATTCATCGCTGGTGAGCCGATAAATTGCGCCACGAACTCATTTTCCGGGCGCTCGTACAGGTCCAGTGGTGTGCCAACCTGCGCTATGCCTTTGTTTGCCAATACCACGATACGGCTGGCAAGGGTCATTGCTTCGACCTGATCATGGGTCACGTAAATCATCGTACTTTCGGGCATCGATTCCTTAAGTTGGGCAATCTCAATCCGGGTTGCCACGCGCAGGGCTGCATCCAGATTGGAAAGCGGCTCATCAAACAAATAAACCTTTGGATCACGCACGATAGAGCGCCCAATGGCCACACGTTGACGCTGCCCGCCCGAAAGCGCCTTGGGCAAGCGATCCAAATAATCTTCCAGCTGCAAAATTTTCGCCACCTTGTTTATTGCGGCGTCAATTTCATCTTTTGGTTTCTTGGCGATTTTCAATGCGAACGACATGTTATCCCGCACGCTCATGTGTGGATAAAGGGCGTAGGATTGGAAAACCATCGCAATCCCGCGTTCAGACGGTGGTATATTGTTCACCACCTCACCATCGATTTCCAAGGTGCCACTGGTAATTTTTTCCAACCCCGCCACCATCCGCAACAGCGTAGACTTACCGCAACCAGAAGGGCCAACAAAGACGACCAGCTCACCGGTTTGGATGTCAAGGTTGATGTCTTTGAGAACCTCAATGTCACCGTAGGATTTGGCAATACCAGTAAATTTCAGATCGGCCATTGCCGCCCTCCTCTATCCAATTTTCAATGCCAGGCATGGTTGCCATGGCCCCAAATTTACAATTCTATCGGCCCCTGCATGGGCGCTATTCAGTTCTTGCCCGATTTGCGCCCATTTACCCGCAGGCAGACGGGCATACCCTGGCTCATCACTAATGTTGAACGCACAAAAAACGGTTTCACTTCCAAGTGTCCGGATGAACCGCAAGACATTTCCATCAACGGACATCGCTGATTGTTCGCCGCGAATTAACGCTTGGTGTGCGCGCCGGAAACTGATTGCTCGCCGGTAATGGTGCAAGATCGAGGTCGGGTTAGCCTCTGACGCCGCGACAGAGCTGTGCAGATGCTCACTTGGCACCGGCAACCAAGTCCGCCCGGATGTAGAAAACCCGCCATTTTGGTTTGACTGGGTCCAGACCATCGGTGTGCGGCAGCCATCCCTGCCCTTATATTCCGGCCAAAATTCGATGCCGTAGGGGTCTTGCAGATCCTCAAATGGAACTTCGGCCTGCTGCAACCCAAGCTCTTCGCCCTGATAGATGCAGGCCGATCCACGTAAGCACATCAACATTGTCAAAAAAAGACGCTCGGCTGCTGGTGTCAGCGACCAGCGGGTGGCATGGCGTTCGACATCGTGGTTCGAATAGGCCCAACAGGCCCAGCCATCGGCGGCTACTTCGCCCACATGGGCGAACACGTCAGCGATCACTTGTGCTGTTGGCATTTCGCCCGACAGCAATTCAAACGCATAACACATCTGCATCAGATCATCGCCGGCAGTGTATTCCCCCAGCAATTCCAGACCGCGCTGTGCATCACCAATTTCGCCAACGGCGGCGGCGTTATAGGGTTCCATCACGGCCCGAAGTCGGCGCAGAAATTCAAGGTTTTCCGGCTGGTTTTTGGAATAAATATGTTCCTGATGATTATAGGGGTTCACGGCTGGTGCGATTGTCTGATTGCGCAATTCAGGCGCAAGGGCCGGGTTATCGCGCAGCTGTTTGTCGGCAAAATAGAAGTTAATAGTGTCCAGACGGAAACCATCGACACCACGCTCCAGCCAGAAACGTGCAACATCCAGCAGGCTTTCCTGCACTTGAGGTTCATGGAAGTTCAGATCGGGTTGCGAGGCCAGAAAGTTATGCAGGTAATACTGACAACGGCGCGCGTCCCAGTGCCAGGCCGAGCCCCCAAAAATGGACAACCAGTTATTGGGCGGCGTGCCATCCGGTTTTGCGTCGGCCCAGACATACCAGTTGGATTTGGGATTATCCTTTGACTGGCGGCTTTCCTTAAACCAAGGGTGCTGATCCGAGGTGTGGCTTAGCACCAGATCAATCATTACCTTCAGACCAAGATCGTGAGCTGTATCAATTACGGCATCAAAATCAGATAGCGAGCCAAACATCGGATCAACATCGCGGTAATCCGAAACATCGTAGCCAAAATCTTTCATCGGGGACTTGAAAAACGGCGAAATCCACACTGCGTCCACACCAAGCGACGCAATATAGGGAAGCCGTTGTACAATACCCAATAAATCACCGATGCCATCGCCATTGCTGTCTTGAAAGCTACGGGGATAAACCTGATAGATCACCGCTCCACGCCACCAGTCCCGGTCTGGCAAGAGTTCAGACTTTGGGTTCAATGCCTGTACAACACTCATTTTAAGCTACTCACCTTATTTGACCGAGCCAGCCATCAGGCCGCGTACCAGATACTTTTGCATTGCAAAGAAAACCATCAGCGGCACCGCTATTGATACGAAGGCCGAGGTTGCCAATATTTCCCAGTTCCCGCCTCGTGTGCCCAAAAGCTCGACAATCTGTTTGGTCATCACCGTGGTCTCACCCGTTGAATCGATCAGGAATACCAGTGCGACCAGCAAGTCATTCCAGGTCCAGAGAAACTGAAAGATTGCAAACGATGCCAGAGCCGGAAAGCTGAGCGGCAGGATGATTTTCACGAAAATCTGAAACTCAGTCGCACCGTCAACACGCGCATTTTCGATGATGTCCTTAGGCAGCCCAACCATATAATTTCGCAAGAGATAGATCGCCAATGGCAGCCCAAACCCGGTATGGGCCAGCCATGCGCCCAGATAGCCTTTACCAATGCCAATTTCATTATGTAGTTTTAACAGCGGGATCAGGGCCAGTTGCAGCGGAACCACCAACAGTCCGACGATTGCTGCAATCAGCAGCGCGCGTCCGGGGAATTCCATCCAGGCCAGCGCATAGGCGGCAAAAGCCGCAATCAGAATTGGAATAATTGTAGCCGGGATCGTCACCGTCAGCGTATTGAAAAACGCCTTGCTCATTCCCTCTCGGTTGCTTGGATCAAACAGCACGTTTTTGTAGTTATCCAAGGTGAATTCGGGCGGTGTAATTGCGGTGACGAAAATGCGCTGGCCGCGACTGCCAGAGAATGGCTTTGTATTGGTTAATCTGTAGTGACCACCAGCAGAGACAGTGATGTCGCCACCTTTTGTCAGGGCTCCCGTATCTCCGGCGTTGAATGCGTCGATCGCCTTTGACGAAATACCATAAACCGAAACTTCGACTTCTTTGCCTTCTTCAAACAGCTCACCTTCAATCACATAGAGCGCACCCTCTTGTACCTGTAGCTCAGGCGCGTCTGCGCGCAGTACCAGGTTTTGTTCAGACGGGAACATCGCTTTCCACCAGCCACTGGTTGAAATCTGATCGGCTGTGCGAAAAGATGAGACAAACAGCCCAACAGTTGGGAACAACCAAAGAGCAACCAGCGCAACAACTGAGATATGTACCGCCCAAGTCAGGCTGGATTTTGAACCGGCAATATTATCCATAACCGCCCCCTACTGCATTTCTTTGCGCGCATTGCGCACATTCCAGACCAGTATCGGCGTGACCAATAACATGATCACCATCGCACTGGCCGAGCCAACGCCCCAGTCGTTGGCTCTGAACAATTTGTCGAACATATAATTGGCCAACACCTGCGTTTGCCACTGGCCGTTGGTCATCGCGAATACGATGTCGAAAACCTTCAAAACAACGATGGTGATCGTGGTCCAGACGACAACAATTGTCCCCATAATCTGCGGCACCTTGATCTTGAAAAACACCTGAAACGGGTTGGCCCCGTCAACGATCGCGGCCTCGATGGTTTCTTCCGGGATGCCACGCAATGCGGCAGACAAGATGACCATCGCAAACCCGGTCTGAATCCAGATCAATACAACCATCAGGAACATGTTGTTCCAGATGGGAATAGTAAGCCATGTCTTGGGTTCTTCGCCGCCCAACCAAAGGTAAAGCGCATTCAGCACGCCGATCTGATCCTGATCAATCGGGCGCGTGTCGTAGACCAGTTTGAATATCACCGCCGCACCGACAAACGATATGGCCATCGGCATGAATATCAGAGATTTAGCGATATTTCCCCAACCGATCCGGTCGGTCAATTGCGCCGCTAACAGACCGAAGGCTGTTGAAAATGCGGGAACGATCAGTAGCCACATCCCATTGTTTAACAAGGCTTCCCAGAATTTAGGTTCACCCATCATTTGTCGGTAATTGTCTAAACCTACCCAGTTGAACTGGGTTGATCCGTCTGGCAGGGTCACCCGTTCTGTCAAAGAAAGGCGCATGGTTTCAACAACCGGATAGGCCAGATATAAGCTAAGCGCCAAAACGGCAGGAAGCACAAACAGCCACGGGCGCACCATATTTGCACGGGTAATATTTCGCCCTGCATTGGGGCCGCGCGCCGGGAATAATACCTTGTCGAGAAACTGGTTGGAAAAGTAAAAATAACCAACGCAACCGCCAACGCCAACAATTATTGTGATTAAGCCCTGTAATGCCGGGTGCATGGCCGCATCCTTCCAATGGCAAGATCAGAAATGTAATTTTGTATTTGCAATTGGGGAAACCCGAACGATATGGACGGATTTCCCGTTAGTATTTTAGCGCTTACTTAAGTGCGTCCCAGGATGCCTGAATTTCATCAGCCACTGCTTTCGCGTCCTTACCGCCAGCGTAATCAACCATACCGGTCCAGAACGACCCTGCACCAACACCACCTGGCATCAGATCGGAACCATCAAAGCGGAAGGTTGTGGCGCCAAGAAGAATTTCGTTCATCTTAGCGAGCGTTGGATCGCTGAACGCGCTGGCATCAACACCCATGTGCGGGGTCAGAAAGCCTTTGCGTGCCATCCAGGTCTCGTGCGCAATCGGAGTCTTCAGGAACTCAATAAGATCATGCGCACCGGCACTATCATTTGTGATCCCCCAAACCGTACCAGCACCCAGAACTGGGGCACCTAGGTCTTTACCTGCGTAAGCCGGGAAGTAGAAGAAATCAGCGTCTTCACCGACAACCGTGCCTTCAGGGAAGAACGCCGGAATGAATGAAGCCTGACGGTGCATATAGCATTGTGGAGGTGAGCTAAACATACCTTTTGGGCTGTCGCGGAAGTCAGTTGATGCAACAACACCGGCACCACCAGCAACGTAGGCGTCGTTTCCGGCAAATGCGCCAAATTCTTCAATCGCTGCAATGATACGCGGATCGTTGAACGGGATTTCATTGGTAACCCATCCGTCATAAACATCCGGCGACTGAGTGCGTAACAGCAAGTCTTCGACCCAATCTGTTGCAGGCCAACCAGTTGCGCCACCTGAACCCAGACCAATACACCAAGGCGTTTCACCATCGGCAACGATCTGGTCTGTCAGCGCTTTCAGTTCCTCCATGGTCGTAGGAATATCGTACCCGGCATCTTCAAAGTTCTCTGGCACGTACCAAACCAGTGACTTCACATCGACTTTGTAGAAAAAGCCGAACAGTTCATCAGCTCCGGCCGGGTTCGAATAAGTCCCAAGATCGACCCATGACTGACCAGCCGCATAGTTTTCGCGGACCCAATCAGCGGTGCCATCAGCCAATGGTGTCAAAAACCCGCGTGCAGCCAAATCAGCGGCAAGCCCAGGTTGCGGAAATGCGGAAATGTTAGCGGCTGAACCGGCCTCTGCATCAACAAGGATCTGTTGTTCAAAGCTGTCGGAGCCGACGTAACGCACGTCGTAGCCAGATTGTTCCGCAAATACAGCCAGTACCGCTTCTACGTTTTCCTGATCCGGCCCGAGCCACGGGCCAAACACTGTTACTTGCTCTGCTGATGCCATACCGGCACTCAGCGCCAGTGATGCGACGCCAGCATATAATACATATTTCATGGATATCCTCCCAAGTGGGCGCCCTATCGAGCACCTGTAGATCTACGCCAACCGCGACTTGGGTTTTCCCAAAGCGCTTTGGATAATTTGAACGTCGAGGATTCAAAGCCACCTGTCAACGTAAATATCACATTTTCGCCATTTTTGCTGAACATATTCAACTTTACACGTATGTACTGAGAAAATCGCCCTTTGACCTTTCTGAAATTGCTACCTAATGTTCTTGTGTAATTTGAAAGCGCTTTGGATACATGAACCTCAAGGAACTATCTAATATTCTGGACCTGTCCCAGACCACTGTAAGCCGGGCTCTGAACGGTTATCCAGAAGTTAACGAAGCCACCCGGCGTCGGGTGGAAAAAGTTGCGCGCGAAAACAACTATAGCCCCAATACTCGCGCCAAGGGGCTGGCGACGGGTCGCTCGATGGCCATCGGCCATGTGATTCCAATCTCAACTCAACATGAAATTGTAAACCCGGTGTTTGCAGATTTTATTGCCGGCGCCGGTGAGGTCTATTCTCGAAATGGCTATGACATGTTGCTGTCTGTGGTATCCGACGACGACGAAGCTGGTGCTTATCGTACATTGGCTGCAAAGGCTTCCGTTGATGGCGTTATCGTTCACGGACCGCGGCCCAATGATCCGCGTATTAAATTGTTACAAGAACTCGGCCTGCCCTTTGTAGTCCATGGGCGTGCCGACGAAAATAAGGCTGACTATTCCTGGGTAGACGTCAATAACCGGCGTTCCTTTCAGCGCGCGACGGAGTTCCTTCTTGATCTTGGCCACCGCCGTGTTGCGCTGATAAACGGGCTGGAATCCATGGATTTCGCAAATCGTCGCCGGGACGGATTTGAAACCGCATTGGCTGCACGCAAGATTGTTCTGGACACAGATCTGATGGTATCCGAGGAAATGACCGAAGATTTTGGCTATCGTAGTGCTATTAAAATGCTAAAATACGATGTGCCACCAACTGCGTTTCTGGTTTCTTCCATGATCACTGCAATTGGTGTACGCCGAGCCATTGCTGATACCGGCAAACAAATGGGCCGGGACGTGTCTGTGGTTATACACGATGATGAACTGTCGTATCTGCGGAATGGGGCGGATATTCCTATTTTTACCGCGGCACGTTCTTCCGTTCGCCAAGCCGGTCAAATATGCGCGGAAATGTTGCTAAACATAGTTGGCCAGCCGCAGGATAGTGCGCAACACATCTTGTTGGAAACAGAATTAACGGTAGGTGAAAGCACAGGCCCCGCCCCTACTTCTACATAAAGAATATGCTTGATCGATTTGATTTTCCAGAACAATTTCTCTTTGGTGCGGCTACGTCAGCCTACCAGATTGAGGGGCATTCCTTTGGCGGAGCCGGGGCGACACATTGGGATCAATTTGCGAAAATACCTGGGAAAGTTGCAAACGCGGAAAACGGCGCAATCGCGTGCGATCACTATCACCGATACCGGGAAGACCTCGATTTTCTTAAAGGCTTCGACGCCTACCGGTTTTCCACAAGCTGGGCCCGGATATTGCCCGAGGGTCGTGGCCAGATAAACCAAAAAGGACTGGATTTCTATGACCGTCTTGTAGACGCCACGCTGGATCGCGGGTTGAAACCTTTCCTGACGTTGTACCACTGGGAGCTGCCGGCAGCGTTGTCACAGCTTGGTGGCTGGACTAACCGAAACATCACGGGTTGGTTCGGCGATTATACGGATATTGTTATTTCCAGGCTTGGCGATCGTCTGGAATCTGTTGCCACAATAAATGAACCCTGGTGCGTCGCCTATCTATCGCATTTTCTCGGCCACCACGCCCCCGGTCTGACCGACCTGCCCGCCACGGCAAATGCAATGCACAATGTTTTGCTGGCCCATGGGGAAGCAATGCAAAGGATGCGCGCCTATGGGCAGGAAAACCTCGGCATTGTGCTGAATTTCGAACACATCCAGCCTGCTGATCAAAACCTAGAAACTCTTGCTGCATCAAACAGATACGACGCGATCTTAAACAGGTGGTTTGTACAGGCGGTGACCAGGGGCAGCTACCCACAGGAGGCCCTTTCTGGCTTTGGTCAACATATGCCCGTTGGCTGGGAAGCCGATATGGATCAAATCAGCAGGTCAATCGACTGGCTTGGCGTGAACTATTACACCCGGCAAATTATAGCGGCTGATCCTTACGCCACTTGGCCCGCAAATAAAACCGTGTCTGGCCCTTTAGATAAATCCCAGATGGGTTGGGAAATTTACCCCGATGGTCTGTACAATGTCCTGACCCGTCTGAAGAACGACTACACCAGTGACCTGCCTCTATTTGTTACGGAAAACGGCATGGCCTGGAGTGATCTGGTGCTAGGTGCAAAGGTAAATGATGCCGAACGCCTTGATTACTTTAGCCAACACATCCGGGCTGTTCATCGCGCCCTGAACGACGGCGTTAATATTCAGGGCTACTTTTTCTGGTCGCTGTTAGATAACTTTGAATGGGCCTTTGGCTATGATAAGCGTTTTGGATTGATTCATGTCGATTTTGAAACACAGGTTCGAACACCGAAGATGAGCTACAATATGTTGAAAAAAGCCTTTGGGCGGGAAACGGGAAATGACTAAACATCCCCCAAATCGCTATACTCTTGTAGCAGACATCGGTGGCACCAATACGCGTGTTGCGCTGGCCGAAGGTACGGCATTACTGCCTGATACCGTTCGCAAGTTTTCAAACCGAGATTTTCCAGACCTTACAACGGTATTGCACGGCTATATTGTGGACCAAGGTGGTGTAAATTGTGCCGGGGCATGCGTTGCTGTTGCCGGGCCGGTTCGGGACGGTGTTGGCGCATTGACCAATCTTGACTGGGCAATTGATCGCAAAACACTGGCCGAGGCAACTCAGGCAGAAACCGTTGCAATCCTGAATGATTTGCAAGCCCAGGGACATGCCCTTGGACATTTGCACGACACTGCCCTTACCCCGGTCATCTCGGTTGACAACGACTCTCACCATTCCGCCAAACTGGTGATTGGCATTGGCACCGGCTTCAACATTGCCCCGGTGTATGATACGGATCATGAACGCCTCGTTCCACCCTCCGAATGTGGCCATTCTAATCTGCCTGTCCATAACGGCGATGATCTTGATTTCCATGATTTTGTACAAAATAGAAACGGATTTTGCGCAATAGAGGACGCCCTGTCAGGGTACGGTCTGGAACAGATATACATCTGGCTTGGGCAACGGGATGGCAACCCGGCCGAGCTGGCAGCGCCAGACATTATGCAGGCCGTCATCAACGGCACCGATTCAAGGGCAGAGAAATCGGCGCGCATGTTCGCCCGTATTTTGGGTACTGTTGTTGGCAATCAGTCACTGATCCACCTGCCCTTTGGTGGCGTCTATCTGGTGGGCGGTGTTTCACGCGCTGTTGCGCCTTACCTAACGCAGTTCGGGTTCAATGAAGCCTTCCGCAACAAGGGACGCTTTAGTGACTTTATGGACAATTTTTCAGTTTGGGCGATTGAGGATGACAATGCAGCATTGGTCGGCTGCGCCAGACATCTTCACGCATTGGGTTAGGGTGTCAGACCATCACGCAAAGCAGCTCAAACATGATTGACGCGCCCAGGTAGGCTGTACCACCACTGCTGTCGAAGGGGGGGGAAACCTCAACCAAATCAGCCCCAATAATGTTCAACCCGGCCAGTTCACGCACAACTTGCAAAGCCTGAAATGAATTTGGGCCACCAACTTCGGGCGTACCTGTACCCGGCGCAAATGCCGGATCAACAAAATCGATGTCATAGGAAACATAGGTCGGTTTAGCGCCAACAATCTCGCGTGCTTCCACCATCACATCCGTGATCCCGCGTTCAAAAAACTCTTCGATTGCGATAACACGCACCCCTACATCGCGGGCAAAATCGCGGTCTTCGGTATCGTAAGCTGTGCCACGAATACCGATCTGCACCACACGTTTGGGGTCCAGTAATCCTTCTTCAATCGCGCGGCGAAATGGCGTGCCATGGGTGTACATCGTACTACCAAAATAGCTGTGAAACAGATCGGTGTGGCTATCAAAATGCACCATTCCCAGGGGGCCATCACTGGCCAATGCACGCAAAATCGGTAGTGAACACAAATGATCCCCGCCAGCCGTCAGCGGTCTGATACCGGCCGCCTTCAACCGCAGATAATAGGCTTTCATCCGCTCCAGACTGTCCATCAGATCAGCCGGATTCGGCGTCACATCGCCCATATCTGCGCAATTGACAGCTTCAAAGGGGCGCACACCGCTCGCCCCATTTTCTGCCCGGATCATGGTGGACATGTCGCGCAACTGACGCGGCCCGTGTCTGGGGCCGGGGCGGTTACTGGTGCCACCATCCCAAGGGGCGCCAATCAGTCCTATCTGAACCTCACTAATCCGAGGGTGATCAAACGGCACATAGGGTAAACGCATAAACGTCGCCACCCCTGCAAATCGTGGCAGCTCCATCCCCGATACCGGTTTAAAAAACGCGTCGGCCATTTCACAATCCCCTTCTTCTGTTAAAAAATACTTGCGCCGCAGGCCTTGGCCCCGAAAGGGGCTAATCCAGTGGCCCGCAGGGCCTCCATTTACTTAGTTACGCGCCCACCAGTCCACGGGTTTCAGTCTCTCGCGTTTGCCGCGTTTTCGCTCCCACAGACGCGCCAGTTCTGACCAACGTCCAGTGGCCAGACGCACCCAAAGCCGGTCATGCCATGAACCGCGCCGATTAAACGGACAAACCCGCATACAAATTGCGCAATCGGTTTTTATTTTGGTCCAATACCCGAAACAGGCTTCGCAATTGGCAGACCATTTTTTAACGCCCTTGATCGCCGAGCGGCTGTCCCCTGCCAGTTGTGGCTCGCCAAGGGGTAAGGCTTTTGGTGGGCAGGCCTTAGCGCAGACCGTGCAACTTTCGCAATACGCCGCCAGCCCCAGTTGCCGGGGCAGATCTGTGGCCAGCGGCATGTCGGTGAATATTTTGGAAAATCGCACCCTTGGCCCAAACTGAGGTGTAAGCACCATCTGATTGCGGCCATACTCTCCCAGACCGGCCTTAATCGCGTAAGGAATAACCAGCGCCGTGTCGTTCATTGACGCAACGGCCTGAAATCCAAGGTTGCGAATATAGGCAGCCAGTTGAATGCAAATTGCCGCCTCATGGCTGTATTCACGCCCGGTCGCGGTTCCTGCCAATGCTGAAGGATAAGTTTCCACCAGGTCAAAATCCATCGCATGGCCCATAACGATCACATGGCTTAGCCCCTCGGGCAGATCATTTTCAACCGGGGTCATATCGCGGGTATCGGGGCGTTTGGTGTAGTGCCAACGCTGGTCAATAGCTGTGATCCCGACAAGATCAGCGCCAAACAAACTGGCAATGCGCTTAATTTCGCGGGCCTCATCTTTCGCTGGCCCCAGTTCAACCTGATTTGGCGCAACCGGCGTATCGCTTACTATTGCTCCCTGAAAGCCCTCGCGCAGGCCACGTTCAGCACCGCGCCCGGAAATGATGTCACTGATAATCCATGAAGCATTACGCAGCGCAAAATCCCGCTGCGTAAAACCAGCGCCCCGGCGCGGCGCTGCTTCCATCCGGTAGCTGGCGAAAAAAGCATCGCTGTCTTTGGTTTGCACCTCCGGGTCCCAGAATGCCCGGGTAAACATGTCATCCATCTGGCTGAAACGCTCAAAATCTTCGGTAATCTCAAACCCGGCCAGCCGGTCGCTTTCCAGCAACCATTCAGCGGTTTGTTCTTTATTTTCAGGCCATGGCAACGGGAACACCCTTTGAGTTTCACGCCTAAGCCTAGCCAGACTTGCGGGTTGCAAGCAAGAGGTTCGTTTCACTTACCGACACACCGTCAAGCCGTCGAATGACTGCTAAAACCAAATCCAGGGATTCAAGGGTATCGGTGCCAATTTCAACAATCAGGTCCCATTTACCGTTGGTGGTGTGAACCGCGGTGATTTCCGGGATGCCGCGCAACTGGCGGACAATCCGGTCCGCGCCGCGCCCTTCGATACCGATCATCATCAAGCCACGCACGGCTGATGTGGCATGGTCGCCCTTGGTCACGACCGTAAATCCAACGATTTCACCAGCCTGTTGCAGCCGTTCAATCCGGGTGCGCACAGTGGCACGGGACACCCCAAGTTCACCCGCCATATCAGACAAAGCCGCGCGCGAATTATGCCGTAGCAAACTGATGATCCTGTTGTCCAAAATGTCCATTTGTCACTAATTTCCATATCGTTTCGGTATATGACATACCATATTGTACAATTTGATAGCTGACAACTCCACCAATACGGATAATCTTGCACAACAGGAGAATGCCATGGAAAATATTCACTGCCATCTGATCGGCGCCCCCGTTGACAGCGGAAAACGTCGCACGGGTTGTCTGATGGGACCGGATGCGTATCGGACTGCCGGGTTGGAAACGGCGTTGAAAGATCTGGGCCACTTGGTCACGGATCACGGTAATCTAGCACCACCTGATGCACAGGACACCCCTGCCCCTTTTGGCCAAATCCACGCCCTGAACCAAACCATCGGATGGACGACAACTTTGATGGCCAAAGCCCAGAGCGCAATGGAGCAAGGACTGCCTATTTTCCTTGGCGGCGACCACAGCCTTTCACTTGGCTCTCTTACTGGTGTTGCTGCCCATGCGGCCAAATCCGGGCGTCCGCAATTTGTATTGTGGCTGGATGCGCATACAGATTTTCACACGCCAAAAACCACAACTTCCGGTCATTTACACGGGACACCTCTGGCATATGCTACCGGGCAATCCGGATTTGACGGTTTCCCTGTAGTTCCAGCCCCGGTTCCGCAGGAAAATGTTTGCATCATGGGGCTGCGCTCAGTTGACAGACCCGAGCGGCGTGCGCTGGAAGCCAGTGACATCCTGTACCATGATATGCGGTCGATTGATGAAAATGGTATCAGCCGCCCACTCGCGGTCTTTCTGAAAAAGGTTAAGGCAGCCAAAGGAGCGCTACATGTATCTTTAGATGTTGATTTCCTCGACCCATCTATCGCCCCTGCCGTTGGTACGACCGTCCCCGGTGGCGCAACTCTACGCGAGGCACATCTGATCATGGAAATGCTGCATGACAGTGCGCTGATGACGTCGCTTGATCTGGTTGAACTGAACCCGTTTCTGGATGAGCGTGGTCGCACGGCGCAGTTGATGGTTGATCTTGCGGCTTCGGCCCTTGGTCGGCGGGTCTTTGATCGCCCAACCCGCGCATATGATTGATTGGACACAACGATGAAAATTAAACCTTCCTCGCTCGCGCTCGTTCCTTTTGTCAGTGTCGAACACATGATGAAACTTGTACATCACATCGGCCTTGAAACCGTATTGCAGGACCTAACAGAATACGTGGAAGCCGACTTTAAGAGATGGGAAATCTTTGACAAAACGCCCCGTGTCGCCAGCCATTCCGCCGAAGGGGTGATTGAACTGATGCCCACCTCGGACGGCGAGGTTTATGGCTTCAAATACGTCAATGGCCACCCGAAAAACACCCGCGATGGACGCCAGACCGTGACAGCTTTTGGTCTGCTGGCGGATGTTGATAATGGCTACCCGGTTCTTTTGTCGGAAATGACATTGCTGACAGCAATGCGCACGGCCGCAACTTCGGCGATGGCAGCGCGCCACCTTGCCCCCAAGGGCGCGACCACCATGGCGATGATCGGCAATGGGGCGCAGTCAGAATTTCAGACATTGGCGATGAAAACTGTGGTCGGGATTGATACTGTTCGGCTTTATGACATTGACGCCGCAGCAACGCAGAAATGCGCCACCAATCTGGCCGGGCATGGGTTGAACATCGTTCGGTGCAATTCACCCGAGGAAGCCATAGAGGGCGCACAGATCATCACCACCTGCACTGCCGACAAACAATGCGCCACCATTTTGACCGATAATATGGTCGGCTCAGGTGTTCATATTAACGCTATCGGCGGCGATTGCCCCGGCAAGACAGAATTGCACCGGAACATCCTGCTGCGGTCGGACATTTTCGTCGAATACCCGCCTCAGACCCGTATTGAAGGTGAAATCCAACAGCTTGACCCGGACCATGACGTAATCGAGCTATGGCAGGTGATCACAGGTCAGAAATCCGGGCGTCGCAATTCCAACCAGATTACGCTGTTTGATAGTGTCGGGTTCGCAATTGAGGATTTTTCCGCCCTGCGTTACGTGCGCGAGAAGATCAAGGATACGCCATACTACCAGAATTTGGATATGTTGGCTGACCCGGATGACCCGCGTGATCTGTTTGGAATGCTTCAACGGTCAAAGTAACGACCGGACCGCATTTAGGCGTCCAGTTCCGTATCCCAGTACAAAAAATCGACCCAGGTTTCATGCAGGTGATTTGGCGGGAACTTACGGCCCATATTGCGCAATGCTTCGGCGCAGGGGCGACAGGGCGGCTTGCGTAGTTGCATGCCTGCTTGTCGCATATTGCGAGCCCCTTTGGCCAGATTGCATGGCGAACAGGCCGCCACGACATTCTTCCAGCTGGTGATGCCGCCCTTTGAGCGCGGGATCACATGGTCAAAGGTCAAATCCCCTTTGGCGCCGCAATACTGGCAACAAAATTCATCCCGCAGGAACAGGTTAAATCGGGTAAACGCGACCCGTTTTTGGGGTTTTACATAGCCCTTCAACACGACCACAGAAGGGATTTTTATTGTGGTGGACGGACTGCGGACAACAGCGTCGTATTCGGCGACGATGTCCACACGATCAAGATAGGCTGCTTTTACCGCTTCCTGCCAAGGCCACAACGAAAGGGGGTAGTAGGAAAGCGGGCGATAATCAGCGTTCAGAACCAACGCCGGATGGTGCCGCAATCCTGCAGCCTCGCGTACAAACTCGGTTCTGAATTCACCATTCATCTTACCAGCCAGTTCCTAATTCGCCTTCAAAATATTATCCCAATAATGAGGTTTTCAAACTGGGCACTTAAGGCGGACTATATATGGTGGCATATGCGACACAAGCCCTCAATATTTAGGGTAAAGAATGATCTATTCCAGGCCCAGATTTTCACGCATGAATGCCAGTGCAACGCTCAACCCGTCCGGGGCAATCCCGTGGGCGGTGCCTTTCATAATATGTGCAAACACATCAAAGCCGGCACCCTGCAGGGTTTCGGCGGCGGCGGGCAGGCTGGCGGGGGGAACCATATCATCCTGATCGCCGTGAAGCAGCAATACCGGCGGGCGGGAAATAACTTCGTCCTGCAATAATTCCGGTTCCAGCAGACGTCCGGAAAACCCGACAACCCCGGCTACGGCTTCTGCGCGACGGGGGGCGATATGCAGGCTCATCATTGTACCTTGGGAAAAGCCAAACAGGATCATCCTGTCGGCAGTTAGCCCCTCATCCAGCAATACCTGATCCAGATAGGCATTCAGATCGACGACCGCATTTTGCATCGACACCGCGGCTTCTTCCTCTGATGATCCGTCCAGCCATGGAATTGGAAACCACTGAAACCCCATTGGATTGCCCACGGATTGCTCGGGCGCATCGGGGGCCACGAAGACGGTGCCCGGCATATGTTCCTCCAGCGGGTCGGCCAGCCCCAACAGGTCCTGAGCGTTGGCCCCGTAACCATGCAGGAAAACCACGACCTGCTTGCCCTGCCCTTTTTCCGGCCCGCGGCGCAAATTGTCCAATACCCGTGTCATCGCATCCCTTCCCGTTTATTCATCACCCGGTAGTATGCCCAGAGCGCACGCGC
>VAPL010578311.1_pt1 | contig 35537 bp, 34 predicted proteins | sample 3395061 | NCBI WGS metagenome assembly VAPL01 (sample SAMN08290444, study PRJNA428436) | hydrothermal vent metagenome | isolation source: Deep-sea hydrothermal vent chimney 2 | place: Pacific Ocean: Juan De Fuca Ridge | depth 2182 m m | reverse complement strand
CGTGAAGTAGAACGTGAAGTAGAACGTGAAGTAGAACGTGATATTGAACGTTCAGTTGACCGTGAAACAGACCGTGCTGATGCAAGCGACCAGAATTAAATCCCCCCCGCCGCAAAGCTCGATAGCATGATAGTATATATGCTAGTTGTTGCCTCTCCACTATTGTTTAGTGGAGAGGTTTTTACGTATTAAGATAAAATAGTTCATGAAGGTGTATGTATGAATTTCTCAGATTTATTTAAAAAAGTCCCACAGCTTTTTATTGTGTTCACATTATTTTTTAACAGTGGTTTGGTTGCAGCGAAAGCAACAAGTGATTTCAATCAGGGAGCGCGGCTTTTTAAAGCCAATAAATACAGTGCAGCATTAGGGAAGTTTAAGCGAGCTGAAGTTCAAGGCATGCGATCTTCTGCCTTGTATTATAATTTAGCGAGTAGTTATTATAAGACATCACAATATAGTAAAGCCAAAATATATTATAATAAAGTTCGCCAGTACAAAAAATTACGTTACCTGGCTGAGTACAACTTGGGCTTAATTGCACTTAAACAAAATAAAAAGAAACAAGCGAGAAAGCTGTTCGTTTCCGTTTATAAAAAAAGCAGGGATAAAAAATTAGTTAAGATGTCAGGGAAACGAATTCTTAAACTGCGGCCAGATATAAAGAGGTGGCGAGCGTATGCAAGTATCGGTTATGGAAGCGATGATAATGTTAACTTTTCGCCATCAGGTATATCCGCTAATAAGTCCGATACTTTTATTGAATTTAATGGTGTTGTAGATTATCTGTTTGCTGGTAACCGACGTAATGGCTGGATGGCTGAAATGTCTTACTATAAAGTTGATTATGGGAAAGTAAATAAATCTGATGAAGATGAAATTGGTTTTGGCCTTAAAAAGTTTTATAAAATAAACGACCAATGGAAATCAGACTATACGTTTAATTATTATAAACTCACTTATGGCGGCAACGACTACCAAACAATTTTAAAACTAGGTGCAGTGGCGCAGAAAAAGTTATCTAAAACTGAACAGCTATTGTTAAAGTACCGCTACGAAGATATTAGCAGTGATAATGTTACTTATAATTATCTTGCCGGTACACGCCAGAAAGCACGCCTGGAATATCGCCAGTATAATATAAGTAATATTCGAAAACTTTATTATGAGCTTGAGGTAAACAATCGAGAAAACCTGGCGTCTTCAAATTACTCGCCTACCCGACACACCTTGCGTGCTAAATATACGCATATTTTTAGTCCGAAATGGCGAGCTACGGGTGATTTTTCTTATCGCGTTAGTCGCTATCCTGCTCAGGGTACACAAAATAGAGCGGATACCCGAGTTAAAGGCAGCGCCTATCTAGATTATCGCTTTAACAAGCAAACAAAATTGCGTACTAAAATTGCATATACAACCAATAATTCAAACACAAATGTTTTTGACTATGATCGAAGTGTTGTTTCTATTGGTTTAAGTAGTAGCTTCTAAAATCTGGAATAAATCTAAATGAGCATAGAAATGTAATATAAATATGTGACACTCCTCATATAGCGTAACTATTAGCGTACTTCACATCGAACGGTGAGGTACGCTTTTTTATGAGCTCTGTAAGAGGTTGAATTATGTTTAAACATATTCGTGTTCTATTGTATGTAAGTAATTTCATCTTGCTGGCCCTGGCATTCCGTTACGGCTCAAACGTTTAAAATAGCCACGTTAGTGCCTGAAAACTCTTACTGGATGGAGCAATTACGTGCTGCTGCGGCCAGGATAAAAAAACAAACTGACAATCAGGTGAAGTTTAAGTTTTATCCAGGTGGTGTGATGGGCGGTGATAAGACCGTGTTGCGCAAGATAAGGCTGGGTCAGTTGCAAGGTGCAGCTGTGACTAATGGTAGCTTGAATAATTTTTATCCTGTTATTCAGTTATACAATCTGGTAATAGTTTTTTCGTCTTTAGTCGAAGTTGATTTCGTCAGGGAAAAGATGGAGGCAAAATTAATGCGTGGTTTAGGCCGGTCTAATTTTGTTCAGATGGGCTTTGCTGAAATGGATTTTGCCTATCTTATGTCGAAAGACAGAATTCAAAGTGTTGCTGATTTAAGGATGCAAGAAGTCTGGATCCCGGAAGGCAATCCTGTTGCGGAAATTGCAATGGATGCATTTAAGGTAAATGCGGTTCCTTTGCCTATTCGTAACGTCCTGGTTGGTTTACAAACAGGCTTACTGGATACTGTCGCAGCTTCACCTGTTGGTGCGCTAATGTTGCAATGGTATAATCATATTGTTGACTTGCCTGTATCCTATATTTTTGGTGTTTTTATTATGGACAAAAAAGCATTAAAAAAACTTTCGTTTGCAGAGCGAAAAATTGTTGAGAAAGAATTGGCGCAAGCAATAAAGTCTATTGATAGAAAAAACCGCAAGGATAATATTGCTTCATTGCAGACAATTTATAAACAAGGTCACTGCTGTCCCGTTAACTTTAAGCCCCTGCTTTGAATATAGAAAGCCTGGTCATTGCGAGCGATAGCGCGGCAATCTTGCTGGAACATACCCCATATAAACAAGATTGCCGCGCTATCGCTCGCAACGACAAACTCACACCCATTTCATGTCCAGGAAGTTAATGTTTTCTTTTACTACTTAAATCGGCCTCATAAAAACATCTTATTCATAAGTTAACGGGACAGCAGTGAAACAAGGTGTTAAAAAAATAACATTGAGTAGCAGCGCTCAAAATGAGTTTGACCGGTTGGCTGTTCTGGCAAATAAGAAACTAATCACAGAGAGTAAAATCTCCCTACGCTCAGTCAATGAGTTAAGGGGATATATAAGTGAATATAAAAAATTAAATCACCCGGTCGTTGCCACCATCAACCGGTAATTGAGCGCCTGTGGTTTTAGAAAAAAGCTTGCCGCACATGGCTGCGGCTAAGTCAGCTACGTCACTGCTTTTTAATTCTGTTTTTAAAATATTTTTGCGCTTGTATTCTTCAACCGTTAAGCCATAGTTTTTAGCGCGTGCTGCAAGTACTTCGTCTGTCCAGATAGCGGTATCAAAAATTGCATCGGGGTGTAACGTGTTGACTCTAATATTTTCACCACCCCATTCAAGTGCGGCAACCCGTGCAAATTGGGTGAGTGCCGCTTTGGATGCTGAGTAGGCAACTGCACCCGGCCCAGGTGCTAAAACATTTTTCGAGCCAATCATAACAACACGGCCACCATTTGGTGCGCTTTGTAATGCTGCATGAGCTTCGCGCATATAAATAAGGTTAGTATCAAGATTAACTTGCATTACCTTGCGCCAGTCTGCGGTTGATAGATCAGCAATTTTACAACTTAATGGAAACATACCGGCATTAAGTACAAGCATGTCCAGCCCACCAAAGTGTTGGATAGTTTGCTGAATAGAATCGATTACTTCGGCTTCGTTAACAACATCACAAACTAAACCAAGATAACCTGGTGACGATATCATTGATGTGATGTCCGGGTTAATATCCACTGCCACTACCGCCGCACCTTTTGCTAGTAATGCTTCAACACAGGCTTTACCTATGCCCGATGCACCACCGGTAACGAGTGCAATCTCACCGCTGAATTCCGGCGCAGTGCCACCTTTTTTAAGTTTGGCTTGTTCGAGTACCCAGTATTCCATATCGAAGATATCTTTATCGCCTAGGGCTTTATAGCCGCCTAATGTTTCGGCGCGTAAAATAACATCGACAGTATGGCCGTAAATATCTTCAACGATATTGGCATCTTTTGCGCTTTTGCCTATGGCGATAAACCCTAATGTTTTATCGAGCACCATGCGTGGTGCTTGATCGAGTATGGTTTTTTCGTCTTTAGATGTTTTTGCATTAGCATTAAAGTACTTTGTATAATTTGTTACGTACTTTTTAACATCGATGCCAAGCATGGGAAGTTGTTTGGTACGAATTACATGGTCGGGTGTTGCTGGGCCTTGCTGCGAAATTTTATCGAGGTCATCACGTTGTGAAAAATTAATAAGTTTCTCACAGTTTGATGTTTTTAAAATAACCGGGCAACCAGCAACAGCCGAAATATTTTTCCGCAATGCAATAATATCGGCACAATGGACGGCTTGTGTATTAGTCGTTCCGTCTTTTAGGGCATCAAGCTGCCAGGCGTCTTGTTGCTGTAAATATTCTTCAGCCATATTAACGAATTCAATATGTCGGTCATAAGATTGTTTTGCGGTTTCACCGAAAGTGAAAATACCGTGATTAAGTAAAATCATCGCTTCGGTTTTATCGGTAGCTTGTTCGGCAAACTGTTTGGCGCAGAGTCGTGCTAAATCAAAGCCGGGCATAATATAATCGATAATAACGATTCTATCGCCATAGATTTCTTCGATACGTTTTTTGCCATCGGCAGTATTGGTGATGGTTACTACGGCATCGGCATGTGAATGGTCAACGTATTTAAATGGCAGGGTGGCATGTAAAATGGCTTCAACCGATGGTGTGGGGGCAGAGGCGATAGTCATATTGGTTTTTAGCTCGTTAACCATTTGCGGATCACTAAGTTGATCAAGCTCAGCTAAATCGACCAGATGTTTTAAACGAACCGGTGCAAAGCCGGGTGCATCAATAGATATTAAGTCCCAACCGCTACCTTTGACGTAGAGTATGTCTTCCTCGACACCTAAAATATTTTTTTCTTTGATCTTTACCGAAGTATTACCACCGCCGTGTAATACCAGCGAAGCATCGCGGCCAAGTAAGCGCGAGCTAAAAACGCGTAGCTCTAAATCTGTTTTATAATTTTTAGCTTCTTTGTCTGTCCACAGATTTTTCATGGTTGTCCTTATTTATAAAAATAAAAATTAATTATTATTTTGTCATTGCGAGCGATAGCGCGGCAATCTGTTCTATGCGGGGTAATATGAAACAAAAGTATTGCGTAGCTTACTGCATTTAACTTGCAACTAAAGCTTCACAATGATTGTATGCTACATACTTTTCGGCGCTGTTACGCCTAAAATTTTCAAACCATTTGCAATTACCTGCCGTGTTGCACTAATTAAAGCAAAACGTGCCTGACGTATTTTTTCGTCATCTACAATAAACTGGTGTGCGTTGTAATAGCTATGGAAATCATTCGCAAGCTCACGCAGGAAATATGCAATTTGATGTGGCTCATAATTTTTTGCCGCGCTTTGAATCATTTCAGCATAACGACCAAGTTTGGTAATTAATGCCTGTTCATGTGATTCTGTCAGTAAGGCGATATTGTCCAGCCCGAGTGTTTGCTCATATTGCATACCCTTTTCTTCCAGCTGCCGGAACACGCTGCATACGCGTGCATGCGCGTATTGAATATAATAAACAGGGTTGTCATTGCTTTGTGATTTGGCAAGGTTTAAATCAAAATCCAGATGCTGCTCGCACTTACGCATCACATAAAAGAAACGTGCCGCATCACTGCCGACTTCTTTGCGTAGTTCGCGCAAGGTAACGAACTGGCCTGAACGTGTCGACATAGGTACTTTTTCGCCATCACGATATAATACGGCAAATTGAACCAGTAATACTTTTAAGCGTTCTTCATCTTGCCCCATGGCATTAATACCGGCTTTAACGCGCGGCACATAGCCGTGGTGGTCAGCACCCCAGATATCTATCACCGTTTCAAAGCCGCGATTAAATTTATTTAAATGATAGGCAATGTCGGAGGCAAAGTAAGTTGTTTGGCCGTTGTCGCGTACTACAACGCGATCTTTTTCGTCACCAAAGTTGGTGGAGCGAAACCACAGTGCACCGCCTTTTTCATAAACGACATCGTTCTTTTGTAATAAGTCGAGTGTCGTTTGTATCGCGTTGCTGTTATCTGTAGCGGCCATTAAACTACGTTCAGAAAACCATTCGTCAAACTCTACACCAAAGTGTTCCAGGTCATCTTTAATATCGGCAAGAATATAATTTAAACCCAGATCAAAAACAAAACGATAATCTTCGCCGAGTAATGTTTTAGCATGTTCGATAATGGTGTCGATGTATTCTTCTTTGTCGCCGCCTTCTGGTTCGTCCTTAGGTAATTCTTTTGCAATTGGCCAGCTATGTTTAAATTTGTTACCATTTTCACGGTGCAAGGTTGCGGCTACATCCCAGACATAATCTCCTTTATAGCCATTGGCAGGGAAAGTAAATTCTTCGCCGCATAGTTCTAAATAACGTAACCAGACGCTGACGCATAAAATATCCATTTGCCGACCGGCATCGTTAACATAATATTCACGATGCACATCGTAACCGGCTGTGCTTAATAAATTTGCCAGAGTGGCACCATAAGCTGCGCCCCGACCATGACCAACATGCAAGGGGCCGGTGGGGTTGGCGGATACAAATTCAATTTGAATTTTCTTAGGCTGGTTTTTATTATCGTGGCCGAGGTCGGTCTGCCCAAAAGACTCCGCCGATTCTAGAATTTGTTTTACTACCGACGCGGTTGCGTTGGTATTTAAATAGAAGTTGATAAACCCCGGCCCGGCAATTTCAACCTTTTCGACTAAGGCCGATTCTGGCAAGGCAGCGACAATTTTTTCGGCAATATCACGCGGCTTGCTTTTAGCTGGTTTGGCCAACATCATCGCCATATTACAGGCGAAGTCACCGTGTGAAGGGTCGCGGGTGTTTTCGAGTTGAATAATCACGTTTAAATCAGCAGGCAAATCGCCTTGAGACTGGAGTTGGCTAACGGCTTGTTGCAGGAGCTGGCTAATATCGGATTTCATATGTTAAATAAATCTGTTTTTGGCTTAAGTTAGTTTTGAATTAAGAGGACAGTATTATAGCCTTAGCGCGGCATGACTAATAGTGATAACGACATTGTGCGATTAGAATTTGTTTATCCCTGACTTTATATACGAGTCGGTGTTCTTTGTTTATTCGCCTCGACCAATAACCTGTCCAGTTATGTTTTAAAGGCTCAGGATCACCTAGCCCCGTAAATGGCTGTCGGCTAATATCCTTGATTAAAGTATTAATGCGTTTGAGTATTTTTTTTTCAGTTTGCTGCCAATATAAATAGTCATCCCAGGCATCCTTTGGCCATGAAATTATCATTCCTCAATTAATCCCTTCTGTTGTCCCTTGCCCGATTCCAGCTCATCAATGGCTCGATTTAAACGTTCAGCATTTTTAGGGCTAGCCATTAAATAGGCCGTTTCCTCATATGATTTAAAATCTTCAACCGACATCAATATTGCGGGTTTGCCATTTTGCCGGGTGATTAAAACAGGCTGATGATCATCATTCACCTTATCAATTGTCGAGGCCAATTGGTTACGGAAAGCTGAGTAACTCATTGTATCCATTATATAATCCTGCCATTATGCTAATATAAGTACTTATTATAGTACAAGTACTTATTATAGTACAATGTTCTGGATGTAATGAGTTGAGATTGTTTGTTGGCTGCAAAGGGTAGGAAGAGAGAGCACTTAATATTTATTCTAAATGATTTATAGAGACTTAAGCTTGTAATCCTGAATTAAGCTTTGCGTTGGAATATTTAATCCTCCTATTTTTATAGGGCTTTAAAACATCTCTTGCGGATCAACATCCACCGACCATCTGACTTTTTTACGGTTTGGCAGGCTCTCAATCAAGGGCAACCAATAGTGCAGTAACTGTTGCAGGTGATTTCGGTTGTCTGCCTGACAAAGCATTTGATAGCGATAGCGCCCGGCACGGCGGGTCATGGGGGCGGGGAAGGGGCCAAAAATTTCAACTTGTTCGACAATGCCTGTTTCTATATGTGTCATATTTTGCCGCGCGGCGTTTAAGAATTCGATGGGTGCCATTTCATCAATGGCTTCGGCGCGAATCAGTATGTGGTAGCTAAACGGCGGCAGCATGGCTTGTTGGCGCTCGGTGAATAAGTCTTTACAAAATGCCGGGTAACTGTGGTTTTGTAAGTCGATTAACAGCGGATTTTCGGGATGACAGGTTTGAATAATCACTTCGCCTTTCTGTTTCTCGCGCCCCGCTCGCCCGGCGACTTGTAGAATAAGTTGCCCCATGCGCTCGCTGGCGCGGAAGTCGGCGCTGTATAAACCCTGGTCGGCGCTGAGTATGCCCACCAAGGTGACGTGTGGAAAGTGATGTCCTTTGGCGAGCATCTGGGTGCCGAGTAAAATATCGGCCTGCTTGTTTTTGGCCTGTTCCAGGCGTTTTTCCAGTTCGCCTTTTTTGCGGGTGCTATCACGGTCGATCCTTAAAATAGTTTTGTCGGCGAATAATTCCCCCAGCGCCTCTTCGACACGCTCAGTGCCCATGCCAATGGGTTTGAGTTCGTTGTTATGTCCTTCAGCGAGGCAATCTGGGCAATGCGGCGGAATGGCTTGCTCAGAACCACAATGGTGGCAACGCAGTCGATGCGCTTTTTGGTGCAGGGTGAAATTGGCATCACAACGTGGGCAGTTAGACAGCCAGCCGCATTCATAACACATCAGTACCGGTGCAAAGCCACGACGGTTTAAGAATAATAAAACCTGATTACCGTGTTGTAAATGTTCGCGCATACGTTGAATAAGTTGCGCCGATAAACCGTTATCGAGTTTTTGACTGCGGACATCAAGCAGGTGAATATCGGGCAGGATGGCTTCACCGGCGCGTTGGTTTAGCGCCAGTCGGGTAAAGCGTTTTTGTTTGACGTTATAAAGCGTTTCTAGTGAGGGCGTGGCCGAGCCTAAAACAATCGGTACTTTTGCATTGCGAGCCCGCATTATAGCCACATCTTTGGCTGAATAGCGCAGGCCATCCTGTTGTTTTAAAGATAGATCGTGCTCTTCATCAATAAGAATAAGACCAAGGTTACTAAACGGCGCAAATACCGCCGAGCGTGTGCCGATAAGAACAGCGGCACCTTGATCGCTATCGTTAAGCTCGTTGAGATGCTTAAAGTTTTTTGCCGCCAGCCAGTTATTTAACCGCTCGGTGTCGTTCATTGAAGAATGTAATACGGCAATATTGGCCTTTAAATGACGCTTAAAACGTTCGACCAGTTGCGGGGTCAGGCCAATTTCAGGTACCAGTACCAGTACCTGTTGGCCACGTTCGATAACGTCGGCAATGCAGGTCATATAAACTTCGGTTTTGCCGCTGCCGGTAATGCCTTCAAGCACAAAAGCATGGTGTTGACCTAAGGCGGCAATTATTTTTTCTGCCGCCTGTTGTTGTTCAGTATTTAAAGGGTGTAGTGGTGCCGTCTGGTTTTTAGACTCACCGGCAAAAAGTGCATTTTGCTGACTTTGCTTAACAAGGTTTTTTTGCTGCAGTTTACCCATGGCATCGCGCCAGTTGTCCCATTGCTGGTTAAGCTCGTTGCCGGTAAATAATTTGCCTGCATCAGCCTGTTGCAGGAAGCTCATAATTTGTCGTTGCTTAACAGCCCGCTTTAGCGTCTCTAAATCACAGCTTTTTCCTGATGCCGTTAGCTGCCAACGGGCTTCGGTAGCAGGCACTGCTGCCTTGCCCTGTCGTAATAGTGCCGGCAAGGCATGGGAAAAGACCTCGCCGATAGGGTATTGGTAGTAGCGGCTCATCCAGGTTTGTAGTTCAACAATATCCTCGGGTAGGCAAGGGGTTGGCTCGATGACTTCGCTGATTAGTTTCAGTTTATTAATATCAAATTGGCTTACCTGGCCGGTATTAAGGACTACGCCGATGAGCTGCTGACGACCAAAAGGAACCTTCACCCGCGAGCCGGGTAAGAGTGTATCCGCAATGTGTTTTGGTGCGAGATAATCAAAATATTGTCGGACGGGCCTGGGTACGGCAACCTGTACCGTGACTAAATTATTTGCCTGTGGCATTTTCGGAAAGAGAGAATCTTGCATGGGGCGATACGTTAACAGAACTTTTGTGCTTATGAACAGGTTAGAAATTAAGCTGAGTATTAATTGAGCAAAATTATAATTTTTAAAAGAACTTATGTCTGGAATATCATGTTAATTCTAGAATAATGACGCTAAGGTATTGTTGTTTAGTTATAGCCATCCTTATCCACAATTCCTGTGGATAACTTTGTGGATGAAATGGGAGAATAGAAGAATAATCCGCATGGTTGCTACACTTTTGTTACATTGGTTAAAAATTAACCAATATGTTTTTATTCCTTTTGTATCAATGGGTTACATTGTTTTTATAGGCTTTAACTGTTTATATATTGTTTTTTCAGTCGATAAATAAGGGTTAATGAAATTACTTATATTAGCTGTGAATAACATTCAGAAAAAACAAACAAAAAGGCTTGTATTTCATTTTGAATTTGTTAAAAGCGATTTTTGTTTTTTAGAAATAGCGGCACTTGCCGCTTAATTAATCTGTCCTCTTAATGCATTTTAAGGATTTTACGCATATTTAATAGGGTTATTGCTCATTTGTGGTTGTTTCGTTTGTTTCCTGTCTGTATTGAATTGTTATTTTACTGGAATAGGGATTAGGTTTTTGAGGTTGTAATTCATTTACAGGATATTGCGCTATGCTGAATTTTCCAGAGGCAGGTGTAGACAAGGCTTTGGGGGTAGAGAGTGAAACAGAACCCATTGCATCGGAATTTGGTAGATTGTCGTTATTTTTCAGTTCTTCAAGAATGCCTTCCTGTAGCAGTGATATATCATCTAAATTCCAGAGTCTGGGCTGCCAGCTTTTCTTAAAAAAAGTACTGAGCCAGAAAAGTGATTTTTTGTATTCGATGTCAGAAAGGTTTTGTATCAAAACCGCAGAGCGCCAGGGAACATTGGGTTCGGGGTTGGCTTTAAGCTTTTCCAGGCTGGATAGGAAATAAGGCCCTCCGGCGTTTATTGTGGAAAAAGGCTTTAACAGTTTTTTAGCACATTGGTAATCATAGTTATGCAATATCCAGCGTGCGGCGGCAGGAAAATCATCTTTCGTCGGCTGTAACACCCAGCTTTGTGGCTTAAATGAAACCGGAATGTAAAAGCTGTGTTGCTGCTTTAAGGGGGTAGTTGCATAAAGTGTTTTTATTTTCGAAATTTTTTGGAGCAGGAATTCAGTTTGTTTTAAAGCGGCTGTGTGTGCATCGAAGACGGGTTGCTGATTAAATAAATAGTAAGTATTCAGGCTGTAATCTTTTTCTGCATGGCAGTCAACGATAAATATTGTACTAAGGTCGGGAGGATTAGATGTGTAGCCGGGTGTAGAGTGAGTAAATAGTAGTATTGCAAAGGCAGCAGTAAAAAATTCAAGTTGTTTTTTGTTCAATTTCAGTCCAGTTATACTTTAGTGCATGTGCAGTCCTTGGTACATGTCAATTAGTTTACGAAGCAGGTTAAATAGGGCTAATGAGGATTTATATTTTAGACTATATATTGTGATGTTGTAGATTGGGACGTTATTTTTCGAGCTGGTATTTAGCTGTTTTTGTCCTACAGTTTATAAGGATGCATTATACTGAATAAAACAATACAAAAATAGATATATAACGAGGAGAATTAAATGTCCATTTATAAATGTGAAAAATGTGGGATGGCAATCGGTACCATGACCTGCGGGCAGTGTGATAAAGAGCTGCTGCATGGTACGATAAAAGCCGATGACGGCCACGACGTACATGTTTCTGAGTGCCCGGATGGACACGGTAAAATTAAATCTCCAATGTGTTGCGGCCAGGATATGACAAGCGCTAGCTAATACATTTTTTTTATATTAAAACCACCTTCCACACTAAGGTGGTTTTTTTTGCCTAATTTTTTGTAATCTTTAAATAGCAGAAAAATAGCTGAAAATGGCGGTTTGATTGAAGAAGAGATATGTTAAAATTCAGTACACAAATTAGGCTCTAAAATAAAGAAGAGGGTCAGAAAGAATGGGTTGTTAAAATGGAACGTCAAAAATTACTGGCAGCATCAAAACTTGGGCTTATTAAACAAGAGCAAATTGAGCCGTTATTAAATTTTTTAAACAGCAATGGTTCGGTTGAGCAACACACTGACTCTGAAGAACCGTTGCGCTTTGTTCGCGGCTTTGGCGATATATTTATTACACTCGGTATTGTTTTTGTGATGGTTGCCGGGGCAAAAATAAATATGAGCAGCTATGAAAATATTATTCCCCTGCTTATTTCCATTGTAACGGCGGAGTGGCTAGTTCGTAAAAGGCGCCTGGCTTTACCTGGCATTGCGCTACTTGTTGCTATTATTTATTTTGCCAGTCGTATAGTTAATTTTTCGTTCGCCGATCCGGTATTGATTAATACGCTGTTTCTGACGGTTCTGGCGGTGCTATTTTATTTTCGCTATAAAATGCCTTTTACTCTAATGCCGATTGCGATTGGTGTTATTAGTATGATTAGCATCACGTTTAATGTGGATGTGGATAAGATTCAGTATCTTTCTGCTATATACGGCATTCTCGTTTTTAGTGTTGCAATGTGGTTTGACGCTCGAGATACCGCGAGGGAAAACAGGCTAAGTGATTCTGCTTTCTGGTTGCACCTGCTTGCGGCTCCATTAGTGGTGCATGGGGTGATGATAACTCTGTTAACCTCTGGTGACCTGGTTGAGCAAAAAGAATTGTTTATTGTTGTTTTTTTCGTAATATTCTTTTTGCTGGCATTGTATGTTGACCGCCGGGCGTTACTGGTTTCAAGCTTATCGTATGCCATTTATGCGGTTATCCAGATTGCCAACGACAGCGGACAGGGTATCGAGAACTTAACCTTAATGGTGTTTGTTGCATTTGGTGCCTTTATTATTTTCTTCGGCGCCAACTGGTATAAGGTGCGTAACTTACTGTTTGCCAAACTGTCAGGCTCTTGGCTGTCGCGTTACGTACCGTCTTTTACGCTTAAAAAGGCTTAGTAACGGCAATAAAAATAATAAATAGAAACACAATAACAGCCAAAGCCCAGGTGATAATTTTTTGTTTTCGGCTTCTGCCAAAACGAAATGCCCACAAGCCCAACCCGATATAAATTATTAAGCCGATTATTTTAGCGCCTAACCAGTTACTGGTTAGGGGGTTTTGTGAAGCTATAAAAGCTAAGGCAATCGCACTGGCTAATAAAATGGTATCAATAAAATGCGGTGCAATTTTACTCAGACGGCTATGGAATAAAGGCGATTCCTTTATCATTAAAATACCCCGAGTAAAAAAACCGCCTAGTGACAATAGCACGCAAGTAATATGAATAAGCTTAATTGTGGTATACATATTAAAGCTTTTTTAGAGCGTCTATAATGGCAGCAGGCTCCATCCTTTTTTTGTAATCCGTATCAGCAAAGGCAGCTCGAATAATGCCGCTTTTATCAACAACAAAGGTACCGGGAACAGGTAATTCGTTACGGCCTTTGCCGTTAAACGATTCAATATCAAGTCCGAGTTTTTTATAAACTTTTATCAGGTCGTTGGGCATGGTAAAAAATAGCTTATATTTTTTAATGATGGAGCTATCAAGGTCGCTTAAAATATCAAAAGGGAATTTATCTTTTTTTAATTGTGCTAAGGATTTATCGGCTTGCTGTGGCGTAATTGAAACCAGCGTTGCACCGTATTTTTTAAAGGTTGCAGCATTTTTAGTAAGGGCTCTTAGTTCAAGGTTGCAAAAAGGGCACCATGCGCCACGATAAAAGTTGATTATCACTGGGCCTTTCGCCAGTAAGCTGGAAAGGCTGATTATTTTGCCGTAGGCGTTAGGTAGTTTAAAGTTAGGTGCTTTGTTGCCAACCTTTAAACCTGGTGAAGGCATAGTTCTGGCGAGGTTAGCAGCGGCTTTGGTCATCACTTTAATATCGGCGTCACTAAAATTAGCAGCTTTTTTATCATTTGCTTGTTGCTGCATATACTGGTTTATTTGTTGAGCAAGAGATTCATCGGCGTTGGCTATCGATGCTGTAGTGAGTATAAAACCTAGTGTAAAAACAGATGCAAAACAAATAGCATTGCAATATCGGTAAAACATCATTTTTGCATCCTCTGTAATTGAGCTTGGCTTGAGTATATGCTCAAATAGACAGCAGTACTAGATTACAAAATATAATTAAATTCCGTTAAATCTTATCACAAGGATGAATGTCAACATGTTACAAGGTCAAATTAAAAAAATATTATTGGTGTTAGTTTTAATAACACCCTTTGCGGTTCAGGCAAAAGTAGTTACTAAAGTTATCTCTTATAAGGTCAACAACGCCAGCATGACCGGTTACTATGCCTATGATGATGCTATAAAAGGTAAGCGGCCGGGTGTCCTGGTTGTGCATGAATGGTGGGGGCATAATGATTACGCGCGTAAGCGTGCGCGGATGTTAGCTGAATTGGGTTACAGCGCCTTTGCTTTAGATATGTATGGAACAGGAAAGGTTGCAGCACACCCTAAAGATGCAAAAAAATTCATGATGGAAGTGCTTGGTAATATGGACGCAGCCAGGCAGCGCTATAAAAAAGCAGTGGAAGTTCTAAAAGCTCAGGCGGCAACAGATACTTCACGCATTGGCGCAATCGGTTATTGTTTTGGTGGTGGGGTTGTTTTAGATATGGCGCGCCAGGGGCTAGCATTAAAAGGGGTGGCTAGCTTTCATGGCAGCATTGGAGCCAAACAACAAGCTAAAAAAGGTAATGTTAAAGCCAGTATTCTAGTGTTTAATGGTGCCGATGATTCGTTTGTAACGCAAGAACAAATAGTGGCATTCAAAAAAGAAATGGATAATGCTGATATTAATTATAAGTTTATAAATTACAAAGGCGCTAAACACAGTTTTACTAATCCTGCTGCCGATGCCTTTGGTAAAAAGTTTAAAATGCCGCTCGAATATAATAAAAAAGCCGATGAGCAATCCTGGGCTAAAATGAAAGAATTTTTTGTATCAGTGTTTAAGTAAAGCTGGATTTAATCATAAATAATAGGGTGAAAGTCACTGCTGCCCCGTTAACTTTAAGCCCCTGCTTTGAATATAGAAAGTCTGGTCATTGCGAGCGATAGCGCGGCAATCTTGTTTATATGGGGTATATTCCAGCAAGATTGCCGCGCTATCGCTCGCAATGACAAACTCACACCCATGTCATGTCCAGGAAGTTAATGTTTTCTTTTACTACTTAAATAGGCATCATAAAAACATCTTATTCATAAGTTAACGGGACAGCAGTGGGTGAAAGTATATAATTTAATGATGAGATTTAGAACCGCTCGTCATTCCCGCGCCGGAAGCAATTTATAGGCTTTAAAGTAATGATGGATTCGCTAGCATTAGCAAAAAAAATTGAAAGTGCAACGGACAAACCTTGCAGAATTCTTCAGTCAACTAGCGTCGCGGGTGGCAGTATTAATTCTGCCTATAAACTCGAAACTGAAAATGCTTTTTACTTTGTAAAATTTAATGCGGCCAATAAACTGGCTATGTTTGAAGCGGAAGCAGAAGGTTTAACCGAACTGCAAAACGCGAATGCGATACGCGTGCCAGAGGCTGTTTGTACGGGCAGCCTTGCCGCTGAGTCGTTTATTGTGATGGACTATTTAAGCTTAAGCGGCCACGGTAGCATGCAGAGTTTTGCTGAGCAGTTGGCACGTCTGCATCGAAAAACATTAACGCGTTTTGGCTGGCATCGAGAAAACACCATTGGATCAACCTTGCAGGAAAATACCGAAATGGACAGCTGGCTATCGTTCTGGAATCAGCAACGGCTTGGCTTTCAGCTTGCATTAGCAAAACAAAACGGTGCCAATAAAGCCTTACTTGATAATGGTGAACGCATCCAGGCAGATTTAGATAAATTTTTCAGTAACTACCAGCCAGAAGCCTCATTACTGCATGGCGATTTATGGTCTGGCAATTATGCCTTTACCGATACCGGCGAGCCGCTTATTTTTGACCCAGCTACCTATTACGGTGACCGCGAAGCCGATATTGCCATGACCGAGTTATTTGGCGGTTTTAGTGCCGCATTTTATCAACACTATAATGACTGCTGGCCACTGGATGATGGTTATGCGGTACGCAAGGTTTTATACAACCTGTACCACATCTTAAATCACTTCAATATGTTTGGTGGGGGCTACGAATCGCAAGCAAATGGGATGAGCGAGCGATTATTGGCTGAAATATAGATTTATTTCCCACTTTTATATATATTTAATGAAAGTGGTGTTTTTTTGTGAAATTATGCTCGCTATAAAGCTTTTGTGGGTTTTTTATGTTGGGGTTCGTGCCTCACCCCAACCTACGCCGTGGTGTTGATAAGCGGGTAGGTTGGGGTAAGCGATAGCGCAGCCCAACAAAAAAAGAAGGCTAATCAAATAATCAAGGATGATGAGATGCTTTATCGTCGTGCAGATATAAAAGGTGCAACGTATTTTTTCACAGTCAACCTGGCGGACAGGCGTAGCAGCCTGCTGGTTGATAAGCTCGGTGTATTGCGAGCCGTGATGCACAAGGTGAAGCAAAGCCACCCGTTTAAAATGGATGCAGTTGTGGTTTTGCCTGATCATATTCATACCCTGTGGACATTACCTTTGGGGGATAATGATTATTCAACGCGTTGGATGTTGATAAAGGCAGGTTTTTCACGACAAATACCTAAAACAGAAACTATTAGTAAAAGTCGTAGAATGAAAGGCGAAAGAGGGATTTGGCAAAGGCGCTACTGGGAGCATTTAATCAGAGATGAACGCGATTATGAAAACCATGTGAATTATATACATAACAATCCGGTTAAGCATGGTTATGTTGAAGGTGCGACTCATTGGCCGCATTCAAGCATCCATAAATTTATTGCCAACGGTGTGATTAAGCCGAACTGAGGCCGAGCTGAAGATCGTATAGCAGCAGATTATGGCGAACGCTAAAAAGGATTATGTTGGTATGGGTTGTTGGGGTTCGTGCCTCACCCCAACCTACAAATATACGGGTAGGTTGGGCTAAGCGATAGCGCAGCCCAACAAAAGGATAGAAAAAAAGGTTTTTGCTTGTATGGTTTGTTGGGGTAAGTGATAGCGCAGCCCAACAAAAAGACTACTTAACAGGAATCGAAAAATTACTTGCCACTTCATAACTGGCGGTAAATTCAAATAAATTCTCTTCGTTATCAACGGCCACTGTCTGCAAGTTCTCAAAATCAAACAGCTTGGTATCGGCCAATTGTGATGGCACGATATTTTGAATGGCATGAAAAATATTGGTATTGCGGCCGGGGTAGTTTTTTTCCCAATCAGTCAACATGGCTTTAATCGTTTGGCGTTGCAGGTTTTCCTGTGAGCCGCAGAGGTTGCAGGGAATAATCGGGTAGGCCATCTGCCTGGCAAAGCGCTCAATATCTCGCTCAGCACAATACGATAATGGCCGGATTAAAATATGTGCCTCATCATCGGTTAATAATTTGGGTGGCATGGCTTTGATTTTCGCGCCAAAAAACATATTTAAAAAAAGTGTTTCGATAATATCGTCGCGATGATGCCCCAGTGCAATTTTATTCGCACCGAGTTGCTTGGCTGTTTTGTAAATAATACCACGGCGTAAACGCGAACACAGAGAACAGGTTGTTTTGCCTTCGGGGATTTTATCTTTAACGATGGAATAAGTATCCTGAGTAATTATATGGTAATCGACATCAATTGATTGCAGGTAGTCCGGTAAAATTTCAGCCGGAAACCCCGGTTGCTTCTGATCAAGATTCATCGCAATCAGTTTAAAGTTTACCGGCGCGCGTTTTTGTAAAGCCTGTAAAACCGAGAGCATGGTGTAGGAATCTTTGCCACCGGACAGGCAAACCATGATCACATCGCCGTCTTCGATCATTTTGTAATCGCCAATGGCTTTACCCGTTTCGCGTTCGATGCGTGAGCGGAGTTTGTTAAAGCTGTTAGAGGTACGTGTATTGGTATTCATCAGCCTATTATATCAGTATTTTGTAATATTGATGCTGTTTGAAACATAGTCGAGCCTGTTGTGTGGCCATGTTGGCCGGCATTTATTTTCATATTATTGAGGATTTTATGGCTTTTTAGGCTTAAGGCTACCCCCGGCCTTGCCGATAATATTGGAGTTAAGACTATAATCAGGAATGGGCAAATGGAATTAATACGTTTATTAATACAGGCTGATAGCTCGATAACTGTCGAACAACAAAGTATTTTAGAAATTCGCTTTTCTTAGCGGCTAAATATTGTATTTAATTTGAAAATAAAAATGCTTAATAAAAAGATATTACTCAGTTTTGTGATTGTTGTGGTGACAATTATTGCTGTACTTTCAGTATTTTTAACAAATTTAATTCTTCGTGAAGAATCTTTGGAACAGACTGGTCGGCTTAATCGTAATATTGAAGTCGATATGCTTAACCTGCGCCGACATGAAAAAGATTTTCTTGCGCGTAGATCCTTCGAATATAGCAATAAATTTCAGCAGCGTATTAAACTATTAATGAATCATATCGAGGCATTAGAGGTTTTGCTGAATACGCTTAATATTGAGGTTAGAAATATTCGAAGTTTAAAAACGGCTTTTCAAAAATATAAAAATAACTTTTTAGAACTGGTAACGATTCAGAAATCGATAGGTTTTAATGAAAATGATGGTGTAAGCGGGCAGCTTAGAGCGGCTGTTCATAAGGTGGAAAAATTAATTCAGGCGAATAACAATACCTTATTACTGGCCAATATGTTAATGCTGAGGCGAAATGAAAAAGATTTTTTATTACGAAAAAAACTTCGCTATCAGAAAAAATTCAGTTTTAACTATAACGTTTTTATAAAATCTTTATCAAGCCCAGGTATTGAGCTTAAAAAAAATAAAGTTATCAAGCATCATATTGAACAATATAGAAATTTATTTATTGAATTAGTTCGTTTGTATGAGAAAAAAGGACTGACAGCCAGTACCGGCAAACTAGGCGAACTGCGTAATGCTGTACACGATGCGGAAAATCGAATTGAAAATTATAGTGAGTCTCTAAAAAAAGAATTAATCAATAACGAAAAAGAAATATCAACCTTTATCCTTCTTACACTTTTAGTTATTATTGCCATTTTAATATTGCTTGCGGTTGGGGTAATGCGTTTTATTCAGTTAAACGCTGTTTTACAGATAACAGAACAATCAAGAGACCTGGCTGAACAGGCAACCGTTGCAAAATCAGAATTTTTGGCCAGTATGAGTCACGAAATAAGAACACCTATGAATGGTGTGTTAGGAATGCTGGGTTTACTGCGCAGTACAAAATTAGATGAACAACAACGGCAGCGCCTTAATGTTGCGTATAGCAGTGCGGAATCCTTATTAACGGTAATCAATGACATTCTTGATTTCTCTAAAATTGATGCAGGAAAGATGGAATTAGAAATGCTTGATTTTAACTTGCGCGATATGCTGGGTGAGTTTAGTGAAGCAATGGGTTATATGGCTCAACAGCAGAATTTAGAACTGATTATGGATACCAAAGGTATCGAACAGTCAGTTGTGCGAGGTGACCCTGGACGAATACGACAGATACTGACAAATATTGTATCTAACGCGATTAAATTTACAAACAGTGGTGAGGTTGTTGTACGTATTGAGTTGCATGAGCAGAATGAAAAACAATTAAATCTTATTTGCAGTGTAACTGATACAGGTATTGGTATTCCGGCAGATAGAATAGGTAAATTATTTTGTTCTTTTTCTCAGGTGGATTCTTCTACAACGCGTAAATATGGCGGCACAGGTTTAGGCCTGGTTATTGTAAAAAAATTATGTGAATTAATGGCTGGAAGCGTTGATGTTACAAGTGAAGAAAATAAAGGTAGTTGTTTTAAATTTAACATTCTATTAGGCAAAAGTAATCAGTCTCAACTTGTGGTGCCGACATTAGATATTAAATCATTAAAGATTTTAATTGTGGACGACAATAAAACCAATCGCGAAGTGTTAAAAGGCCAGTTTGAGCATTGGGGTGCTTATGCAGAAGAAGCTGACAGTGGCAAAGCTGCGCTTAAATTGTGTGCGCAATGCGTGCAGGCTAAGAAGCCTTTATTTGATATTGCGATATTAGATATGGCTATGCCAGAAATGGATGGTATTGAACTTTGTAAAAATCTTAAAGCAGACGAAAGGTTTAGAAATATAAAATTAGTGATGATGTCCTCCATTGGGCATGACGGCGACACAGCCTATTTTTCCGAGATAGGACTCAATGGTTATTTTCTTAAACCAGCAACAACTTCCGATTTGTTTGATGCTTTAGCAGTGGTTGCAGATGATGGCGATGTTTTAAATAAAGCGAATCAGTTTGTAACTAAAAATTATTTAAAAACCTTGAAGCCAAATAAAGAAAAAACGCAAGACAATCAAAATGAATATAATTGGCCTGACGATTTACGTATATTGTTAGTGGAGGATAATAAAGTAAACCAGATGGTGGCGCAGGGCACACTTAAAAAGTTTGGGCTGCAAGCAGACATTGCAGCAAATGGTATTGAGGCACTGGATAAACTAAAAGCTGCAAAGAGTGATTTTCCTTACACTTTAGTTTTAATGGACTGCCAAATGCCAGAAATGGATGGTTATGAAGCAACAAGGCAAATACGCGCAGGAAAAGCAGATGTACGTAACGTGTCAGTTTCTATTATTGCAATGACCGCAAACGCAATGAGTGGCGACCGTGAAAAATGTATAGAAGCCGGTATGAATGATTATTTATCTAAGCCGATTGATGCAGAAAAGATGGTTGCAAAAATACAGGAATTGGTTTGAGTGGGGTAAGAATATATTTCCTGATTTCGCCCTGCAATAAGTTTAAAGTTTACCGGCGCGCGTTTTGTAAGGTCGGTAAAACCGAGAGCATGGTGTAAGAATATTTTCCGCCGGACAGTCCCGCCATAATCACATCGTCATTGGAGAATTATAGCAAGCACAAAAAAATCCCGCAGCAAGGCGGGATTTTTTTATAACGTAGGTTGCTTGTTATGCTTTGCGTCTAGCGGCACCCAATAAATCCAACAACCCAAACGCTAACAAGTAAAGTGATGCTGCTTCTGAACAAGGAAGTTGTCTTACCAGACCAGTTCAAAACCATGGTATTAAATTGAAGCCCTGTGGCATATACCCAACCTTCGTATAAGCTCCCTGTACCAGACTGAAAATCTACATCGTTATATGATTTACCGGTCGTTTCGGTTAAATCCAACTAGTTCAAACCGGAGACAGTATCGGTAGTGTAGTTACCATTATCGATAAACGCAGCATTAGTGTTAGCGGTAAAGGTTATTAATAGAAAACTTGTTAGTATCTTTTTCATCGCACACCTTCTTAGAATAATTTTTATTGAATAATAAAGATCAAAACTACTATATAAAAAAGGTTAAGCCTGGAAAGGTTAATGGCTTGCTCAAACGGGTTAGCCCTTCCTAATCTATTGAATCTGTGAGGTACTTCAGAATGATGATTTGCAATTACAATTCCCTTTCTGATGCCCGCAGGGCAGCACCATATAATTAGATTGCTCACCAATGGTTTTACTGAGTGTTTCCCAATGCTCAATTTTATCGGTGCCGAAGGTGAAGCTTAGCATTACTCTTAGGTTATCAGTTTTTGTATAGGGTTCAGTAGCATGTTCAAAACCATCGCCAAAAATAACCGCTTCATTTATTTTGTATGGATAGGTTTTTATATTTAATAAGGTATCTTTGTATATCAAGTTACCATGCGCGGTTTCTAGCTCAAACAAGGGGGTAATAAAGGTGTAACCGTTTGCGCCATCGTGAAAATCTTTATGCCAGGTTTGCCTGTCCATGCGATTGCCTACCACGAAAAAACCGCAATACATTTCGATGTGATTTTTAAAGTCGACCAGTTGTTTTATATCGTCCACAATATCTAAGCTATTCATGAAATTTTTAAAAATAGTATAAGTCTGTTTGTTGTTATTCGATATCCAGAGTAAGGGAGCGGTACCGTAAGAGGTAATATGATATTTAATATCTTCTTCGGTAACTTGAATGTTTATTTGTTCAAGACCTTCAAATAAGTAGGCATAACCTTCTCGGTTTAGTTTTTCTTTTAATGAAGTTTCAAAAAGTATTTGCAGTGGTTTAAGTAGTGCGCCATCAAAATTTAATTTATAAGCATTTAAGCCGGCTTCAAGCTGTTGTAGATGTTCCATGTTAACTTTTTAACTGCCTGTGGTTCGTTATATTTTTGAGCCTAGTATTATAACGAATTGTAGTCAGCTAATCTTAAATTCATTTAAAAAACAGATTGCTTCGCTAGTGTTCGCAATGACTCTTATTTGTCATTGCGAACACTAGCGCGGCAATCTTACAACAAATTAAAAAGTGCTACCCCCAGGGCACGGCTGTTTCTGTGATTTCACCATCGGCAATGCCGCTGGCCTTTAAACTATTCATTGACGCTTGCACGACGATATAGAGTAATTCTGAGTCGCCAGTATTCCACCATGAGCGATCGGCATTGGGTAAGACTTTAACCACCGAGCCTTCTTCGACGGGAAAGCGTTTGCCATCGATAGCCATTTCGCCTTTACCAGCGACGAAGATGTAAATTTCTTCGTTATCGCTGTGTTTATGGAAAAAAGGCATGCCCTGGCCGGGATCGTCTTTGTTTATAGACACTTCCATGGATGTCAGGCCTAATTTTTCACCTAAGAATAATTTGCCGGGGATGCTCAGTGGTGCCCCTTCGGGGGTGAAAACGTATTGGCTTATATCGGTCATTTTGCCGAAGTCCTGTTTTATATAGTTACTCATGTTGTCGCTCCTTGTGGTTACATTGGCGCAGGTTACGCCGCTGTTGTGATAGTCTATAATCATTATAGAATGCTCGTTCCATAATGGAATGATCATTCCAAAATAAATGAAAAAAGTCAAATAATTTAGTGAAAATAAGAAAAGTAGGTATAAGCGTATGTATTTATTAACAATTGATGCGAAATCGAACTATTAACATGGCATAATAAGAAATATGCCCGGCCCCAATAAACAATTTGACCAAGATGCGGCACTGAAAAGTGCTCTAGGTGTTTTTTGGGCGAAAGGATTCGAGGCAACCTCGATGCAGGAGCTGGTTGCTGCAATGGGCGTTAATCGCGCCAGTATGTATCAAACCTACGGCAATAAAGATGCGCTTTTTAATGCCGCATTCGATGAATATATGCAAATGAGTTTGTACTATATAAAGGAACGACTCGAAACTAGCGAATCGCCGCTTGATAGTCTTTATCAACTACTCATCCACTTAACCCAACAAAGCCGCAATAATAACTTGAGTGGTTGTTTTGTAAATAACTCGGCTGCTGAGCTAGGGCCGCATAATCCAGCCATTGCAGACAAGGTTCAGCTATTTTGGCTAGAATTAGAAGGCTTGATTGATAACAAACTGATTCAGGCGGTTGAGTGCAATGAAATTAAAAATACAGCGGATACTGCACATTTAGCTTCGCTTATTAATAGTGTGTTGCAAGGTTTGCTGTTAAAAACCAAAGTAGATTTTGATGAAGCAAAAATAGAGGCCGAGATTGCTCTTCTTTTTGGGTTAATAAATAATTAGAATTCTGGGTAAGAAAAAATATTTTTGATAGTGTGACAATGTTAGCAGCCTCCGCTCCGAGGTATAACCTCGACCCTTCTTATTCCGAGTTGAGCTTAAATAATTAAAGAATAACACCCCGTTTTATCGTTATACTGGATTAAATAAAATAAGGAGTTCGCTATGTTGGAATTTGGTTTTGGTACCTTTGTCTTAGTTGCGTTAATTTTCGCAATTACATTGTTGTTTATGGGCGTTCAATCTATCCCACAGGGAATGGAATATACCGTTGAGCGATTTGGCCGCTACACTAAAACATTAAGGCCGGGCTTGAACTGGATTACGCCGGTGTTTGACAAAATAGGCGCCAGACTTAATATGATGGAACGGGTGATGGATGTCCCTTCGCAGGAAGTTATCACCAAAGATAATGCCATGGTAAGAGTTGATGGTGTGGTCTTTTATCAAATACTTGACGCTGCCAAGGCAGCCTATGAAGTGAATCAGCTTGAACTGGCCATTTTAAATTTAACCATGACCAATGTCAGAACTGTGATGGGTTCAATGGATTTAGATGAGCTGTTATCCAAGCGTGATAAAATTAACGCACAATTACTCAATGTTGTTGATGATGCCACTACGCCATGGGGTGTAAAAGTTACTCGTATCGAAATTAAAGATATCAGCCCGCCACGCGACCTGATTGACTCTATGGCGCGGCAGATGAAAGCAGAACGGGAAAAGCGTGCACTTATTTTAGAAGCCGAAGGTGAACGTCAGGCTGAAATTTTAAAAGCCGAAGGTGAAAAGCGAGGTGCTATTCTACAAGCCGAAGGCCGTAAAGAAGCCGCATTTTTAGATGCCGAGGCGCGAGAACGTCAGGCCGAAGCTGAAGCACGTGCAACCCATGTTGTATCAAAAGCGATTGAACAAGGCGATTTAAATGCACTTAATTATTTTGTCGCCAATAATTATGTTGAGGCTCTAAAAGAGATTGCATCGGCACCGAATGAAAAACTGGTTCTTATGCCATTAGAGGCCAGCAGTATTATTGGCGCTATCGGTGGTATCGCAGAACTGACTAAAGCAGTGAAAAAATAGGCAAGTATTTATGAGTGAGTTATTAGAAAACTTAACTAACTGGCACTGGTTTATTCTGGCAGTTATTTTATTCGTCCTGGAAATGTTTGCACCTGGCGCAATTTTTATGTGGATAGCCATTGCTGCTGCTATTATGGGTTTGATAATAAGCCTGTTTACAGGCATTAGCTGGGAATACCAGTTATTTATGTTTGCTATTTTTAGTGTCGCTAGCTTGTTTGTATGGCGAAAATACGGCGCCAATCATTTGCAGCAAACGGATCAACCAGAATTAAACAAACGCGGCATGCAGTATGTTGGACGTACCTTTACTTTAGAAGAGCCTATTGTTAACGAGTATGGGCGTATACGGGTTGATGATACCACCTGGAAAATCCATGGTGAAGATTGCGGTATTGGCAGCACAGTAAGAGTAACAGAAATTGTTGGAACGATTCTCTCGGTTGAAAAGGTGTAGTTTTTTTATTTAGCATAATGATATTGAAATGAAAGTACTAGAGCAAAAAAATGATTCGTATCTTCTTATTGGTTTTATTTTATTTGTGGTTATATGGGCGGTTAGTAATAATATAAATTGCCCGGATTATTCACATGTAAAAAATAGTACTCCGGTAAATGCCTTTCAATTAGTAGGTTTGGGTAACACCCTTATAAATAGCCAGTAGGGACGAGTATGCGTCAAGCGATAATGTCTGTTTTATTGAGTGTTGTAGCGCTATTAAGTTATTTTCCGGTGTCATCTGCGGACACAACAGTATTAGCTGGTGGTTGCTTTTGGTGTATGGAATCTGATTTTGAAAAATTAAAAGGTGTTAGCAATGTGGTTTCGGGCTTTACCGGAGGTAAAATTAAAAATCCAACTTATAACGGTAACCACAGCGGGCATTATGAAGCAGTTAAAATAACCTACGACCCAGCTGTTGTTAGCTATACACAAATACTTAATCATTATTGGGTTAATATCGACCCCTTCGATGCACGTGGCCAGTTCTGCGATAAAGGTCATAGTTACCTCAGTGCAATTTTTGTTGCTAATGATAAACAGCGTGCCATTGCCGAGCGTTTACGTTTAAAAGTAGTACAAGAGTTCCCGAATAAAAAAGTGATAACCCCTATTTTAAAGGCGTCTACCTTTTACCCGATAAAAGGCAAAGAAAGCTATCATCAGGATTACTATATGAATAACCCTATACGCTATCGTTTTTATCGTTTAAGTTGCGGTCGAGATAGCCGTTTAAAAGAAATCTGGGGTGATAGAGTAACGCATTAATACCATTATCTATGTGTTACGCTAGTTTTACTATGTCAGCTATTATTTCTATATCGAATCTTTCAAAAACCTATAAAGATGGTCACCAGGCTTTAAAAAATATTAATCTGGATATTATGCAAGGTGAGATTCTCGCCTTACTTGGCCCAAATGGCGCGGGCAAAACAACATTAATCTCAACGATCTGTGGTTTAGTGAATCCAACCATGGGCTCGATTTCGGTTGCGGGTTTCGATATTATTTCTGATTATCGAAAAACACGTAGCCTTATTGGTCTGGTTCCGCAAGAACTAACACTCGGTGCATTTGATACGGTCTGGCATACTCTAAGTTTTAGTCGTGGCCTGTTTGGCAAAAAGCCGAACCCAGCCTATATCGAACAATTACTCAAAGATTTATCGCTATGGGATAAAAAAGATAGCGCCTTGAGGACCTTGTCGGGCGGAATGAAGCGGCGAGTGCTTATTGGTAAGGCGCTATCACATGAGCCAAATATTTTATTTTTAGACGAACCGACTGCCGGTGTTGATGTTGGCTTACGTAAAGAAATGTGGGCCATCGTTGGAAAGCTGCGCCAATCCGGTGTGACGATTATTTTAACAACACACTATATTGAAGAAGCAGAAGAAATAGCTGACCGTGTTGGGGTTATCAGTAACGGTGAGTTATTGCTTGTAGATGATAAACAGGCCTTAATGCATAAGCTAGGTAAAAGACAATTGCTAGTTGAGCTTGAGCAGTCGATCAGTCATTTAGATGCGACTTTTTCGCAGTGGGATCTGGAATTATCAGGTGATGGTTGTTGCCTGACTTATAGCTACGATAGCCAACAGGAAAAAATCGGCATCGCAGAATTATTAAAAGCGATTGCTGCAGCCGGTCTGGAGATAAAGGATATCAATACCTCAAAAAGTTCATTAGAAGATATTTTTATAAATCTGCTGGATTCAAAATAATGAATATACATGCAATAAAAGTGATATATAAGTATGAAATGTTGCGTTCATTTGAAACTATATTACAAAGTTTTGCCTCGCCTGTTATTTCAACGGCTTTATATTTTATTGTGTTTGGTTCGGCAATTGGTTCGCGTATACAAATGATAGACGGTGTGCCCTATGGTTTATTCATTGTTCCAGGTTTAATGATGCTTGCCTTGCTTACCCAAAGTATATCAAATGCATCTTTTGGTATTTTTTTTCCAAAGTTTACTGGCACTATTTATGAGGTCATGTCTGCGCCTATTTCATTTGTTGAAATATTGATTGGTTATGTGGGTGCGGCAGCTACCAAGTCATTTATTATTGGTTTGATTATTCTTTTTACTGCCAGTTTTTTTGTGCCGCTCAATATCGCTCATCCCTTCTGGATGTTTGGTTTTTTAATTTTAACCTGTATCTCCTTTAGTTTATTTGGTTTTATTATTGGTTTATGGGCGGATAACTTTGAAAAGCTACAACTTATTCCAATGTTGGTTATTACTCCATTGGTTTTTTTAGGCGGCAGTTTTTATACTATCGATATGCTGCCGCCTGCGTGGCAAACCGTTACACTTTTTAATCCGGTTGTTTATTTAATTAGTGGGTTTCGATGGAGCTTTTTTGAGGTTTCAGATGTGAGTGTTGAACTTAGTTTGTTGATGGTGCTGTTTTTTTTAGTGGCTTGCCTTATCGTTGTATGGAGGATGTTTAAGTCAGGTTATCGATTAAAACAATAATAATAAGCTGACTATCTCAGGCTTGAGATATATTTTGAACAAAACTTTACCAGGCTAAGTCATATGGGTTAACCAAAATATTTAATTAAGGCTAGGCTGTTGAACTTTTAATCTTTTACAACATCGAACATGCCCATCTATGACGAAGTTAGATGGTTTTTATTTGGTTTTATATCTATTAATCAAACAATAACAATGATTACACATGGAGTGAAATATGATTAAGAAAACACCATTAATACTTGCTGGTTTTATAATCAGTACCCAGCTGTTAAGCGTACAATTATTAGCCGCTGACTTTTACGTAAAGACTTCTGGTTCTGGAACTTTATGCAGCGAAATAGCGCCATGCGGTTCGATTCAATCTACAATTAATCTTGCTGCCGCCAACGATACTATTTTTATCGATGAAGGAAAATATATTGAAAACCTAACTATCCCGATGGGTAAAAACGGTTTACATATTCGTGGCGATGGTCGACATGAAACTTTTGTTATTTCCGCTGGCGGAGATGCAACCCCGAAACAAGCACCACCGGGCGTCCCCATTGATGTGATCTTTGACGTTTTCTCGTCGGATGTTGTGATTGAAAAGTTAAGTATTCAACATCCCGCAGGTATCGCAACAAAACGTGACCTGGGAATATTTGTTCGCCCACCTGCAAACAATGTGACAATTAAAAAAACTGAGATAAGCCGAAACCGTAGTGGTGCTGTGTTAGAACCTACTGCACCTGGCTCTAGAGGTATTCTGGTGTTTCGCGCAACCGGTACAACGATTACAAAAAATATTGTTTCGGGTAACTATGAAGACCATTTGCATATTCCATCAAGCGAAACCACCATCACCAAAAATAAGATTATTGATGCGAAGCGAGTGGGTATTGTTATCATCCAGGAAAATGCCACTAGTCTGTCGAGCAACAATATTATTAGTCGGAATAAGGTTATAAACAGTGGGACAGACGGCATTCAAATTCAAGGTGATAATAATATGATTGCCAGGAATAAAGTTAAAAATAGCGGCGGCGTAGGCATTAAGTTATGTGGCGCAGGTGATTGCGTCGCACCGGGTGTAGCGGCAGTGGCGAGCTTTAATAGCGTGTTTAAAAATAAGCTCAAACACAATGCGCTGGGGAATATTATAGATGATGGAACGGATAACAGTATTCAGTAAGATTTAATACCGCCGTTGCGGAACAAGATTGCCGCGTTAGTGCGGTAATCTTGTTTACAAAAAATAAAATTACTCAATCCTTCATTTCATCTTTATAAGCTGATATGGCATTTTTAATTTCTTTTATTGCACTATCGACAGCGGGTTGTTTAACTGAAATATGCTTGCTTTTAATCGAATTAGTTTGATTAAGAAGCTGTAAAGAAATAATTTTAAGTGCGATGGCAGTGGAGTTATCCGCGGTCGGCGCACCGAGTTGCACAGACTTTTCTGCCAGCGAGGTAACCGCTTCGTTTAAACGTTCGCTATTAAGTTTTGCACCAATTTGTGCGTCATCCAGTGTTCCCCAAAATCCATCGGAGCAGAGTAAAATAATATCACCTTCGGTTAACATTATTTCCTTACTTAATTCAACTTCGGGTTCCTTTGTAAGCATGCCGACACAACGTGTTATGTAGTTACGCATGGGATGAGTGCTAACTTTACTTAAGCTTATTTCACCATTTTTATATAAGCTCTCAACATAGGAGTGATCTTGGGTTCGGTAAATAGATAAGCCGTGACGGAATAAATAACAACGGCTATCGCCAACATGTGCCCACCATGCGCTGCCATTTTGTATCAAGCAGACTACCGCCGTGGTGCCGGGTTCAACCGGGGGGGATTCTTCGCGGCCTGCCGCCATTACATCATGGTGCGCCTGGACTAATGCACCCTCTAAAAAATCAAACGGATCGGGGATAGGCATGGGGGTGTTATTCAATGCCTTTTCGAAAGTTTCAATCAAGGTTTGTGCTGCAACTTCGCCTTTGGGTCGTCCACCCAATCCATCGCCTAAGATTAAAACGGCGCCATAGTCGTATTCGATATAACCAACACGGTCCTGGTTATTTTTTCTATTGCCTTGCAGGCTTATTTGGCTGACTTCAAATTGCATCGTTAATTAAAGCTTTAGCGCCCCGATTTTGTGTTGGTGTTATTTAAGGCTTCGACAAAATTTTCAATATTTTGCGGGCGCAGAATAGGATCAACTTCCATTGACCAATCGATAGCCCGAAGTAAATGTTTGGAATACTTTTTCTTAAAGGCATTGACGGCGGGTTTTAGGGTATCGCGTTCGCGACGTTTTGTGGAAGGCAGCGGTGGCGAACCTTCAATACATGCTCGGATGGTTGCACCAATGGCATAGATATCTGTCCAGGGGCCAACATAACCACCGGGGTCGAGCTGCTCAATAGGTGAAAAGCCGGGAGTGACAACCTGGTTGGCCTGGAACTGGCGCGTTTGCATCATTTCATGCGCAGCGCCAAAATCGAGCAGCAAAGGCCGGGCGTTATCGCGCAAATGAATATTACTTGGCTTTACGTCCAGATGGAGTAAGCCATTTTGATGAATCGTTTTTAAGCCGCCTAACAAAGGTATAAAAACAGCCATCAAGAACTGCTCACTCATATTGCCATTGTGGCGTTTGATATAACTTTGTAAATTAATCCCTTCTTCATATTCCATCACCATATAAACGGTGCCATTAGCGCGAAAAAAACTAATCACGTTTACAATATTGGGGTGTTTAAGGTTAGAAAGGGTATTGGCTTCCTGAAAAAAGAGTCGCTGGCCGTGGCCAAATTTGTCACCACAGTTTGAATTGAGTGCGCTAATGTGTAAATCGCCAGTACGTGTTGCCAACTTGGTCGGCATATACTCTTTTATGACCACTTCCTTGTTGTAGGTATTGTCTTTTGCAAGGTAAACGATGCTAAAACCACCGCCGCCTAAGGTACGGGTAATCGTGTAGTTATCTACAATCGTCTTGGGGGGTAATTCGTGGTCGATGTCGGTCATGTTTTTGAATTATAGCTGTTTTACGGAGGATAAATATATATGATAATCGAACAAATTTTAAATCAATTGCATTGTTGTGTTAATTTAAGCAACGTAATCACCCACTAGCAGGAATAGTAAAATGACTCAAAGCATGACAGCGTTTGCCCGAGGCGAAACAAACTTTAATAATATGTTGATTACTCTGGAATTGCGCAGCGTTAACCACCGTTATCTTGATATTTCTATTCGCGCACCGGAAGAGGTGCGAGAAATAGAGCAAAGTTTACGAACCCAGTTAGGGGAACAATTAAGCCGAGGTAAAGTAGAATTAAATATTCGCACTCAAACCAGCTCGCAATCTGAAAACCTGACAGATATTCAACTCAATATGGCGCTGGTTGAGCAAATCGCAAGGGTGAGTAAAAGCATTGCACAACATTTACCAAACACTGACAGAGTAAATCCCCTGGATATTTTGCGCTGGCCAGGTGTGATGCAAGCTGAACAAATCAATAAGCAGGAACTGCAAAAAAATATTATGCAATGTTTGGATCAGGCCCTTACTGACTTTGTTGCAATGCGGCAGCGTGAAGGTAAAAAACTTGCCACGATGTTGCTGGAGCGCTGTAGTGCAATGGAAAAAATTGTTAGCAAGGTCGAAAAAATTATCCCCACCATTTTAGATACACGTAAGCAAAAAATATTGGCGCGTATTGCAGAATTAGATATCGACCAGGACGATAAACGTATCGAACAGGAAATAGTGCTGCTTGCACAAAAAATGGATGTAAGCGAGGAAACGGATCGTCTCGGTGCGCATGTTAGCGAAGTACGAAATATCTTGAAGCAAACAAAACCTGTTGGCCGCCGTTTGGACTTTTTAATGCAAGAGCTCAATCGTGAAGCCAATACCCTGGGTTCCAAGTCGGTGGATACAGAGACAACGCGAGCATCGGTTGATTTAAAAGTGTTAATTGAGCAGATGCGTGAGCAGGTACAAAATATTGAGTGATGTTTTAATCGTGCATAGGTGAAAATTAGCAGACAGGATAAGGGTTTCATCATTTCGAGCACTCTAATTGCCTTTTTATCACTCTAGGAGCCTACTCGCTTCATCTAACTGAGAATCATTTGTATTTAGATCTGGTCTTGTGTATAGTGCGGCCGTTTTCACGAGAAAACAGTTATTCACTAACAAAAGGCAACGTAATGAAAAATTTAGGTCTTATCATCCTGGGCTTGGTATTCAGTCCAGTGCTGTTAGCTGCAAACAGTGCAGACAAGTCTTTACAGCAGGAAATAAACGAGCTTAAAAAGCAAAACAAAATTATTTTAGAACGTCTGGAAGCAACCAGTAACTTTCTTGAACAGCAACAACCCAAAGATTCAGTGATGCATGGTGGGCACGGTAAAAAAAGCAGTGCAACCACGGTGGGTGGTTATGGTGAAATGCACTACAACAACTTAAATAATCAAAAAGCCACGGGTAGCGATAAAGAGCAAATTGATTTTCACCGTTTTGTATTGTTCTTTGGTCATAAGTTTAGTGAAAAAATTGCATTTTATTCTGAGCTGGAAGTTGAGCATTCAGTTGCAGGTGAAGGTAAGAAAGGCGGTGCTGTGGAGCTGGAACAAGCTTATTTAGATTTTAAATTGGCTAATTCACTTTATGCTAAAGCCGGTGTAGTTCTCGTACCCGTTGGTATTTTAAACGAAACCCATGAGCCCAACACTTTTTATGGTACCGAGCGTAATCCGGTTGAGAAAAACATTATCCCAACAACCTGGTGGGAAGCTGGTACTGGCTTGTCTGGCGAAATTGCTCCTGGTTGGTCTTACGATGTGCTGATTACATCTGGACTGGACTTAAATTCGGACAATAAAGTACGTAGTGGTCGCCAAGCGGCTTCCAATGCACGGGCTAACTCACCGATGTATACAGGTCGTATTAAATGGACGGGTGTTCCTGGCCTAGAATTAGCTGCAACGGTTATCTCCATTGGTGATTACACTCAAGGCCAAGGTACAAAAAACAGTGCAACCCTGACAGAAGCCCATGTTATTTATAACAAGGGTAAATTTGGTTTACGTGCATTGTATGCAAGCTGGGATATACAAGGTAAAAGCAACGGCTATAATGAACAAAGCGGTTTTTATGTTGAGCCAAGTTATAAAATCACTAAAAAAATAGGTTTATTTGCACGTTACAACCAATGGGATAATCAGGCAGCAGACAGTGCCAACTCTGAGTACACTCAAATTGATATTGGTTTAAATTACTGGCCGCATGAAGATGTTGTGGTAAAATTTGATTATCAGGATCAAGATGTGCCAACAGGTAAAGATGAGTTTGATGGTTTCAATGTTGCAGTTGGTTATCAATTCTAGTTTCACTTATTATTATGATGTGAATGAACAGGCCAGGCTTTTTTAGCCTGGCCTGTATTTGCATTCAGGGATTAATGTTTTCGGCAATGACTCTGGAATTACTTTGGGTTTTAATTTATGTATCGTTATTTAATTATCAGTTTTCTATTTACCCTGCCATGGATTGTTTATGCCGATGAAACTTATCAAACCCCGGGCGCTTTTTTGAACGAAGTGTTTAAGAACAATATTCCGAGGGTTAAAAAAATATGGTTAACCGGAGAAGTAAAAAAACAGGTAACTACGATATTAAACCACCCGCCTAAAACATTACGCACCCGATACTGGCAAAACAAAACACGCAGTGTATGGATCCTTTCTGAAGTTGGTAAAGAGCGAGATATTACGGTTGGAGTGGTTATCAAACAAAATCGTATTGAACAAATTAAAGTATTAGTTTTTCGAGAGTCTCGTGGCAGTGAAGTGCGGCATGCTTATTTCACTAATCAATTTAAGCAAGTACAACTTTCTAAAAACACAGAATTAAGTAAAGACATAGACGGGATAACCGGTGCTACGTTATCGGTTCGCGCACTAAAAAAAATAGCGACGCTAGCACTTTATTTACATAAAAAGATTGAATCTTAAAATGCCGTTCAATATTAAAATAAAAACATTATACAGCTGGCACCGTTATATGGGGCTAGTTGTTGCGGCCTTTGTGCTGATACTTTCTGCGAGTGGTATTTTGCTAAACCACACAGAAGAATTTGAACTTGATTCAACCTATGTAGAAAGTGACTGGCTTTTAAATGTATATAATATACTGCCACCGCAGGATATAACCGCGTTTAAAATAAACAATACCTGGATCAGTCAGTTTTTAAATCAAATCTATATCAATACTACCAAACTTGAATCGCAAACTGAATTTCGCGATGCCAAACTGGTTGGTGCGGTTATGACCAGTGAATATATTGTTATTGCGACGGCTGTAAATTTAACGATTCTTACCATTCAGGGTGATTTAGTCGAAACTATCGGCTCGGCGCATGGTTTACCAACACCGATTGAACAAATAGGTTTATCACGTGATAAAAAACTGGTGGTTTCTACGACTCAGGCTTTATATCGTGCCGATATTGACGAGCTAAGCTGGACGGATTATTCGTCCAGTAAAATTCAGTGGTCAATAAAAATAACATTGCCAACCGAACTTTATACAAGCATCGCCACGTTGTATCGTGGCCAGGATTTAAATTACGAGAGAATTTTACTGGATCTTCACAGTGGCAGAATTCTACCCAAACTCGGCATTTACATAATGGATGGTGCCGCTATTTTAATGATGTTGTTGGCTATCACCGGTGTTTGGGTTTGGTATTCAAGACGACGCAAAAGAAGTAATTAAATTAATTAAGGTATTAAAACGATGAGTAAATATTTTTTAGCATTGATAGCTGTTTTGCTGATAACTAATAACGTACATTCGTCTGAAACTCGAGAATACTGGGTGGCTGCAGAAATTGTTGAATGGGATTATGCGCCGAGTAAGAAAAATTTAATTATGCCCGATAAAGACTTAGGTGTATGGGGCAATCATCTTAAATATAAAAAGTATCGTTATATTGAATATACCGATGCAAGTTATAGCCAGCGCGTTAAGCAACCTCGGTGGATGGGTATTTTAGGCCCACAGTTTCGTGCAGAAGAAGGCGATACTTTAAAAATTCATTTTTTGAATAAAACCGACAAGCCCTTAAGCATTCATCCACATGGCATGCGCTACACTAAAAAGAATGAAGGCGCGGATATGACCGGTAAAGGCGCTGCCGTTAGTCCAAATGATAGTTTTACCTATATCTGGCAAGTAGACGGCGATGCTGCACCAGGGCCGAGCGATCAATCTTCTATTGTTTGGGTTTATCATTCGCATGTTGATTCGGTTACCGAAATTTATGATGGCCTAATCGGCACAATTGTTATCACTAAAAAAGGCATGGCACGATCTAAATCAGACCCAAGACCAAAAGATGTGGATATTGCTTTTACCAATATGTATTTTATCTTTAATGAAAATGGCCGCAAGAAAATAGGCAAGGTTAAAACCGTGAGTGCCGAAGACAACGAAGAAGGTAATTTAAAGCATGCGATAAATGGTTATATTTTTGGTAACTTACAGGGTATGGTGGCCAATAAAGGTGACCGTGTTCGTTGGCACTTAATTGGTATGGGATCGGAAGAAGACATTCATACTGCACACTGGCATGGTAAAACGGTTTTATCCAGCGGCCATCGCACTGACGTGATTGAGCTACTACCCAATACCATGCGCAGTGTTGATATGACCGCAAATAACCCAGGAACCTGGTTGTATCATTGCCATGTTACTGACCATATTACAGCGGGAATGATTACTCGTTATACTATTAATAAATAACCCGAGTTCGGGATAAATAGTAAAACATATATCACTGCTGTCCCGTTAACTTATGAATAAGATGTTTTTATGATGCCTATTTAAGTAGTAAAAGAAAACATTAACTTCCTGGACATGAAATGGGTGTGAGTT
>VAPL010225421.1_pt1 | contig 35720 bp, 60 predicted proteins | sample 3395061 | NCBI WGS metagenome assembly VAPL01 (sample SAMN08290444, study PRJNA428436) | hydrothermal vent metagenome | isolation source: Deep-sea hydrothermal vent chimney 2 | place: Pacific Ocean: Juan De Fuca Ridge | depth 2182 m m | reverse complement strand
ATATGCTCCCATGCTGTGCCTTTATCTTCCACGCTCATTCCCCTTTAATTCTTTCAATGGCGCACGCCGTGATAGCTTCGCTTGGTGTAGCGCCTTCGCCTAGAAATTCCCTTGAATACGCGCGACAAAATGTTGTATGGGGCGAGTCTATAGCGCTAACACTCATCTTATAATGCATCTGCAATTCCTGTGCTTGAGCAGGGTTGGTAGCTGGATGATATTTTGTCCAAACTTTTTTCTTTTCATCAACTAGGATATAAACTACAAAATCTTGAAATCCAGCACAATCTAGTATCTCAGCTCTTGTTTTTGCTGTTTTACCCAACGCTCCCGCCAGCTTTTTAAGTGCTTGTTGATTTGTCATTTTATTTTACCCACTAATTTATGGGCTGATTTAAGTTGCTCTTGGCATTTACAGCACGATAGGTAAGCTCTACTACTGCACCCAATCTGACCGGCTCCAATTATAGTAATGCCTGCTTTCTGAGGGCATTCTTTATCTGGATTCTTTTCACAAGCAAACAGTTTCATAACCTCACCTTTAAATCATTAGCTTTACTATTCACTATCCTAGCCAGACAGTTTTGTTCAATGGGTTTCATTTTACTACACCTGCATTAACAGCTAATAATACAAGTGCATTTAAAGCTTTATCTGTTAGTCTTATATATGTTTTAACTTTTCCATCTTCAACTTTTATGGTTGTTGTTTTAAGATTCTTCATGCCGTCATATCTACCCAAAGGAGATGAAAACATTATATAACTTCCTTTATTTGGCTCATGGTGTAATGCCACCAAACGATCATTAGGTAGTTTAATAACCTTCATTTTTAGTTTCATCTCTCAATCTCCTAATCTTTTTCTTGTGATAATAACTAACAACACAATATGTATATAAACTACTGACCAAGCTAGCAATAATAATCCAGAAGGTTGCTTGAGTGAGGCTAATCATGGATAAGTCCGCAGTTATTTATACAGATGTTTTCAAGCTCAAAAATAATGTCTTCTTCTTCAAACCATTCCTTAAAAATCAACCCCTGATGCTCTACATACAGTGCCACCTTCCCAATAATACTTACCGTTTTCCATCGACCTGTAGGTTTAAACTTCTTGTATGAATAACCCCATTCTGCCTCCATTGTCCTGACATAAACCTTAAGAATTGCAGTCATAACTCCTCCATATCAATCACTATTTATTTTAACTCGGTATTCATTGGTAATTATTTTCTCAGCGGTGTCTTTAGTGACCATTCGCCCATCAATCTCAGCAAAACACCCACCCCAGAAACTATATTTTGTCTTTAACTCTGTACCCTCTCCATAAGCCGCACAGACTTGGCTATTTATAGGCCAAATAAGTAACATAAGAGCCATCACCGTTACGAAAACACCTACTATTCCAGCGGTAACAAATAAAATAAACTCTAATAAATCATCTAACATTTTATTCTCCTAATTAAAAATCAATCACTCTTGTTGAACAGTAAATCTTATAGCCTTTTAAAGTGACGGTTTGTTTGTTTTGGCATTCTTTGATTACATAATCTCTCATTGCGTCACCCCCGATAAAAATGCCAGCTAAGGCGACTCCGAATACTATTAACATGCTTACAATAAAATCACTCACCATATCCTCCTAAAAACAGGGGGCATTACACCCCCAACAATTACTTAAGAACGTACTTAGACTTATTGTTGTCATACTCAAACTGAGTAATATCAAACGAATAGCCGTCTTTATTGTCTGCCCATGATGCCGTAACCGTTTTAAATAAACGCTTATCATCTACTGTGTCGTGGTGGATTACTTCTACCATTCCAGTAATAACAAAGGGGATTAATGGCAAAGCATTCGCTGTACCGACCATTCCAAGTGCTAAAGTTAATGCTAGTAATGTTTTCATTGTGTTTCTCCTGTTATTGCCTGCTATTTAATCATTTAGCGCGCAGGCTTGGCTAAATTACTTGATTTATTCGTATTTCCTTATATACTTGTATTAATTTAACTTATACCCCATAAGCGGGGTTTATAATGGATACTAAAGAATTGCTTAAATTAGCATCACAAGGTAACAAAGCGGCCATCAAGATACTGGTGGAAGCTGGCATCTTATCGCCTATTGAAAAGGCGGCTTAACCTTTTGGTCTCGGCCTAACGTCGAATAATGGGCAATCGTAGCTAGTGCAATCCTCGACCTGTTATCGTAAAACATTCGCAGCACTTAGCGTCTATTCGACCCCTTAAACCGCCCTTTTTGAGCAATCTATCAATACATTCCTGCCTGTAGTCACGTTCACTCATCACTTATATCCTCTAAACCCTCCCATAATGCGTTTATAGCATCATCTTTAAAGTTACATTCGTGGTGGAAGTAAATATCCAAGTCTAAATCATGTATTTCTGGATACCCCTCGATGGGTTTTTGACACCATTCACAATTATTCATATCCCCACCTGTATAACTCTTGAGTAAAGTCTTTGGGTGGCTTGCCCTTATAAAGGTGGACAGGGCATTTACCGATACCCATTTCTTCGTCCCATTTGCTATTGCTCCATTCGCTGCCTATTGCACACTTTTCCGGTTCTTTACTAAATCCCCATACCGATCCATTAGCATCCACAGCAATCCATCTAACCCAGCCAGGCACATCTATACCTGTTAAATATTTATCCATTTTCCACCCCCACCATAAATGTATTAGCCTTAATTGGGTGGTCAAAAGTACCAACAACATCACCATTCTTTAGCACATTAAAATTATTACCGTCTTGCTGTACCTCATAGAACGGGTATTGCTTAAGCCCCATCTTTTGTGCAAATTCGTAATTTAATTTAATTAAATCGTTCATAATTTGGTTTGATAAATCCATATTACCCTCTCGTTTGCATTACTCTTTGCTTATAAAATTCCATACTTTCGCCAACTTTAGCCGTGATACCTAATCGTCTGGCTTTATCCTCGAAAGTCTCACCTTTAATATCAACCGGCAGTTCCCAATCTTCCAGAAAATGCTCATCTCCATTAAAGAAAGTGGCGGCCATCATTACAAACTCGGTCTTTAACTTGTTTGTATGGGTACAGAATTTATTGTACTTCTGAACCCCCAGCAATAAGTCAGCCCTTGAATACCCATCCTTCAACCTAGCGTTATAAACCTTAAAAGCCTTAATCTTTGGATTGCTGCCTGCCCTTTTAGGGTAAGCAGCCCAAATAAGATTAAATTCTGTTGTGTATTCCATTCGCTACCCTCTTTTCGTTCAAGTATAGACACAAGGTGTTTAGTTTGTCAAGAAAATATTACACCCATATCTTTAAACCAGCCCAATCGTTTACTTTTAATGACCAACACATTAAATTATTGTAAACAGGGTAAGTAAAGAACATGCAGTCGAAGCGTAATACAGTACGGCTCCATATATGACCACACCAAAACAACACCCAGCCAATAGGATAACCAATTATTTTCTTAGCGTTCACTCTATTCTCCTTTATTTTAGATATAACTAACCAAGGGTGGATAGCATTAACTATCACCGTACTCATATCTTAAACAATAACTATAAGATACTAATACCCCAATAAGGGTGCTAACTTATCTAGCTTTGGTCAGTGGCTGCTTTGGTTCTGCGTTCAACTTGAACACAAATATACCCATCCTCATCTAGCCATACTTTATCGACTTTAACTCGATTAATGGCTTCACAAGGGCTGCCGTAACCGAATTTACCGGCACTGCTTTTATAAATTCCAAGCCTTGCAACATCTGTTTTGAAGTACAAGTGCTGTCTATTAGATATATTTTTGAATAAATTAAACATATTAACCTCACATTCCACCCATTCAACCATTACCTTTTGATACTCAGTAACACTCTGGTATCGTCAACCTACGCCTTAAGGGTGTTACGGCGTGACTAGTGTTTTCTTTCCGGCAGCCCATACAGGCTCACTTCTACGCGGGAAGTACGATCTAACTAATTTGGCGGGAGTTGTTGCAGAAAGGAGACATGTGTTGTATTATTACCACACATCATAACCCGCTAAAGTTAGATAGATGTATCATACCCCTTGCAGGAAATAGTCTCAAGGGGTTACTTTTTTAAAAGCCAGCCTTAACAATTTCAAACTATTATCTGGACAACCTTTATTAGAATAGTTTTCTACCGTCCTGACAGACCGCCCCAAAATCTCGCTAAACAGCTCAACTGTTTGTTTAGTATTCAGCCCTTTATCCTTTTTAACCCGTTTAAATAGCTTTAAATACGTCATACACCACCAAAAATAAGATAAATTGAGCCATAAATAGCAATGGCCGACACTAAAACGCATACCGCTAAACCGATTAACTCTGTTTTTGTGAACATAAAGCCCCCTGAAATAACAATAAAATAAACCCAATAACCCAATAAGTGACCGGTAAGTCAAAAACTAAGCCAGTAATTAAACCAAATAGTGCAAATGTCATAATAAACCCCCTATAGTATTATCGCCATAATAACCGCTTTGCGACCTTCTGCTATTAACAGCATTTTATCGCCTTCAATAAACATATCCATATCACCAAACGATAGCGCCTCTCGAATATATTTTGCGTTAAAGCCGCGCTCATTATTAAACCGATAAGCTTGCATGGTAGTGTTGGGTACGTCAATTAATTCTAATTCATTCAATTTAATCGGCTTGCAATCTTCTACATCAGGTGTGATTTGGTCTATGTTTGGAAACTTACCATAACTAGTATCGTGCGCCATAAAGCCGTTGTTGTCATAAAACCCTTCTTTTAAATCTGTAGATTCGACAATATGCGCTCTGTGTCCATCCGTTGCTAAAACCCTTGTGCCATCTGAATAAGTAAAGTTTAAATAGTAGTGCACGCCTTTAATCCCTTTCGCTTTACTAACCCATTGAAACGCTGTTTTCGGTTTGGTTATTGCTGGCGTAAAGAAAGTGTATAAATTAGCAAGCAATTCAGTTTGTGATTCGTCGCTATTTTCAATTAATTCCTTTAGCTGTTCAAAAGCCGCTATCTTGTTCGGCTTCTTAATATCTGCCGAAAATCTTGCTATTGTATTAATATTCATAATAAACCCCTTTTTGTTGACAGTTAAACCGGCAAAGAAAAATAAAGCATAAAAGCCAGTATTGCCGCTATACTTACTGAGCCTAAGCATTCAAATGTAAATTCTTTTAATTCTTGCTCACGCTTGCGCTGCATAAGCGGCTTGTGTTTCTTAACGTATTTAGCTTGTGGTTTCATGCCGCTACCTCATGCCTGTTAAATTCATCAAACCCATGCCAGTCTTTCGCCTCATTGTAGGCAGTAAGATAACCTAGCATTTCGTCTTTAGAGTTAAAGAACTTCTGGGCCGGTACGCAATGACGTGAATCAATCAAAGTAATAGAGAATCCTCCGCGTATATCCTGCTTACCGAAACAGACCTCTGTAATATTGCCATTACAGATATGTTCAGCAAATACCCGCATATGGCCTTGATAATATGGCTTTTCTCGCGTTAATCGCATGTTATGTATTGAATATTTCATTTTATTACCCCCTTATATTGAATAAACCAGTTTAAAATTAGAATAAATAGCATAATGAGAATAACCAAGATTACCTGCTATTCGTTGTAAGTCCATAATGTTATTCGAGCGCTGGACTATTGTATCTCCTACCTTTAATTGATATTTCATGTTAAACCCTCTTTAAGTTAAACCACATAAGCCCACTTGCACTGAGCTTAAATGGTGAACTACCGAACTACTCTTACTAAATATTCAATTTCGTCTTCGATTTCGCGCGTATCACGCGTTGCTTGCAGTAAACAAGTCGTTAAATGCAATCTAGTTAAGAGCCGCCTTTCTTCGAGCGCATATTTATTACTATTTTGCATCATTAAATCATCATCTAATAACTTGTTAATATCATCTTGCATATTAGCTACGTTAGTAGACATGTCGCATTGTTCAGCACTAAATCCGCCAAAACCCTTAAGCGATCTTATTAATTCTTGTTCTGTTTTCATGTTTTTACCCCTTTGTGTTATACTTAATCAGTAATTAAACTATAGCAGATACACGCAGTATTGCGAGTGCATAGAGACAGTAACAGACAGACGGTAGTAATTACCCGATGAACGGTATATATTTAATATTTCTATAACGTGGATAAGTGAAATTTATGGGCAAGCACATAACAGATAAAGATAGAAAGTCAGTATTGCCCCCGCCCGCAAGGCAGGCAGCGATTGCAATAATGAAGCGCAAGAAACTAATGGCGGAACGAATGAAGAAAATCACAGGGAAGTAACGAGTTGCTCAAGTAACAATAAATAACTACAATCTAAGATACTTATCAGACAGAGAGTAGACCATAATGCCTAACATAGTTTTAAAACACCCCGGCGGAAGACCTTCAAAGTACAACAATGTTATTCTCAACAAAGCGCAGCAGTATATAGAGACTTATGACAGCTTAGATATAGGGCATAAGATACCAAGTGTTGCTGGATTAGCTGTTTATCTACAAGTGCATAAAGATACTATTTATGAGTGGTGTAAACATCATGCAGAGTTTTCCGACTCAGTTAAATCTATGATGTGTCAACAAGAAGCTGTCTTATTAGGCAATGGATTAGACGGTACATTCAATGCCCACATCACAAAGCTTGTCTTATCAAAGCATGGTTATGGCGATAACTCTAATAAAAACAATAGCATAACTGTGACTATTAACCGCGATTGCACTCACATAGCCTCTGATAGTAAGGACTCACTAACCATTGAGCATGAAGATTAACCTATTCTATATATAGGTAGGGGAGGGGTAGGTTAGTGGCATGGGGGGGTATGGATATGTGTGGGTATGTCCACACTAACGACTACTCAATTTACTCCTGAATATTAGAATACCCATATCCAAAAATAACACCCTACTCAATTTACTCATAAGCCACCTTTAAAAATACCATCAATCGATTTACTCAACTTAATGTAGTTTCTAGGGTGGTTAAGGCTCACGTAGCTGCTAATTGGCTCTAAGGTACTATTAGTGCTTCTTTTGATTTTATGTTCAGTCTGCCTTGTTGTTCAGGCTACCACACATTGGGTGTTTATTTGCAAGCACTAACTTGAACTTTCCGACGAATGGTAGCATTTAGCTGACGAACGGTATGTTTTTACTGATAAGAGGTCATTGGAGGCTCGTTTATATGTTATTATTATTATATGAATATCACTCTCCCGAATAACTGGAAGCCCCGTAAGTATCAGCAGGGGCTTTGGGATCACCTACGTGAAGGCGGGAAAAGAGCCTGCGTAGCATGGCCTCGTCGCCACGGAAAAGATGACGTCATGCTCCACCACAACGCGTGCTCTGTCTTTGAGAGGGTCGGTAACTACTGGTATATGCTCCCTGAGTACAACCAATGCAGAAAGGCAATATGGGATGCAGTGAACCCCCATACCGGCAAAAAGCGAGTGGATGAAGCCTTCCCGCCTGAAATACGAGCGAATACCTTGAATCAGGAAATGAAAATAGTATTCCCAAATGGTTCGACGTGGCAGCTTATGGGGTCAGATAATTACAATGCCCTTGTGGGCTCTCCACCAATAGGGCTGACTTACTCTGAATACGCTATCTCTAACCCCTCTTCATGGGGGTATCTGCGGCCTATTCTCTTAGAAAACGGGGGGTGGTCTGTCTTTAACTCAACCCCTCGCGGTAAAAACCATTTCTATAAATTACTGAAAATGGCCGAGAAGTCTAAAGACTGGTTTTCTGAGTTTTTAACCTCTGATACCACCGATTTATTCACCCCCGAACAATTGCAAGATGAATTATTGGAATTACAAGCCGAGCACGGAGATGTTTTTGGCAAGGCGATTTGGCTGCAAGAGTATTTCTGCTCGTTTGAGGCAGCAATACCGGGCTCTATTTGGGGCGAGCAAGTCGCTAAAATTGAAGCGAAAGGACAAGTCAGAGACGTTTCGCATGAGGACGGGTTTCCTGTCTATACCGCGTGGGATTTAGGTCGGGATGACTATACTTCTATATTTTTCTACCAAATGATAGGGTCTGAAATCCATATAATAGACTTCTGGGAAGATAATTTCGTAGAAATCCCTGAGATGGGAGATATGTTACGTGAAAAACAGAAAGAATATGGGTACGTTTACGGTACACATTGGGTTCCGCATGACGCAAAACCAACGCGTCTTGGAATGGGAGGTAAATCCATTATTCAACAGCTTATTGCTGAGAAGGTCGGTAATTTCCGATTAACCCCGAATATGGGGCGGGATAAGGGCATACAAGCTGCCCGAGCAACATTCCCACGCTGTTATTTCGATAAAACGAAATGTGAGGTCGCGGTAGAGAGACTGAAGAATTACCACCGTAAATACAATGAAGATTTAAAGAAATTCTCAGACGAGCCGGTGCATGATGATAATAGTCACGCGGCTGATGCCTTCCGTTATTTGTCGATAACGTGGAAGCAATCGTCTAATATAGAGGTAGAGCCTTCTTTAATTCAAAGGCTTAACAAAGGTAATGTAACTAGTGTAGACTTTGGTACGTTAAAGAAAGCCCATTTTGCTAAAAAACGCAGAGAAAGAGAATATGGAAACAGTTAGTGTCTGGCTCGAAGAAATAAAGCAAGCAAAAAAGAGAGAGAAGAAATATTTTGATGATGGCGGGAAAATCATTGATATTTACGAAGGGGAAGAACAAACTCCTTTCAATATTCTTTATTCTAATACCGAGGTTATGCTTCCTGCTCTTTTTTCTAGCGTTCCTCGTCCGGTTATTCAGAGAAGGTTTAAGGATGAAGATCCATTAGGTAAACAAGCCGCCACCGCATCACAGCGGATGCTAGAGTACCTGATTGACACTGATTTGGACGGTAATGGTAAGTTTGAAGATGCCATGCTCGACGCAACCCTTGATGCCCTTTTGCCCGGTCGCGGCATCTCTTCCATTAAATATGATAGCGATATAGAGGAATTTGAAGCCGAGGAAGGCGAAGAGGAAGTCCCTCCTCAAGTTAAAAACCAAACCATTTCAATGGATTCCGCTTGCTGGGATAGAGTTTACTTCGGGTACGCTAAAAAATGGGTCAACGTGCCGTGGATGGCGTATGAAATCTATATTGACGAAGAAGAAGCTAAAGAATTATTCCCAGAAAAGTATAAAGAGCTAAAATATACTGAAGGTGAGGATGTTGACGACGAGGATGACTTTGAGGAAGATAAAAACAAAGGGAAGCGTAAAACCGCCACTATTTATCAAGTTTGGTGTAAACAAGAAAGAAAGGTCTTCTATATTTCCGCTCAATACGATGATTATCTAAAAGAAGATGACGACCCACTAGAATTAACCGGATTCTTTAATTGCCCTGAGCCTATCCAGTTTTTACGTAAAACAGGCAGTTTAACTCCCACCGCCCCTTACAAGATGTATGAAAATCAGGCGAAAGAGCTAAACCGTATTCAGCTTAGATTGAACAACGTCATTGAGGCTATTAAGGTTAGGGGCGTCTATGATGGGTCATTGGGAACTGAAATAGAGTCTATCCTTAAAGAAGATGATAACGCCCTTGTGCCTGCTGAAAACACCTCTATTCTAAATGAGGGCGGATTTAGCAAAAGTATCTGGTTTTTACCAATCGCAGAGCTGACAGCGGTTGCCCAACAACTTTACCAAGCCCGAGAAAGCGCAAAAAGAGTGATTTATGAGATTACAGGGATTTCTGACATTATTCGCGGTCAATCAATGGCTTCTGAGACACTTGGCGCTCAAAAGATTAAAGAAGCATGGGGCACAATGCGCCTTAAACGATTGCAAAAACGCGTTCAATCCTACGCCCTAGACTCAATGAAAATGATGCTTGAAGTCGCTGTCCTGAAGTTCGATCCAGAAGTATGGCGAAAAATCACAGGAATGCCGCTACCAATGGAGCAAGAGAAAGGACGCGCAAAACAATTCCTTCAAATGGCAAAACAGCAAAAAATGCCTCAAGACCACCCAGAAGTCCAAAAAGCAATGGATTTAATGAAATTACCCGCGTGGGAGGACATTTTAAAATTATTGAAAGACGATTACTGGCGCTCTTACCGATTAGATATTGAGACTAACTCAACTTTAGACGTTGAGGCTACTGAGGATAAGCAGAATATCGCTGAATTTATGAATGCCTTCGCTCAACTTTTAAATGGTATCTACCCAATGGTAGAAAAGGGGGCTATGCCATTCGATGCGGCTAAAGCTATGATGTTGTCTATTGTGAAGCGTTACCGATTTGGTCGTGAGGTTGAAGATCAACTCAAGGAAATGGTCGCCCCTAAACCACCAGAAAATAAAGAAGCTGTTGCTGCCCAGAAGAAATTTCAGCAAGAAAAACAGAAATTTGAAGATGAGAAGAAAAAAGCCGGAGAAGAACTTGATACCCAGTATCGCCAACTAGAAATGGATAAGATGCAATTTGACTTTGAGAAGAAATTAGCCGAAGAAAAATTAAAAATGACCATGCAACTAGATGATGAAAAGCAACAAATGGCTGAAAACACATTCTCAAGTGAAATGGATAATGAAATGGAGAAACATAAGCGAGAAATTCAATCAATGCTGGATAAAACAGCAATGAGGATGGAGAAGTTAAATGCCACTGTATAGCTTTTTATGCAACAAGGGGCATAAATTTGAACTTGTTTTAAAGGTGGCGGAATATAATCTGCCTCAAACATGCGAATGCGGCGAAAAGGCTAAAAGACAAGTTACAACCGCAATGATTACTCCAGCATTTGAGGATTACGAGTCACCGATAGATGGTAGCCCCATCACCTCGAAGAAAAAGAGAATTGAGGATATGGCTAGGAATGACTGTGTTCCTTATGAGTCTTCTCTAAGGCAGGAATCCACCCGAAACATGAAAGTTGAGGAAGCCGCTTTAGAAAAGGCAGTAGATGAGACGGTTGAACGAGAAATATCAAAAATGCCGTCCGACAAAAGATTAAGTTTAGAAAAAGAGTTGGCGGCTGGCGCTAACTTAGAATACCACAGAGGAGCGTCACAATGACCGCAGACAGCGCGATTGAAGAAGTAGTAACCGAAGAAGTATCCGAGGAAATATCAGAAGAGTCGACCGAAGAAAGCCACGGTATTGATATGGAAAGTGCCGTTGACAGTTTAGGTAAAGACATTTTTGGTGTTGAACCAAAGGAGTCCGAAGAAGATGAGCCAGAAGAAGTTATCGATAAGGCTACGGATGAACCCTCTGAAAAGACAGAAGATACTACTGAAGAAACTGACGCTGAGGAAAAAGATGCGCCCGTATCATGGAAAAAGGATATGCATGAGCAGTGGTCAAAATTAGATCCTGCTGTCCAAGAGTACATTGAGACACGCGAAGAACAAATGAAAGAAGGTCTTGACGTTGATCGAGGCGATTCTAACTTAGGCCGGTCAATTCGTGATGTAATGACTCCTTACCATGACTTTTTACAGAAAAAGGGAATGGATGAGTTAGCAGCCGTTAAGAATTTAATGGCGATTCACTATCAAATGGACACAGCGCCAGATAATGATAAACTAGCACTATTGAATCAACTCGCTAATTCGTATGGGTTAAACCTGAATGGCGAAAAATCAGAAGTCGATCCACAAATTAAATCCTTACAGGATGAGATTAATGGAGTAAGAAATATTTTAAATGAACGCACTCAAGCCGACTTACAGTCAGCAAGAGAACAAGTCGTTCAAGAGGTAGAGGAGTTTGCCTCAAATGAAGCTCATCCTTATTTTGAGGAAATCGAGAGTGATATTGCGCAACTAATCACTGCTGGGTATTCTTTAGAGGATGCGTATGAAAAATCAGTATGGGCTAACCCCATTACTCGCCAAAAAGAGATGAATCGCATACAGCAAGAAAAAGGTGCGGCACAACTTGATGAGGCGCGTAAAAAGGCCGAAACTGCTAAAAAGGCGAAAGCCGCAAACGTCAGAAGTCGAGACACCAAAAATGCCCCTACAGGGTCACTTGGAACGATTGAGGACACACTAAAGGCTACGATGAAAGAAATTAAAGGTCGTGGTTAATTAAAACCCGTTAATTAGGAGATTGCTCATGGCATCACCCAACAATACCTTTACGGAATTAGTGTCAACTACGTTCCGTAAGCACCGAAAAGAGATTAAAGATAATATCTCTAATCGCAATGCGCTCGTTAAGTATTTAATGAAGCGCGGAAACTATCAACGCGAAGACGGCGGTTTAACAATCGCTACGCCTCTTGATTACGCAGAAAACAGCACTTACCAACGTTACAGTGATTGGGATACATTGAATATCTCGGCTTCTGATGTCATCAGTGCTGCCGAATATCAATGGCGACAAGTTGCAATTAATGTTGTTGCGAGTGGTCGTGAATTGCGTATCAACTCAGGTGAATCACGTATTGTTAATTTAGCTAAAAGCCGGATTAAGAATGCACTTCGTACCTTTAATAACAACTTCTCTACTGATGTTTACTCAGATGGCACTGCAACTAACCAAATAAATGGTTTGCAAGCACTTGTTTCTGATGCTGGCACTGGTACAGTCGGTGGAATTAACTCAACAACTTACCCATTTTGGCAAAATCAGATTTTTAGTGCTGCTGCTAACTCTGTAACCCCTGGCTCAACAACTATTGAAAACTCAATGATGTTGCCTTTGTGGTTAGGTTTAGACCGTGGCCCTGACGATCAACCAGATTTGATTGTAATGGATAATACCTACTACCAGTACTTTGAAACTTCTCAAACTTCATTGAAACGCTATATGTCTGCCTCTAAAGCGGATGGCGGCTTAGTTTCACTGAAATATAAAGGCGCTGACGTGCTATTTGATGGTAACTCTGGAATCCCCGCTAATCATTGTTATATGCTGAATACAGAATACTTCGGTCTTTGTGTTCATCGTGACGCTGATTTGGAGATTATGGATGAGCAGCGACCTATCAGTCAAGATGGCGTTGTGATTCCGATTCTATGGATGGGCAACCTGACATTGAGTAACCGTAACCAGCAAGGCGTAGCTTTAGCTTAACAGGAGAAATATTATGTCTTATATTGCAGGTGTAAAACTTGACAATGTAGCAACGAATGCAGAAGGCCCTGAGTTCGCTCTGAGCACTGTGCATACGGACTATGATGGCAAGCAGTACAAATACGTTCAATTCAACAATGGCGCGGGTAATGTAGCCTCTGTCGCAGGTAATGCATGTTATTACTATGCGGTTTCAGGCGCTTCTGCCGGTCAAGTTGATATTGTAACAATGGATGTAACCGATTCAGGTGGCATAGGCGCTGGTGTATTCCAGGCCGTTATTGCTGATACTGGCTATGGTTGGATCCAAACTAAAGGCAACGCAACATTAACAACCGCTTTGACAGCGGGTGCTGATGGTAATGCCTTAACCGCTGTCGGTGCTACCGATGGTACTTTAGATGTTTCGGCATTAGTAACAGATTTCGTTTGCGCGACAGCAGTTGATGCTTCCGCTAAGATTGTTTTCTTAACTTGCCCTGACTAAGTAATACCGAGGGAGCTTCGGCTCCCTCACCCCTTTTTTAATCCAGACAGGAGAAAAAACATGGCTATGAGTGATTTAGTTGAACGCGAAGAGCGACCAGCATACGTACGGTTTGAAACACGCGCTATTGCAGATAAAGCAGCTTCCTTAGAAGCAGGGCATTATGTTGCAAAAGATGAGGACTGGGCTTTAATTACCCCGCCTTACTCTAAAGATTGCGTTGAAAGAAAAGTAGACGGCTGGTTTGAAAGTCTTGAGGAAAATGTACGTAATAACCGCGTCCCTGAGAAATGGATGCGTACGTATAAAGAAGCGTATGAAGCGTGGAAAAGCGGTCAAGAAATCCCTTTAAATGGTACTTCTGTTAAAAACTGGGCAGCAATATCGCCTGCTCAAGTTCAAAATCTTGTTAATGCTGGTTGTCGTACTATTGAAGATTTAGCGATTGCTAATGATGAAGCCTTAAGGCGGCTCGGAATGGGTGGAATGGAGCTTCGTAACAAGGCTCAGGCTTATTTAAAAGCATCTAATGATGTCGGCTCAGTTGTTGAGGAAAATGCTTCTTTAAAGGCTAAAATGGGCCAATTAGAAGGCACAATTGAATCATTGCAAAATCAGATTAATCTTATGGTTAGGCAGGGAGCGCAAACTTCTAAGCCTGAATTAGCCTCAAACCCATTAGAAATATCGGCCAAAGATGTTATAGATGAAAGTCCTGCTGAGAAGCCTAAATTTGAACTACAAAAACAAGACCCTGAGTTAGTAAAGGCTTACACAGAAAAGTTTGGTAAAAAGCCTCATCACATGACAAAAGATGCGGGTATACGTAAAAAACTAAAGGAATAAATTATGAGTATGTTGGAAATAGTACAGCGTCACTGCAAGCGATCTAATATCCCTTCGCCAACATCTGTATTAGGATCAACAGACGATCAAGTGCTGCAAATCCTTGCTTTATTAGAGGAGGAAGGTAGCGACTTAGCTAGCCGAGGTGAGTGGCAAATCTTAATCAATGAGGCCACTCTAACCACTTTAGCAGCAGAATCTCAAGGCGACATTAATACCATTGCTGCAAATGGATTTAGGTATATAAAAAATATGACAATATGGGACAGGACGGATAACCTGCCTGTCTTGGTCATTGATGCCGTTGATTGGCAAGCAGAAAAGGGATTTGCTGCAACAGCCCCGCGATACCGAGCAAGAATAAGGGGGGATAACCTTATTTCAACCCCAAGCCCGTCCGCAGGAAATACTTGGGCATTTGAATATATCAGTAAAAATTGGATATTAGGCGCTGATGGTACGACTTATTCTCAGTACTTCAATCTTGATACCGATGTTCCGCTTTTGCCAAAGGAGATACTCCTCAAAGGATTGAGATGGCGCTGGAAGAAGGAAAAAGGGCTGGAATATGCAGAGGATTTTTCATCTTATGAGTACATGGTTAAAGATGCGCTTTCCCGTCAAGGCTTAAAACAAGTTCTGAATATGAGTGATGGCGATCAAGGGAAATCCCCCGGCATTGTTGTTAATCAAGGAAACTGGGTACTATGAGGCAGCCTAGACGCAGCCGAAATACCGCAAAGCAACAAGTTAGCGCGGTTTTCAGTATATCGTCCCCAACGGGGGGATGGAATGCTCGCGACTCTCTTGCAAACATGAGTCCGAATGATGCTGTTAAGCTGCTTAATTTCTTCCCAACAACGACTGATTGCCAGTTAAGAGGTGGCAACTCTTCCTATTCAACCGGAATTACAGCGACCACTGAATCCTTAATGGTCTACAATGGAATGAATGGGAACAATAAAATGTTTGCCGCTGATTCTAATGATATTTGGGATGTATCTGCCGCTGGCGCAGCTTCAGCTCAGTCTGTTACTGTTACAAATGGACGTTTCCAGCACGTTAATTTTGGGGATGGAACAAACAATTATTTGGTTATGGTTAATGGAGTAGATTCACCTATTTACTATAATGGATCAACATTCACAACGATTACCGGCGCTTCATCACCTTCACTGGCTGGGCCAACGCTGTCGAGGATAGTACATGTTAATGTGTATAAAGGACGGTTATTCTTTATTGAGAGAGACACATTATCCTTTTGGTATTTGCCTGCTAATGCGGCTGGCGGGACTTTAACAGAGTTCGACTTATCCCCTTTTTGTAAAGAGGGTGGTTATATCATGTGGATGGCTACATGGTCTTTTGATTCCGGTGATGGGCCTGATGACGCGGCTGTTTTTATGACTTCACAAGGCGAGGTTATCGTCTACAGAGGGACAAATCCTTCTTCTGCGGCAGACTGGGTGTTAGCTGGGGTTTACTTTGTTGGAAAACCATTAGGCCGTAGGTCATTTGTTAAATATGGCGGAGACTTAATCGCAATCACTCAAAATGGCGCATTCCCCCTGATTAAGTCTATTCAAAAGGCTGATATTGATAACTGGTCGGCAACCACTAATAAGATTCAAGATGAATTTACAAAAAAAGCATCTTCATATGGATCTAATTTTGGGTGGGAAGCAATTTTATACCCTTTGCAGAATGCCCTTATTTTCAATATTCCTATCTCTGAGGGTGGTGAGCACAAACAATACGTGATGAATACTGTGACAAAAGCATGGTGCGAATTTGATTCGTGGGATGCAGAATGCTTTGCTGAATTTAATGATGAAATCTATTTTGGTAGTGGTACGGCTGTTTATAAGGCGTGGGCTGGAAAAGATGATGATGGGGGTAATATTATTGCAGAAGGACGCACTGCTTTTAATTACATGGGGGATGCTAATCAACAAAAGAGATTTACAATGTTCAGGCCGATGTTGCAAGTTGATGGTGATATTTCATTTTTAACAGGTATTGATACTGATTTTCGCGATACTGAGACAACAGGGGTTGCCTCTTTTTCCACCACAACAAGCGCAGTATGGGATACCGCGCTATGGGATGCAGCCTTTTGGACTTCTGGGTTAGAGGTTATCCGAAAATGGGGGTCTCCTGCTAGTTATATTGGGTATAATGTATCGGGTAGGCTAAAAATAGAGACTAATTCGCTTGAAGTTCACTGGGTCGCTAATGATTATGTCTATGAAATGGGTGGTATTTTGTGAAATTTGCCCTTGAGAATCTTAGGGATTGCTGGGATGAGGTTTATGCTCAGGCTATCGAGCATAATACGGAATCAAAGCATTATCATGGGGCAGAGTTTAATCCCGATAAAGAGCGGTATTTTGATTACAATGACAGAGGGTTTTTCTTTATGTTCACTGCAAGGGTTGATGGTAAATTAGTTGGCAATTTTGGGATGTATCTAATGCCGTCGATGCATACACAGCAGTTAGTCGCGACAGAGGATGCTTGGTTTTTACTACCTGAATACAGGAAAGGCAGGAACGCTATTAGATTCTATAATTTTATGGAAAAAGAGATGATTAAGCGAGGCGCAAAGGAAATAACGGTATCTTCGAGAATAGGAAATAGCGTAGAAAAAATAATTAATTATTTGGGGTATAATAAGACTAATTTTAACTACTCCAAGTTAATACAGGAGAATCAAGATGTGTAGCCCTAGCCCTCCTCCAGCGCCGGATTATACGGGTGCAGCAGAGGCCACAGCAGAAGGTAATATCGAAGCCCAGCGTTCCGCAACGCAGGCAAATAGACCTGACGAATATACTCCATACGGCTCTCGCATATGGGAGCAAGACCCAAATAACCCAGATTCATGGGAATCAAGGATTAATCTTTCGGGCGAAGGGCAGCAAATATTTGACGCTGATACTCGTGCACGACTCGGCATGGCTGCTCTAGGCGAGCAAGGAATGAATCAATTAGGCGGGGTTTTTCAAAATAAATTTGAGGTTGATGCTAATCGCCCTGAATATCAAAGCCCCGGTACTTATGGTGAAAATCGTAGCCGTGTAATGGATTTAATGCTAAATCGTGTTGATGAGCAAGTAGGGTATGACAAAGACAAGGCTAGGTCTGATTTAATTGCTCAAGGCATATCACCGGGAAGTGAGGCGTGGCAGCGAGAAATGAAGCAGCTTGATTACAAGCAGACTGATGCAAGACAACAAGCTGAAATTGCAGCAAGCGACCAAGCAGGACGAGAATATCAGTCATCCCTTGCGGGTGCAGGGGCTCAGTATGGCGCAGAGAGTGATGCGCGAGGAAAGATGATTCAGGAAATGCTGATGAATCGACAAACTCCATTGAATGAATTTAATGCTTTCCGTACCGGCTCTCAGGTTGACATGCCTCAATTTGGTAGTTATGGCAATCAAAGTGCCTCGGCAGGAGCAGACTATTCTGGGGCAGTAGGGCAACAAAGTGCCTATGATATGGCTGGATATAATGCTGATGTCTCTCAAACAAATCAGAGCAGAGGCGCAGCAGCAGCAGCATTAGCAGCGTGGATCTCAACTTCAGATCGAAGATTAAAGAAAAACATCATTGAAGTTGGGGCTCATAGACTCGGCATTCCTGTTTATGAATTTAGTTATCTATGGAATGATAAACGTCACGTCGGCGTTATGGCTCAAGACTTAATTAAGGTGCTACCTAAAGCCGTTATTACTTTTAAGAGTGGCTTTATGGCGGTTAATTACAGGATGCTATCATGTACGACATAGAAAGAGAGCAGATTGCGCGCCGCCGCAAATTAATGGAGGCGATGACTCAGCGAGCCATGACACCACAAGGCACTCAGGTTGTCTCGGGTCGGGCTGTACCGAATAGCTTGGTTTCTTCACTGTCTCCGCTTTTGCAGGCTTACATGGCTAAAAAGGGAATGGCTGGTTTGGATGTTCAACAACAAGCTTTAGACACAAAAGAGGCCGTTGGTATTCAAGATGCAATGAAGTCAACAATGGAGCAGTATACGGGGGCACCAGAGGAGGTAATGGGTGAGGGTGAATTTGGCCCCCCTACTCCTGCTGTGCAAGCCGATCCAACTGGCGCCGCTATGAGCGTGGCAACTGACCCATATTTATCTAAAAGTAAGCCTGCTCAAGCAATGATGCAGCAGTTAATGAAGAATAAAGGTGGCGCATCTTCTGGTAGACCTTATTTCTCTCCTAAAGAAAGTGTTATTTATGACGATGCGGGGAGGCCATCCATAAAGACAGAGGTTTTTGACCATAGAACTGGCGAATATTTACCGAGTAAAGTTGAAAGAATCTCCCCTAAAGACCCAAGGATGGAGCGGCTGAGATCTGGCGCAAAAGAAGGCGGAAAGAAAACAGAAGGTGGTAAAATCGAACGATACCAAACATGGGTTAATGATGGTATATCCGCAGCAGACTCAATGACAACAACTAAAAGAGCCAAGGATTTACTTAGTGACATAAGGACGAGTGGATTTAATTCTGTTTTACTAAGAGCAAAGCAATGGCTTGGTGTTGAAGGCGCTGACGAAGGACAGTTATCAGCTAATCTTGGTAAAGCCGTGTTAGCTCAATTAAGACCTACTTTTGGCGCTCAATTTACCGAGCGAGAAGGCGCAAAACTTGAAAGAATCGAAGCTGGATTTGGGTCGTCCGTTGAAAGCAATATAAGACTCCTTGATCAAGCTCTGCAAATATTTAATAGAGAGGCTCGAAGGGGTCAAAATGCCGCTAAAAAACTTGGAGATGATTTTTCTTATGATGAAATAGGAAAAGCAATGAAGATGGAGCTGACTAATCCAGAGAAGCCAAAGAAAATACAAACCGGTCTTGAATACAAAGACCAAGTTAAGGAGGATGCCTACCAAAAATGGAAGGCGATGCAGTAATGAGCCAAAACCAAGAATTTGAGTTTAGATTACGCCTTGAAAAAGAAAAAGAGGCAGAGGATAAAGGTGTATTTCAATTCCAGACAAAAAGTGGATTTCTCACCGGCATGACCGATCCGGCCGCAGGGGCAGCGCAGCTAGCCGAAAAGGCTTTGCCTACCCGCATGAAACAGTACATGCCTAAAGAAAGGGCTAGAATAGTTGATGGTCGAATAGTGGGTAGTGGAGAACAGCAAACCGTCCTCGATGCAGCAATAAAGTCTCAAGAAAGAAAATATCAGTCTCGGCGTAAAGCAGAAGGGGAGGACGGCTTTGACTGGGCAAGAATAGCTGGAAATATAGCAAGCCCCGCATCTGTTGCTGCTATATCAGCTCCAATGAGAGCATCAACTTTAGGTAAAATGACTCAAGGGGCGACAGAGGGCACGGCACTAGGCGTTTCTCAGCCTGTTTACGCCGACGATTACTGGACTACAAAAGCAGTTCAAGGCGGCGTAGGCATGACCGGCGGAGCGGCTATACCTGCTATTGGCGGGATGGTTCGCGGCGGCCGCATGGCAAGGCGACCTTTTAGCAAAAAAGGCATAAAAGACGATGTTTCTGCTTTTATTAAAGAGCAGGCAGGCACAGATAAAGACAAAATTATCTACGCAATGGGGCAAGCTAAAGAAATTGTCCCCGGAAATCGTCCTACTGTTGGTCAAGCATTAGCGCAAGCTAATAGAGAAGCTAAACGAATGGGCGAGCCGGTGAGTTATGGCGACCACATTGTCCGTCTTGAGAAAGACTTGCAAAAAGCAGCGCAAAGCGGGGATGTTGTTAAAACAAATATGGCTAGACAAGCCCTAAGACGAGAGCAGGCGCTTGGAGTGGGCGACGATGCTTTAATTACGGCAGAAAAGGCCAAAGTTAAAGCTATGAGTAAATCGAATTATGATAAGGCGTGGAAACAGTCTATTTCCGGCGATCAAGAATTAATGGGTATTATTGATAACCCTTATGTCTCTGATGCACTCAAAACTGCAACGAAACTATCTAAAGCAAAAGGGATCAACCCAAAAGAAAACTTAACTGAGTTTTTACAGCAAGTTAAATTTGGCCTCGATAAACAGCTTAAAAAATCAGGCGATGATGCATTAGATGCTGCTGAAAAAAGGGTTGTAAATGATGCGAAAACAAAATTAGTTAAGTGGATGGGCAAGAAAAACCCACTTTATGATGAGGCTAGACAAGCTCACGCTAAAGGAATGACTCCTATTAACCGAATGCAAATCAGTAAAGAATTAAGAGAAGCTTTGATTAATTCTGCGGGCGATGAAAGCGGGATTAAATTCGCCACCGCCGTTAGAAATGCTCCAAGAACAATTAAAAAAGCAACCGGAGAAACAATTTACGACACGTTAGAGAAAGCGCAAGGAAAGCAGCAAGCTGGAATGACTAATAAGGTCGTAGATGAGATAATGAATCAAGCTAAGTACAATAAGATGGCCTCAAGTTCTGAGGCTGTTTTAAATAAGATGGGAGGCGAGTCAAGATTTAGTCTCCCTCATATATTATCAAGACCTGTTGTTATTGCAAACGCTGTTTTAAGGCGCATAGGTACTGATAAATCAGGTGAATACAAACGTGTTTTAGGTGAAATAATGAATGATCCAGACGAGTTCGCGAGAATATTAAAGTCTCCAGAAGGAGATCCAAAGCGTGCTATTGCAGAAGATATTTTAGGCAAGGTACTAATTTCTTCTGGCGTACAACCAGCAGCAAGAGGAGCGCAGTAATGAATTACCATATAAAAGTAAAGGCAGGAACCCATGCCATTTAATGGATCGGGAGCATTCAGTGCGCCAGCAGCTTCATTCCCTGCTGTTACAGGTACGGTAATTGATAGCTCAAAATACAATGCGGTCATTAACGACCTCGCATCAGGCTTAACAACTGTTATCACAAAAGATGGGCAGACGACTGTTACTGCTAACTTACCAATGGCAACTTACCGCCATACTGGGGTAGGAAATGCACTTGCTTTAACTGATTATGCTTCCGCCTCTCAGATTGTAACTAATGATTTATCTCACGCGAGCACAAGTGCCTCAGGTGTAGATGCTTATGTTGTTTCGTTACCCCTACCCCCTCCCGCTTATGCAGCAAAACAGAGATACCAGTTCATTGCTGACGTGGATAATGCAGGGGATTGCTCAGTTAATTTTAGCGGAATAGGAGCGGCATCCATTAAATTAGCTGATGGCTCAGATCCACTTGACGGTCAAATTCAGGCTGATAGTGTTGTTGATGTTGTTCATGACGGCACAAATTTTATCTTGATCAACCCATCTTATGCAGACAATTTAACTTGCGCAGTAATTAATCAAGGGGCTAATAATGTACTTGATGATAGTGACTTAGGCTCTACAGTTCAAGCATATGATGCCGCCACAACTAAAAACGATGCAAGCAACACCTTCACAGGAAACAACACCTTCACAGGAAGCGTTACACTCCGGCAGGGGGTTGATGTTGCAAGTGCAACCGCTCTGACTTTAGGTGATGGTAATGCATTTGATATTACAGGCACAACAACTATAACTTCTATTGCGACAAAAGGAGTTGGGGCTCAGGTAACTCTACAATTTGATGGAATCTTAACTTTAACCCACCATGCGACAGACTTAGTTCTTCCCAATGGTAATGATATAACAACCGCCGCTGGTGATATTTTGGTCTTTTATGAATACGCTACCGGCGATTGGCGTTTGATCGCAACAAATAAAGGGATGCTGGGGTCTAATAATTTATCGGATGTTGCTAGCGCAGCAACTTCCAGAACTAATTTAGGGTTGGGGTCACTAGCCCTCCTATCCTCTGTAACACAAACAGAAATAGCGGCCGGTCTAAACCAACAAACATTATTTGCAGTGGTAGGGGATTTTACGTCCGTTACTGCTTCGGGATGGAATACGATATATGCAATGTCTATTTATGTTCCTAGCTCGGCCACTTCGTTAGCCTATGTTGGGTGGTTAAGAAATGCAACATCAGGACAAGATAATTCTTTACGAATAGTTGCGGCTGTAGCTGGTACAACAGCAGGGGTTAATGGTTTAACTTACGCGCAAACAACTGAAGGTACTCTCGATGTATCTGCCTCATCAGGATGGCTAACAATTAATATCCAACTTAATCGTGAAGGCGGGACTGAAACATTCATAAGAAGCATGTCTACTAGGTTTATATAATGATTATATACATTAAGTGGAGGTTAACTTGAGCTGCTCAATTCCCTTTATAGACAAACTATTACACAAACTAGGCTATGAGCCTGCTTGTATAGTGCATGATATTGATTATGGCGAAGCCGAATCTTATAACCATAAGCTTAAATCAGGTATTCAACTCGCTAAAAACATGATTGCTTTCGTGCCGAAGTGGTATTCATATCCTATTGGGTTTACATCCTTTGTCGTATTAACGATGAATCCAGTTAGCTATTATCTATATTTTAAAAACAAGCATAACTTGATGGGGCATGTGCTATCTGCTTCTTGGTTGGGAATAACGGTTTGTCAAGTGGTCTATTACTTATGAAACTAGGGAAGAAGCAAGAATTATTCATGCGGCTTTTGCCGAGATTAATCGACAAAGCCCATGAGCTAGGCTTTGAAATAAGAGGTGGTGATTTATTCCGTGACCCGAGAGTGCATGGCGAAGTAGGGAAGAAAATAGGTTACGGTAAGGCTAATTCAAACCATAAGCTAAAATGCGCAATAGATTTAAACTTGTTCAAGGATGGAGAATTTATGGCTAAGACTTCTGACCATACCGAATTAGGTGAATGGTGGGAAGCTCAGCATGAACTTTGTCGTTGGGGTGGGAGATACAAAGACGGCAATCATTACGAAATAATATAAAAGGCTATGTTGTGCAAGAGCAAATAGATGCATTAGGTGAAGATTTGGAAGCGTGTAAAACAGAAGTAGGTCAGCAAATGGAGAAGATAAGCGGGGATGTTTCCGCTTTCCGTGATGAAATGACCGAGATTAAAGAAAGCATTGCGCAGCTTCTAGGTATCTTTGAGTCATCAAAAGGCTTCTTTACTGTTTTAGGGTGGATAGGTAAGGGGGTGAAGTGGTTAACCTTAATCGGAGGCGCAATCGCTGGATTGTGGTATTTAATTTATGGCAACAAGTGATCAAATTAAAAAGCAGTGGGCTGTACGCCGAAAGATGGCTATATCTGCCTATATCTTTGGATTGGTAATATTTCCTATTGCTTATGTGAAATATCCACAAATAAAAGACTTAGCTATGCCTTACTACACCTTTATTACTTTTGTTTTAACCGCTTATTATTCATTCTCAACGTGGCAGGACGTGAAAAATGATAGCTAAGATTATCGGTGTTTTAACCCTAATCGGCATGGTCTTGTCGAGCTATTTCTTCATGGATGCCCGATACACTTATTCCGCTGACTTCTCACAATATCAAGCCCTGACAAATGAGAAGTTCCGTAAAATACAAATGAAAGAATTAAGGCGTGAAATACGCCGCATTGAATATCTGGAGTCTAACAAACAGGCTTCGCAGTTAGATATTCAATACAAGAAAGAGCTTTTACGAGACTACGGGGAGTTAAAACGATGATTAAGGTCATTGCAGGCATATCCGCTGTACTAGCCCTAATGGCTGCTTTTTACGCCGGTTATTATAAACGTGGTGAAGTAGAGGCTGTAAAGACTACTGAGGCGTATGAGATAGCCATACAGGAGAAATCTAAGGAATGGCAAAGCAAGTTAGAGTTAGCCGTAGAAAGTGCCCGTAAAGAGGCTATGAGCCGCGCTAAAGGTAAAGTCATTATTAAGAAGGTGAAAGTTTATGTTAAAGAAAATCCTAATAATCGTATTTGCTATGACGCTAATCAGTTGCAGCTCGCAACCGAAAGCCTTAGAGATACCAGAGATAGAGCTGCCCAATAAGTACCGAGTAGCGACTTTTGATGATTTGCCGATGTTAAAGACCGGCTTATCGAATGACGTATTATTGAGCCATATTGGTGCAATTAATGCCTATAATAACTGTCGAGTGATGTATCAGGGGCTATTGGTGTTTTATTAAAGTTGTGATAAAACCTTTCGTTTACGCTCTATTTCAGACTCAGATTTTTCAACATCCGCTTCTCGCTTATCTAAATCGGCGCTGCGGTCAGTAATATCCTTTTGCTGTAAAGCAACTACTTCTTGATCTTGACGAAGTTTCTTAATGGAGTCAGCCGTCCCACCTTTAATAGCTTCCGCCTCTGTAGTCATTAATAAAGCATTAGACTTAGCATCTTTTAGAATAGTCTCTGCACTGGATTCAGCCGATTTAAGTGCTGATTTAGCTTTTGCTTTCATAGATTCAGCTTCGGCTTTCGCAGTGTTATTAACCGCTTCAGCCTCAAGCAGTAAATCATTGATTTTTTTAGCCTTACCTACACTCTCGATAGCTTCGTTAGCTTCACTTGTTAGTTTTTTGAGTTCAGATAACTGCTTTTCATATTCTTTCTTATTATTGAGAAAGTCGATAAGTGCGGATAATTCTGTCACCGAAGAAGGCATTGTCACAGTGCGAAAGTTTGTTTGTTTTAAACCAATCATTTATGTCACCACTGAGATTATTTGCCCACCAGTAACACCGAAAAACTCAGGGGTGTTAGCTTGAACAGGGGTATCTGTTAGAGTTACCGCAGTAGGGTTGTCACCAAACTGCAAATAAGCCGCGCCATCACAATTAACGCGGATAAACTTAGTTGTCGCTGCAAAAGCAGCGGATTGAGCTGCGGTTGTCGTGTAAGTTATTTGCTGCACCGTTTCATACCCATCATGCTTTCCAGCCTGAACAATATGCCCATCACCATCACCGGCAATGCGTGAGTATTCGGTTATAATCATTAAAGCCATAATATTTCCTCATTTTTCATAATAATAGCACTTATCTTAATCCCATTCGACCCGTGTTTACAATAAAGCGTCTGACCTTGCTAGATTTTTCTGAGATGACAACTAACGCAGCCGAATCATACGCCTTCGAGATGCTCCTATTTAATATAACGTGTGCAGGGGCATTCCCCCTTGTTCTGTCTTGTTGCCAGTGAATTATCATGCTGTTGTATGGATAGTTACAAATCGGTCGTTCGCACCAGTAGCAGCAAACTTATAAGTAATCACCCCGCCATTCGTATCAGCAGCTAGGGCATCAAATTGATATATTCCCGATCCAACTTCTGCAATCGTACCCGAGACATTAGCAAACGCCCCGCCGTCTATGCTTCTTTGCCCTGTGACGGTTAATCCAGTAATCGGAGAAACATCGTCTGTTGAGTCTATCATCAAAAATTCAATATTTGAGATAGCAGTGTTTTGCTTAAATACACCCCGTAGATTAGTGGTGTCTGTTTGGATTGAAGCTGTTTCAGTTTTGATAGCTGCTATGTCGGTACTCATATCAGCGCCAGCAGGCGAGCCTAGTGTAGCGGGAAGGGTCGTACCTGTATCAACTAACGTGGCCGCCGTGTCAACCTTAACCGCGGCAATATCAGCACTTAAATCAGTGGCCGGTGCACCTATTTTTGGCTGCATATCGGCGGTATCAGCAAGTATAGCGGTAATACTGGTATTATCCGGAGCTACGGTATTTGGGGCATAATCAGCTAGAGCGGTATCTGCCTCTGCATTCACTTGGGCAGCCGTTAAGTCATTTAAGGCATCGAGGGTCTGCTTAGTGCCGGATATTGAATAGCCCGCCTTATCGTTGTTAGTACCCACCGACACAAGACCTGTCGTTGCTGTGATAGCTTGGTCTGCAAAATTAGTCGGGAACCCCTGAGTTAAGCTATACCCTGTTTTACCAACATTCCAATCGCCCTTACCATCCATTGCGCTTGCTTCGATACCGGCTGCTGTTATCCAGTTAGAGGTAATACTAGGGAGGTTAGTTAGAGTAGTTGAAGTATCAACCAGAACAACTCCTTGAACCTTGTTTGTAGCTGGGTCGTAACCTGCATCAGCAAAGTCTTTTAGGTCTGTAGCGGATTGAGCTACCCCATCAATTTGGGTTAAGTCAGCAGTAAGAGTATCCGTGCCTAAAATTAATGAGTCGTAAACATTAGCGGGGACTACCATAAACTCTCGTCTTACCGATAAAGCTCCGGCTACATGGACATTAATTTCTAAATTTCCCAAAGTATCTGAGTCAGTGGCATCTAAAACAGCATAATACCGCCCATTAGCATCATGAGTCGCCCCACCTGAATTTTTATTAACCTGAGCTGTCGTTCCGTTCTTCCAGAGCTTTATATCTGTATTAGCGATAGTTAGGCCGGTTTCTTCTGTGTCTCCGTCTGTGGAGTCATGAAACGTACCTAATAATATCTCTTGTGAAGCTGTGCTTTGACGTAACCACATCATGCGGCTCCTTGATTTCTGTAATGGTTCATAAATACTGGTATGGTTACACCACTCGCCGCAGCCACCACATAAGGCAGCATTTGCTTATTTCTAAAGGGGTTAATAGTAGGCGCATGGTCGCTGACGGTTGCGCCGGTGACTGCGCCATCATTCCCGTTACCCGAATAATCAATTTGAGTGCCCGTGCCATTCCACCCTAATTCTGCATAAACTAGATTAGAAGCAAGATGTGGGTCTCCATAAGCATGTTGATTTAATTCTGCAAGCGTGAGTTTGGCACTAAAGAATTTAGCACAGCTAATCGCACCACCAAACGCAGCATCGATTTCATCACGATTACCCCATATTAAAGACTGGGCCGAATCGTCTAATCGTGCGCCTGAACCAGCAACCGGCGTACCTGTATAACTTGTCTCGGTAAATAATCCCGTTAAAGGACGGGTATAAACATTGAAACCCAGCGCATTAGAGTAAGTAACTGCAAGCTCTTGCCACGCATTTTGCGTTAAAGGACTTGTTGCTATTGCAGTTGCATCAGTAGTCGCTCGATTACAAACACACGCTATATCACCTGCTGTTGACCAATCCCACCAAACCGCAGTACCGTTATTATCAGCACCTTTATTAAAGAATCTTCGACCTGATGTTGTGTCGGTGGGGTAAACACAAAGAATAGCGGTATAAGCCGTTAAGTCGTCAAGTGCCGCAGCACTGCCGAAATCGACTCTGTTACTCCCGCCACTGACGAAGGTTAATGCCATTTATGCGTCCGCGTACTGGAAGATTATTTTATGAACCATTAGGTCGGCTGCTAAGGTGTCACTTGCGTTAGCTGTGTCTCTAAATAACTCAACCATTGAAATATCGCCCGCTACAAAGTCGCTAGCCGTTAAAGTCATTGTTGACGTATTGAGATTAAATGCCGTGCCATCAGTCGTTAAAGTCACCGTGTCCGTTGTTGATTGAGCTGCTGCTCCCATATCTTCTGCGTCAGTACGGTTTAAATATGACAGGTCAAATATTGCATCACCCGTTGTTGCGTTGACATTCCAAAGCACGATTAACTGAGCAGTGCCAACGTAATTTTGTGGAACAACAAAGGAGTTGTTAGCCCCGTCTTTTGTGCTTGAGTTTGAGTAAGTAAGAACAAGTGGGTCTAAAATTGCCCCCGCATCCTTAGCTGAGTACGGCTCCCACCAAACATTAGCATTAGAAGGTCTGAACCCGTCAGTAATATCAAGTTGTAAAGTAGCCATTATTTCTCCTGCCCAAACACTTCGTCGAATGCGAATGCAACGATTAATTTCTTTTCTGGAGCGGTAAATTTATTAGCCGACACCCCTTCGATTGCATTATTTAAAGCTGTGCGTGTCGATGCCCTTAATAACACATCAACCACTGCTTGTAATGCTAGGTCAAAGTCAACTCTTAGATAAGAGACTGTCCGCCCCTTAGCAAGTCTGCCTCGATGCTTCGCCATATTCCTTTGCGTTACGATTGCCATTAATATTCTCCACACAAAGCCGTTTCGTCACGGCCTTTAATTTTGTACCAATTCATATTTTTGCGGTATTTCTTAATTAACTTACCTTCGCATTGGAAAAGTGAGCTAACTCGATTACCTGTGTATTTTGTTGCTGTCATATCTTTAGTCGGTCTGCTGGCTTTCTTTGCCGGAGCAACGACTAGTGTGAATAATTCGTATAATTTATTACAAAACAAATTTTCATCGTGCGTTAAGGCTCGGCTTTGGCTGATTGATTCAACGTATTCAACGGCCTTTTCCGGTGTCATTTTCTTTATTGCGCTGACAATCATCGGCAATTCGCTTGAGTTCGCAAATCTGCATTGATAACCATTGCTTGTCCGCCACGCAGCGGCGGCGGATAGGGGCGCTAGGGTCAAGCCTATCTGATACTTGCCGATTCTTAAAGTTGTCTCGGTTGAGTGCGCCGTGCCTACGTACAGCATGCTTAAAATAACAATGGTGATGCCGACCAAATAATTTAGGTTTGAAGTGTGCTTCATAAAGCCTTGTTTCCTTAACAAAGGATTTCATGGCTCATTATAGGTGTTTTTAGGGAATTAGGCTAGAGATGGCCTTTACGGTTGTTTGCGTTAAGGCTTCGCCATATTTCAATTTTAAGCTCTGCCGCCTTACGGTAGCTATCAATAAGGGTAAACTCCATTACAGATTCCTTATATTCATCTAAAACTTGGTTATACTCTGGAGATGCTTCTGCTTTAGTACTGTTTTCTGCCTGAGACTTCCCTTTTTGCCGCAATGAAACAGTCGATTTAACTGATTTTCTCTTATGCTCAAGCCATTTCATGCGAGATTTCCACTCTGCGTGTGGCTTTGCTGAATGAGCAAGGTATTCTAATGCCTTTTCTACATCCTCATTACTGATAAAGTTATCCATATTTTAACCCCCGCATATATTCCTGATGGTTTTTAATCTCAACTAGCCGGTATTTGGATATATCTTGACCACAATCAGGGCATGACTCGATTATTTTTCCATGCCAGACGGTGCCTTTTTCCATATTTTGCAACTGAACATAATTTTTAGCCCTAAATTTATCATGGGTGCAAGCCCCCTTTATCCACAGGATATGCACATTTTTACCGGAAACCGTACAAGGACGTGTGCTTCTCTCTTCTATTTCTCCATCCTTCTTTAATTTGTTACACCGAGCACTCACTGATGATAGCTCTATCGCCCCATAACGGCTTCTGTAAGCCCTTAAAATCTCACTCATGGATATGCCTTCATACTCGGAGATAATGACTTTAATCTTCTCAGACTGGCTTAATTCGCATGTCTGCTTGACTTCTGAGTAGCTGTCTACGCTTGTTTGCCTAATCATTAGCTTCCTCGATGGTGATTACCGTTTTTTCTTCTTTCGATATGAGGCTTTTGAACGTGATTTTGTTGACTTCTTTGGTCGAATCATCCCTGAGTATGCCTCGCCGTACAATACCATCCAAGACGGCTTTAATTGAAATTCCGTCTGGGTCGTGGTTTCGTTTTCTGTAACTTGTAACTGTGATATTGACGAGTGAATCAAATCCCTCAGCTTCTTTCTCTGCCACGGATTCATTGCTAATATTCGATTCCACGTTGGTAATGCATAAGGAAGGGTTATCGTTATTTTTTTGCAAGCCACAACCCTTCCTTGTATTTAACTAAATTAGCACGTTCTAACATAATTAATGTCTCATGGGTAAACTCATCACCGAACCCCAGATTAATTATATCGTCTATTTTTCGATTACTGCGGGCAATAAAGAAATAAATCTCCTTTTTATCGCTTGCTCTTGAGTCCATAACCTCGCATCCGCTTGCTGCTGCTGATTCGCATTCAACTAAAGGGCAGGACAAGCATATTTTGCTTTCATATTGGTCGTGAGTTGGGACGTATTTTTTCACTGCTAGCTGACGCCTTCATTAAAATCAACTGCCATTTGCTTAGCGTCTTTCATAGTTTCAGCTATCCATTCGCCATTACCTAATGATTTAATGTGGTGGAGACACCCACTTATTGTGCTGCGAAGCTTCTCGTTCGGTATATTATTTGTGTATTCCCATTTAATATCAAAATATTCCTCCCCATTTTCTCGTACTACACCATCAGACCTTACGTTTAAATGTGAGTCAATTTCCCAGAATCGAATTGCATCTTCCTCCTGCTCTTCTAAGGTTGAGCCTTTGTAGTGACAATCTCCCTTTTTGCATGTTGACCCTACCTCAAACCCATAAATAGCTCGGTGAGACCACCCGTACCATTTATTATCTTTAGGGCTGAAACCTATACCATGCGTTAATTCTTTGGTTATTTCTCTATCTGCTAAGAATTTAATCCTATCCTCCATCCCAACGTGAGTAATGTAGGTGTCATCAAAATTGCTTCTGTAGACTTTGCTAGGGGTTCCAGAAAGCTGCATAACACCTATGTAGGCGACTTCATCTAAATAATCATTAATTTCCATAATGTTTTCCTTTAACTTCTAAAGCGTGGCTTTGTTTGCTCTCTCGATCTAAGTACAATCGGCGGTAAAAATACTGGGTTTTCAATGGAAGGTTTAATTTTCTTTAGTTTTTTATGGTTCAATCTTGGTTTTGAACTCTGCTTGTCCATGCATTCTCGACATTGAGTTGTTAGCCCCGCCTTTAATCGTGGTTCATTATAAAATAAATCCGCTCCCCCACGAACACCGCATTTAGTGCACATCCTGTCTTCTCTTGAGCCGGTATCAACCATATTATCTATGCGGAAGTTTTCCTTGTTCCCGTCTATAAATCGGATAACGGATACCGGTCTTTTCCCGTAAAACAGCATCCACGCGATAATATGGGTGGCGTATGATTGCCCGTTAATGGAAACTTGTCCGCATTTACCTGCTATTTTCCCCTTTCTCGCAGTCTGACCACGTAATAAATGGGCGGTATCGCGCTTCCACTTTAACTGGCCTAATGCAGGGTTGTATTCTAGTATTTTTTCAAGATATTCTATGCGTATCATTTGAAATTAAACCTCTTATAAATTTCTCGAAGTTGATCTATTTCTTTAATATTGTACTTTGAAATCTTACGGTATTCACCGTTTAACCATGCTGCTCCTACCATCGATCCATCGAAGTCACCTTTGCCGCCCATGCCTAAGCATTTCATAATAAAGTCCATTGATGAGCGTCTTTGCATCCCCCATTCAGCCAGAATGTCATATACATCGTTTGACCACGGTCTTGCGTCATGCGGTATTTTCACACAAGGGCGGACATTATTTATAATCATCCTCTTCCACAAGTAAGACAGGTCACACTCAACAATGTTATGCCCTGTCCATACTATCGGCTTTTTACTTTCATAAGAACCGTGTTTTTGCAGGACAAGGATAGACAGTATTTCATTTACCTTTTCCAGTAATTCCTTCTCTGAAATTTTATCGGTTCTAAAGGCGTTTAATACTTCACCTTCTCCGAGAGCGAATGAAGCTGAGACTATTTCACCGAAAGCAGGGTCGAATATGGAGTCGGCTAATTTTTTAGCCAATGCAATCGGTTTTTTATCTTTCTCCCACGCCTCAATGGTCTCCGGCTTTGAGATATTTTTAGGCATTTCCACTTTTATCTCATCCAGCAACTCTTGCTTTGTTGAGGATATAAATTCTAAATCAAAAAAAAGCATGTCATCCATTATCTTATCCTCTTTAAATTAGAGGTGGGGCAGCAAACTAAGCTACAACTAAACTAAACGCTAACCATCAACTTAATCCAACTTGCTACCCCTAATAAGCCTTTTAGCGTCATGCTGAGGACGTGGAGGGTTAATCAGAACGGTATTGAGTCATTAAAATCATCACCACTGGATTGTTTCGGCTCCATACCTTCTGCCGGAATTTCAGATTGTTTATCGGCAACACTAGCTCCCTGTTTAGGGGCCGTTTCGTTTTTAGAGTCGAGCATAACCATATCACGGACATTAATCTTAGTTGAATAATGCGTTACACCTTCTTTTTCATATTTGTCTGTTTGAAATTTTCCAGAAATGAATACTTTAGATCCTTTGCTCAGGAATTTTTCGCATATTTCTCCTAGTTTTCCAAATGCAACTACATTAATCCACTCAGTTTTTTCCTGTTTACCCCCTTTTTTATCTTTCCAGCTTTCAGAGCAGGCAATACTAAAATTAACAACTGCCCCACCATTAGGCATATATCTCACATCAGGGTCTTTGCCTAAATTCCCGATAAAATTACATTGATTTAAACTACTCATTTTCTTTCCTCGTTTTTAATAAATCCAAATATCCTTCGGGTGTCGCCCATATAGGCAAGGTAGGTTGTTTAATAATCTTTTTGTATTGATCTATTTCAACCCAATTCATTTTTACTGAATAAAGATACCTGCCTATGCCAAATTGGACTGCGGCACGTTTTAAAGCATCAGAAATAGCACCTTTTTCGCCTTCTGTGCCAGTGTCTCCAGCCCCATCAGTCTTTGTGACTATCTTCCCATTAATAAGGCAGCTTAATTCACATAAAACTCTACCGCTAGGTGTTTCGTCAATATGAGACATCCATCCCCAAATACCAAACACTTCATCAAGACGATTCATTACATTTCTTGCGTCAATGTAGGCTAGTGGCAATCCCTTTGTTTTGTCTTTTGTAGTGGCTCCAACTCTCCAATGCACTTGGTTAATTGGGAATGGGCTTCTAAGCTGCTCCATAATTGATAAATCCATAATACCCTCCTATTAATTAGTGCCAGAATATTCAGCAAACCCCCTCTGGCGAAGGTCGATAATACCTAAACCCGAAGATTTAGTTACTGCCTTATTTATGTTTATCTACCCATAATTTGAAGTCATCAAAGCGGATACCATTAAAGGCTTTCATCCGGCTTTGCTCACTCATAATATAATTCATTGATTGAAACGCACTCCATAGAGCTGCTTCTTCTGGATCGAAATTACCACGCTCATCATCTTGATAATTATCTTGTTCCATAAATGCCTCGCCTGATTTACTCATTTATTTACCCTCTGGTTGTTGACTGTAAATAACATCATGTTAAACTTGAGTATACATGATACGATTATAAAGTAAAGGAAAAACATGAAAGTTAAATACGAAATTGAGATTACCCCAATTAACGATATTCACGCTGCTTTTGTTAAGCACTTTGGATCGGTTAAACTCGCAGCTCAAGGTCTTGGTTACAAGACTCGGCTGTCCATCTACAATATTATTAACAATGGATTCTCTGAGAAAAGCAAACAAAGAATTAAGGATGCAGGGCTTCATAGGAAGTTCCGTAAGTTATATTGAAAACTCATTAACAAAGGCTTCCTCAACTAAAATAGCCTTTTCAAGTGTTTTGGCAACCCACTTCCACTGCTCTTGGTAATCTAACTTACCTTCGTGTAAGGCGGCATGACAAAGGTTGCATAAGCACATACCCATCAGGTCGCTTGCCTTACTCCCCATCACCCCTTGGCCTACTCCAATAAGGTGGTGGGTGACACGGGTATCATCTTCAATGCCGCAGTTAGAGCAAGGTAATGACGCTACCCATTTTCTGTATTTTTTGGAACGAAAAGGCTTAATCTTTTGTAGGCTCATTGCATTAAATAAACCCCTAGTCCGGTTGTAGCTAATATTAGAAAAGAAACACCAACTGCCCAGAATGTTTCTTTCGCCCCTATCGTATTAACGCTTAAAATAAAAATAAGTATGAATGGAAGTAAAATTAAAAAATAACCTAATATTTTCATGCCATATCCTCTCGATACCGTAGCTCGAACTTCTCTTCTATCTCTGCTCTTTCGTCTACCGGAATGTACCTGTACAGCTCAACTTCAACAGGACTTATTGCGCTTGTTAACGTAGCACTCAACAATCTTTTATTCTCAATATGTAATTCAAATTCACAATAACAATCCACGTAATCGTTGCTCATTGGATTATATACTGGCATTTCTTTAGCTTCTGTCATAATTTACCCTCTTTTCCCTAAATATACATGATACGTTTATAATGTCAAGTTAAAAAAGCCCCGACTTAAGCCGAGGCAACGCTGCGTTTCCACAGCAGATCGTTTCGCATGAAGCAGGCACGATTGAGCCGAGGGTTTAACTAAGTACACCACATCAACCCGCAGGAATAGTCGCGCAGAATGAAAATAAGAAGCTACAGGCTATTATAAATGTTATGTTAAGTATCATTATCGTTTACCTTTAAAATAATAATCATGGAATCGTGCATACCACACTTATTGGTAACTCGCTCACCTTTCGTATTTATGCCTTCAAACTTAACGCGGCCACGTAGAAAGCGAATATCTCTAGCGTTCGGGAGGATAACATCATGGAATAATACGGTGCTTGTTGATACTGGTAGCAATAAGACGCACAACTTACCTTTCTTTGCTTGCTCGACTGCTTTTTTTACAAAAGCATCTTTTAATTTCCGGCTATATGGTGGATTAACAAAATTCTTATCACCCCATTCAATATTTAAACCATCAAATTCAGCCTCGCCGCCTAGCGGGCAAGGATCGAAAGTAAATCCAAACTCATTATTTAGCTCATCATATAAATATTTTGGAGTAGCCCAGTCATCAGAATGACTTAAATTTCTATTTTTCATCTTCCTAATTCTCCTCTAATTCAGGAAGTACGTTAACGTCTTTGCTGAATATAGGTGTTTTCTGTAAGTTCAGCTAATAAATAAATTTTTATACTCATCTTCTTAATTCTCCTCTATAAGTGTATCGGTGGCTCGGATATTCCATGCTTTGATTGTTTCTTTTTTTAACTCATGACCGATAAATGAAACAACTAAACCACACAATTCACAAGTTATAAAAGTCATTCCATCAAGCTGGTAATTTCTTTTTAAGCTTAAACTTTCTGAAGCGCAAAAAGGACACGGCTTTAACTTATCCATCATTTCTCCTTAATACCTTTAATTTCATCGTATAGTTTTTTAACTTGCTCAAATGTCAATGTGACATAAATATTACCAGAATCATTATTAGTAACTCGAATATTAACTTCTTGGCCATCAATTTCTATGTCATCGCCTTCGGCTTTATACCACTCGCTCATGTTATTCTTCCATCCAATACTGAAATTCAATGATCTTATCCTCTCGGTTTGAATTATTCCACTGCAAATGCGAAGCAAAATTTATCTCATATGTACTAATCCGTCCATTTTCAAATTTCAGATGCCAACCTTTTACTTTAGCTGGTAACTCAGGCTTACTCCCTGTGTAGGGGAGCCATTCTGTGAAATGGTGGCAAGTAGTCCATTTTGCATTATGCGCGTCAACAAATTTACCTAATTTACCTAATGAATTTATATGGCTAAACCTTCTTGCATATTTAGTTATGGTGGAGTCATT
>VAPL010902290.1_pt1 | contig 35743 bp, 52 predicted proteins | sample 3395061 | NCBI WGS metagenome assembly VAPL01 (sample SAMN08290444, study PRJNA428436) | hydrothermal vent metagenome | isolation source: Deep-sea hydrothermal vent chimney 2 | place: Pacific Ocean: Juan De Fuca Ridge | depth 2182 m m | reverse complement strand
TATTTAATCAACCCAAGTGCAACCGCACTCTTTCTACTTATAATTGTTGTTTTCCCATCTACTGTTATTTCAACATCTTCGCCTATTATTTCGTAACCTTTTACTCCCCAATCATTTAACTTTATCTCTACACCCTCTTTCAGTTCTATAACTTCGTACACATCTCTACGTATTACTACACACTCTTCACCTGTTTTGAATACACAATCAGAACCTGTGTTGAATGTGCACCAAGAGCCTGTTTTGAATGTACAACCAGAATCTGTTTTGAATGTACAACCATAGTCTGTGTCGAATGTGCACCTAAAACCTGTTTTGAATGTTACACAATTTATATCAGAAAAATCTAGAACTAAGTCATCTTCTGTAGTGCTAAACACATTTGCGTCCTCATTCCATTCAAACTTATCAAGGTCTAGCAGTTTGCCGTTTTGCGTTACTCTATTTTGTACTTGTTTTTTATTCATATTACTTTAAGTTACTTTCAATTTCCTTGATAATATTCTCGCCCATTTTCAACCCCACTTTTATTTTCTCAATATCTTCCTCACTCCTTTCTACCCTCTGAATGATTAAAGACTTCTTGAAGTTAGGATTGTAGAGTATATAGTCGCACCATTTCCTATCTGTGAAGAGCATTTGTTGTTGCATTTGCCAGTTATGTTTTGACTCTATTTTAGGCTCTATCAAAAGCTTGAAGTATTTCTCGTCTTTCGGGCATTTGATTTCTACTAATCCGTCTTTACCTACCAGACCGTCTGGACTTGCTCCTGCTACTTTACTTATAGACTCATCTGTTACGAACCCTACCTCTACCACAGACGTACCTGTTTTTAGCTCATAAATACCCCGTGCTTCGCTTTCTAACTGGATACCACGCTCTAGGTCATCATTAGTAATTTGCTCCTTATCTGCCGATGAGTACTTTTCCGATAGCTTTGCATAGCATAGAGTCTCAAGTCCCTTACCTTGTGAAGCGATAGCCTGTGCGTGTGAGGCTGTGAGAGGGTATTTTACTCTAAGAGCAAACCACTGTTCCGAGCCTTGAATGACTTTATGCAATTTCATTGATTTCTCCTTTACGCTTCGTTACCATTTTTGCAAACGCCGACCCATTTCCCTCGTTTGCATGGTAGAACTTCTCTAACTCTTTTATGTCCGTTATCTTTCCAACTTCCTCTTGAAGTTTACTTAGTTTATCATCTGACTTGTTTCTCTTATCCGTTTCGCTGTCGCTATCTGCGTCTTTTGTGTCGTCTATTGCGAATAAAGCGTTTAGTGCGTACTTGCGTGCATAACTTGATGTTGCTCCTGTTATTTGAGCTTCGTCTGAGCCTTTCTTGTTCTCTGCTTCGCGTGCATAAGCTGTTGTACTTATACTTTCTTTATTATCTGAAACATCTGAAAGCATTGCTGTTGCTTTGACGTAGTATCTATCTCCAAGCTGTATCATTTCGTCTGATGTAACTAGTGTTGTACCCCCTGCTACTTTTTTGTACGCCTCTAAGATATCCTCTGCACTTCTGTAATTGAAGTGTGCAAAACTATTTGTTTGGCTCTTAGGTGCTTTTAATTCTCTTTGTATCCTATTTAATTCTTTGTGTATGCCATTATTTATATTTTTGTTTGTTGTGTCTATTTTGTTCATAATTTAATCAATTAGTTTATAAGTATGACCGTTCAATGTTATTTCAACATCTTCGCCTATTATTTCGTAACCTTTAATACAATAATCATTCAACTTTATCTCTACACCCTCTTTCAGTTCTATAACTTCGTACATATCTCTACGTACCACTACACATTCTTTACCTGTGTCGAATGTACAACCAGAGCCTGTTGTGAATACACAATTATAACTTGTATCGAATGTACAACCAGAACCTGTGTTGAATGTACACCTAGGACCTGTTGTGAATACACAATCAGAACTTGTATCGAATGTGCACCAAGGACCTGTGTTGAACGTACAACCAGAGTCTGTTTTGAACGTACAACCAGAGTCTGTTTTGAATGTGCAATCAGAGCCTGTTGTGAATGTACAATCAGAGCCTGTTGTGAATGTTACACAATTTATATCAGAAAAATCTAAAACTAAATTGCTTTCTGTAGTGCTAAACACATTTGCGTCCTCATCCCATTCGAAACTATCAAGGTCTAGCGGTTCTCCGCCTTGCGTTACTCTCTTTTGTACTTGTTTTTTGTTCATAATATATAAGTTAATCTTTATTAACATTTTTCACAATATAATCATATAATCTTTTCTTAACATTTTCGTTAATATTTGCTTCAAAGTTGTATTCTCTAATACTAGATAGTTCTTTATCATAGTTTCCAACCCATATTTCTGTGATAAATGAGTCATCTTTGGTATATAATTCAACAGTTAATATTTCTAATCCAACTGCTTCACCTTTAACTTTTAGCAATTCACTATCAATGCCTCTACTCAAAATATCTGACAATTTCTCTTCGTATTCATCTCGTATTTTGTTTACTTCTTCTTTTATGTTGTTCATAATATATTTAGGTTAATTCTTTTATTAACTTATGTTGCTCTTTTGCTAGTTCACATCTTCCAACAGCAACTCCCCACTCAAACATATCTTTCATTGTTCCCAACTTTTCAATTCTTTTATACGTATCTAAATCTGATTCTGATAGTTTCATGATATTGTTCGAATTATTATGTTTAATGTAAGTGATATAACTATTATCAACGAAAAGTAAAATATCTTACTTAGAATTGTGTTTACTAGATTGTGCATATCATTCAGCGATAGTACAAGGACACTGTGTTGTGCCGTCTTGGTAATATCCATTATTATCGCTAATCATGTTCATAAGCTCTCCTGTACCGTCGCACACACCCTCTGGGCATATATTCTGGCTTTGTAGTGCCTCTAGTATTTTATTACTTGTATCGTTTAAGACTTTACTCATGTTATCTGCAATGCTTTGTAGTTCGTCTTGTGTAAGTTCCATATTTATTTTGCTCTTAATTTATAATAAATTGTAATACTGACCTGTAATATTCTGTGAGCATGTCGCCTCCTTGGTATCCACTTGCGACCATTACGAGTACAAAGAGAAGACCAAAAAGATAAATTGTTACTACTATTCCAATTGCATCTAAACCTGCTATAAATGCGTGTTTTAATGTTTGTTTCATAATTTAATTCTTTAGTGATAAATCCTTTTCACATCTCCAACAATATCCGTATATGATTTTATTTTCCCAATGCTTTTCTCTTTCCTCCGTTCCAATTTTACAGGTGTTTTTCATACATCTTTAATACTTTATTGATATATTTATATACTACCCCTACACATTAGATTTGTCAATACTCTAGTCTAACACTACCTGTGGATAACTTTTGTTGTTAATAATCACATGAACACGTTGCCGTGATATACCGTATATATTGGCTATTTGTTGGAATGTTAAACCCTTATTGCGTAATTCAATCATTTTATTGTTTCGTTTTGTTTTCATATATACTATATAGCACTTGTCAATACAATATGCAAATGCTAGTATATATATATGAATAAAAAAGTAGAATACTTTATTCCGAACGGGTTAAAAATAACGCAAAAAAGACTTAATGATATTGAAACAATAAAATATTTTATTCCTAAGATGTTTAATAGTATCAAAATAACAAATGAAGATATAAATGACTTCTTTATGCTATCTGATAAAGGTATTTCTAATACAAATAAGCCACTACGTACTGCGCTTACAGTAACAAGTACACCGTCAATAAAGTTTGACGGATTTATAAGTCTTAATCAAGGTAAGCGTTGGAGAGAGTGGCATATGCGCACATGGGAAGAAAGTATTTTAGACGGTACAATTCCATACCATGATTTATTAAGAGAAGAAGACGGAACTTTAATTCCATACTTGGTCGTTAAATACATGAAGAAATCAATGTTCAAAGGTGCAGATAAAGATGTTATAGAAGACTTATATCAATCAATGAAATATGAAACTAATTGAACCGATTACAATACTAGGTAAGGTCATAGATGGAAAGCCAACAATGAATAATAAACCGTGGTTTCTATCTCGCTTTGAGGGACTTGACAACTGTAATATACGTTGGATAGTAGAAAAGGAACGCAAACCACGCTCTCGCAAGTTAGAGAATTATTACTATGGACATGTACTACCGCTCGGCTCACAGAACCTAGGTTATTCTCCTGAAGACCTGCATGATGTTTTTAAGGCATTATTCCTTAAGAGGACAAAACTATGGCGTGGTATCGAAATGGTAACTATTATATCTACCAAGAAACTATCACAAGACGAATACTCTGACTTTGTGGACAAAACAAGAGGTGAGTTAAGCTCACTCGGCATAATAACTCAAGACCCTGACAAATACTATAAAGAACGCCATGAGTTTGGAGATACTGCGATTAGTGAGTATGTACATAGAGGCAGATAATATGAAATCAGTACAATCAGTGTTATTTAATCTTAACTCAAAAAAAACAACACCACGTAATTCGATAATTGACTTTTTTGCGCTTAAAATAGAACGTAGTAAAAAAATAATAGCAATTCGTATATCACATTATAAAGATAGTGATTTGTTCTATATAAAGTCTGTGTTTAATGATATAGAGAATAGAAAAGGTATAGTATCTGCTAGAAAATACTTCTGGTGGCAGACAAAGACAAAAGTTATCCACAGGTAGGGCTTGCATTTATTTTTAATATGTATATTATATATAAATGAATAAGCAACAAAATGTAAACAGCGAAAAATACACAAAAGGTTTGTTTGTTCTTCGGTGCTTATTCATACCACAATTAACCCACTAGGCAACTAGCGGGTTTTTTGTACATAAATATACTGAAGAGCGAGCCTCACCCCTCCTCTATAAACAACAAAGGGAATATGTAACGTGCCCAGATAAGCTGGGGCTAGCTTTATAGCCTCTCTGAATATGGGCGGGTTACACGAAGTAAATTACATGAGGTTCAGAAACTGAATAGAAGCTTTTTTTGTTTTTTTATAAACATATAAAGTCATTCAAGTAAGTTAAAGTGCAGTTAGATATCTTTTTAAGAATGAAATGAACAAGCACAACTCTCCATGTAACACTTCAAGTATATGAAATACTTTAATCAACTCTGTATCTTAACGTTTCAGATAACTAAACTAATACATTATGAAAACAAACTGCGCTTCATGTAGAAAAGAGATAGGTAAAATGAATTACAACACATCAGAAGAAAGATACAAAGAAATTGGAAACTTTTGTTTTAATTGTTTAAAAAAAGTAAATGAGTCTTTAGCTCGTAATACAGCAGAACAAAGAAGAGAAGCAGCAGAACTACTTAGAGATGAAATATAGAGAGATAAACTGTAGTAAATGTGGTACAATAATAAAAAGAAACGCATATTCTTTTAAGAAAACGTTTCTACATGAGAAGTGTACAAATTGGAAACTTAACTAAATAAATTATGATAATAATCTTTTTATTGATTTTAGCGTCACTTATAATAATAACAATCGTTGTTTATGGTAATAACACTTTGTTAATACAAAAACTTCCATCACGAATGAACCACAAAGTAAAATGCGAAACATGTAAACACTGGATAGACAAAGAAGACGCGCAGAAGGTAACCACTAATGTTGTATCTTTCACTACTTCAAGTAATTCAATGTTATATTATTGTCCGATGCACAAGAAACCATATACACAGAAACTAATGTTTATTCGTGTGGATACTGAAACAAAATACTTCGGCAAAGTAGAAATGACGGAAGACGGTACACCAGTAGGATACAAAAAGATTAAATGAAACTACCAAAATGGATAAAATCAATACCAGAAAGTAAAGCACATGGTTCTGGAACGTATCAAAAACGATTGTGGAGGTTAGTATCCGACTATGTGCGTATACATGACTGGTACAAGTATCATAAATGTATAGCTACTGGTAGATATATAGACCACTGGAAAGACGGACAGGCTGGACACTTTATATCGTATTCAAAGTGCAACGGTATTTTCAAGTTTGATATAGATAATATATTCCTACAATCTGCATATTCGAACGCATGGGGAGATTATGACGACTGGCTAGAGTTTGAAAAACAAATAAAACTGCGCGGAATAGATACAGATAAACTACGCACACGTAATAGGGATACAGGGTTAAAAATGAGCGTATCTGAAATACAGGACAAAATGCTCGATATACTTAATAAAATGAAAGACTTAAAAGAACAACCAGAATACTATAAGAGGGTGGTTAGTAATTTATAGTATGGTATAATATATATATTACACGTTAACTTAACAAAAGAAACGAATATGGAACAAAAATACACAGACGAACAAGTTAAAGATATTACAGCAAGAGAGAAAAAAGCTATTGATTTTTTAACAGAATTAAATCTAACAATATCCGCACGGGTAGTGTCTGTTAATGTTGGCGATAATACATTTGCACAAAAGGTAATACCATACATTGCTGATATGAAATACGAAAACACTAAAACTGCTGATGGAGTGACGTCAAAGAAGTAAAATGTATATAGTAAGTCTTTTTCTTAGTTTTTTTATAGGGGTATTTATTGGAGCATATATATACTCTTTTGTCAAAAGTGAAACAAATACTATAAAAACACAAATTAAAAAGCATTTAGGTAAAAAAGCAATAATTATAAAACAAGAAGATGTAATTAAAGATTTTCTATTATGAACATAGAACCATTTGGAAAAAATATATTAGTTATACCAACAAAAAAAGAGCAAGTATTAGTATCTGAAACAAACAGTATAACAGCATACGGCGAAGTTGTTGGTATTGGTAAAGACGTAAAAACTATAAAAGTTGGTGATACAATAGGATTTACAAAGTGGGGCATAAGAGAGCTTGATATACAAGATGACAAACACTATTTTGTACCTGAAGACTCTGACTTCTTGCTTGGTGTTATAAGATAATATGTGTATAGGTAAGTATTTTCACAGATTTAACATCCAAAGAGAAACAACAAACTGGGTGGAGGAAATATGCGAAATATGCGGTAAACAAGAAATATATACATTTGTTGATGGTAGAATTGATAATAATAGATACGCAATAAATAACGAAAGATTGTTTATAAGAACAAGTCATCAGTTATTTGAACACGAATATGGAAAAAAGTAATATAGAAATAGATAAAACAGCAACAGAAAAACTATTACAAGGCGTTGATGTAGCAAGTAGTGCTATACGTCTAGCATATGGTGCTGGTGGGTGTAACTCAATTATAGAGAACGAACTACCTCCATATCACACAATAGTTAACGACGCTGACACCATTATACAATCAATACAATTAAAAGAACCTATAAAAAATAGAGGATTAGCGTTACTTAAAGAATTATCTGCAAAAGCTAATGCAGACTCAGGAGACGGAAGAAAAACTACTTGTATATTGGCTGATGTGCTTCTAAAAGAGGGGTTTGTTTTGGATATGCCTTTAATGACTATTAAAAAAGAGCTTGATAAGTTTATAGACATTATAGAGTCTGAAATAGACAAATTAAAGACAAACTTAGATATTAAAGACATATATAAAGTAGCAACAATAGCAAGCGAAAGTACGGAAATAGGTAATATACTGAATGATATATATAAAAAAACAGGAAGAAACGGAATAATCCACGTAGAAGGTAGCGGAACATATACATCGTCAATAGAATACATAGAAGGTGTACGTTTTGAACAAACAGGCTACTTGAGCCCTTATATGGTTAAAAGAGACGAAAAAACCGTAGTATATAAGAAACCTACTATACTAGTAACAAAAAAAAGAATATCCAACGTAGATGATATAAACCCGTTACTATCAACAATGAATAGTCAAAACAAAAAAGACCTTGTTATATTCACTGATGATATGGATAGTAGTGTAGCTTCACTACTTATAGACTTGCATGTATCTGGCAAAATGAATGTGTTAATCATTAAAGCGCCTGTACTTTGGAAGAATTATATATTTGAGGACTTTGCAAAATGCGTCGGCGCTACAATAGTAGAGGACTCAACAGGCATAAACTTCAAGAACTTAAAACTAGAACATCTAGGTACCTGTAATAAGATTATTACTTCAAAAGAAGATACTATATTGATAGGCACATCAGATTTATCTAGTCATATAAATGACTTGAAAGAGCAAAGAACAGAAGACTCAAAGCTAAGATTGTCATGGCTAGTGGCAAATACAGCAATTCTTAAACTTGGTGCTAATAGCGAAAGCGAGCTATCTTATAAAATGCTAAAAACAAAAGACGCAATAAACTCGTGCAGACTTGCACTAAAAGACGGTGTTATACCAGGAGGTGGCACAGTATTAAGGGATATAGCGGATAAAATAGAAGACAGCAAAGTTGGTAATATAGTTAAAAAAGCATTGAGAGCACCACTAAAACAAAACTTACATAATATGGGTATTGAATTTCCTCAATGGGGTGATGAAGTTATTGACTCATCTATCGTTATAAAGAATGCAGTTAGAAATGCAATAGGTCTCGCAAGTACTGTGTTAACTACAAAAATAGTCATTAACTCAGTTAAAAAAGAAGTAGATGTTAAGAGTAAATACTTCTAAATATGACTATACTAGGTAAATGCTACTCATGTGGAAAAAGAAAGTTTATTATTAAAAAAAGAAACTATACAATAAATAACTTATATGTACAGTCAAATAGCGAACTATGTGTGCGGTGCTTCAAAGTAATTAAAAAACTAAGTAAATAATATATGGAACAAGACAAAAAAAGAGATAACCACTTAATGAATATACTAAAGGTAAATACACTGATAAGACCAATAGTAAAGACAAATATGGGAGAACTATCAATAGTAACAAGGAAAGACGAGGAAGAATACTTCTTTACACTAGATTCTGTAAGAGTATCAAAAAATACAGGAGATGAACTATCTAGGTTATACAATATTAAAGACAATGGAGAATAAAGAACCAAAAAAAAATATAAACAAAATAACAGGGTTTGAAGTAATAGCAAATCCTAATGGCGCTAATGGCACTACAAGTGATGAAAGAGAACAGGTATGTTGGAACTATTACGTTGAGTCATTACTAGCTAATGGTAAAGGAAATGGTCAAGCTGCTGCGCTAAAGGCTGGTTATACAAGGTCTTCAGCCAGACAAATTACAACACGAAACTGGTTTATAGCAAGATTGCAGACCTTAAGACGCAAGACAATGTTTGTTAAAGCTGAGAAAGTTTTGCATAAAACATTGAATATGGAAGCAGTAGACGAAGAAGGACACACAGATGTTCAGCTATTAAGAGTACAAACTGATGTAGCTAAGTTTATAACATCAACACAAGGAAAGAATAGTGGTTATTCAACAAAGACAGATGACGCTATGAGTAAAATGGTAGATATGGAACAAACACCTGAACAAGAGTTAAAAGCTAAACTATTCGAAAAATGGTTGAAAGAACAAACTCAATAAAAGAACTTGAGAGTTCTAGCATACATGCTTGGATATTTTCTAACAGAATAAAAACAGAAACAGGTAAAAAGCTAGATTTCCATACTCACAGATACTTGTATGATATATATACTGATACATCAAAACTTCTTTGTTCTTCTAAGGCTGGACAAATAGGTTTTAGTACACTCGCAATAATGAAAACATTGTGGATTTCAAGGTTTAAGAAAATAGACATTGGTTATATTCTCCCAACAGTAGATATGGTACAGAAGTTTGTTGGTTCAAAAGTAAATAGAATGGCACAGCAGAACCCAGCCATTGAGACAATGTTCAAAGAAAAAGACTCTATAACGCAAAAACAGATAGGTGAAAGCTATATATACTACCTAGGTGCAATGACTGACAGGTCAGCAATTATGGTGTCATTAGATATGCTTGTAGCAGATGAGTACGATAAAGCTCCACAGGATATTCTAGAAATATATGACTCTCGTCTACAACATAGTAAATATGCTTATAAATGGGTATTTTCTAACCCAACAAAACCAGATTGGGGCGTTTCTTCATTTATGAACAAGTCAGACTATAAAAGGTGGAATGTTACACATTCGTGTGGTAGCAGGTTTGTTTTAGATGAGGACTGTATAGATTACAAGCTAGAGAAGTATATATGTCCTGTATGTAAAAATGAAATAACGGACGAAGAGCGCAGACTCGGAGAATGGTATAACAAAGATGATGTTAAATGGACTGGCGAAGTTATCGGTTACAAGTGGAGTGGTTGGTGGATACCTTTGTGGATTTCTCCCACAGTGTCTGCTGCAACAATAGCAGAACATAAAAGAGAGAAGTCACCAGAGTATTTTAATAACTTTGTTGCTGGTTTACCTTACATAAATACAAATGACGCACTGTCACAATCTGTTCTACAGAATAACCTTGTTAATTCTGCTAATGAACAAGCTGGAAGGATAGTTATAGGAGTGGATACAGGTCACAATATACATTATGTAATTGGCAATAAAAAAGGCATATTCTATCATGGTTATATAAAATCCATTGCTGAGAACGAAGCACAAGAAGTGCCTGTACAAGACTATGACCCATATAATGAACTAGACTCCTTAATGCGCAGGTTTAGTACAGCTATAATGGTATCAGACCAAGGTGGGGATTTAATAGGTATAAGAAAATTACAAGCTAAATATAAAGGGCGTGTATTCTTATGTTGGTTCACAAAAGAAACTCGTACACAGCAGATAATCAGGTGGGGGCATGGTGAAGAGTATGGTCGTGTAATGGTAGACCGTAACAGAGCTATACAGATAGTTGTTGATGAAATAAAGGAAAGGAAATTACCAATATATGGAACTATAGAAGACTGGCAACCATATTTTAACCATTGGTTAAATATGTACAGAGTTAGAGAAATACGTGGTGATGAAAATGACCCACAATATAACTGGCGTTGGATATGGAAACGCAAAGGAGCTGACCACCTTGCACTATCTACAATATATATGCGTGTTGGAATAGATAAGTTTGGAGGCGATTTTATTCAAATAGTTAACAATACTGATAATGATTTCCCAACAGTAGGAAAGCAACCAGTAGTACCACGTAAATATAGAAATGTAAATATATGACAAAAATAGAAATAACTGACGAAGAGGCTGCGCTATTTGTAGAGTTTCAGAAGCATAGGGATTTATTCCATATATTAGACAAAACAGGTGCATTAGATACGCAGTATGGAAAAATAATACTTAATTGTGCTGGTGGAGTGGTACAGAACATAGTTATTGAGCATATTGCTTGGAAAAGATAGGACAGGCTAGACACAAGTATATCTATGTGCTATACTTTAGAGGTTAACAATCCTAACTCAACAAGAGCGGATATCATTTGGTTGGTATTCGCATTTTTAATATATGGACGGATTTTCAGAAAATATACTAGGTGTACAAAATCTAGTAAATGACGAAACAAACAAAACCGACTCAGGTATTGAGTCAGGTACTGGAGTTACATCTGATTCTATAGATGAGTATAATCTAGACATGACAGATGATGAGCTCTTAACTCTATCTGACAAGTGGGTAGCAGCATATGCACCATATGAAGGAAAAATAAAACTACGCCAAAACAGGAACAAGTTATTTTATAAAGGTAATACAATAAATGAAAGTATCCCGTCTTCCTCCAATATAATCTTTGAAGCAGAAGAAACTTTTATTCCGCAAGCATTGTCTAAAAACCCAGAACCTGTAGTATTTTCAGACAACACAGAAGAAGGAAAGAAAGAATCGAATGAAATAAAGACAATGCTACAGTATCATGCTGATACACTTGTTTTAAGCCGCGTACTGTCTATAATGGTACGACATTGGGGTATATATTTTATAGGAATAGCAAAACACGGCTGGAGTAAAGAAAAGAACGATATAACTCTATCAGTTAGAAACCCAAAGAACTTTGTCTTTGATGTAGACGGATATGTAGATGTAAAAGGTAATTTTGTTGGTAGTCACTTAGGAGAAAAGATAAAATCAACAGCTGAAGAATTGATTGGGCTATATCCAGATAAAGCAAATGAAATAAAACTAAAGGTTGATAATAAACTTGGCACTGGTGTATCTAGAATAGAATGGTGGACTAATGAGTACAGTTTTACAAAGTTTGGTGACATTGTACTTGACAAACACAAGAATGAGTTTTTTAATTATTCAAAAAACGAAAAAGGTGTGGACGAAAACGGCGATGAAGTTGATACTGTTGTTCATGGAAAGAACCACCTAGAAGCTCCTAGAATGCCATACACGTTCCTTTCAGTCTTTTCACTAGAAGAAGCACCACATGATGTAACTAACTTAATAGAACAAAGTATATCTAATCAAAATAGAATAAACGAAAGAGACATACAAATAGATAGAAATCTAAAAACTAGCAATAACTCACTTGTAGTTTCTGGTACATCATTCAACCAAGAAACAGCTGCACAAGCTGCACGTGCCGTAGAAGACGGTCATCCTATAATAGTGCCAGACGGTAGGGTAAATGACGGTATAGTACGCCTACCAGCTAGCGCACTGCCTTCTGGTGTCTTAGAGTCTCAACAGATAGATAAGGATACGCTACGTGGAGTATTCGGAGTACAGGGAATGGTTACAACAAGTAAATCTAATACTACAACAGCTCGTGGCATGATACTTAATCAAGCACATGATTCTAGTAGAATTGGTGGTGGTATAGGTTCTGCTCTTGAACAAGTAGCAGATAATATATTTAACTTCCAGTTGCAAATGTATTACAAGTTTTATGATGAAAAGCATTTTGCTGCAATAATGGGCAGCGATAGGGCAGTTGACTATGTCGAATTAATGATGTCTAATCTAAACAGACAGTTTGTTGTTTCTGTTGCGCCAAACTCTATGGCTCCAAGAGATGAAATATCGGAGCAAAACATGGCACTTGACTTGTATAAGTCTCAAGCATTAGACCCTATAACGTTATTTCAGAAGTTAAACTATCCAGACCCAGTAGCAACAGCAAAGAAAATGTCATTGTGGGTGTCAAATCCACAACAATATATACAAACATATTTTTCTGAACAGACCTCTGCGTCACAAGGCGCACCAAACCCACCAGGAGAAGCTGGCCAAATACCTCCCACTACTACTGGCGGTACATTAGCAAGCCCACAAGCGTCTGCAGCATTATCAAACGTGCCAATAAATGCTGGTGTAGCACAACCAAAATAATATGAAAAAAACAAACCCAATCAAAAAAGCAATGCACTCATACTCTGCAAAAATGGCAGTAAAAGGTAAAGACCTCGGAATGCCAGGAAAAAACTTTAAAAAGATAGCATTAAGTGCCTCTAAAAAATACGGAAGTATGGCAGCTGGTAATAGAGTGGCTGGTGCAATACTTGCGAAGATAAGGGCTAAATAATAACTGCGTTCTCTCGGGTCGTCGCATGAATAGACCCTGCGAAAATTACGAAATAATATAGGTTTCCTGATTCCCTGAATAATCTTGCAATATATTATGCCTAACGAAAAAGAAATAAAGGACTTTCTAGACGAGGAAACTCCAGACTTTGAAAAAAGTGAGGATACCTTGATAGATGATGTAACTAAAGAGTCAAAAGAAACAGAAGGAACAGAAGGAACAGAAGAAGGAAAGACAGAAGCTGTACCGTTTCATAAAGACCCTAAGATACAGAAATACGTGGATAGACAGATAGCAAAAGCAATCGAGTCAATCCCAAAAACAAAAGAAGTACAAAAAAGTAACGAAGATGAGGATGACTACTATGCTAGGTTAATTGGTAACGACACATCTGAAAAAATAGCAATGATTAAGGAAGCAAAGGCTAGAGATGAAAGTTTATTAAAACAAGCAGAAGAAAGAGCATGGAACAGACTCACAGAAACACAAAGACAGGAAGCTGAAGAAGAGAAGAAAGCAATAGAAATGCTTGATTCATCTCTTGAAAATATCGAACAGCAATACAGTGTTGATATTACTTCAAATACACCTGTTTCTCGTAAACTTCGTACTGACTTCTTAAAGTTTGCGGAAAAGTTAGCTCCAAAAGACAGTGAAGGTAACATCGTAGACTATCCAGACATGAGTACAGCGTTTGAGATATTCAATGAAAAAAACGCAAAGAACCAAGACAAGGCAAAAGACCTTGCAAGTCGCTCAATGAGTCGTTCATCAGAAGTCAAACAACCACAAGAAAAAATAACATTTGATAATATGGACAACTTCTTTGACCGAATGTTCTCTAAAAATTAAAAACTTATAAATTAACTTAAAAATAATATGCCTCCATCAATAAATGTGAGCACAACAACTAACCAATTTCTAGCACCAGCGTGGGTAGACTTGGTTCTTCACGACAACTTCTTCTTTGGAGAAATCCTTGGAAAGACAAAACAGTGGGACGGTTCACAAATGCTATTTGGTGTTAAATACCAGAAAGGAGTAGCCTCAGTAGCATTTAACGGATTCGACCAACTACCAACATCACAACAGCCGTCAACTGTTAACATGACTTTTTACCCAACTTTCGTAGCTACAAACGTAGCGCTATCTGGAACTGACTTGTCCGTAAACAAGACAAGCATGCAAAGGATTAAACTTATGAAGGTTGTTATGGAGTCTCGTGCACAAGACGGAGCTGACGACATTGGTACATTCTTCCAGTCAGACGGTACATCGGACGGTGGAAAAGCACCTAATGGACTTGGAAACATTATAGATGACGGTTCAACAGCGTCTACATTCGGTGGTCTATCTCGTGCAACGTACACAGGTCTAAATGCAACAGTAACAGCTTCAGGAGGTACAATCTCACTTCTTAAGATTAGACAACTAGCCAACAGTATCTCGGACGGAGCAGTAGCACCAGACATGGCTATCACAGACTACACAACATGGGCTTACATTGAACAACTTATTCAGGCTTTCCAGCGTAATACATACACTGACGGCGGAAATCAAGGTCAGACAATGGGAGCAGGCGCACGTTCAAACGGTCTATACTGGGGTGGTTTGACTATCTATCGTGATAAGAAAGTACCAACAGGAACATTCTATCTATTGAACACAAAGTTCTTGAATTACTACGGTCTTAACTACTGGGAGGGTACACCTGTTTCCCTTAAGAGTGAAAATATCAAAGGAAACATATATGAGTACAATCCAGCAAACGCAACAAAGGCGTTTACATGGAGTGGTATGGTTAAAGCATACAACCAAGCAGCAGTTAACGGCTTTATGATTATGGGTGGACAACTTATCTGTACAGCACCATTCCGTAATGGAAAGATAACTGGTGTAACTGGTATATAGGTTTATTAGAATAATAATATACTGATATGACTTATCTATTCGAAAATCAAAATCCAGCAGTAATGGAAAATGGATTTAACACAGCAAAATCTATCACAACAACTGACTCAGTTACTGCGGTAAACGGTGTTACATCTTCAAGTGCTGGAATTGGTTATACAACGGGTGCAGGTGGCACAGTAACACAAGCCACATCACGTTCAACTGGCGTAACACTTAATAAAATAAGTGGAAAAATAACAGGTAATGCAACATCATTGGCAGCAGGAGCAGAGGCTATATTCACAGTCACAAACTCTACAGTAACTATCGGAGATGTTGTTGTTATAAGTGTAGTATCAGGCTCAACAGCAAATACATCAGTGTTTAGTGTTTCAGCCACAGCAGCAGGTTCGTTTAACATTAAGGCACATAACCTAAATGGCGCAACAGCAGATACAGGCGCACCTATTATCAACTTCGCAGTTATAAAAGCAGTAAGTGCTTAATAATTTACTAACTAAAAAATAAAATATGTCTTATATTTCAGACTTCAAAGACTCACCTTTCGCACTTTTCGGAGTGAATGGTGGTCAAACTTCAACAGACACAGGACTATCTACAACAGTTGGAACAAAGTTTTCAACTGCTGACGGTAGAGAGTTTGTTCTTATACAGAATGGAGGTACAGCACTTGTTTCAGGTGTATTGGTACAAAGCCCTGTTTCAATCGGTGCAAACCACACAGGACTTACTCTATCCACGGAAGTGGTTGGTTCAGATAGTGTAACAGCAACTCTAGGCGGTACAGCTGTAACAGCTAACCAGTACGCAGGTGGTTATGTTGTTGTTAGCGCAGGTACAGGGATTGGTCAGACTCTAAGGATTAAGTCTCACCCAGCAGCAGGTTCTACATCAACTGTAGTTCTTACTCTAGAAGACCCTATCTCTGTAGCAACAGCAACAGCTTCTTCAAAAGGTTCACTAACACTTAACCCTCACGGGTCAAAGAATGGTGCAGACGTTACAACAAGTGGTTGTGTCGTATCACCAACAACAGCAACAGGTTCAACGGTAGGTGTAACAATCTACCCACTCGCAGCTTCGACATCAACAGTACCTACGTATGGATTTATCCAAACAAAAGGTGCAGTAGCATGTCTTAACGACTCTGGTACAGCAATCGGACTCGACGTTATGCCAAGTTCAGCAGTAGCAGGAGCAGTAGTTACTTATGTAGCAGCAACACGTAACCGTGTTGGAACTTCAACAGTAGCAGGAGAAACAACAAAAGCACAGATAGTTAATATCCAACTTTAGTTATTCCATATAGGGGGTATTACCCCTTATATTGGGCGCGTTAAAGCCCTTAATAATAATATAGGTAGCGACATACCTGAAATTGTCTAAATATATTATGAAAAAAACAGTTGAAAAAGTAGAGATAAGTAAAGATAATGATTTGATAGACGAGTTTGACGGAGTATTCAGATTTAGCAATTCTTCAGATGAAGACTTTGAATTTTTGTGGAATAACAAAGAATATATATTTCCAGCACACTCAAGATGTCCAATGGTTATAGCAAACGAAACATCAGAAAATATACAGGAGATTAGAAAAAAAGCAGCGTACAAGTTTGCACAACGTGAACTACTTAAATCTAAAAAGTATCATGATATTGAAAAAGTAGCTTCAAAACACGTTTCGCCAGCTACTTATGATGAAAACATACTTGACGAATACATTAAACAGTGTCTTAGTCCTCTACCAATAGCAAGTGCTAAATCAGTAGCAAAAAAAGTTAATAAGCCAAAGTTTATTGATGAAGGTACTGCTGTAATAGGTGGAAACCAAAGCATATCAGCTCTATCGTCAGCAGAAGGTGCATTTAAGAGCTACGTACCTCAAGAAATGGGAAAGATGTCTTAACATGAAGCTCTCGAGTCCTTTAGACGTGCGTACAAATATAAATGCACAAAAGAAGATTGATATAGACCAGAGTATTAAGTTATCTAACGAACTTGCAGGTATAAAAAAGAAACTATACTCAGAAAAGAGAGAATACGAGTTATTCAGAACAAATACTATAAAGGTTATACAAAAGCAGATAGACAACAAGATAATTGAAAAAGAAGACTTAATCAAATCAATACAAACGATAGACAAAAAACAAGAAAAAAAGGTTAAGAAAATTGCTGATGACTTATTAAGAATAAAAAAAGAAAACACTGACTTGATTGAGTTATCAAATGAAAATTGCAAAATGGGCAATTACCTTATAAAAGAATCTAAAAATATAAAACTTAGTAAATCACGTATTGAAAAGGAAACTAAGCAGGTAGATGAAGCTAGACAACAGTTAAGTTATGATGTCAATAATTCATTAAACACTATTGAACAAGCAAAAAAGATAACAACTGCGATAAATAAAAAGGTTGAAGACGTAGATAAATACTACAAACAAAAAATAAACGAAATAAAGAGCAAGGAAGCAGTGCTTACATCGTCAATAGAATACATAGAAATTGAAAAAAAGAAAATCTCAAATGAGTACAAGAACATAGCAGAGGAAAAAATACGTGCAAAAGATATGAGAGAAACACTACAAAGAAGTATCAACAGATTAAAAGCTAAAAAACAGTAAACTATGGGAAACGCAAAAGTAGACGAAAACAGCAGACCAGCTTTGACAGCTGTATCCAACATAGACAAAACTACAATAGTACCACTATATGCTGACCCTACTAGCCATAGGTTACTTGTTAGCACGGTAGCTGGCGGATTGGATACACAGGTTCAATACAATAAAAATGGTGTAATAGTCGGTGATACTGAGTTAGTATGGGATTATACAAATGTAAGACTTGGAATTGGTACAACACCACAAGCAGAACTTGATGTAAATGGAGCAATAAAAACATTAGGCTACACAGTAGCAACCCTACCAACTGGAATAGTCGGAATGCGAGCTTATGTAACAGACGCTACCACACCAACATATCTAGGAGCATTAACAGGAGGTGGTGCTGTTGTTTGTTCTGTATTTTATGACGGTACTCAATGGGTTAGTGCCTAGTAAATTATAAAAAATGGTGTATAATATAAACAGCATATGAACTCACTAAAAGATGAAAATGGACGACCAACAATGATAGGAATATCAAGCGTTGACGGTAAGACTGTAAAACAAGTGCTAGGTGCACCTAACAATGATAATTCAATATGTGTATCTGACGCAGCAACAGGCAGCGATGTTGGAAACAATAATGGAGTTGCAGTACTTGATGATAATTCGGTTGCTTGTTTAATAGTAGAGTCTAGCACTGGAGATAATTCACTTGTTAATTTATATGTTGACGACTTAGGTAATTTATTGGTTAATTCTGCATAAATATGTCAAATACTAGAATAGACGAAAACAGCAGACAAGCATTAAGTGCAGTTTCAAACGTAGACGGTACTACAATAGTACCACTATATGCTGACCCTATTACACACAGACTTCTTGTTGATACAGTTGGTGGAGGAACACCAGCAGGAGTAAACGCAGGTATCAATGTAGCTACTCTTGTAGCAAATATAACGCTCACAGCAGGTACCGACGTAATGTATCAGTATCTAAACCCAAGTACGGCGAACTGGACAGTAACACTTGATACAGCTTCTGCAACAGCAGGGGATAGGTTCGTGATAAAGAATAATGATGTTTATACGAGTGGTTATAGACTAACTATTTATCAGAGTACGACTGCACTGGACTATATCTACGCACAAGGTTCAAAAGTATTTATCTTTGACGGTACGGACTGGCAGGGTGCGGATAATGGTGTGACAGGTAGTAATGTTGGGATTGGTTATGGTGCACAAAGCTACTCAAGCGGCGCAGCGGTTGGTTATTATGCAAACGGCTTCTCAAACGGCGCAGCGGTTGGTTATTATGCAAACGGCTCCTCAAACGGCGCAGCGGTTGGTCGTAGTGCATACGGCGACTCATACGGCGCAGCAGTTGGTCGTAGTGCAAACGGCTTCTACTACGGCGCAGCGGTTGGTTATAGCGCAAACGGCTCCACATACGGCTCTGCCCTCGGCTATCAAGCAGGCAATGGACAAACAGGTTCATACAACATAAACATCGGTCAATTTGTAACCTCACCAACCCTCGCAGGCAACCAACAGCTCAACATCGGCAACGTATTGTACGGCACAGGTATGTACAATGGTACAAGTGTATCAAGTGTTCCACTAGCTACAGGAAACCTCGGTATAGGACTAACAACACCAACAGCACGCCTACACCTCCCAGCAGGCACAGCAACAGCCTCTACAGCACCTATTAAACTCACATCGGGAATAAACCTCACTACAATAGAAGACGGAGCGATAGAGTATGACGGAACACACGTCTATGCTTCTGTTGGAGCAGTACGTCAAACCGTACTAACTGATAGTAATACTGTTACTCTCACAAATAAAACTATAGATAGCACTACAAATACTGTACAAATAGGTAGTTCTACAATCTTGACATCAGGTCTTGGTATAGACGAGGTACTAAAATATAATGGTGTAAACTGGGTAAATGGTGCGCCTATAGCTGCTGGTATAGGTTCAGGTATTATATTTTACGACGCAACACCAACTGTAACAGCAGTAAGTGCAGACAATGATATACCAATAAATACTTTATCTAGAGTACCAGTAACTACAACAGAACAAACAGTAGTTGCAAGTGCTGCAACTAATACAGTGCCATTATCAGCATGGATTTATAGTACTTCGTTAAATAGAACCAGTATAGACGCTGGTACATGGAAACTAGATTTATTTGCTGGTGTAAGTGCTACAAACGCAGGAAGAGTATCAACTATAACAAAAAATATATACTCTGTTTTGCCTGATAGTGTAAATACAGTATCCATAACTGGAACAGGTACATCAAGAACAGCAACAGCCTCTGGTGGTACTCCATTCTCTACAACTAATGTAACTCCAAGCACTGTAAATACAGACGCCAGTTATTTGCAGACTCCAGCTGGTATATTCCAAATAACAGCATACACATCTGATACAGTAGTAACAATAACTACACCATCAGGATATACTAATGAAACAGCAGTATCACTAAATACATGGAAAAAATTATTCGGTGCTACAACATCAGAAATAACTAACATAACTCCTTCATATGGAAAATATGCTATAGATTCTGTTCAGAACTCATTCACAATAACTACATCTCACGAATTAGGTTCAATAATGTTTGCTACAAGTAATAATACTACTACAATTACTCTTGCATATAATGGAACAACACATAACTCAAAGTTTCAATCTACATTCGTACCACTTCATAATGATTTAGGGGGCTTAAATGGAGGTGTATCAGGTCAATACTATCATCTAACCCAATCAGAATATACAGGTACAGGAACTGGTAACTTTGTAAGAACTACATCACCAACTCTTATAACACCAGCACTTGGCACTCCTTCGTCAGGTGTAATGACTAATGCAACAGGATTACCACTAATATCTGGTGTTACAGGAACTCTACCAGTAGCAAATGGTGGTACTGGGGCTACTACGCTCACAGGTGTGCTCATAGGAACAGGCACAACAGCAGTAACAGTAAAAACAAACCCAACAGGGGCTTTTATTGGAACAACAGACACACAGACATTAACTAACAAACGCAACACAGTACGTACTTCATCTGCCATTTCAACAGCAACTCTAACGCCAGATATATCAACAGCCAACACATACTACCTCACAGCACAAGCAGTGGGACTAACACTCGCTAACCCTATCGGAACGCCTGTTATAGGAGATGTGATGTCGATATATATCACAGATAACGCAACAAGTCAAACAATAGCCTACGGAACGGAGTACATAGCATATGGTGCTGCACTCCCTACGGCTACTACGATAAGCAAAACACTGATGATAACAATGCAGTTTGACGGGACTAATTTTGCAGTATTAACAGCTGAGCAACAATAGTATGGCACTTATAGATAACATAGTAAGTTACTGGAAATTTGACGAAACTACTGGCACAACCGCAGTTGACTCAGCTGGTGTAAATAATGGAACACTTCAAGCAGGTACTACATTTACTGCAGGTAAATTAAATAATTGTATAACACAAAACTCTGCTTCTAGTGTTGGAATAGATGCTGGTACAGGTAATTCACTTGACTTCACACAATATCCTCTTTCAATGTCTTCTTGGTTTAAGACTTCATATAATTCAACAGTTCCAAATGGAAGAATGATGATTTTAAGTGTACAAATACCAGCAAGTCCCTATGATAGATATACTCTAAGTGTAGACCCAATTACTGGATATTTGTATATTACCTATAGTAATACAACTAATTACTTATTAGCAACAACAACCGCATATAATGATGGATTATGGCATTTAGTAGTAGGTACTATATCTAGTACTGGAGTAATGAGACTATATATTGACGGAATACTATTTAGCTCTACAGTAACTGCGTCAGGTACACTTGGAACAGGTAAAAAAGTAACCATTGGAATAAATTGGGATATTTCAACTAACAACCCTTGGTATGGTCAAATTGATGAGTTAGGCATATGGTCACGCGCCCTCACATCAACAGAAGTAACAGAACTATACAACGGAGGTGCTGGGATACAGTATCCGTTTTCTCCACCAGTAACAGTCCACCCATCATTCCTACTAAACTTTTTAACATGAACAACGAACCATTCACAAATAGAGAAATACTAGAAAAGTTCAATGACATAAAGGACTCTTTGGCTAGAATTGAAAGCCAAACAGAAGATATACACAACAGACTAACTCGCGTTGAGTCATTTAAGCAAGCAATTACTGGAAGTATGGCGGTTATTATTATGGTTATAGTTCCTTTATTTTCATGGATGTTATATAAAGTAGCAACCATAGACAGTACAGTACAAACAGCAGTTGCAACAGCATTATTACCATATTCTAAATAAACATGAAAAAACTAATACTAAAAAAGAAAACACTTACTTTGATTAAGCCAAAACTTAACCTAAAAAGAAAAATAATTCTAACACCATCAAAGCAGAAAAGAGTTAATCCATTTCTTGTTGCAATGCGCAAGTTTATGGAACGTGTATAACATATGGCATATCATGTAGAAAAAAACAAAGGTGGACAAAATGAAATAGTTATTGATGGATTTGATAACGGTATTCAGGTTTCACCACATAAAGGTATTGCAGATATTAAGAACCTAAACATAAACTCCTTATCTGGAGAGGCTTCTGTTAATTATGAAAGGGTCAAAATGTTACCTAAAGTAACTAATGCTTCAGCGAGTGCAGTAGGAGTTACTGCTATTTATTATAATTATTCTAATCAATCTAAAGAAGCGTTGGTTGTTGGTAGTTGTATAGTTCCAACAGCTTCTACTATATCTGGATTAAATGTTGGTTCTCCATACTGGGTTACATCTGTTTCGTCTTTTACTGTATATCTTGCAACTGATTATAGTGGAACTTACGCTTCTTTAGGCACAACAGGTACTGCTACTTTTAGTACATATACTGTATCAAAGTTTGTACAGTCCTCTTTTGAAATACAAAATAACGCTTATATATACTACGTATGCGATACTAGAGGAGTTGTATGGGTTAACTATAGTGCAAGTTTATATGGTGATATATTTGTTCCAGCAGGAGATTCTAACGGTATAGCAGTAGTAAATAATGTTACTGGCTTTTCAGTATCACAAGGAACAGCATTTATATTCTCACCAGGCAACATATATGCAAACTTTACTTCAACAATAGGTGTATATGCCAGAAATACTACTACTAATGCTGGCTGGTATGCATTAGGCGGAATCAACACACCAGATTCAAATACATCAATACAGCATTTTGCAATAAGAGTACCAGACCAAAACGGTTCAATATATTATTGTGATAGTCAGTGGATTGGACAAATAACAGGACTGTCTAGTCGTTTTTCACAATTTGTAGCAAGTAGTAACGGTGCTGGAGGTGCAACAGTTACAATAACATCATATGAACAAGGAGTAATTCCAGCAGATGATTTGCCAATAGCGGTAATACTTTTCACTTCAATAACTGGATTAAATGGAGCGACACAATACTATATTAAATCTGGTTCATACAATAAATCAGCTGGTACTTTCGATATTGTAACAGGTTCCCCAACTGGTACACCAGTCAGTATAACAACAGCAGGAACATTTAGAGTTACTTCTTTTGATATAAGCAAAACAGTAATGTCGTCTATTACCTATGAAGCTCTTGCACTACCATATACAGATACAGCAAATTGTATAGAACAGTATTCACAAGGAGGTGGTTTATCACTTGCAATAGGTACTATAGAGAGTAATGTATATTTTTGGACACCTGGAACATCTGCACCGTCTTCAGTTCTGTCGTTACCAGAAACAGGAACACACAGACTTCTTAATGTTGATAATACTATATATGCGTTTTCTGGTAATAAAGGAAATGTATATATAGTAAATGGGTCACAAATTGCGGGTGTGTTTAGCATACCAGACTATATCGCAGACCAATATGGACAAAATCAAAATCCATGGTTTGTGTGGGGTGATGTTATCTTTTTAAGAGGTAGAGTATTCTTTTCAGTACAAGACCAAAATGCTTCAAATACAACTGGAAACTGTGGTGGTATATGGTCATTCACACCAACACAAAATCTGTTTTTAGGTCAAACTCAAGGAATACAGCTTAGACTTGAACACCAAAACTCGTATGGAACATATAACGGTATATGTGATGTATTTATAGCACCAAAAGACCAAAAGTCAAATGGTGCACAATACTGGTCAATGTGGACAGACGGTTATAGTAGCTCTAATCACAATATAGACTATCCAGCAACAACTCCATATAATGGAACACAGTATGGTCAAATTGATACTGATATAATACCAGTAGGAACATTCACAGAACCATATACATCATCTAGTATAGAATATAAGTTATCACGACCAATGGTATTAGGTGAAAGTATTGAAATACTAGCTAGACAAAACCTTACAGAAACATTTACACAAATAGGTACTGATACAACTGTTGGTAATATGTCAGCAAATATGCCAACAACAATACAACTTAGTCAATGGCTTCAATTAAGGATAAAACTAAAATCAACAACAACTTCACCGTCATTTATGCCACTTAAGGAAATAAGAATAAAACCATGATAAACTCAAGCCCAAAACAGCCAATATATCCATCGCAGACAGATAGTTCGTCTGTATCTGCACAGTTTTCTATGACCAACACAAATATACATGGTCATAGTGGTGCAGCAACAGATGGTGGACAGATAAACTTTAACAACCTAATAGGTAATTTTGAAACTGTATCTGAAGTTCCTACTGGTATCCCAAGTACTCCATATGACCAAATAAAGATATTCTATAAAAATCTAGTTCCAATAAGTTCAAGTATATATTGGTATTCTACGATTGACAAAGGGTGGCACCATGCTGATGAAAATCCTATGTACACTGGTATTTTTGTTAGTTCAACGGCTCAATATCGTTCACCTTATGGGTGGACAATTACCTCACCAAGTACTGGAAACTTTACTATAACTCATAACTTAAGTAATACAGATTATATCGTAATAGCAACAGCAGGAGACTCTACTGGAATAAGTGGAGTATATGTTCCAAGTTTTTCAGCAAACTCTTTCAACATTGTAACAACAGTAGGTGGAGCAGTAGCACAAGCTGGGTTTACATTTTCATTATCAACATATACATAACAATATGAAATCATACACAAAATTAAGAAATACATTCGGCACATTGTCATTAAACTCATCTGCTGGAAACCTAACTCTTGGCGATGAGCTAATGAATGACGCACAAAGACGTATAATGGAGAAATACTTCTTTAACGAAGCAACTGCAACAATAAAAACAGAAGCTAGACGTCAATTTTACCCATTACCGTATGACTATTCAAAGTTAAAAACAGGAACTATAACAATAGGCGACCTAAAATGGACTCCAACAGAAATACAAACAAGAACAGATTGGGACAAGTTAAACGTGTTTCCGTACTATTCTGATATACCAAATAACTATTATATATATGGTAATAAGTTTGGAATATGGCCTATACCGTCAACAACTGGAAACGTACTAGCATATAACTACAAAAAACGCGTTCCAGATTTATCATTCAAAGATTATATAACAGGTACAGCAATCGCAAAATTAAGTTCATCAACAATAACAGGATACTCAACAAGCTGGAAATCAAACTATATAACAGACGGTACTACACTTCTAACAACTGCAACGACATCAACTAATTCACAACTACCAACATACACATATGACAATGGCAGTTCTGGAATTGGTGCAACAATAACTATTGATAGTGCTGGAGTGCTTAATGTTGGTGGACTTGACACATCGTTAAATGATGTAATACTAATAAAAGATGAAGTATCAAAAAATGCTCCTTACAATGGACTTTATAAAGTAACAACAGAAGGTACAACTACAACACAAGCAGTACTAACTAGGTCAACTGATAATGACGCTACTACAGAGTTTGTAAACAAGTCTATATTTGTTACAAACTCATCAGTAACATGGACATACACAAATACAACAAATCCAATTATAGGAACTACTGATATTGAACTTGCGATAATAAATAGTGTCCTTAATAAGAATCTATGGATTAGAATAGATACACCAAATGGAGATGGAGAATGGTATCAAATATCTTCTATAGAAAATGATACAAGTATGACACTTGTTGGAACATATAACAGTCCGACAATATCATCACCAACAACATACACAATAGGACAAATGCCCTCATTGCTCGAAGATTATCACGATGTACTTATATTTGACGCATTAGTTACATACTTCTCTTCAATAGTTGATAATCCAACCAAGTTAAAAGAGTTCACTATAAGAAGAGACAGTATAATTAGTTTAATGGACGATTATGTTGGCACAAAGAGTTTAAATGTAAGTTTAGCTCGTCCTACAGTTGGACAAAATCCAAACCTTTATCAGCAATCAATAGGTTAATTTATTAAATATGGCAAATACACAAAAATGGGGATTCGGAAATCTTGGAGCAAAATCAAACATATTGACTCCACCTAGTAAAAAGTATTCAATATTTGACGCACCTAGAAAAAGATATGAGAGTCTTGGACAAGTTCCAGCACAACCTCAGCCAGTGCAACCTCAGCCAGTGCAACAGGTGCAACCACCACAACCAGCACAGCAAACTCAACCAATTAAAAAACATGTAACAGTAGACCCGAATGGTAACAGAAGTGAAATACATTATGACACACAACCAGTAAAAAGTACACAACAAGACCAATATAAAAATGTACAATCAGGTACAGATTCATCAGGTAATCCTATATATTACAGTGGCTTAGTCGGAACACAACCAAGTACACAACCTCAACAACCTCAACAACCTCAACAACCAGTGCAACAATCTACATATGAAGGTTTAATATCTAAATTATCAGATATAGCAACTAAACCAAACCCTCTTTTGACTCAAGACATAGCAACACAACAAAGACTTGCAAACGAGTATGGTAAAGCACTCGCTACTGTTACTAATACGCCTGGGTTACTTGCTAACCAGAACATACGAGCTTCTAACATAACGCAAGCATATGGTCAACAAATGCAAGGACTGGGTACAAATATAAATGCTCTACAAGCTCTACAGGGTGTACAACAGGCAGGTGTACTCGGTGCAGCAGGTCTAACACCAGAAGCACTTAGATATGGCGGTACAGCAGGAGGTGCTCTTAACCCTCTTAACAATCTAGAAAGTATCACACAACAAGTACTTAGCGGGCAAATAAGTCCAGCACAAGCAAAAGCAATGGGTTCAACTATACCTACTTGGAATGGCGCATTAAATCAAGCACTAATAACTAAAGACCCAAATTATAATGAAGGTACTACACAAGCAAAGTTTGACGCAAATCAAGCAAATATACAGACTGGTGGAGTAGCTCCAGTAACAGCAGCTAATACAGTGTATCAGAAAGCAAACTCTGAATATCAAGACCTTAAACAAAGTGTACAAAATGTGCACTCATTCGGCACTCTTCTAACAAGTGGAATGGTTGCAAAAGACGGCACTGCAATAAACCCATCATCTATCAAATGGGGTAACATGGCACTTAGTGAAGTTAGAAATCAGATATCAGATTCACAACAAGCACAGTTTGACTCAACATATGCAGCTCTAAAATCAAAAATATCAGGACTACTATCAGTTGGTGGTAATGAAATACCAACACAAATTACAAAAGACGCAAATAGTATCTTGAGTGGTCAAGCACCTCTCAAAACTATTGCAGATACTCTTAAACGTATAAAATCGGAAGGCGATATATTACTAAGAACACAAGCACAAAAAGTAAATACTGCACTCTCTCAAGTTCAGGGAACAAGTAGTAAAGCTCAAACTGCAACTAACAAATCAGCAGATGTATTTTCAGACGCTAATTTCTTCTAAATATGGCACTTAACCAAAAATCACTACTACTAACAAAAGCAATAGCTATGCAGGAGGGTGGTGGAAAGTATCTACCTTATACAGCAAAGAGTGGAGACGTACCAAATGCAAAAGTAGCAGGTGGTAGATATCAATTCATGCCAAAGACATGGAGTAATTATGCTGGTCAAGTGTTGAAAAATCCAAATGCCCCAATGACACCAGAGAACCAAAACAAGGTTGCATATACAAAAATTGATGGGTGGTTACAAAAAGGATATACACCAGCTCAAGCAGCTTCAATGTGGAACGCTGGAGAAGGTGCACCTAATTCTTGGAAACCAGGGACAAAACAGAAAGTGGGTAATACACCACAATATGTTAAAAATGTACAAAAATATGGACAGCAACTCGAACAACAAGTTTCACGTGGCGCTGGGTATGTACCTGTACCAAAATTACCATATACTGAAAAACAGGCTGCTATTAGCCAGCCACAACCTCAACAACCAGTGCAACCAAGTAAAAACAATATTCTTGATACACTTGGAAACATTGGAAAAAGTGCATACGGTGCATTAACTACATTTGAAAAACCATTTATTGGAACAGCAGCTATACCTACACAGTTACTAGCTAAAGCACTAGGTAAACCAGACCCTTTCGCTGGTGGAATTAAGAACGTAGTTGGAGCTGGTCAAGTAACACCACTTAATCTAGAGAAAAAGGCAGGAGACATAGCACAGGTTGCAAGTTATTTTGTTCCTGGTTCTGGTATATTGGGAGCAGCTGGAATGGGTGCTTTACAAGGAGCAGGTCAATCTATGACACAAGGTGGAGATGTTGGAAAAGTAGCACTTGGTGGTGCACTTGGCGGAACATTAGGAGCAGCAGCTTCAGGTGTTAGCGGACTACTTGGTTATGGATTGAAAAAGTTAGGTAATGGATTAACAGGTGCAGAAACTCGTTCAGCACTAAAAGGACTAAAGGGAACATATGAGAAAATACTTAACTTAGGTGTTAGTGAAAAACGTATGGAAAACAGAACTGGTAAAGACTTAGCACAAGTATTGTTGGAACATCAAGCACCCCTTGAAAAGAACGTTAATGGTACATTAAATGCTGATATTGCAATAAATAAGTTACATGAGTCGTTAGCACCTCTAAATCAAAAAGCCACAGAAATACTACAAAATCCACAAGGTGTAGTTAAAGATATCAAATTAAGTGATATTCTTAGTAATGTTGTTAAAAGGATAAATAAATCAAATATAACAGCAGAAGATAAAATAAAAGCAATAGATACAGCAAATAGTGCAATACAAGCAGAATTAGCAGCAAATGGAAATCAAATATCTCCAATGATATCTGATAGTATAAAGTCTGCATTTTGGAATAAAACATTTTCTTCAAAACTACCAAGTAGTGCAGAAAAACTAAGGGAAAATGTATCGTTTGTTATAGGTAATGAATTAAAAAAAGCAGAAGAGAACGCAGTATCAGGAACATATACAGGTGCAACACTCAAAAACATAAATGCACAACGTGGAGACTTAATAGACGCAATAAGAAGACTGTCAGACCTTAATTCAGTAAAGAATATAAGAGGTGGTAAACTAGGTAATTTATTTGGTGGATTAGCTGGAACAATAATCGGAACAAATGCAGCAGGGTCTTTTGGCGGAATAGCTGGTGATTATCTTGGTTCTAGAGCTTCAGAGTTTCTAAACAACCCAGCCACAATGCTTGCAATCCAAAGAGCTAAACTTGGAGCTTCTAAGAAAGCGGTTGGTTTACTTGGAAGTATGGCGAACCCAATAGGTAATATATCTAGTAAAGTAGGTTCTGGTCTTATATCTGGCTCGCGTATCCCAGCCTTAGCAGCAACATACAATTCTAAAAACAAATAACTATTAAATATACGACAGTATCCACAACATAAGTAATGGTACCGTGAATATACAAGCCCAGAATGCACATTGGATAGATAGTTTTATACTTTTAGATATAATTAAAGTAATAACAAAAACTACCACCGCAACAAATATGAATATGTTTATCATGTCAACACACTACTACTTGTATTGAATATATGCAATATATACATATTTATTAAACATGTTATAATATATACTATGAAAATCAAACAAATACCGTCACCAAACTTTTTCAAAGGACATAAAAAACGTATAGCTATAGTCCTACACGTTTCAGGTGGAACACTAAAGAGTATGGATGAGTGGTTCTCTGACCCTAAATCACAAGTATCTGCCCACTACGGTATTGGAAAGAATGGAGAAATACACCAGTATGTAGACGAAAAAAACAGTGCATGGGCTGTAGGGGTAGTCAAGAAGCCTTTATGGAAGTTTCTACAAAAAAGTATCAATCCAAATCTTTACACAATCTCTATCGAACACGAAGGCTTTGCATATACTGTATGGACTGACGCAATGAAAAAGTCAAGTGAAAAACTTATTGAAGATATTGCAAAACGTAATAAAATAATAATAACAAGCGATACTCTAATTGGTCATTACCAAATAGATATAAAGAAACCATTTATTGGCGGAAAAATAGACGCAATGATTGCACGTATAAAAGAAGAAGAAAAGAAGACACCATACGAGATGTTACTAAGTATAGCGAACACGCTACCACCCACACAAGCAAAGATTGTACGCGCTGTTGCTGCAATTATAAAGGCTTTTTCATAGTTTTCTACATTTTAAGACTTTACTCTCAATTTGTGGATAACTTTCTTGCACTCTCAAAACAGTGTATAATATCTCTATGAATACATTAAACACATTCGAAAGATATCTATTATCATCACTAACAACATTCCTAACTGCTGGAATAGGTGCTCTAGCAATACAGCTATCAGCTAACTCAATAGAGTGGACTGGCACATTCTGGTTTGCAATAGGTGCGGTAGTTATTAGGGCTGGTTTTAAGGCAGTTGCAGAAGCCTTCGTAAAGAGAAACTCTGACTTATAAAACCATTACTATTATTGACTGTTGCACCTATACTGATTATACCAGTTGTGTTCAAAGCTCCAGTACAGAACCCTATAACAATAACTAGGATTGTTCCTGTTCATATAGTTATTCCCTTACATGAGTATTTGCATTCACAATCTATTAAACATGGCGTTAATCCTGAATTAGTAGATAAGGTTATAACATGTGAGTCTAACTGGAAAAATGTTCAAAGTAGATTATATAACAAAAAGGATGGAGGACGTGAATTATCATATGGAATTGCACAAATCCATATTACAGCACACCCAGAAATTACAAAGGCAGACGCTCTAAATGAGCGTTTTGCTATTCGCTATATAACATCTGAAATAGCTGCTGGTAGAGGTAAGCAGTGGACTTGTTATAAAAAAATATTAGGTTCGTAAGTGTTTCCAATCCCAGTCATCATAGTTGGTATATTTTTTTGTGTACTGTTTACTATACAAAGCTTTTTCTTTATTTCTGCACTCAAAACATATTGCATTATTTGAAATGCTTACTGTTCTTGTTAATTCTATGCCACAAACATGGCACTGTGTATTGTGATATTTTGTCATTGTAAAAGGCAAACCACCCTATATTTCGGGTGGGTATGTGTACATCTGTGAATGTAGTAGGTACTGTCCTGAGGGTATTATGATATGTACACGAGTTGTTTGCCTTATCTATTATACACTAAAAACCATAGTATGTTAAGTATTCTTTTTCCTATCTTCCTCGTGCATTATTCCGTCTACATTAAACCTAATTGCAGCTAAATGGTCTTCTTTTGGTTCATCATTTCCGTTTTCGTACTTGTTTCTGAAGTATTTGTCTATGTGTCTTAACATTGAGCGTTCATATGACTCTATATCAATACCTTTTTTGAAGTTACCAGAATCATATTTTGATTTCTTAGATGTCATATATCTTGCATATCTTGCATATCTTTCATGTGCAGTAAATGAATCTACCTTGCCGTCTTGACTGTCTCTTATTGCTCCAGACTTGAATGTTGTTATTTTCATGTTATAAAGTTTATTCATAAAAGGAAACCCTTATGTGGGGGTTAGTTCTATACATCAAATAGTATAGGAATGTTAACAGTTTTTCCACGTTTCTTGTCCACGAGGAAGAATGCTTGTGTAGGTGGTTCAAACTCAAACTTGTTTGCCAACGCATACGCACTGAAGCCTATCAGTGAGCCGTTAACGACAGCTCTTGGCATTGGTAAGTACTGGTGCCAATGTCCTATCGCGTCGAACGTAGCGGGTCGTGTTAGGTTCCACTGGTGTATTGCCTTGTTAAGTGGGATTGTAAGCCCTCCAACACCTCCAGCAAAGCGCACAGCGTGTCCATGGTGCATACGCATTGTGAAGCCGTATATGTCAATGTACGCATGATACGACTCTGGTATCACAAACTTGATACGTTTCTCATCTGCAAATCTCAATTTGAGATTGTGGTACATCATGTATTCCAGTGAGTTACCGAGTTCGGTTGAAAAGTGTATTTTCTTTGTAATACGCGAGTGATTTCCTGCTCGACATACAAATGTCATATTGAGTTTTGTATTGTTCAGTAAGAAGTTTATACCACTTTCAATCAGTTCTTGCGCAAAAATTGTTGCTTGCATTGGCGGTAACTGTGCATTCTCCATGTTTTCCTCGTGAAGTCTGCCAGTTATGAAGTCTCCAAGTAAGCCGACAACAAGCTCTTTAATCTGTATAGCCTGTTGTTCTTTCTTTACCAGTTTGGCAATGTTCACAAAGCACATGTCTGCCCTAGCTTTGGCAATGTCGAGGTTGTACTCGTTCATTCCCATTACTGTTGCTGGGCGTATTTCTTCCTCAACATGCCAGTCTGATAAAAGACATACGGCTGTTGCTTCGGAATTGACTCCACGTGTAGCTTTGACTGTGTGTGTTGATACTGCTTTCTTTAGCTCCATTGACGCAACGAGTTGCTTGTTTATTGCGTCATATTTGTTTAGCAGTGATTTGTACTGCTTTGCTGCTGTTGTTTTGTACTCTTTTGCACGTAATTCTTTGATTGCTTCTTCTGGTGCGACTTGCATGCCTGTAAAATCACGTTTTATGTTCATTGCATATTCGCGCTTCTCCACAGCATTTTTTGTTATTCCACATTTTATCGCGAGTTCTTCACGTGAAAGTTTTTGATTGTTCCTGATGTACTTGTTGATGTCTTTTTTATTCATAAGATTTCTCCTGTGTTAAAAAACTATCTGATTATAGTTTAGCATATAATACCCAGCACTTGTCCTCATACATAAATTATAGCATGTAGTGTGCTACAATCTATAAAAGATATACACAGGAGGTAACAATGGAGTTCTTTAAAGTAAAAGAAGAAGGTATTGCTTTTGTTTTTAACTGGGACAACATGCACGAGTTAAAAGCTGCGCTCGGTTTGCTTCAAGCGTACAAGTTGACTATCAAAGATGACAACGAGAAAATCGAAGTACTTTCAAATGTCGAAGATATGATACTCACACATATCTGCACAATTCACTAAACCCCACGTTGGGGTTTTTTCTTACTATTTTACTATTTTACCATTCTTCAATTATAGCTTTTAACCTATCACCATTTTTTTCAGATACATACATTACAACATCTCCACACTGGTCTTGTTTTCCACAATATGACATGTCTATTCTATGTATAAGCATATACTCTCCACGGTCTGTATTGTCTGACTTTGTTATAAAGAAGTCTTTATATGTAAAAGATATAACTGCTACTTTATCTATTTCATTTATTTTTAGTTTCATAACTTTATTACGCTAGATAAACTAGATATATAACATTGAAATTACATAAAATAAGTATAATAATACCTCATGTTTCCACCGATATACCTCCATAATTCTCTTTTTTTCTTTTCTAGTTTATCTATTACTTTTTTAAAGTCTTTTATTGATAACTTTACATCTAACTTATCTATTAAATTATCTCGTTCGTTAATTAAGTCTAAAGTTTTTTGGTACACTTCTTTGTTTCCTACGTCTTCAATATCTTCAATTTCTATCTCACAAAGTGTTTTTAATTGCGGTATAAATGCTCCTATATAACTTTCAAAATCAAATATGATAGTTTCATCGTATCCGTACATAGCTCGCTGATATGCCCATTTTAGACGCAGTAGCTTCTTTTGTATTTTTGTGTAGCGATATTGTATTATATATTGTGCACTGGTGTATAGTTTCATAATCATTTGTTAGTTATTACTCTATATAATATCATATAACTTAATTACCCCACATATCCTCATTAAACGTAATGCCGCGTATCCAGTCTGCTACTTGCTCTATGACTGGTATATTACTATCTCTTAGTTTAGTAGCTTTCCAGTATATGTACCATTTTATCGGGTGTTTAATCATAATATTTCAAACTTAAAATCTTTTAATTGATTGTGTTCATACTCATCGTACTAATTTAAGTAACTCTTTGTAGTAATCGCTTGACACACTCCATTCTTTACAATCTTTTATTTCTTTATCTATGTGTTTTTTGGTTGCTAAATCAAGTGCAAAGGGTGAACCTGCTTGATATGGATACACCAAAATATAATCATCTTCATATTCACTCAAACAATGTTTTCTGTTTTCACTATTTGTCTTAACAGTCATTCCTTTTCCGTGAACAAAATCATTGTCCCATTTAACTTGAAAGTCGTGTGTGTACCATTCAATTACTTCACCTGCGCCATTATAAGCTTCTGGTGTTTTATGTTCCACCCATTCAATGAGTATTGATTGTGGTCGTTTGGTTACGAAATAAAATTCGCCTTCGTCTTCGTTATAGTATAGTTGTTTGTTCATATTCATATTACCTTATGCAAGTCAACTCCAGTAAATAGCTTTACAGTCTGGTGTTGCTGGTGTTCTTATAATCTCACCGCATTTAGTACAGATAAGTACATCTAAATATCGTATATCTGTGGTGGAAAGACTGTTTTGTTCACGGTGTGAATATACGAAGTGGTGTGTGTGTTTGTTCATATTCATTTGTTACTAATCATCTCAATCACATCGTTAAGCACCTTTATCTTTATAATGTCTGGATGTTCTTCACTGTATGTTTTACCCTCAATTATTTCAGGCATTGACTTTTTTATTTCGTCTTTTATAGCGTTGAGTAGGTTTTGCTTATGTTGCACAACAAAGTCGTGTAATTCTTCATAGCACTTACTTGTATTGTATATCCCTAACTCATCAGGATTATCTAACATATCACTTATTATCTCCCACCCACCCCATTCTTCACTTTCTACCTTTTGTTCAAATGTTCTATTATCCATTACCTTTTGTATTTTGTTCATTGTTATATATTGGTATTAATATTTTTAATTTGTAAAAGTTTTTCAATAAATCTTATTTCTGCTTCACAGTCACATTTATAATCTGCGTTGCCTCCATCACAAAGACCAAATCTTTTGCGATATACTTCTTTCCAGTTTTTTAATTCTATTTGGTGTGTGTGTTGTTTGTTCATATTATCTTTTTTATTATTTTTGTTACTTAACATCTGTTTAATAAAAAACCTTTGTTTATACCGTATTATGGTTGGTACGTGATTTTGTTATTTAACATATGCTGAAATGTTACATAACATATCAAGTATTTTCTGATAACTTAACTGGTATCATACTCATTGTACTAATTCTAGTAATTTCTCCAACACTTTCCATACTCTCCTCCAGTACCTTTGATATATTGTTCATATTATTTAATCAACCCAAGTGCAACCGCACTCTTTCTACTTATAATTGTTGTTTTCCCATCTACTGTTATTTCAACATCTTCGCCTATTATTTCGTAACCTT
>VAPL010038050.1_pt1 | contig 35858 bp, 37 predicted proteins | sample 3395061 | NCBI WGS metagenome assembly VAPL01 (sample SAMN08290444, study PRJNA428436) | hydrothermal vent metagenome | isolation source: Deep-sea hydrothermal vent chimney 2 | place: Pacific Ocean: Juan De Fuca Ridge | depth 2182 m m | reverse complement strand
TTGTCACATTGGCCTCGCTCTACGGTGCTTTTGATCGAGGTTCTTCACCTTTGGAGCCATCCTTAAGAACACTAGTGACCGTGCGAGTTTCACAGATTAATGGATGTTCTTTTTGTGTTGACATCAACTCCGCGACGGCACTGAAACGAGGGATCACGGATGAAAAGCTGGCCGTTCTCGCCAACTACATGAGCTGCGATCTATACAGTAATAAAGAGAAGGCCGCCCTTGATTATGCCGAAGCGGTAACCTGTAGCGACCAACAGCCGACCGAAAAACACTTCGCTGCACTGCGCGGTCACTTCGATGATGATGCCATTATTGAACTCACTGGACTGATCGGTTTCCAAAATATGTCAAGCAAATTCAATGCTGCGCTCGGTGTTAAGCCGCAGGGTTTCTGTTCCCTTGTCGCTCAACCTGTAATGAAAAAACAGGATGAAGAGGTACGAGATGATGGAGCTTAGTGATATTTGCCCGGTATGCGGAATGAAGGCAGAGGCTGAAGTGGTTCCAGTAAAACAGCAAAAAGAATATTTTTATTTCTGTTCTGAGCAGTGTCGGGAAACGTTTATTGTTCATCCCGCGCTCTACAATCTCAAAGTTGAAAAAAAGAGAAATGAAATTCTCAAGCGACGAACGATGCGATTGGCTTTCGCTTTGGATTGCGAAATTACAGACCTGATCCGTTCTTATTTAATGGACATGATGGGTCTGAAGGCAGTAAAAGTAAAGGATAACAAAATGCAGATTACTTATGATCTTTTGCAAGTGACGGAAAGTCAGATTGAAAAAGCGTTGATGGAAGTGGGGGTGCGACTTGGTGAAGGTTGGTTAGAGCGCTTGCGTCGTGCTTGGGTGCATGACGGCGAAGAGAGTGAACTCGATAATCTTGCTGCACCGCCCGCAGCTAGTTATACGCGGCTACCCCCGAAAAATTGAAATTTACTGCCGTCAATAAAAGGAATTCGTTATGAGAGTGTGCCTGCCGTGTACCGCCTGTTGTGAAGGCTGGCTGAAGCTTAATATTAAAGGTGAAAGTATCTTTCCCGGTCAATCTTGTTCGGATTGCAAAACAGGTGAAGGATGTCAGATTTATGAAAACCGTCCTTTAGCTCCTTGCCAGACTTTTTTTTGTGGTTGGAAGCAAGAAGAAAGTCCATTGCCAGACTGGTTTCGGCCGGATAACGCTAAAGCGATTGTCGAATTTAATAAACTTTTTTGGCAAGGTCATCCCGTAGATTTGGCACTTCCTGTAGGGAAACGCATCCCCCCGCGTGCATTGAATTGGTTGAAAAAATTTTCTAATCGAAGTCAACGTCCACTTTTATATATGGAGCAGCAGGCAGAGGGCGATTTTGATTCTATGCAAAATGTAATTGTTTATGGTCCCGCCCCTTTTCTGGAAGAAATTAAAATAAAGCTTGAAAAGGGTGAGCGTTTGTGGAAATAGCATATGAATGTTTTTAACGAAATAGAAAAGGAGGATAGTGATGCCAAATGAAATTATGAGTACGATGCATGAAACGGGCATGCCGGGTAGTCATCACGGGTTATTCTGGGTGGTTGTTGTGATTATTTTTGCGCTATTGGTTTTTTTGGTTTGGTGGTTTGGCATGCGAAAAAAATCTTGACTTGTGTGCAGCACCTAGGATGTACACTTGAAGTTAAATCGAATTGAACGGGGGCGGTATGTTAACAGTCAGTGAATTATCAAAAGCGGCGCAAGCGACTCCGGATGCGATACGCCATTATGCACGCATCGGTTTGTTGGTTCCCTCGCGTGACCCGGTTAACGACTACAAGCTTTTCAATGATAATGATATAAAAAAAGTAAAATTTATTCGGGGCGCCAAAGGGCTTGGTTTTACACTAAAAGATATTAAAATTATTTTTGATCATAGCAATGAAGGGACATCGCCCTGTCCAATAGTACGTGACATTATTCAACAGCGTATTGATCAAAACAGAAGCAAACTGGCTGAGCTTAATGCACTGCAACAACGCATGGATGATGCTTTGGAGCAGTGGAAATCGATGCCGGATGGTGAACCCGATGGTGAGGCTATTTGTCATTTGATCGAGTCTATTATTTAAATAAGAATTGTATTAAAAAGGAGACAACAGATGAATACTGATCCGGTTTGTGGCATGGAGGTGACAGAGGGCAAGGAATATCATGCGGATCATGGTGGGAAGACCTACCACTTTTGCAGCGAAAGCTGCCTGCACAAATTCGAGGCTGATCCCGCGCAATACACGGAACCGCTCACCGACCCGGTGTGTAGCATGGCGGTTAGCGAATCGTCAGCACACCACACGGAACATGAAGGCGAAATACACTATTTTTGCAGTGACACTTGCTTGAACAAATTTTTGGCATCACCCGATGAATATTTGGTGAAAGAAAAAAGCAGAAAAAAGGGTCGCTGTTGTAGCAGTAAAAAAGCCTCAACGGCAGAGTCAGAATCGGCAGAAGCGGAAAAATCTCATAGCTGCTGTGGTGGTAAAGAGCATAATCATCATAAAGCAGCAGCTTCAAATAAGGCGGTGGACGAGTCAGCTCTCTATACCTGCCCTATGCATCCTGAAATTGAACAGCAAGGTCCGGGTAGTTGTCCCAAATGTGGTATGGCGCTGGAGGCAAAAAGTATTCCTCTGATCGCCACAAAAACAGAATACACCTGCCCGATGCATCCCGAAATTATTCAGGATCATCCGGGCAGTTGTCCTAAATGTGGCATGGCACTGGAATCACGCTCGGTGGAAGTCGCCGATGACACCAGCGAGCTGGATTATATGAGTAAACGCTTCTGGGTCAGTGCGATATTGGCGATCCCGGTATTATTCAGTGCCATGGCCGCCGAGTTTTGGCCGGAAGCAATGGCGGAAATCATTAACCCCAGTCTGCGTCAATGGCTTGAAATGGGGGTCTCGGCACCCGTGATACTTTGGGGTGGCTGGATTTTTTATGTGCGGGCAGTGCAGTCGGTGGTTACACGTAATCTCAATATGTTCACCCTGATTGGGCTGGGTGTCTCGGTGGCCTTTGTCTATAGCGTTATTGCAACCCTTTTTCCCGGAATTTTTCCGCCCGAAGTATTCAATGAAGTCGGTGTCGTTCCCGTCTATTTCGAAGCGGCTGCGGTGATCACCGCATTAATTCTGCTGGGTCAAATGCTGGAGCTACGGGCACGCAGTCAGACTAATGCCGCCATCAAGCTGTTGCTGGGGCTGGCGCCCAAGACCGCTCGTATCGTGCGCGAGGACGGGACTGAAGAAGATATTCCTATGGAGCATGTACAGGTCGGTGATACGTTACGAGTCCGTCCGGGTGAAAAAATTCCGGTAGATGGTACGACGATTGATGGCGAAAGTAATGTCGATGAATCGATGGTGACGGGGGAACCTTTACCTGTTGCCAAGACGACAGGCGAGCGCTTGATCGGTGCCACGGTCAATGGCACGGGGGGCTTACTGATGCGAGCCGAAAAAGTGGGGTCAGATACCCTGCTGGCACAAATCGTCAATATGGTAGCCGAGGCTCAGCGTTCTCGCGCTCCGATCCAGCGGTTGGTCGACCTGGTTTCCGGCTATTTTGTTCCGGTTGTCATTGTCATCGCCGTGATTACTTTCATCGTCTGGAGTCTGTGGGGGCCGGAACCGGCTATTGCCTACGCCGTAATTAATGCCGTGGCGGTACTGATTATAGCCTGCCCTTGTGCTCTGGGTCTGGCGACCCCGATGTCGATCATGGTGGGTACGGGTAAGGGTGCGATGATGGGCGTGTTATTCAAGAATGCCGAGGCATTGGAAATTTTGAGAAAGGTCGACACCTTGGTCGTAGACAAAACCGGCACGCTCACCGAGGGCAAGCCGAAACTGGTCTCGGTATTTGCCAACGAAAATTTTAACGAAAATGACAATCTGCGTCTGGCCGCCAGTTTAGAGCGCGCCAGTGAACATCCTCTGGCTGAAGCGATAGTACAGGGTGCGGAAGAACGAGACGTGGCGCTAACCCAGGCCGATAATTTTCAGTCCGTTACGGGTATGGGAGTCACTGGTGTCGTGGATGGGCGCAAGGTGGCACTGGGGAATATTAAATTGTTGGAAAGTTTTGGTATCGATGCGGGTGATTTGCCGCAGCAGGCTGATAGCCAGCGCGCCGAAGGTCAGACGGTAATGCTGTTGGCTATTGATGGCAAAGCGGCGGGACTGATTGGCGTTGCCGACCCGATCAAAGAAACAACTCCTGAAGCCATTCGTCATTTGCATGCGGAAGGTATTCGTGTAGTGATGCTAACGGGTGACAGTCGCAAGACCGCTGAAGCGGTGGCGGCTAAATTGGATATTGATCAGGTTCAGGCTGAGGTCTTGCCGGATCAAAAGGCCGAAGTGGTGAAACAACTCCAGGCCGAAGGACATATCGTCGCCATGGCCGGTGATGGTATTAATGATGCTCCTGCTTTGGCTCAGGCTCATGTTGGTGTAGCCATGGGTACCGGTACCGATGTTGCGATGGAAAGTGCGGGAGTCACTCTGGTTAAGGGCGATTTGCGAGGCATTGTGCGGGCGCGGCGACTCAGTCATGCGACGATGCGTAATATTCGTCAGAACTTGTTTTTTGCTTTTATCTATAACGCGGCCGGCGTACCGATCGCTGCGGGCGTACTTTATCCCGTATTTGGCATTTTACTTTCCCCCATTATTGCAGCTGCAGCAATGAGCTTCAGTTCGGTGTCGGTGATTACCAATGCGTTGAGATTAAAAAGAATCAAAATGTAAAAAAATAATTTTTTTAAATAGAAGAAGTTGAAGGAGAAGTTAATCATGCATGGTGATGCTGGATATGCCTATGGTGTATGGATAATCGCATTTTTTAATGTGGGGCTGTTTCTTTTTTTCATGCTGAGTTTTCTCAAACCGAGAGGCAGTCAGGAGTGGCGCAGCATGGGCGTGGTGACCGCCTTTCTGGTGGCGTTGTTTGCTGAGATGTATGGTTTTCCCTTAACTATTTATCTGCTTACCGGCTGGTTGGGCGATGCTTATCCGGTATTGCAACCCTTTAACCATAAATACGGACACCTTTGGGTTGTGGTCTTTGGCGGTTCTACTCTGGCGTGGGCGATCGTGATGAGCTTGAGTCTAATTTTCATGATTATGGGCTACCTGTTACTTTCCAAAGGCTGGACACAAATCCATGGTGCTCGTGGCGGTCTGGTTACCAATGGCATCTACGCTTATGCTCGCCATCCGCAATATACAGGTTTGTTTCTCGTTATTATTGGTTTTTTGGTGCAGTGGCCGACATTTCTCACCGTGTTGATGGCACCCATTATGCTTTATGCCTATGTGCACCTGGCTCGAGTTGAGGAGCGGCGTGCTGAGGCAGAGTTTGGTGAAACTTATAATAACTACGTGAAAAAAACACCGGCATTTTTTCCGCCTTTCGATCAATGGCGGGCATTTTTATCGGTAGAAGTTAAGGAAGGAGAATGAAGGTCAGTAGTGGCTTCGTGGGGATCACTTACAGGAGGTGACATATGGAAGGCTTAGGTTCATTTTTACTTTTTGCACTTTTTTTCTTTCTTTTGATGCGTTATGGCTGTGGTTCACACATGATGCATGGCCATGGCAATCACGGTGAGACGCATGGTGATGGGAAGGACAGCAAACACATTGACCCCGTTTGTGATATGGAAGTGGAAACTGAACAGGGTTACGGCAAGATGTATCAGGGTTCGCTTTACCGGTTTTGTTCAAAAAGCTGTCTTGATAAGTTTGATAAGGATCCGGAGCATTATCTGAATAAAGAACAAGGAGCAAGTCATGAGATGTAATCATTATAAGCAGGGTCTCTCTTTACTTGGCGTGGGTCACGCGACCAGTCTTACATTAGCGATTAGTTTTTCGCTTTGCGTTGCTTTTGATTTGCTTCTGCCTGAACACGCTATGTACGGGGTTTGGCAAAAACTATTGCCTGGTTTTGAGTGGCTCAGTTGGAAAAGTTTTTTTCTGGGTTTAATCGAAGCCTATGGCTATGGCTGGTTTTTTGCACTGATCTGGGTACCTATTTATAACTTTGTCGTGCTGGGTAGAAAAAATGAAGCACATTAATGAATGTAGGATGCCTGTGGATTGAGGGCATTAGCACTGAGGCAACATGGCGAATAAGGAGGTGAGTTATGGAGCATCGATTAAGTGAACGACATCGGGTTGGTTTAGATGTGGTTCTGAAACGCTCAGGACAACCAGATGTGACGGTACAAGGTATAAATATTGCTCAGGATGGCATGTTTGTTTATACAAAACGTGCACTATTGAAAAAAGGCGAGACTCTGGATGCTGAATTTTCCCTGATGGAGGGTTCAGGTGTCATGCGGTATTGTCAAAAATCCTGGGTCGTGCATAGCAATGATAAAGGTGCGGGTTTAATGTTTATACATTCGAAGAGTTCAAAACAAAAAAAGGAGGAATAACATGTTTAGTCTAAAAAGTGTGAAGACGTTACTGTTTGTTCTGGGGTTCAGTGCTATATCTACGGCGACGGTATTTTCCGATGAATTGTCAGACGCACAACAAATTTTTAAAAAAAAGTGTTCTTTGTGTCACGCCATTGACAAAAAAAAGCTAGGGCCGTCGGTTAAGACCATGAGCAATGACAAGGCAACGTTGCTTCAGGTGATCACCGAAGGTAAAAAAGCTATGCCAGGTTTTGAAGGGAAATTGAGTGGCGAAGAAATTACCGCGTTGGTTGATTATTTATTATCTCAACAATAAGGATAATTGAACAAATTAGACATTAAAAGAGGCTTATTTAAAAGAAGAAAGACTAGGAGGTCTAGAAATGAAAAAAAGAAGCAATCACAGTCAATCGATTCATATTATGAATCAATCAAAAATAGTTTTGCTTTCGATATTCGCATTAGTCGCTTTAATCATGTTCATTAACACGGCACAAGCTATTCCGGCCTTTGCCCGGAAGCATCAAACTGAGTGTAGTAGTTGTCACAACGCCTGGCCTGCATTGAATGCGACTGGCCGAAAATTCAAGGAAAATGGTTATCGTTTTTCCAGAGATGAAAAGCCAGGATTTATGAATTGGGATCAAACTCTGCCAGTCACCGCCATGATCAAATCTCGCCCTTATGAAAAAAGTGATAACGGAGAGAAAAAATTACGAGCGCTGCATGAAGTGGAGGTGATGGTTGCAGGCGCTATGGCGAATAACTTTTCTGGGTGGTTTGAAATGGAAGCTGAGGATGATGCAGGTTTTGATGTCGAAGTGAAATCAGCAGCCTTGGGTTACCATCCCCACGACGCGTTTAATGTGCAGGTTTCCTGGGGTTCCATCACCGGCAGTGACCCTTACGATGTGTATAGTAATGCTCGCAAATTGACTCGCAACCGTGCTTCGGTAATTAATCAACGTTTTGGTGGGGCGGATGCCAATGGTCGATTGCGTGATGCGCGTCAAAACATCACACTTTATGGTCGCCCTATAGACCAACTCTTCTACAGCGTTAGCATCAGTGGTGTTAAAGGCGATACCGAAGGGGAAGACAGCGATGCTTTGACGGGACGCCTAGCATTTGATGTTACACCAGAAGTTATGGTTGGTTTGACAGCCATCAGTGGTACGTGCAAATCAACGAATACAAATTGTGATACCGATCGTAATTTTACCCGTACCAGTTTGGATGCACAGGCTGATATCGGTAATGTTCGTATTTTGGGAGTCTATTTAAAAGCAACAGATGACAATTCTGGGGCAACGGCGGAGGAGGATAACAACGCCATCTATGTTGAAGCGCGATATGCTTTTATGAAAAATGGACGTCCGACTTTTGTACCACTATTACGTCTGGATAGTTACGAAAAAAATAATGGGCAGGACGATTATGATGAGATCACCTTACAAGCAGGATATTACTTCGCAGAAAATGCGCGTGGTTTTGTTGAATACCAAGATGTCAGTGGGCCAGTAGCGGCATTAGATGATAGTTTATTGACACTGCAAGCTGAAGTGGCATTTTGATGAATTTTTTAGAAAAATAAAAGCAGTGAGGGATGGCGATGAGGTCGCGCTGACCCTCACTAAATACAACAATGAAATTCAAGGCGTGCGATATGTCATCTAGAGGTATTTGGCACCGTTTTCTCGATAACCATCCTGAATATCTGGCGCGTCATTATTGGTGGGCTTATCTCTGGTCAGCCGGCGTCTGGTTTTTTGATCATCAGCCTGTTATCAATACCATTTTATTTGGGCAGTACAGCAGGCTGTCTTTGAGAGCGCGACACGACTGTATGAAAAACCGGCCGCAAGGACGATTTTTACAGCTGACCTGTGTTTATGGCAGTTTGACATCGTCCCTGGTTAAGGATATGGACGATGAGCTTTATCTTATGGATGTGGCTGAGATACAGCTCAAAACAACCCGAAAAAAATTGGCAGACCCAGAAAAAAAGCGCTTGTTATGTACGCGAATGAATGCCGAGTCTCTTGCTTATCGTGATGATTCATTTGCCACAATTTTACTCTTTTTTCTATTACATGAATTACCTCCCGCAGCACGCGAACGAACGCTCAGTGAAGTGGTGCGGGTTCTGCGACCTGGTGGGCGGCTAGTGGTAACGGAATACGCTCCCGCACCTAAAAAACATGCGCTGTGGCGGTTGTGGCCGACGCGCTTGCTGTTGCAATGGTTGGAGCCCTTTTTAGAGAGTTTTTGGCAACTGGATCTGGCTCAAAAATTGAACGAACAGGCTCGAAAGCAGAATAAAACGTTCAGGCAGGTGGAAACGTTTCATTGCTTTTTTGGGTTCTATTGTGTTTGCACTTTTGAAATAAATAAAAAATATTAACTCTGGAGTAAAAATATGAATGAAAATATTAAAGCTGAGGTGTGCCCTGCGACCCGGCCACGCCGGTTTTATGATTGCACACTCAATGAAAAATTTCTCTATACCTCATTTTTGGTATTAGCGGGGCTGGCTTATTTGATGGCCTTGAGTTTTCTTTATACCAGTTACAGTGGCATCGATGGCAAGCCAGGACTGTCGGTGGAGGATGTTGCTGAAAATTATTACGGTAACCGCAGTGGTACACGACTGGAATCGGCCATACGGGGCCCCATGGCCGGTTATATTGAGACTGAGCAGCGTAGTCTTATCGTCGCGTGGCTGAAGTCAGGGGCATCTGAAAGTGATTATGAACGTATCGTTCAGCCTATTATCCAAGAGCGTTGCGTGATGTGTCACAGTGCTGCCTCTGGGCTGGATGTTCCCGATTTTACTAGTTATCAGGGTATCAAAGAGGTTGTCAATGTTGACACGGGTGTGTCACTGCACAGTTTGATGAAAGTGTCGCACATTCATCTGTTTGGTATTGGTCTGGTCGCGCTGGGTATTGGTCTGGTCTTTCGCTTCGCCCTGTTACCGGCCTGGCTTCAACATACCCTAACATTGTTACCGTTTGTTGCTATTTTCATCGATATTGCCGCCTGGTTTCTCACCAAATGGGATCCGATCTACGCCTACACGGTCATTGTTGCCGGAGGTATGCTGGGTTTGTCGTGGGCGTTGCAAATTCTCATTTCTCTTTACCAAATTTGGTTTTTACGTTGCCGTGTAACGATTGAAGGTGATCGCGATGATCTATAAAAGAAAAATGAAAAAGGCTAATATTCATGAAATTCGCTTTCACGGTCGCGGGGGACAGGGAGTGGTTTCGGCGGCGGCGTTGCTGGCATTGGCTGCTTTTGAAGAAGGATTTGAAAGTCAGGCCTTTCCCAGGTTTGGTTCCGAGCGACGAGGTGCGCCTGTAGAAGCCTATGTGCGTATCAGCAGTTTGATGATTCGCGGGCATAACCCGGTCTATACTCCCGATGCGGTAGTGATTCAGGATGTGGGTCTGTTGCGCTCTGAACCTTTGCTAAAGGGGTTAAAAAAAGGGGGGCTGGTTGTGTTGAATGGTGCGCAGTCGGTCAATAACGATAACGATAATTTTCACTGGCTTTGTCTGCCCGCCAGTGAAATAGGTGAGCGCCACCTAGGTCGTCCCTTGCCCAATACCGTGTTGCTGGGTGCGCTGGCGGCGAGTACGGGATGGGTTAGTCAGGATGCGCTGGAACAGGCGGTAACAAACCACTTGATCAGCAAAGGTGAAGCGATAGTGAAAGCCAATATTAATGCCGTGCGTGAAGGCTATAAATGGAGTTTGGAAAAAGAGGACAGCGTCTCATGAAAAAATTATTAGAAGGTTCGCAAGCGGTCGCTGAGGCCGTGCGCTTGTGTCGACCCCAGGTGGTGGCTGCTTACCCTATTACACCTCAAACGCACATTATCGAACGCTTGGCACAGCATGTCGCTAACGGAGAGTTGGCCGCCGAATTTGTTAGCGCAGAGAGCGAGTTTGCTGCAGCGTCCATCGTCTTGGGTGCTGTTGCTGCCGGAGCACGCGCATTTACTGCCAGCGCTTCACAAGGTTTGTTGTTGATGACGGAAGTACTCTATAACATTGCCGGATTACGCTTGCCGGTCGTGATGGTTTGCGCTAATCGCGCGGTAGGTGCGCCGATCAATATCTTCAGTGATCATCAGGACAGTATGGCGGTGCGTGATGCCGGTTGGATTCAGCTTTATGTCGAAAGTAATCAAGAGGTGGTGGATACCGTGATTCAAGCCTACCGAATCGCCGAAGTATGTGAGCTGCCGGTGATGGTTTGCATGGATGGGTTTTTACTCACTCATACTTTCGAGCCAGTGGATTTGCCAACGCAGGTGAAGGTCGATAATTTTCTGCCGCCATTTCATTTCTCTCGTACTCTGGACCCCCATCAACCGATGACGTTGGGCGGAGCCAGTGAAGCGGACAATTATCAGGAGTATCGTATTGCGCAACACGAAGAAATGGCAAACGTCGAAACGGTGATCGAAGCTTTTGATGCTGATTTTGGCGCACAGTTTACCCGTACTTGCGGTGGATTGGTGCAACCTTATTGCCTTGAAAATGCTGAAACCGTGTTGTTAGTTATGGGCTCATTGATGGGAACGGTACGTGATGTCGTGGATCAACTGCGGGATCAAGGGCACGCTGTGGGGGCTTTACGCTTGCGCTGTTTTCGTCCCTTTCCAACACAAACTTTGGTTGCGCATCTGCGGGGTATTCAGCGGATTATCGTATTAGAAAAAGCCATTAGTATCGGCGGGGGAGGTATTGTTGCTGCTGAACTGCGGGCGGCATTGCATCAGGCGGGTATTACAACCCCTGTGGAAAGTGTGATTGGCGGTTTGGGCGGGCGTGATTTATCTCCGAAAATGATCACGGCGATTTTTCAAGACACTTCAGATTTTGAAACGGTGCAGACGAGTCGATTTGCATCTGAGCAGAGAGACTTTTGATGGATTTAACAATGGAGAAACCATCATGAATAAACGTGATTCCTTTCGCCATAACGTGCTCACCTCGGGTCATCGTGCATGCTCCGGTTGTGGTGAAGCGATGGCGGCGCGCATGGTGACCGATTTGATTGGGCCGGATGCCATCTACATTAATGCAACGGGCTGTTTACAGGTCTTTACCACTCACAATCAACAGAGCGCCTGGCAAGCGCCCTGGATTCATTCTGTTTTTGCTAATGCCGCTGCTGTCGCCTCGGGTGTAGAGGCCGCCTTGCGTGCTAAAGGTAAAAAGACCACGGTGGTGGTGCAAGCCGGTGATGGCGGTACTTTCGATATTGGTTTGCAGTGTCTCTCCGGCATGATAGAGCGGGGGCATGACGTGCTCTTTGTTTGTTACGACAATGAGGCTTATATGAACACGGGTGTGCAACGCTCCAGCTCTACGCCGCATGCGGTACGCACCAGTACGTCGCCTCCGGGCCGACTCAGTCAGGGAAAATCGCAATTAAAAAAAGATGTGATTTCCATTATTGCTGCACATCATATGCCCTATGCTGCTACCGCGACGATTGCCTATTTCCCGGACCTTAAGGCCAAAGTAGAAAAAGCGATGAGTATCAAGGGCCCCCGTTTTTTACAAATCTTATCGCCTTGTCCTTTGGGTTGGGTGCATGACAGTGCTTTATCTGTAACCGTTTCCCGGTTGGCGGTAGAGACGGGACTTTTTCCATTAATTGAATTGGCGCATGGTGAGCTTACCGGTGTGATGCGTCTGGCTGAACAAAAACCGGTGGAAGATTACTTGCGTCCTCAGGGTCGTTTCAAACATTTATTTAATAGCAAAGAGGGGGCTGTGGAGTTACGTCACTTGCAAGCCCTGGCGGATACTCGTATTCGCCGTTATGGTCTGCTTGATACAGAGACACAATGGGATACCGCACGGGCGATGCAGAGTGAACGGCAAGGGCGGGGTGGGTACGCCTCTTCTTTTGTTCATTGTGCTGAGTCAAAGGAGGTGAAAAGTGGCCGCTAAACTGACCATTGATGCAGGTAGCAGCAAGGCTTATCATACCGGGGACTGGCGCATTCAACAGCCTGTTTATAAAAATAAATGGCCACCCTGTAGTCAAACCTGCCCGGCCTCTGAGGATATTCAGGCCTGGCTGGCTCTGGCCACTGAACAGCAGTGGCAAGCAGCGTGGCACAAACTCGTCGAACGTAACCCTTTTCCGGCAACCATGGGGCGTATTTGTTATCACGCCTGTGAATCCGCTTGTAATAGAAAACATCTTGATAGTGCCGTTAATATCCATGCTATGGAGCGGTATCTTGGTGACCTGGCTATACAGAATGGTTGGCAACATAAAACGTATTACGATAAAACCCAAACACAGCGAGTGGCGATTGTGGGGGCGGGGCCGGCGGGTTTTTCTTGCGCTTTTCAATTGGCGCAACAGGGTTATCCGGTGACGATTTTTGATGCGCAAAAAAAACCCGGCGGTACATTGTACAGTGCGGTTCCAGATTACCGTTTACCCAAGTCGGTGCTGGCGAAAGAGATGGAGGCCATTCTCGCACTGGGTATTGAATTACGTCTTAATACCCGTGTCGGTAAAGAAATCAGTGAAAATGATTTGCGTGATCAGTTTGACGCCATTTTTCTTGCCATTGGTACTCGGCAGCCACGACAATATCTGAGCAAAGAAAAGTCTAAACACAGTGTAATGAGCGGAATTGAATTTCTTCAGGCTCTCAATCGTGGCGAACAACCGATTTTGCCGAAGCAGGTCGCTGTGGTGGGTGGGGGGAACACCGCGATTGACGTGGCGCGGTGTGTTCGGCGTCTGGGAGCGAAAGTCACCGTAATTTGTGCGCAAGACTCACACGGTCATCATCACCGGGAGCTGGGCACAGAAATGCCCGCCTCTTTAGCTGAAGTTATCGAAGCGGAAGCCGAAGGGGTGCAATTGATTTATCGTTCTGGAGTGCATCATTTGGTGCGCAGTGGAGAACATTTATCTGGTGTTGAAGTGGCTCATGTGGACCAAGTACATGATCGACACGGCAACTTCAACCCTCAGTTATTTAATGGTACGGAAGAATTTGTGCCTGCGGGTCTGGTTATTTTTGCCATTGGTCAGGAAGCGGACTGGCAAGGACTGGAACGCCTGAGTCAGACCACCGAGGTGGAGGGTGTTTGGCTGGGCGGTGATGCAGTTAGTAAGTCCAAACTGGCTGCCACGGCAGTGGGCAGTGGTTATCAGGCCGCGATGTCGATTATGGCGAGCTTGAGAGGAGAATCGTTTTTTTTCGATGATCACAAAAAAATAAAAATCACATTCAGACAGATGCAATTGCATTACTACCCCAAGCAGTCTCGGCATGAAGAAGAACTGAGTGAAGAACGACCTGAGCCTTTCAGCGAAGTGGTTAAAGGGTTGACTGAAGGTGATGCTATGTATGAAGCAAAACGCTGTTTGAGTTGCGGTGTTTGTTTTGAGTGTGATAATTGCTGGCATTTTTGTCCTGATGCGGCAGTCATTAAAAAAGAAGGCGGTTATGACATTGACTATGATTATTGTAAGGGCTGCGGTATTTGTGCACAGGAGTGTCCTTGTGGACATATCGACATGGAAAATTCCCCCTAGCCTGCTATCGAAGAGGGGGTTATGTTTTACATCAGAGGAGAAAAATTATGGAATGGTTAAACTGGTTTGTACTTTTTTTGGTGTTATGTTGTATCGCTATGATGGTTTTCATGCATGGCGGACATAATAAATCAAACGATGATGACGACAAACATCAGCACTGATTTTGGATTCACTGCTGACGAGGGAAAGTGACTCATGCATAAAAATAATGATTCCAGTGAGCCTGTAGAAATAGCGGGGGCGGGTCCTGCTGGACTCGCAGCGGCCATCACCCTGGCGCATGCGGGACGTAAGGTCGTTGTACATGAAGCACAAAAAGAAGTGGGTCACCGTTTCGGCGGTGACTTTCAAGGGATAGAAAACTGGACTACGGTAGATGATGCACTGGAGGTACTGAAAAAACTGGGGATTACAACCGACTTTACGGCCATGCCTAGCCATAAAGGTACAGTTTTTGATGCCTCAGGAAAAGCTTACGAGATGAATAGTGACGAGCCTCTTTTTTATTTAGTCGAACGCGGCCCGGGTTCGGGTACGCTGGACAGTGCCTTGCTCAAACAAGCTCAATCCCTTGGCGTAGAGGTGCGTTTCAACAGCCGTTTACGTCATATGGCGGGGCTTGGCATTCTTGCCGCCGGTCCACGTGCTGCCGATGCCATTGCCGTGGGGTACCACTTTGAAACCGAAATGGCCAATGGTTACTGGGCCATTTGTGATGATGAGCTGGCTCCGCAAGGCTATGCCTATTTGTTGGTGATGGACGGTAGGGGGACGGTTAAAAGCTGCATGTTTTCTGGCTTTAAAAAAGAAAAACTCTACCTGCAACGAACGCTGGCGGCTTTTGAAAAATTAGTGGATTTAAAGATGCGTAACCCTCAGCCTCATGGGGGGAGCGGAAATTTTCGTATACCGCTCAGTGCTTATAGCGGTTCCCATCCTCTGGTGGGAGAACAGGCAGGTTTTCAAGATACGCTGTGGGGCTTTGGTATGCGTCTGGCGATTTCATCAGGTGTGCTGGCCGCACAAAGTATGTTGAATGATGAGAATTATGACACGCTCTGGCAACGTGATTTGAAGCCACAAATGGAGACTTCAGTTGTTAATCGGGCGCTGTTTACTTTAGCGGGTCGTTTTGGTTATGGCTGGTTTTTAGGGCCATTGGTTTCCAGGCCGAATTTACGTGCAGCACTGCGGTGGCAGTATCAGACCTCTTGGCCTAAACGATTGCTTGGACCCTGGGCCAGGCGTCGTTACGCAAGTCAGCGCCGAGATGTCACCTGTGATCATATCGATTGTCATTGTATCTGGTGTCGAGGAGAGTGCTGTGTACCTGATTAATCGGGAGGAACTGATGGGCAAAATGAAAAAATGGCAATGTATCATGGTCATACTATTATTTGCCAGTGCACCGCTTGATGCGGCTGCGCTTAATGAAAAAAAAGTATTGTCGATAGCGGCAGCAGTGGCCGAGGTGGTACTGGCGAACCCCGGTCTGGCGGCGATCAACGCCAGAGCTGAAGCGCTGGCTGCTTTACCCGATCAGTTGGGAACGTTACCTGACCCACAGTTGTCGTTTAAATTGTTGAACTTGCCTGTTGATGGTTTTTCCTTTTCTCAAGAAGGTATGACGCAGACTCAGGTGGGTCTTAACCAGATGCTGCCTTTCCCCGGCAAACTCGGATTGCGTCAGGAGGCAGCAGCAGCGATGGCTCATGCGGCGGGTTTTGGCGTAGATGAGTTGCGTTTGAACCTGGTCAGGGATGTGAAAATGGTTTGGTGGAACCTCTTTTTTCTGGATCGGGCGTTAGAAGTGGTTAAAAATAATTTAACATTGATGCGGCAGTTTATCGAAGTGGCCGAAAGTAAATATCGTGTTGGCAAAGGTTTGCAGCAAGATGTTTTGTTGGCACAACTGGAGCTTTCCAAATTGTTTGACCACCAGGTTGATCTGGAGGGGAAGCGGCGAAATGAGTCGATTCGCCTCAATACCCTACTTGATCGTCCTGCGACAACCCGCCTTATTTTGCCCAATGACGTAGCGGAAGATTTTCCAGTGCTGCATGATGAGGTTCAATTAGTCGCTCAAGCTGTAGAGGCTCGACCGCTACTGGCGGCAGGCGAAAGTCGATTGACCGCAGCACGATTGCGAGTTGAGTTGGCGGAGAAAAACTACTACCCCGATTTTAGTCTCGGTATCGCTTACGGTCTGCGCCAGGGGGACAACCCTAATGGCTCCGCCCGTGATGATTTAACCTCGCTGATGTTGGGCATGACACTGCCTATCTATACCGGAACCCGGCAGGATCGCGCTGTAGATCAACGTAACGCCGAACGTATGGGGCAGCGTTATGCTCTAGCAGATGATCGTAACCGGGTTGAAGCAGCCATCAGTAGCGCGTTGTCGGACTATCGTCGAGATCGTGAAAAATCCGAACTTTTCAAAACCGGAATTATTCCCCAGGCGAAGCAAACGGTGGCTTCCATGTTGGCGGGATACCAGGTGAACAAGGTCGATTTTCTCAACGTGATGCGCGCTCAAATCACACTTTATAACTATGAAACTCAATATTGGAATGCCTTCAGCAAGGCTCGTCAAGCCGTTTCTCGGTTGGTGGCTGCGGTAGGGGAGGAAACTGTTTATGAATAATAAATTAAATTTAATGGCGATGGGGGCGACTTTAGCGCTGGGTTTAGGTGCTGGGTATTTGCTTTTTGGTGGAAAGGTATTGATGCCGAGTGCTACTGGAGAGCATCAAGCCGTTGCTGAGAGAAAACCGCTTTTTTATCGTAATGCCATGAATCCTACAGTGACCTCGCCGATCCCTGCGAAAGATAATATGGGTATGGACTACATTGCCGTTTATGCCGACGATGAAGCGGATAGCAATGCCCCTGCGGGTCTGGTTAAAATTGATGCCACGACAGTGCAAAATATCGGCGTACGTACCGAGCGTGCGACTGAGGGGCCGCTATCACGTACGGTACGCGCGGTGGGGCGGGTTGATTTCGATGAAACTCGGTTGGCGCGTATTTTTCCCAAAATCGATGGCTGGGTTGAAACCTTGATGGTGAATAAAACCGGTGCTCAAGTGAAAAAAGGAGATGTTTTATTAAGTCTCTATTCGCCACAACTTGTCGCCAGTCAAGAGGAATATCTGCTCGCACTCAAAAATCGTAAAACGCTGGCCAACAGTCCACTTGAAGATATTCGCAGCGGCGCTGAAAGTCTGGTGAAGTCGGCGCGGCTGCGACTGGAGTTGCTTGATATGCCGCAACACCAAATTAAGGAACTGGAAAAAACAGGCGAAATTAAGCGGGCAACGCATATCCATTCGCCTTTTAATGGCGTGGTGATCCATATGGGGGTACAGGCCGGGCAGTATGTGATGCCAAAAACACAACTCTATCAGATTGCAGACCTTGACAGAGTCTGGGTTTATGCCGAGGTGTTTGAATTTGAACTGCCGTGGATTAAAAAAAATGACCCGGCACAAATTACCGTAGAAGGGGTACCAGGGCGTGAGTTTCATGGCCATATCAGTTACATCTATCCCTATCTCGATCGTAAGACACGTACCGCTAAGGTGCGTTTAGAGTTTGATAACAGCGATGGTGCGTTGTTGCCAGAGATGTTTGCCAATGTTGTGTTAAAGAGTGCTCGCAGCGAACCGGCAGTCTTGGTGTCTGCCCAGGCGGTGGTTCGGTCTGGTGCGCGTAAACAAGTGTTTGTGGTACGTGAACCCGGAAAATTCGAGCCACGTGAAGTAGTGGTGGGTATTACGAGTGAAGGCCGGACTCAGATTCTTGAAGGTGTTGCCGCTGGGGAAGAAGTGGTGATTTCCGCTCAATTCCTAATCGATTCAGAATCGTCACTGCGTGAAGCGACAGCGAAAATGATGAGTGGCGCGACGGAGACTAAACCAGAGGCCTCGGCTACGAACATGGACATGGAGGATAAGCCGGTGGAAAAAATGGAGATGCCCATGCCTGTAAAACCAGAAAGTGAACAGCCATGATTGAACGCATTATTGAATTTTCGATTCGCAAAAAATTTCTGGTGATGATTTTCACTTTTTTGATTGTTGTTGCGGGTCTGTGGGCGGTTAAAACCACACCGTTGGATGCCATTCCTGATCTCTCAGATGTGCAGGTTATTGTTTTTACAGAATACCCAGGCCAGGCGCCTCAGGTGGTGGAAGACCAGGTGACCTACCCGCTGACCACGGCCATGCTTTCGGTTCCCAAAGCCAGTGTTGTGCGGGGCTATTCTTTTTTTGGTTATTCCTTTGTTTACATTATTTTCGAAGACGGTACGGATATGTATTGGGCGCGTTCGCGGGTATTGGAATCACTTAACTATGTAGGAGACCGTCTGCCCGAAGGAACTAACCCCGCGCTGGGGCCAGATGCGACAGGGGTCGGTTGGATTTATGAGTACGCGTTGGTCGATAAGACCGGTCGTCATGATCTTTCGCAACTGCGCTCGATTCAAGATTGGTATCTGCGTTACCCACTACAAACAGTACCGGGTGTTTCCGAGGTGGCGGCATTGGGTGGTTTTGTCAAACAGTACCAGGTCGAAGTGGATCCTAATGCGTTAATGTCTTACAACATTCCGCTCTCGAAGGTCAAGAGTGCGATTAAAAATTCGAATAAAGATGTGGGCGGTAGATTGATTGAAATGTCAGAGACCGAATACATGGTACGAGGTCGGGGTTATATTCGTAGTATCGAAGACCTTAACGATATTCCGGTAGGCGCTGATGCTAACGGCACCCCGATTCGTCTCGAAGATGTGGCGCATGTTCATATTGGGCCTGAGCTACGACGTGGTCTGGCCGAACTGAATGGTGAGGGTGAAGTGGTGGGGGGGATCGTCATTATGCGTTTTGGCGAGAATGCCCTGGCGACCATTGAAGGGGTGCGAGCGAAATTAGCAGAATTGAGCAAGGGTTTGCCTGAAGGGGTGGAAATTGTACCGACTTATGATCGGGGGGCACTTATTGAACGAGCGGTGGATAATCTGAGCGAGAAGTTGATTGAGGAGTTTTTCGTGGTCAGTCTTGTCTGCATTATTTTTTTGCTTCATGCCCGCTCTGCATTGGTGGCAATTGTGGCGCTGCCGATTGGTATTTTGTTGGCCTTTTTGGCGATGCGCTGGCAGGGACTCAATGCCAATATTATGTCGCTGGGGGGCATTGCGATTACCATTGGTGCGATGGTCGATGGCGCGATTGTGATGATTGAAAACGCTCACAAGCATCTGGAGCAGGCCGGTAATAAAAAAGGTTCAGAACTCACGAGCAGAGAACGCTGGGCGGCTACCACTGCGGCGGCTAAAGAAGTGGGGCCGGCGCTGTTTTTTTCCTTGCTGATTATTACCGTTTCCTATTTATCGATTTTTACATTGCAAGGACAGGAAGGACGTCTTTTTACACCGCTTGCATTCACCAGTACCTACTCTATGGCCGCAGCAGCGCTGTTGGCGGTGACCCTGGTGCCGTTGCTGATGGGTTGGTTTATTCGGGGAAAAATCATGCCGGAGGCAAAAAATCCGGTAAACCGGGCGTTGCACTTTCTACACACTCCGGCGCTGAAACTAGCCATGGGCTGGCGCAAAGTGACGCTGATTGCTGCGGTGTTGCTATTGGCTATGACTTGGTATCCGCTGTCGAAACTGGGCAGTGAATTTATGCCACCGCTAGACGAAGGGGATGTGCTCTACATGCCTACCACCTTTCCTGGTATCTCCATTACCAAGGCAAAAGAACTGTTGCAGCAGACTGATAAAATTCTGAAAACTTTTCCCGAAGTGGAGACGGTGTTTGGCAAGGTGGGGCGTTCCGAAAGTGCGACTGATCCGGCATCACTGTCGATGATGGAAACCATTGCGCGGCTTAAACCGCGTGAAGAGTGGCCTGATCCAGATAAAAAAATGCAGACTTTGATGGGTGAGATGGACAAGGCGATTCGTTTTCCCGGTTTGGCCAATGCTTGGACGATGCCGATCAAAACCCGTATCGACATGCTTTCCACTGGCATTAAAACGCCCATAGGCATCAAGGTGAGCGGGCCTAACCTGGACGTTTTGGCGAGACTGTCTGAAGAGATTGAACGGGCGATGAAAACCATTCCTGATACGTTGTCGGCATTTGGTGATCGTGCTGTGGGGGGCTATTTTATCGATTTTGATATAGATCGTAAAAAAGCAGCACGTTATGGTCTGACCGTGGGCGATGTGCAAAACGCCATCAGCTCAGCGGTGGGGGGGATGAACATCACCTATACCGTAGAAGGTCTGGAGCGCTACCCGGTTAATTTGCGGTATCCCCGAGAGTTGCGAGATACACCCGAAAGTTTGGCGCGGATGCTGATTCCCACCCCTTCGGGTGCGCAGATTCCGCTGGCACAAGTCGCTGAAATTGTGGAACGCCGTGGTGCACCCGTCATTAAAAGTGAAAACGCGATTCCCAATGCCTGGATTTATGTCGATCTCAAGAGTTCCGATATCGGGGGTTATGTGGCTTTGGCCAAAAAAGTATTAGCCGATCAGGTCGTCATTCCCGCAGGTTATACGGTTGCCTGGTCTGGTCAGTTTGAGTATATGGAACGTGCGACCAAACGATTGCAGGTTGTGGTGCCCGCGACCTTGTTACTTATATTTTTATTGCTTTATTTTAACTTCGGTAACATCAGCGCACCGTTGGTGGTGTTGTTGTCGGTTCCCTTTGCGTTGGTGGGAGGAATTTGGTTAATTTACTGGTATGGCTTCAACATGTCGGTTGCGGTGGCCGTCGGTTTTATTGCTTTGGCCGGGGTGGCAGCCGAAATCGGTGTGCTGGTACTCACCTTTATAGACCAGGAAGTGGCGCGACGGCGTCAAGCCAAAGGGGCAAAAGACCGGGATCGCTTTGCGGTGTTGACGGCGGCAGAAATTATGGAAGGTGTGCGAGTGGGCACCTCTGAACGAGTTCGTCCCATTGCCATGACGGCGATTGCGGTGATTGCTGGCTTGTTGCCCATCATGTTTGGCAGTGGTACTGGCTCGGAAGTAATGCAGCGTATCGCGGCACCCATGGTCGGTGGCATGGTAACCACCACTTTATTATCTCTGGTGGTGTTGCCGGTGATCTATGGCTGGGTATTGCAGGCTAAAGAAAGAATCCAGCAGCGTAAAAAAGAAGTGAAAGAAAACGGCTTGGTAAGTAAATAATTTAGAGGAATGAAAAATGAACTATAGAAAAGTGACGGCCATATTTCGTATTGATTTGCTGGATAAAGTTGAAAAAAAACTACAGGAGCTGGGCGTCAAGGGGCTCTCGGTTTCTCGAGTAAAGGGCTACGGAGAATACGCTGATTTTTATGCCAAAGACTGGCTGACGACTCATGCACGTATTGAATTGTTTTTAGATGAAAAAGAAGCTGAAGTCACCGCCCAGGCCATTATGGATGCGGCCAGCCTTGATATGGCAGGAGATGGTATTGTGGCGATACTACCAGTGGAAAAACTCTATCGGATTCGCACCAAAACCGAGGTTAGGGATGAAGATTGATGGCTGATTTCTTAAACTGCAGGGAAGTTTAGGGTGAATTTGTTATCTAAAAAATTTCGAATTCTTGTATTGCATACACTGGTGGGTGCGGTGATCGGTGTGTTGGTATTGCACCCTCTAACCAAGGTCGTCTACTGGTTTGAATTTCGGCATGACCTGGCTGTTGGCGATGAAAGCTTATGGCGTTTCCTTCTTTCCCGCTTTGACTCGACCTTTGTTTTTGAAATGATACCGATGAGCCTGATCTTTGCCCTTGTCGGTGGTGGTATCGGTTTAGCTTTTGCATTCTACCATTTGATCCTCGTCAGGCAGCAACAGACGGTGCACTTTTTGGAGAAAGAACTGGCGGAGGATCTGCCTTTTCTGATTAAAGGTGGGGAGGGCGAGCATCTGGAATTCAAGGCCTCCATTCGTTGGGATTTTCGTCAAGAAAAACCCAACCGTGCACTCGAAATCGTCATTGCCAAGACCTTGGCTGGTTTTATGAACCATCGAGGTGGTAGCTTGTTGATTGGTGTGACGGATGAAGGCGAAGTTGTCGGTTTAGAGTCTGATTATCGAACACTTAAGAGCAAAGACAGAGATGGTTTTGAACTTTGTGTGACCGATATTGTGACGACTCGACTGGGTGCCGATTTGTGTTCTTTAATTCATTGTGTGTTTTATACTATAGATGGCCAGGATGTCTGTCGCGTGATTGTTGAATCTGCGCCTGAACCAGTTTACTTGCGAGAGGGAAAAATGGCCAAGTATTTTTTACGTACCGGAAATGGAACACGAGAACTCGATGCGCGTGAAGCAATAGCACACGTAGCACGGCAATGAAGAGGTATAAGAGATGACTTTTTACGTGCAAGGACTTAATGGTCATGAGCTGATGCCTCTAGTCAAGGTTTTCAAAGATCCTGTTGTCCAAAAAATAGAGGCCATTGTGGCTAAGCGTGCTATTAATGACAGAGAACATGACATTAACCCGAAGCCCAACGGCCAACGAAGTCATGCTGTACAGGCTTATCAAGTTGTCAAAGAATTGCCTCAGGGAAAAACTAAGGTGCTTGCTGAGCAGATCATGAGTTCACCTGTTGAAACACTGAATCCGAAATCAACGATCGAAAATGCCTTGGTGCTGTTCCGCACCAAGCAGGTTCGCCATCTACCCATTATTTCAGTCGACAGTGTGTTAGTGGGTATTATTTCAGAGCGGGATGTTTTACGTTATTTGGGGGGCGTTCCAGAAAATGATCAGCAGCAGGAAAAACCGAATAGAGGTGAGCAGGTTTCCCGGTTAATGACATCACCCGTGTTGACGGCAAGCCGGGATACGGATGTTCGCTACGTCGCTCGCTTATTTGTTGAACAGCGGGTGGGGGCGTTACCTATAGTGAGCGAAGGGAGTTTGAAGGGAATGATTACCCGTAGCGATGTATTAACTGCTGTAATGCGTCATTTTGTACTGGAGCTGTGGGCGTAATGGTTAAATCGTGTTTATGTAACCCATTATCTTCCTCAACAATAAGTCGTGACAAAATTGAACTTTATACCGAGGGTGATGATTTGTTTGCAGCTATGCTTATTGCCATCGGTTGCGCTAAAAAGCAAGTTTGTATGGAAACTTATATTTTTGCGGATGATGAAGTGGGTCGCCAGTTTGTCCGTGCCTTGTCGGAACGAGCACAATCGGGAGTGCGGGTACGTCTGCTGGTGGATGCCTTGGGTTCCCTGTTTCAATTTTACCGTTCACTGGGTGCTGAGCTTGAAAAGTCGGGGGTCGAGGTTCGTCATTTTCATCGCTGGCACTGGCGTGAGCCATTGCGTTATAACCGTCGTAATCATCGCAAACTATTGGTAGTCGATGGAGAAAAAGCTTTTTTGGGCGGTTTCAATATTCATCGTCAAAGTTCGCAACACCATTTTGGTGTGGCGCGATGGCGCGATACTCATGCTGCATTTCAAGGTGATCTGGCTCACCAGGCTGCCGAGTTGTTTGATGCCTTTTGGTCGGGTGACCGACATCGCTTGATCAAAGAAAAGAGACAAAAAAATAGTATTCTGGTACCCAATCAGACCCGTGTCTGTCGACGCCGGCTGGCCTGTATTTATGCAGATTTTCTGGAGAGTGCCAAACAACAAGTTTGTCTGACAACGCCCTATTTTGTTCCAGACTATCATACGCAAAAGGCATTGCTCGCGGCAGTAAAACGAGGGGTTGAGGTTCGTTTATTAGTACCGCATAACCCAGATGTGCGCCTGGTACGTTGGGCGGCCAACGCAGTGTATGCGCGACTACTCGACGCGGGCATCAAAATATATGAATACAGACCCAGAATGCTGCATGCCAAAATCGCCATTGCCGATGGGAAATGGGCAACGTTGGGCACGGCTAACCTTGATTATCGCAGTTTGTTTCAAAATTATGAATTGAATCTAGTCAGCAGGGATCCAGATTTTTGTCGGCGTTTACAAATGCAGTTTGAGGCTGATTTGATCGAAGCTTCAGCGGTATGTGCTACACGCTGGCGGCAACGCCGTTGGATACCTCGGCTGGCTGAGCTTTTAGGTTGGAGTGTCAGGCGCTGGTTGTGAAAAAAACAGTTTTTGGCGTAGATAGACCGGCTAAAGCCTCGACCTCCAACGCTATGAACGCGGGGGTTCGGAGGTTGAGAATTTAACTGGTTTGTTAAGAAGGAATATTTATCAGTTATGAAGCGTGGTAATCAAAAAAATGAAATCAATACTCCCGTGCAAAAAGAATATGCTCAATTGGCACGGAAGTATGATGACAAGTGGCGTTTTTATGTTGAAGCAACACTCAAACAGACCCTGGAGAGAGTTGAGCTCCATTCAGGAGAACGCTTGCTAGATATTGGTTGTGGCACAGGCGTTTTACTGGAAGCGATAGAGAAGCGCTATCCGGATACTATTTTGACCGGTGTTGATCCGACTCAGGAGATGCTCGATATCGCGGCTAGACGACTGTCGAAAAAAACTCATATAGAACAAAGTTGGGCGGAAAAATTGTCCTTTGACGATGAGATGTTTGATCTCATCGTCTCTTGCAATATGTTCCACTACATTCGTCAACCGAAGGTTGCTCTCAGCGAGATGATGCGTGTTTTAAAACCGGCCGGCAGGCTGGTGATCACCGACTGGTGCCATGATTATTTCGCCTGCCAAATATGTGACTTGTTTCTTCAGGTTTTTAATAGAGCGCATTTCAAAACCTACCGGCGAGAGGAGTGTTATAAATTGATTTCTTCATCAGGGTTTGATGAGATAAAAATTGATCTCTATAAAATTAACTGGTTTTGGGGAATGATGACAGCAACAGCGTATAAAAAACAATCGTAAAGAGGTGAGGTTTATGGTTCGTGACCCGGTTTTTTTAATGACGTTTGCTATTGCTTACGATGAGGGTAAATTGATAGGTGTGTTGGAGGGTAGTGGTGGTATTACTGAAAAACGCCCTGACATTGCCGCCAGCTTTGGAGAGAAGGATACCGGCGCACGACTGATTTACGATGCTGATCCTCAGGGGCTGATGGCGAGACTGGCGGAGGCCTATACCACGGAATACGACAAATATCCCTCCTGTTTTTGTAACGATTATTTACCGGTGGGTTTTGATTAATGGAAAAAGCAATAAAGGTGGGCGTGGTGTTAAGTTCCGGTGGTGGTCGTGGCGTTTTTGCCCATACCGGATTTTTACTCGCATTGGAACAACTCGATGTCGAAATTGGTGCCATTGCAGGGTGTAGTGCAGGTTCTCTGGTGGGCGGGGTGTATGCCAGTGGTACCGATATTCATGATTGGGCAGAGACTATCTCGCGGGTTCGCACTAAAGAATACTGGACGCCCGACTCCTGGCTGCGCTTTTTTTGGCAGATGATTGTCCATAAAGGGCGGGGCTATACGGGTTTATCGGATAACAAAACAGCCATTGAGTTTATACGAAAAAATCTCGTAGCACAGACCTTTGAAGGGTGTCGAATTCCATTTTATAGTCTAGCAACCAATTTAACGCAAGGATCGAAAACCCTGTTTTCAACGGGCGACTTGGCGCCACGTATTATGGCCAGCGCCGCTATGCCTGTGTTGTACCGTCCAGTCGAAGTCGAAGGGGAATTTTTTTGTGATGGTGCGACGATTGAACTGTCTTCGACGGAAGCCATTTGTTGTCGACATAATTTAGATGCCTTGATTGTTCACCATGTTGCGGGTAATCGTGAAGGCCCGGAGGGTTTACAGCGTGCTTTACAGCAACCCTGGTCACTGGCTGAAATTCTTAATTTATTATTGTATCGCAAGCGCCCCTGGTATTTAAGTCATCAACCGCTTGCTCTACATCATTGTCGTTGCGGCTGTGGTGTTCCCGTTGTGGTTGTGGAGCCGAATCTACCGGATCTGACCTGGCCGCTGAGTGAGGGTGGGGTTAAGGTACAGATAACGGCTAAGCAGCAGGCTGAAAAATTATTGGGGTCTGATGTAACAGGGTGGGCAGACTCAAAAAAACCGGGTTATTTTCCCAGCGAATTAAAAAGTGGATAAGTCATGAGTTTGAAGAGCAGTTTCTTACTCCGTCGAGAGAGACAAAGATGAATGAGCATCTCAATGGTTCTGAGATAGGGCTAGATACGGCACCGAATCGGCGTGCCGGGATGTTAACACTGATAGCGTTGATTATCGCCTTTGCCTTGGCCAATTCGCCACTCTATGAAGCTTACGGATTTGTTCATCATCTTCCGGTATCGGTTTACATTGGCAATTTCGGCATCGACAAACCATTGATAGACTGGATAAATAAAGGCTTAATGGTCTTTTTTTTTCTACTGGTTGGTTTGGAAATCAAACGTGAGATGCTGGAAGGACGGTTGGCGGATCGGCGTCAACTCGCCTTGCCCGCGCTGGCAGCCTTAGGTGGGATGGTGGTGCCGGTGGCCATTTATCTACTGGTCAATGGCGATAATCCAGAAACCGCGCGTGGTTGGGCGATTCCCATTGCAACTGATATCGTACTAGCGCTAGCGGCACTTTCGTTATTCCGCGGGCGTGTTCCTGAGAGTCTGTTTATTTTCCTCACTGCTTTGGCAATATTCGATGATGTGGGTGCCATTTTGGTGATTGCTTTGTTTTATCCAGAGGCACTTTCCGTTCCAGCATTGATGGCTGCGGCGATGGGGGTGGGGGTACTGGTGGCATTGAATCGCTTTAATATTGTTGCTACTGCGCCCTATGTTTTAGCGGGTGTTTTTCTTTGGGTCGCGTTACTCAATTCAGGTGTCCATGCCACCCTTGCTGGTGTAGTAGTGGCGTTTGCTGTCCCTTTGTATGGAAAAAAAGAAAATATTTCTTGTTCGCCGTTGCGCGAGATGGAATGTCGCCTGAGGCCTTGGGTTGCGCTGGGTATCGTACCGTTATTTGCCTTTTTTAATGCTGGGATAACGCTACCAGGGCTTGGTGTTGATGCCCTGTTAACACCGTTGAGCATAGGTATCGTTTTGGGACTATTTTTAGGTAAGCAACTGGGTATTTTCGGTATGACCTGGCTGGCTGTACGACTGGGGATTGCTCAGTTACCCGAAGGGGTTATATGGAAACACGTCTATGGCGTTGCCTTGCTTGCCGGTATCGGTTTTACCATGAGCCTTTTTATTACTTCATTGGCTTTTGTTGACGCTGAGTTATTAGCAGTGGCACGTTTTGCCATTATTGTGGGCTCACTTATTTCGGCGGTTTTTGGCTTGTTGGTTTTATATCGATGTTGTGATAAAAATTATGAAAAAGGGAGATGAAAATGTTATCTGATCAATATGTTTGGTTGCTTTGGGCTAGCGCGTTTCTAATTCCTTGGGCGCTGATTTACTGGCGCTTTCCCGCACAAAGGCGGGCGATGCTGTGGGCGAGTCTGTTCACCACACCGTTTGGTTTGACTGAGCCCATTTTTGTTCCGGAGTATTGGATGCCTCCAAGTCTGTTTGATCTAGCCGAGAATACGGGCTTCGATATAGAAAGCCTGATTTTCTGTTTTGGTATTGGTGGGATTGGTTCGGTATTTTATAATATATTGAGTCAAAAAGTGCCCCAAACTGTGGAAGCTTGTGTACGCCATCAGGATCAACATCGTCACCATTACAAAGCGCTTTCGGCCCCCTTTGTTGTTTTTATTGTGCTCTACTTTTTCCCTTGGAACCCTATTTATCCCTCGATCATTGCCATGTTTGCCGGGGCATGGGCCACCATGATTTGTCGACCTGATCTGAAGCGAAAAACCTGGATTGGCGGTTTATTGTTTTTGGTTTATTACGCCATTTTTCTGGCGGGACTAGAGTGGAGCGCACCCGGTTATATTGACCGGGTTTGGAATATGGAAGTATTGTCCGGTATTACTATTTGGTTTATGCCCATTGAAGAGCTGTTGTTTGCCATCGGCTTTGGCATGTACTGGTCGGGGGTTTATGAACACTTTACCTGGAAAAAACTAGGCGATGCGGATGGTAGAGAGATCAATCAGTCGTGAGGTAAAATGGTGTTGGTTAGAAGTATAAAGGTATGTTTGGTTCAACATATAAAAGGAGTCTTAAAATGAGTTTTTATCGCAATATCCTTGTCGCAATTGACACTTCAAACGAAGCAGAGAAGGTTGTTTCCCGTGCCAAAGAGTTGGCAAAAAATGGTGGTTCGAAAATGACGATAATTCATGTTATTGAGCCTGTGTTTATTGAAACCAGTTACGATTTAACACCGGCTTTTGATTTTGATTTAGAGCGAACCCTGCTTGATAGAGCCAATAATTTTATTAAACAATTAACCGAAAAAATGCAATTAACCTCGACAGATTCAAAGGTAATTATTGGCAGCATCAAGCAGGAAATTCACCAACTATGTAAAGAAGAAAATATTGACTTGGTTGTCATGGGCACACATGGTCGGCATGGTGTTTCTATGTTTCTTGGCTCTACTGCGAATGCTGTGCTTCATGGTACGGTATGTGACGTGCTGGCAATCAAGGTTTAAATAGGAAAAGAGTGTCAATTTTAACGATCAATGCAGGTAGTTCTTCTTTGCGTTTAAGTTTGTTTGTACAAACAGGGAATGGCCTGGTACGACGGGCTGAGGTACATCATCAAAATGTTGGTGAACCTGGTCTATCACTGTTGACTGATTTTTTTGCGTCAAACAACGTCACGGATGTTGCGTTGATTGTGCATAGAGTAGTTCATGGTGGTGCGCGGCTGGTCATGCCCTGTCTTATTGACAATGCGGTGGAAGCGGAGATCGAACGGTTAATTCTTCTGGCTCCCCTGCATAATCCGATTGCTTTGGAATGGATTCAACTTGCTCGGCGCTCGCTGGGTGAGCCACTGCCCCACGTGGCGGTATTTGATACTGCGTTTTATCAATCTTTGCCGAGAGTGGCTCAGACCTATGCTCTGCCTCAGGCCTTGTGTCAGCAATACCATATTCGCCGTTATGGGTTTCATGGCATGGCTCATCGCGCGATGCTAAGGCGTTGGCAGGAAATCAGCCCTGAAATCAAGAAGGGGGGGCGCGTTATTTCTGTGCAACTGGGTTCGGGTTGTTCTATTACTGCAATCGATCATGGTCTTCCGGTAGAGACTTCTATGGGGTTTTCACCTCTGGAAGGATTGGTTATGGCGACACGTTCTGGCGATCTTGATCCTGCTGTAAGCACTTATTTACAGCGGCAAGCGGGATTGAGTGCTGAGGCGTTAGAGCGTTTGTTAAACAAACAGAGTGGCCTGCTAGGTTTATCAGGTGAAAGTAGTGACATGCGAGTGTTGCTCCATTCCGACACTCCTGAGGCGGCGTTAGCGGTTAATCTCTATTGTTATCGTGTACGTAAATATATAGGGGCTTATCTGACCGTATTGGGGGGCGCGGATGCCATTTTTTTTGGTGGCGGTGTCGGAGAAAATAGTGCGCAGATCAGAGCGAAAATTCTTCAGGGCATGGCGTGGCTGGGCGTGGAGTTGGATCCGATTTGCAATGGTAACACTATTGGAAAAGAAGGAAATATCAGCACTGTAGAGAGCCAAATTAAAGTATGGGTTATGCCGGTGGATGAGGCGTTAATGATGGCGCTCGATGCGTTAGCGATAACGAAAGATAAAAATAGGGAAAACGTAAAATGAACAAAACAAATCAAGCGGACACTACGGCACCAGCTCTTGCTCCCACAGAGTTACTCCAGATCAACGCCTACTGGCGTGCGGCGAACTATCTTTCTGTAGGGCAAATCTACCTTTTAGATAACGCTTTGCTCAAAGAGCCATTAACACTGAATCATGTTAAGCCACGGTTGCTTGGACACTGGGGGACGACTCCGGGGTTAAATTTTATCTACGCCCATCTAAATCGTATTATTAAACGCGATGACTTGAATATCATTTATCTCGCAGGCCCCGGTCACGGTGGTCCCGGCCTGGTGGCGAACACCTACCTCGAAGGAACCTATAGCGAGGTTTATCCCAGCATTAGCCAGGATGCCGAGGGAATAAAAAAATTGTTCAAGCAGTTCTCTTTTCCCGGTGGTATTCCCAGCCATGTTGCGCCAGAAACCCCCGGTTCTATTCACGAAGGCGGTGAACTGGGTTATGTGTTGTCTCATGCTTATGGTGCTGTGCTTGATAATCCCGGTTTGATTGCCGCCTGCGTGGTGGGTGATGGTGAAGCGGAGACCGGGCCACTGGCCGCGGCCTGGCATTCCAACAAATTTCTTAACCCGGAGACCGATGGTGCGGTGCTGCCTATTTTGCATCTCAATGGTTACAAAATTGCCAATCCGACGGTGTTGTCACGGATCAGTCACGATGAATTAGAAAAGCTTTTTATAGGGTACGGTTACAAGCCTTATTTTGTTGAAGGTTCCAATCCCGAAGTTATGCATCAAAAGATGGCAGTCGCCCTAGATGCTATTTTCTCTGAAATTAAATCCATTCAGGAGAATGCCAGGATTCATGGCAACAAAACGCGTCCCCGCTGGCCGATAATGGTTTTACGCTCGCCTAAAGGATGGACCGGGCCAAAAGAAGTCGATGGAAAAAAAGCCGAAGACTACTGGCGTTCTCATCAAGTGCCGTTTGGTAATCTGGCCAATGAGCCTAAGCATCTCGAACTGCTTGAGCAATGGATGAAAAGTTATAAACCAGAAGAGTTGTTTGATGAAAAAGGAACATTGCACAAAGCGCTGGCCGCATTAGCGCCTCAAGGTGAGCAACGTATGGGAGCCATTCCTCAGGCGAATGGGGGGCTGCTGCTTAAAGATTTAGTGATGCCTGATTTTCGTGATTATGCATTAGCCGTATCTCAACCGGGGCAGAGTGTGGGTGAAGCAACACGAAAAATGGGAGAGTTATTACGCGATGTGATGAAACTGAATACAGAGGCGAAAAATTTTCGGGTCTTTGGCCCCGATGAAACGGCATCCAATCGATTGGGAGCCTTGTTCGAAGTGACGAACCGGGCATGGCAAGCCGAGACCTTACCTGAAGATGAGCACCTTGCCACCGATGGTCGGGTGATGGAAATCCTCAGCGAACATACCTGTCAAGGCTGGCTAGAGGGTTATTTGCTTACCGGTCGGCACGGATTTTTTTCTTGCTATGAAGCGTTTATTCATATTATAGATTCTATGTTCAACCAGCATGCTAAATGGCTCAAGGTGACGAGTAAGGAAATTCCATGGCGGCGACCCATTGCTTCGCTTAATTATCTATTGACGTCTCATGTCTGGCGCCAGGATCACAACGGGTTCTCTCATCAGGATCCGGGGTTCATCGATCATGTGATGAATAAAAAAGCTGACATTATCCGTGTCTATTTACCCCCCGATGCCAATACCTTGTTACATGTCACCGACACTTGCTTGCGCTCAAAAAATCTCATCAATGTGATTGTCGCGGGTAAACAACCGCAACTGCAATGGCTCAATATGGATGCTGCGATAAAACATTGCAGCGCGGGTATTGGCATCTGGGCATGGGCCAGTAATGACCAGGGGGGTGAGCCGGACGTGGTGATGGCTTGTGCCGGGGATGTCCCCACTTTGGAAATATTAGCGGCGGTGGATCTGTTGCGACAACATCTTCCCGAGTTGAAAATCAGAGTGATCAATATCGTAGATTTGATGACGCTGCAACCGCAGAGCGAACATCCTCACGGTTTGTTAGACAAGGACTTTGATGCGCTGTTTCCGGCCAATACCCCGGTGATTTTTGCCTATCACGGCTACCCGTGGTTGATCCATCGTCTCACCTATCGCCGTACGTGTCATCACCATCTGCATGTGCGTGGGTATAAAGAGGAGGGCACGACCACAACACCATTTGATATGGTGGTGCTCAATGATATGGATAGGTTTCATTTAGTCATGGATGTCATCGACCGGGTGCCTTCACTGGGTTCAAGCGCAGCATACCTTAAACAAAATATGCGCGATAAATTGATCGAACATAAAGATTATATCATGCAATACGGGCAAGATATGCCAGAGATTCGTGATTGGCAGTGGGCAAACATGAATGAGTAAATCAGAAGAGCTTTATTCTTGGACAACCTCCTAGTAATCATGCGAAAAACAGCACCATTCCTATTTTAAAAAAGGATAAGAAAGATGTTGCCCAAATCACACGCTGATAATTCTGATTGTAATATAAAAACAGACACCATACCGACAAGTCAGATTATCCCTGCCATGAGCACTCCGCTGGCATCAATTTTTGGCAGTGGATTTCTTGTTGTGGTACCCATTTTGGCGAGTGCGGTTGGTCCTTACGCATTGCCAGCCATGATCATTGTTGCCTTCATCGCTTTTTGGGTCGGCAGTATTGTCAGACATAATATACTTTGTGCAGAACCGGTATTAGCCGAAGGAAAGCAATCCGTTACCATCATGGCAGAGCAACTTTCTGCTTATGCACTGGTCGCAGCTTATGTGGTTTCAGTTTGTTTGTATGTACATATACTTTCTTCGTTTGTGCTGGCCAGCTTTGAGCTTGACACCGCATTTAACAACAGTCTGTTAACCACTCTTATTATCGCTGCAATTACCGTTATTGGACTTTTTGGTGGTCTGAAACCGCTGGAAAAACTGGAACGCTGGGCACTGTATATCACCATTGTTATACTGGGACTATTGCTGATTATGTTTGCGGCATATGATATCAATCAATATCTCACGTTCAAGCAGTTCATGCTGCCCGATATGCCTGACCGAAGCACCTGGGAAATTGTGACCATTGTCGCCGGCACCCTTATTGTTGTTCAGGGTTTTGAAACAACTCGATACTTGGGAGAACAGTTTGATGCGTCAACCCGCATCCGGGCTTCACGCTGGTCACAATACTTGTCGCTTAGTATTTATGTTTTATTTGTTGCCCTGGCGCAACCTTTAGTTGCGGTATTAGAGGGTGTATATAACGAAAATAGCCTGATTGTTTTGGCTGCCACGGCATCATTGTTCTTACCCATTCCTTTAATTATTGCAGCCAGCATGTCCCAGTTTTCCGCCGCAGTGGCGGATACACTTGCGGCGGCGGCAAATTTGAAAGAAACAAGCAAACAACGCATTGATACACGCTGGGGTTATTTATTGGTGGGTGTGACGGCCATGGCTTTGTCCTGGTCTGGCTCTACCTTTGAAATTATTACACTGGCATCACGGGCATTCGCATTTTACTATTTACTGCAATGCGTCGTTGCTTTTTCAGTTTGCCACAATACCCGAGAGCGATGTCTATTTGTTTTTATTGGCGCTATCTTACTTTTTGTTTTGATTTTTGCGGTTCCCGCAGGCTAGGCTGTGAAATGATGAGTATCATAAAATGGGCTAAACGCCAACGTATCCGTTATATATTAAAAAACCACCCCATTTCTTTTGATGTTTGGGAAGAAGTATTACATAAAACGAAATTACTACATGGCCTTAGCTCCGTAGAAGAAACCCAACTGCGCGAGCTAGCAACCCTGTTTCTTCATCGCAAAACTATCTCAACAGCACATGATTTTCAATTGAGTAATGAAATGCTTGTTGTCATCGCTGCTCAAGCTGTGCTTCCTATTTTGAAGCTGGGCTTGGATTATTACAGCGGCTGGGTTGAAATAATTATTTATCCAGGTGCCTTTCGGGTAAATCATAATAGTGTTGATCTAAACGGATTAGCGTCAAATGAAACAAATATATTGAGTGGTGAAGCCTGGTTACGCGGTCCTGTGATTCTGTCCTGGGAAGATATCGAGCACGATCTGGATTCACAGCATCCAGGACACAATGTCGTTGTACATGAATTTGCACATAAACTGGATATGCTCAATGGCAGTGCCAACGGTATGCCGCCCCTTCACCCGCGCATGGAAATAAAACAATGGACAGCAGCGCTGAGTAGTGCATATGAAACTTTACGTCAACAAGTTGCGCATCACCACCGCACACGTATTAATAGCTATGGTGCAACGACCCCCGGCGAATTTTTTGCAGTAGTCAGTGAATGTTTTTTTGCCGCCCCCGATATTCTTAACCAGCATTGCCCAAAGGTATACCAACAACTGGTTCAATTTTACCGTCAAGACCCTCTTCTTCGTCGAGAACAAAAAAACGATCAGCGAGACTAACACTTTACCGTGAAAATATACTAAATTTGTTCAGTTACAGTAGTTTTAAAGTGAGCTATACTTTTTGGTATATCTATCCTAAATAAGACATAATGCCGTTATGGATTGCTTATTAAAAAAACAAATATACTCTGATTTAAATGATGATAAAAAAGATTTTATTAACAGAGAAGGCGTTAAGCATCTTCTGGCTCACAAGCTATTAGCAGAATTGTAATAGTAATGATCCTTTTTATTCAAAATTGTGTGGCTGGTTCCAGTACGTTCCGCTATTAAAGTCGCCTTTATTTATCAGGAAACAGTCCTGGCATCCAGCGATAGGCTAGTGTGGCGGGGAAAGTAAGGCGCAAGGGCGCACGCGTGCTTTCGGACGTTAATACGCCACGCTCTGTTAATGCAGATACTATTCGGCGGGCGTGGCGGTCACTGGCACCTATAATGCCGGGGACTTCTTTTCGTGAGAGCTCACCTTTATATAATATTGCTTCGAGAACATTTCCTGCTTTTGTTGGTAACTTTCCGGTACGGATCTCTTCTTCTGCCCACATTAAAATACGGTTTTTTAGTTTGTCTGGTTGTACTAATTCTTCCATGAATTTTATTTGATCAATGCAGGTTTCAAGGAAAAACTGGGTGAAAGCAACAAGAGCCTCTTCACTAAGGTTCCCTCTTCCATCAAGGTCGTTACGGCGTGTTAGATCGCATTGCATAAGATGAGCTTTGTAAGACTCTACATTTTTAGCCAGTCCTCTGGCTATTGACCAAATACCCCCGGTATCAAGGGAATCTAAAAGCATGCCATAAGAGGCTAATCGTGCTACACGTCCGTTGCCATCAAGAAATGGGTGAATCCAAACTAAACGATGATGTGCGGCGGCAGTTGCAATAATGGCCTCTGCTTTGCCAAGGTTGGTATAGGCAGTCTCAAATTTCGTCAAGAAGCGATCTAGTGCTCCTGGGCTTGGTGGGATATGGCGGCCAACCTGAACATCATTTTGCCGCAACTGCCCTGGAATAACTTTCATACGGGTGTCTGTCTCAGGGTTTTCTACCCATAACAATTCATCGGGCAGTTGTTCACAAAATCGACGGTGAATTTCGAGGATGGCGTTTTTTGTAATGGCGCAATTTTTTATTCCACCCTCGTCAATCCATTTTTGAACACCAACATGGGCTTTTGCTTCTAACTGAAGGTTTCGCTTATCAATGTTTTCGCTGTAATCTTCTTTGAGGGCTCGCTCAATATCAATCGGATGGGTATCATGTCTTTCAATCAGATTGCTGTAATAGCAGTTCATTGAACGAACAAGATCAGCTAGAGCGAAAAGTATTCCTTCGGGAAGGCTGCGGCGAAAACCAGATGAGTGGGATGCGAGTTCAATGGCTAAATCTGATAACCCCCCTCTCTGTTTTGAACTCTCAGAGATCAGCAGTGGTTCCATCATGGTAATGGCTTCGTTTCTGTCAGCAAGCTCTTGCGAGTCCGGTTTCATGTCCGCTTTTATGTCCGTTTCTTGAGTTGGTATTAATCTATTTATATCATATGTTTATTTAATTGTTAAGACTAAAATATGCCTTCTGTATGTCCGCATTATTGTCCGTTTCAGAAGAACCTCTTCGT
>VAPL010690544.1_pt1 | contig 35881 bp, 29 predicted proteins | sample 3395061 | NCBI WGS metagenome assembly VAPL01 (sample SAMN08290444, study PRJNA428436) | hydrothermal vent metagenome | isolation source: Deep-sea hydrothermal vent chimney 2 | place: Pacific Ocean: Juan De Fuca Ridge | depth 2182 m m | reverse complement strand
TAAAATCCATGAAAAATGTTGTCTTGAATACCTCCTTAAGATAACATTTTTAAAACAACTTCGTAAGAAAAATAGCACGGAGTTTCTGCGCAGTCTGACGGATAGCTGTAAAATTCTGTCACTTGTTTATGAAATTTACAGCATGTTGGATGCCGTTCGGCTTCCAACCCCTGCATTACAAAATATTATTATTGGTTTTTAAAGGGTGGACATGACTTTTACGCTTGGGTAAAAGATGTTTGCACCCTGCTGATCCCTATCAGTTTTTTTTGAATGATAAGTTGACATTCTCATCAAAAAGGGCTAACTTCTCAACAAAAGCCTGTTGAACGTTGCAAACGTTTTAAAACACTGGTTGTGCGCTGAAACTTTTACAGCATATCATCAATTATCTTTATTATTTCTTTATCTGTATCACCCTTTTGATATCCAACAATAACTTTTTTTATCACCCTTTTGTCATCAAGTATAAAGAAAGTAGGTACTCCTTGAATCTTGTATTCATCTTTAATCTCATTTTTTGAAACTAGAAATTTATAATTTAATTCATTTTTATCCTTATATCTCTCAATCCCAGCAATATTATTACTCCAAGTCTCAATACAAATTAACTCAAAATCTTTGCCTTTATAGTCAACTGCTATTTTTTTAAGAAATGGAATAGATGCATGACAAGGACCACAACCTATTCCAGTAAATTGTATCAATATTACTTTTTGTTCTAATTCCCTCAATGAAATACTGTCTCCATAAATTTCTTTGAGTTTCCAATCAGTTGCTGTTGTCCCTTCAAGTTCATAAGATTTAGGCTCTCCTCTTTCCCTCCCTTTTATTTTGAAATCAGCAGGAATCTGTTGAACTGAACTGAATTCGAAATCTAAATGATTAGATATTTGAATATTTGAACAAGTCTCCCAACTTGTTTGATGCGGCATTTTTCTTATAAATTTGTATGGTAAATAGTTTTTATCAATAACAATTTCATATCGTGAAACTTTCCCTTCTGATTCTCTTATAAATGGCTTTAAGCTCATAAATTCAACAATTTTATCCTTGAAGGAAATATTAATTTTTATCGAGTCTTTAAATTCAAAATATTTAATCGTTGAACTATCAATATTGTCTTTTGTGTATTGAATCAATGATTTTACTTTCATAAAAAATGGAGCCGTTGGTCTTCTATTGGGATTTGAACTTAATGTATCAATTTGCACATTTCTATTTGTCCAATCAAATCTTACTTTATAAGTACCATCATAGCACATATCTAATGCGGTGTTGTCGTCAATAGAAGATGTCGTATAACTTGCTCCTAAAAATGTATCTGCAGGATTTATGTACATATTTACATATCGCTCATATGTACGAAAAGCTAATGTGTCACCTGGAGCACTTGAAGATGATTTGCTATAATATGAAGCAGTTTTAATCTCTTCTAAATGTTGTAATATATTATCTAATTTCGCAGTCTGACCTCGACCGTATATTTGGCAAATAATCATAAAACCAATTACTGTAAAAAATGTCTTTTTCATGTTACGATGTTTTTTGTTTTTGCGCACAACAATTCGCTAAAGTTATTGCGTTTATATCTTTTGTGTTGTGAGTACTAATCTAATGGTTTTTTTTATGGAATTGAAATGATTAACTGCGACATGTGTATATACCTGCGATGCTGCTGTAGAATATGCCTAAACTCCATTCATTTATCCTTGCTAATAAATGATCTTCATTTCTGTCCAGTAATTTCTTTCTTCGCAAGACCTGTCTTCATCCCAGTCATCTCCATTCCCTATGGCTTTCAATAAATCTTCTGGAACGCCGGATGCAATCAATTTATTCATCAGTGATTCTGCTTGTTTTTGAGTTCTGTCATTGTGGTAAGTGTAGTTGATTTTAAAATAAGTACACTCAAATTCTGTTTCTTCAAACAAGAGAAACCCCATTTGCATGACAGAATCAATTTGAGAAAATTTATAATTATTTTCAATGGAAATTGTATCTTTAATATACACATTATCAGAGCTATCTGACTGATAATTTAATGTTATACTTAAAGAGTCATTTTCAACTATATTTTCTGAGACATCATGGTTTGAAGAATCATTTTCAGCCAAATTTATTTCTTTGGGAATCTGAAAGAATACTGTGTCTGATATTATTTCTGTAAGATCATCAGAAGGGATCGAATCAGAAGTAACCAAATCAGTAAAGGCGTTAATTTCAATTCTCACTGTTGGATTTTTCTTTAAAAATCCAATGATGCGTTTGATGGCAATATTAGAATCATCTGTCAATGAATCAGAATATTCTTCAAACTGAATGTTGGGCAGTGAAATTGTTGTGCCCGGCTTGATGGCCAACAATGAAACTTGTAATTTTTCCTTGCGGGAAATCGACATTTCTGTAAGATCATAGTTTTGCGCAAAATAGGTGTGTCCACCTTTTTGAGGAAATGCCGAAACATCATAATTTGCTCCTTCTGGTAAAAAGATGGTAAAGCTGTTGTCGTTTTTCCGAAGTTTTGTTGTAGTAAATACCTCTCCAGTTGATAGATCAAATGCCTGCACCAAGACATCATCGGAAGGCTTTAGTCCATCATCATAGTCAACTGTCCCAGTGAGCATCAGCACTTTTTGAGATCGAGATTTTTTTGGAATTATGGCTTTGTAAATATTGTATTTCTCTTTGTACTTGCCCGAAAAATATATGATATCGCCCCTGGCAGGAATGGATACAAACTCATCATTTTGACCTGTATTGATAAATGACAAGGCCTTGGGTTCTGACCATATATTATGTTCAAGTGTAGTCGTGTAGAGATCGAGTTGTCCTTTGCCTCCATTTCTACCGGAAGCAAATACCAAAGTTTTATTATCAGTCTGGATCCTGGGGGTTGATTCATGAAAGTTGTTGATATGGTCGGGAAGTACTTCCGGCTCCGACCATCGATTGGCAGATATTTTATGAGACACATACAAGCTACATTTACTATTAGTTGTATTATCCATTTTTTCACATCTCATAAAATATATCGATTTTCCATCGGGGCTCAAACTCGGATTCCCTTCATTTCCTTGCGTATTGAGTGGTTTACCAGGATTCTTGGGAGTTGACCAACTATCACCAACTTTTTCGCTGATCCAGATATCGTAGTTGCCAATACCCGGACTCCTTCGTGACGAGAAAACCATAAAATTTCCATCGTAGCTCAGGCAAAAACTTCCGATATGGTCAAGTCCTGGCCTGTTGATACTTGGTAAAGGAACTGGATCTGCCCAGACCTCGGCTCCCGTTTTGTAGGTGTATCTCAACCCAAACCCATCGTCATTTGTATAGTTTGTCAGAAAGATCATCTGATTGCCATCTCCGCTCAATGATGGAAAAATATGCATGTAGGTTGGCACATTGATGTTTTGAGGGAGTCGTTTTTTCGGAATCTGTGCAATTGCACAGAATGAAAAAACTAAAAATAATATTACTAAAAATTGAGATTTGATCATTTGGTTATTTCTAATGTACTAAGATAAAGCAAATAACGTAATTTACTCTTACCACAACCAAACCTTCAAGGATTTTTAGCATGCTTTGTCTTTGATTTCTATAATTTAGAGATTGCAATTGAATTCCTGCCTCGCCAGACAGGCAGACTTGAAGGTTTTAACACAATTAGCAAGCTTATTACTACCTTCGTAAAGTAGAATTATTTGCTTGTTAGTTTTAAATTATTTTTAAATAGTACATTTTTTTTATGAATCTCCCTCAACCCTCCATAGAAATTTTTGGTATTCGAATTGACGAACCGGTAACTACTTTTACCGATTTGATTGTATCAGCGGTTTGCTTGTACGCATTTTATCAGCTCAATAAAATTCCAATAAAAAATAAAGTTCACTGGAATCTGAAATACTATTTTTTATCCATGGGTATCGCCACAATTTTTGGGGGTCTGATAGGCCATGGGTTTTTATACATGTTTTCATTTGCATGGAAATTACCAGGATGGTTGACCAGTATGTTTTCAATAGCCCTACTTGAGCGCGCTTCAATTTTGTATGCTAAACCACATATCAAACCCAAGGTTGGCAAAATATTCGCTTGGATGAATTTAATAGAATTAGCCACCTTCGTCATCATCACTTTTAGCACGCTCAATTTCTTTTTTGTAGAAGTTCATTCCGCTTATGGACTTTTGATTATTGTGACCAGTTTCAACCTTGTGACGTACACTAAAACTAAAAGTGAAGCGAGTAAATTATTTTTGATTGCTGTTGGGATTTCAGTGATTTCTGCACTTATTTTTATGAACGAATGGGGCATTAGTATTTGGTTTAATCAATATGATATTAGTCATACCTTGATGGCTGTCAGTGCATTTGTTTTTTACAAGGGTAGTCTGAAAATGATTAATATTCGGTAAAACCCATTAAATAGTTCGATGATTTTTAAACACCTCATTTTTAGCGACACCGATCAATAAACTGATAATATTTTAAAGTATAATTGTAGAAAATTTAACGACAACACCTATGAATTTGAAATTAACTTTTATCGCAGCATTTATTCTCAGTTTGTTCTTTGTTTCCTGTACCATATCTGATAAAGACATCTCATTTTCAAGCAATTTCCCTACTTCCGCCGATCGCATTTGGATAGGACCTGAGTACTGGACAAATCCCATGCAAGACTGGAAACTCGAAAGCGGAAAGATGATATGTACCGTTTTGGGTAGAGATAGAAATGTACACTTGCTCACCAGAAAGATAAATGAACAAACCGAAAGTTTTGAAATGAGCGTCAATCTTGGAGTTTTGAAACTAAGCAACTCCGATGATGATTGGGTTGGGTTTAAACTTGGTGCCAAAGGTGAATTTGATGATTACAGAAGCGATGCGGTTTTTGGTAAGGGTATCAATGTTGGAGTAACTACTTCTGGTAGAATGTTTATTGGAAATCCAGTAGAGGCCAATAAGTCAAATTCTAAAGATATCCTGAAAAATATTTCTGATATGACCTTAACAATCATTGCCAAAAAGAAAGGGAATGATTTTGAAATAACTCTGGAAACATCTGGTGATAAATTGCTTGGGTCTATTAAAAAGAACGTTGCTGCCAAAGATTTGATTGGAGATTTGGTAATAGTAAGTCATTTTAACTCGGGAGCAAATGGCACCAACGCCACAGTTCTTAAAAATAGTGCCTGGTTTAAGAACTGGCAACTGGAAGGAGAACAGATTGCCCATCATGATGATTATGCATTTGGTCCAATCCTTTTTGCTCAGCATACGCTCAGTGACAAAGTTTTGAAAATGACAGCACAATTGCCTCCGCTTGGAGAAAGAGATGGAAAATCAGTGATCTTGAAAACTAAAAATGGCATTGCCTGGGAGGAAATTGCTAAAAGCAACATTGACAAAAATGCTCGCACAGCAACATTCAAAGTAGAGAATTGGGACGATACCAAAGATCAAGCTTACCAAATATCATATTCATATATTGGTAACGGAGATAAGGAAACAACAGATAGTTTCGAAGGAATCATTAAGAAAAATCCAGTAAACAAGAATGAAATAATCGTAGCTGGGTTTACCGGGAATAGCGATATAGGATTTCCTAATCAAGGGTTGGTGGCTAATGTGCTCAAGCACAAGCCCGATGTTTTGTTCTTTTCGGGAGATCAAATTTACGAGCCGGTAGGTGGATTTGGTAATATTCATAAACCTCTTGACAAAGCCATGGTTGATTATCTGCGGAAATGGATTATGTACGGCTGGGAATATCGAGAATTACTCAGGAATATCCCGACGGTGAGCATACCGGATGACCACGATGTGTATCATGGAAATCTTTGGGGAGAAAATGGGAAGAAGGCTAAAGAAACTGGTTCAGGAAAAGAAAGGCAGGATAGTGGAGGATATAAATTATCCGTTGATTTTGTAAAGATGGTAGAAAGAACCCAAACAAGTAATCTACCGGATCCTTATGACCCCACTCCAATAAAACAGGGAATTGGGGTTTACTATACAGAAATGAATTACGGGGGATTGAGCTTTGCCATTATCGAAGACCGCAAGTTTAAATCATCTCCAAAAAATATGTTGCCAAAGGAATCGGAAACCTCAAATGGTTGGGCAGAGAACAAAGATTTTGACGTCAGGAACAAATCCGATATTCCAGGAGCCATTTTGTTAGGTGAAAGACAGGAAGCCTTCCTCAAGGAATGGGGGTCAAACTGGAGTGAAGAGACAACTATGAAAGTACTGCTTTCCCAAACGATATTTAGCAACGTGGCCACGCTTCCGGAAGAGGCTATTAGCGATGTGGTGGTGCCGACATTGAGAATTATGAAAGAAGGTGAATATGCACCTAATGATGCGATTGTCTCAGATATGGATTCAAATGGTTGGCCTCATACCCCAAGAAATAGGGCAGTAGATTTGCTTCGAAAGTGTTTTGCATTCCATCTGGCAGGAGATCAGCATTTGGGAACAACTATTCATTATGGCATTGACGATTGGAAAGATGGTGGAGTGGCTGTTTGTGTCCCTTCAATTTCTAATTTTTATCCAAGAAGATGGTTTCCAAATATAAAAGGAAAGAATCGACCAGATGGAGCACCAGAATATGCAGGAGATTTTATGGATGGATTTAACAATTACCTTACGGTATATGGAGTTTCAAATCCTGTATTTACGGGTAAAAAACCTTCGAAACTCTATGACAGAGCTGCGGGTTTTGGCATAGTTAAATTTAACAAAAAAAGCAGAGATATTACTATTGAATTGTGGCCAAGAGATGGCAATCCTGCTTTGTCAAATATGTATGATGATTGGCCAATAACGATAAATCAGTTAGATAATTATGGTAAAAAGGCCTATGGGTATTTGCCAACTATTGTCACAAAAGGATTGAAGCAACCTCCTGTTATTAAAGTCATAGATGGTGCTGGAGAGGAAGTTTATACAATTCGCGCAATCAGTAATAAATTTGAGCCGAAAGTATTTGCAGCAGGAAAATATAAAGTTATTGTAGGTGAACCAGAAAGAGATAATATTAAAATCCTTGAAAACCTCAAACCTTCAAAAAATCAGAAAGAGGTTGTGGAAGTAAAGTTTTAGTTTTATGGTTCTACCACAAACCCGCCGGCGGCAGACAGGTTTAATGGAAACGGTCAGTCAACAACATTAAAGTAGAGTAATTTAAAATGTGATGGTCATCCTGAATTTATTTCAGGATCTGTTTGAACATAGACTTTAGATCCTGAAATAAATTCAGGATGACATTTCCCTTTTTAGCTAAATGAAATCAACTATTCATTTAGCTCCATTAAACCTGCCTACTGCAGGTTCATTGTAGAACCAGTTTTATTTGTTGAGTTTTTCATTCTGAAGCTGGCATAAATCATTATGCATATTCAAATATACTTTGGTTGTTTAGATCTACGCCTGTTAAATAATTTGGTTTTAACTATACTTTATCCCAGCCTTTGTTAAATATTGTTTTAATTTATTAAAATCTCTTTTGATCACTTTACCAGCCATTTCATTTTTCTCTTTTGCACTAAATTCATCTTCGGATCCTGGAAACATCGGATATTCGATGTGTAATGAAATTGGCCCTGACAGTCCAAACTGCTTATAAAGAGAAAAGAATTTCTCGAAATCAACCATACCCTCTCCGAGAGGCACATTTTTGGTTTTCCATTTATTATCCTTCTTTTCCCAGACGAAATCTTTAGCGATTGTTCCCTTTATAAATTTTTTAATTAATTTCATATCTACCGGCCATGACAGACCACCCTCAACCGTGGCATGTCTTGGGTCGAAATTGCAACCAACATACCTCGGATCTAAGTCCTTCAACTGATACCATAAATCCCAAATGGATGCTCCCACATAGTTTCCCGCATGATTTTGAAATCCCCCATGCATGTTGTACTTCGCATTTAATTTGGCCAGGTCTGCTGTCTTTTTTTTGAATATGTTGAGATTCTCTATTATTTCCAGTTTTGGATCGTAATGATTCCAATCTGTTCGATAGTATTTGATGCCATATTTCGATGCAGTTTTAAGGATTTTTTCTGTTAATGGATCATCAATATCTTTTATGTTTGTAGCCATCATCGGCACATCAATTCCTGCCTCCTTAATATCTGCGACAGCTTTGGGCAATTGTTCTTCCACGTTTTCCGGAAGCACATGACCACCTTTTCTCACTGTGAGATCGACCCCCGAAAAGCCAAATTGCTTTGCAATTTTTCCAAGCTCCTTAAAGTCCAGCCAATGAAGATGTTTAGAAAAAATACAAATCTGATTATTTTTTGCAGCATTGTTCTTGGAAGCAAAACTTAAAAATGGAGTTGCAGCTACGGCAAGTGCACTTTTTTTTAAGAATTCTCGTCTTGCCGGAAAATAATATTTAGTTTTCATTTCAAGGTCATATTATAATGGAGAGAAATATTAATCAGTTCAATATACTTATATACTTTGATTGTGAAATGTTTTTTATAAACTTTCGGCGTACATTAAATATTCCTAAGAATTCAGCAAATGAAACGAACTATTTTCAAAACGATAGCCAAGGTTAATAAAATTATTTTACCAAGTTACAAACATAAAGACCTTACCAAATTAAATATTATGGATAAGGCGATTGTGGGATGGAGAATTTGGGTTACTTTGAGTGCACTGGATAAATAGGGTGTTTTTCATTTTAAAATTAAGCTTTGCCTTTGTTGGTACCTGCCTGAGGAAGGCAGGTTGTCACCAACAAACTAAAATACGCATTTATGAATTTCAAAAAATATACAACAATACTTGTTTTGCTTTTAATCGCTTCTTGCGAAAGCAAGTTTTATAGAGAAGTACCAAATAGCCTGGGACTAGTAACAGAAAATGCTATGGTGGTAACTGCGCATCCTTTGGCGACAAAAATAGGCGTAGATATTTTACAAAAGGGTGGAAATGCAGTTGACGCTGCTGTTGCTGTTCATTTTGCTTTATCTGTTGTACATCCCTCAGCTGGGAATATTGGTGGAGGCGGTTTTATGGTTTACCGAACTAATGAGGGTGAGTTTCATACTTTAGATTATCGCGAGAAAGCACCGGTGAAGGCGTCAAAAAATATGTATTTGGATAGTACTGGAAATGTATTGAGTGACAAAAGCACACTTGGACATTTGGCGGCTGGTGTTCCTGGGTCGGTTGATGGGATGACTACTGTTCATAATAAATTTGGTAAATTACCATGGAAGGAACTGTTGCAGCCATCTATAATATTGGCGGAAAATGGATTTGCTCTTACTGAAAAAGAAGCTTCAGGATTAAATCAAGTTCGTGAGCATGTCTTGGAATACAATACAATTACTCCGGATAATATTACCCATAAATCTTTATGGCAACACGGTGATAAGATTTATCATGAGGACCTTGCCAAAACGCTTTCAAGGATTTCTGAATACGGGAGGGAGGGTTTTTATAGTGGAGAAACTGCCAAGCTAATTGTAGATGAAATGGAAAGAGGCGAGGGACTTATTTCATTTGAAGACCTGAAAAACTATCATTCTATCTGGCGGGACCCAGTACAATTTGAATATAAAAAATATAAAACTACCTCAATGGGACCACCTTCGAGTGGGGGTATAGCTATTGCTCAATTATTTTCTATGGTGGAGCAATTTCCGTTGAAGGAATGGAGCATAGATCATCCGAATACAATTCATGTTATGGTAGAATCAGAAAAGTTGGTATTTGCAGACCGCTCAAAATATCTTGGTGATCCGGATTATTTCGATATTCCTGTTGAAAAATTGATGGAAAAAAACTACAATTTTAATAGGGCAGCAACAATAAACATGGAAAATGCTAAAAAGGCTGATCTTATTTCTGCTGGGCAACTTATTTTTGAACATGAGGAAACGACTCATTTTTCCATTGTTGATCAGTATGGAAATGCTGTGTCTTGTACAACTACATTAAATGGTGGATTTGGAAATAAAATAGTTGTTGGTGGTGCTGGATTTTTTCTGAATAATGAGATGGATGACTTTTCTGCAAAGCCCGGAACACCAAATATGTATGGGTTGATTGGAAATGAGGCTAATGCCATTGTGCCTGGCAAGCGGATGTTGAGCTCCATGACCCCGACCATTGTTGAAAAAAATGGAGCATTGTTTATGGTTGTGGGAACACCCGGAGGTTCTACGATTATCACCTCTGTTTTCCAGACTATCCTAAACGTGGTAGAATTTGATTTGAATATGCAGGGAGCGGTTGATTTTCCAAGGTTCCATCATCAATGGCTGCCAGACTACATTCAATATGAAGAAGGTAGATTTATGAAAATTACTTTTGAAAAGTTAATAGAAAAAGGGCAAGAATTTAATACTCGAGATGCCATTGGTCGTGTTGATGCCATTTTGGTTTTAGAAAATGGTAACCTCGAAGGAGGTGCTGACCTTCGAGGTGATGATGTTGCTATGGGTTTTTGACAATTATTATCAAAATATTCTCCTTTCTATTTTGCGACGGGTATTTTATTTATAGCATCAATAAAAGCTTCAGCAGATGCCGTAACAATATCAGTATTAGTTCCAAAACCATAGTAGATTTGATTTTTATGATCTATTTGCATATGAACCTTGCCAACATCATTACTTCCTCTTGTTATAGCCTGAATCAAAAATTCTTCAAGGACCACCTTGCGCTTAATTATTTTTTTGATGGCGGAAATTGCAGCATCTACAGGTCCATTGCCAGATGATGTTGATTCGAATGTTTCTCCTGCAACTGAAACCTCCACAGACGCCATTGACTTAAGCCCTTTCCCGGCTACCACCTGCAAATATTCAAGTTTTAACCGTCGGTCTTCTTTTTTAAGATCGCCAACTAATAATGCTATATCTTCATCTTTTATATCTTTATTCTTATCGGCCAACTTCAAGAATTCTTCATAAACTTCATCTAATTTTTCTTGATTGGGTTCAAATCCAAGTAAATTTAATCGATGTTTCAATGCTGCACGTCCACTTCTGGCTGTCAACACAATACTTGATTCGTTGATGCCCACATCTTTGGGATCAATGATTTCATAATTCTCTCTGTGCTTCAAAACACCATCCTGATGAATTCCCGAAGAGTGGGCAAAAGCATTTCTTCCAACAATTGCCTTATTGGCCTGAATAGGCATATTCATCAATGTTGAAACTTGCCGACTCAATCTGTAGATATTTTGCGATTTGATATTTGTGTCTATATTCAACTCTTTGTGACTACGCAATATCATGGTCACTTCCTCCAGTGATGTATTTCCGGCACGTTCTCCGATGCCATTGATTGTTACCTCAGCTTGCCTCGCTCCGTTGATCACACCGGCAATGGTATTGGCTGTGGCTACACCAAGATCATTGTGGCAATGTGTAGCGATTATTGCACGATCAATATTTTTAACATTGTTCATTAAAAATTTGATTTTTTGACCATATTCTTCAGGCAAACAATATCCTGTTGTGTCTGGTATATTTACAACTGTGGCTCCGGCAGCAATTACAGCTTCCACAACCCTGGCAAGATATACATTGTCTGTCCTGCCTGCATCTTCTGCATAAAATTCTACGTCCTCTACATATTTTTTTGCATAGGCGACAGCCCGCTTTGCACGCTCTATTATTTCATCTTCATTTGACTTGAACTTGTATTTTATATGAAAAGGTGAAGTACCTATTCCTGTATGAATCCTCCCTTTTTTCGCATATTTCAATGAGTCAGCAGCTACATCAATATCTTTTTCCACCGCCCGGGTCAATGCACATATTGTTGGATTGGTAACGGCTTTTGAAATTTCTACAACAGAATTAAAATCACCGGGGCTAGAAATAGGAAATCCTGCCTCGATTATATCTACACCCAGTTCTTCGAGGCGCTTAGCTAATTCAATTTTTTCAACAGAATTTAACTGGCAACCCGGGGCTTGTTCTCCATCCCTCAAAGTGGTGTCAAAAATATATAATCTATCAGACATGATTTATTTAATTTTGTTGAGTAAAATGGAAGACGATAAACGCCTTCCATTTAGTGATTTTGCTAATTATTTTCAGGTCTCAATTTCCGAACGGCGGCTCCTGTAACCCACATTTCAGATTCTCTCAGCTCTTTTAATTCTTCATCCAATTTTTCCCGGTAGTCATCCTGACCATTTGAGTCAATTGATTTTTGTGCTTCTTCTCCGGCAGCAACCTTATCGTAAAGCTCTGCGAATACCGGTGCAGTCGCATCACGAAATTTCTTCCACCAATCCAACGCACCTCTTTGCGCAGTTGTCGAGCAGTTTGCATACATCCAGTCCATTCCATTTTCTGCAACCAAAGGATAAAGTGATTGTGTAGCTTCTTCGACAGTTTCATTAAACGCCTCAGAAGGAGAGTGGCCTTTGCTTCTTAGCAAATCGTACTGAGCTGCAAATATTCCCTGGATAGCTCCCATCAACGAGCCTCTTTCACCTGTCAGATCACTATATACTTCTTTTTTGAAAGTGGTTTCAAACAAGTACCCAGATCCAACACCAATCCCCAAGGCAATAGCTTTTTCGCTTGCATCTCCAGTATAATCCTGATGAATGGCAAAGCTGGAATTAAGTCCCTTACCCTCAACAAAAAGACGTCTGAGGCTTGTTCCAGATCCTTTTGGCGCTACAAGAACTACATTTACATTTTTCGGTGGTACAATGCCTGTTCTCTCTTTATAAGTGATGCCAAACCCATGAGAAAAATATATTGTTTTACCTTCTGTCAAATGCTTTTTGACTGTCGGCCACAGAAAGATTTGAGCAGCGTCAGATAGCAAGTAAAATATTACCGTACCTTTTTCAAGAGCCTCTTCGATTGTGAACAATGTCTCGCCTTCTACCCAGCCATCTTTCAACGCTTTGTCATAAGATTTAGAAGGTTTTCTTTGTCCAATAATTACGTTGAACCCATTGTCTTTCAGGTTAAGCGCCTGACCCGGTCCTTGCACACCGTAACCAATGATTGCAATTGTTTCATCTTTCATTACATCCCTTGCTTTTTCTAAAGGGAATTCTTCGCGAGTGACTACATTTTCTTCTACGCCACCAAAGTTAATTTTTGCCATTTTTTAATTTATTTTTCCGTTAGTATTATTTAATGAATGTGTATCTGATTGTTCCAATTCTTCAAGGAATGTTTCTGTCTTTCTTTTCGATTTTGAAACTGATATTCTTCCAGATCGCACAAATTCCAATACGCCATATTTTTTTAGAATATCAAATAGTGCACTGGTTTCATGCTTGTGCCCTGTTTTTTCAATTACAGTATAATCTTTCTCTATCACCAATATTCTTGCATTATTTGCCCTAACGATTTTTTCTACTTCCATTCCCCCAAGGAAAATTTTGGTAGGCACCTTATATAAAGCAATTTCCTGATAGTGGATTTCGTGCTCTTCGTAAACAAATGCGCCCAACACTTCTACGTGTTTTCTGATTTGCTTTACAATTTTTTCTACTTGCTCTTTCGTAGTCGTAAGCGCAATGGTGTACCTGCTCACACCTTCAACTTCAGATGCAGAAACATTGATCATATCAATGTTGAGTTTTCTTCTTGTGAAGACAATAGTTACTGCATTGAGTAAACCTGGTTTGTCTTCTGTAAGAATCGAAATGGTAAATTGCTTTTCGACTGCGTGTTCTGTGGAATCTTGATATATATCTGTCATTTTATTAAGGTCTAAAATTACTCTAAACGAATATTTGAAACGGAATCACCGGAAGCAACCATCGGAAAAACATTTTCTTCCAATTCTACTTTTACTTCAAGAAAATATGGCCCATCGTGATCGTACATTGTTTGTAAAGCTTCTTGCAAGTCTTTCCTTTGGCTAACTTGCTTTGCTGGAATACCATATCCATCCACGATTTTGATAAAATCTGGATTGCTCATTTCTGTAAATGAATATCTTTTTTCAAAAAACATTTGCTGCCATTGCCGTACCATTCCCAGAAAACTATTATTCAAAACAACAATTTTAACAGGAATATTATACTGAGAAATAGTTCCTAATTCCTGAATTGTCATTTGAAATCCTCCATCTCCTGAAATCGAAATTACCTTTTCATCCTTTTGCCCAACTTGCGCTCCCATTGCGGCAGGCAATGCAAAACCCATTGTACCCAAACCTCCGGAAGTAACAATATGGTTTGGCTTTTTATATTTATAATATCTTGAAGCAATCATTTGATGCTGTCCAACGTCTGAAACAACAATGGCCTGACCATCTGAAATCTCTGATAACAAACGAACTACTTCGCCCATTTTTAATTCAGGAGTTTCGGGATAGATATCTTTTTTGATAACCTTGTCGTACTCTATTTTTTCAAGAGCTTTAAATTCATCAATCCATTCCTTGTGATTTGCCTTGTTTATTTTAGGAATTAGAGCTTCCAAAGCCTGTTTTGCGTCGGCATTGATATCAACTTCAGTCTTGATTATTTTGTCAATTTCTGAAGGATCAATTTCTATATGTACTACCTTTGCTTTTGTAGCGTATCTTTTTACGTCACCGGTAACACGATCGTCAAATCGCATGCCTATGGCAATAAGTACATCACATTCATTGGTTAACACATTGGGGGCATAATTTCCATGCATTCCCAACATGCCAAAATAGTTGGGGTGATCTGGTGGGAAGGATGAAAGACCCAAAAGTGTAGATGCTACTGGAATATTTGCTTTTTGAGACAATTCCAAAACCTCTTTCTCAGCTCCGGAGATTAATACCCCATGCCCTGAAAGAATATATGGTTTTTTTGCATTGTTTATAAGTGCCGCAGCATCTTCAATGTCAGCATTGTTTATTTTGGGGTAGGGGTGATAACTCCTTATTTTTTCACATTGTTTGTATTCAAAGTCAAATTCATCAAATTGAGCATCTTTAGTAATATCTAATAGCACGGGTCCTGGCCTGCCTGTTTTAGCGATATAAAACGCACGCGCAATTGCTTCCGGAATCTCTTCCGCTTTTGTAACCTGATAATTCCATTTGGTTACAGGCATGGAAATCCCCAAAACATCAGACTCCTGAAAAGCATCAGTGCCAAGTAAGTGAGAGGGAACCTGGCCCGCAATGCAAACAATTGGCGTTGAGTCAATTTGTGCATCGGCAATCCCTGTTATTAAGTTCGTTGCTCCAGGCCCACTTGTAGCAAAACAAACGCCTACTTCTCCCGTGACACGTGCATATCCTTGGGCTGCATGTGCGGCCCCTTGTTCATGACGTACCAAAAGGTGATTGACTTTATCCTGATACTTGTACAATGCATCATAGATTGGCATAATTGCACCTCCTGGGTAGCCAAAAATGGTATCTACCCCTTCCGCCAACAACGAAAGCATTACCGCCTCTGATCCTGAAATTCTCATTTTCTTTTTAATCTTGTCGGTCGATGATTTTTTAATTGTGTCCATCTGTCCTCCCATAATAGAAATTTTAAATCGTAACACAGCCTTCTGAAGCTGTAGCTACTGTTTTAATAAACTTTTTTAGTATTCCTGAATTAGCCTCTACTGGAGGTTTAACCCAATTTTGTTTTCTTTTTTCAATTATTTCTTTAGAAAGATCTGCATCAATTCTATTTTTGATCGTATCGATGGTAATGATATCTCCATCTTTCAAAAGCCCGATAAGCCCTCCTTCAGATGCTTCGGGAGTAATATGCCCAACAACAAATCCATGAGACCCTCCCGAAAATCTTCCATCAGTAATTAAGGCGACATCTTTCCCAAGACCAGCACCTATCACAGCACCTGTTGGTTTTAGCATTTCAGGCATACCGGGAGCACCTTTTGGTCCTGAATGCCTGATAACGATTACATCTCCTTTTTTTACAGTTGATCCTATTCCTTCAATTGCTTCATATTCATCTTCAAAAACCTTTGCAGGTCCAGTGAATTTTTCGCCTTCTTTGCCTGTAATTTTTGCTACTGAACCCTCTTCAGCTAAGTTGCCATAGAGAATTTGAATATGACCTACGGCTTTAATAGGATTATCAAATGGACGAATGATCTTTTGTCCTTTTTCTAAATCTGCTACTATCTCCAGATTTTCACCGAATGTCTTTCCGGTAACGGTTTGGCAGTTTCCATCAAAGTACCCTTCTTTTAATAATAATTTCATTACCCCTGGTACTCCCCCAATATTATGAAGATCTTCAATCAGATATTCACCACTTGGTTTTAGATCTGCGATGAAAGGAGTTTTATCACTTATTCTCTGGAAGTCATCAATATTTAACTCAACCTCAACTGCTTTGGCCATGGCCAACAAATGAATTACTGCATTTGTCGATCCACCAAGTGCCATGATCAAAGTAATTGCATTTTCAAAAGATGCCTTGGTCATGATATCTCTGGGTTTAAGATCTATCTCCAAAAGATGTTTGATGGCCTTGCCGATATCAAAACACTCATGACCTTTTTCCGGACTTGTCGCCGGACTCGAAGAAGAATAGGGGAGGCTCATACCCAAACATTCTATTGCCGCTGCCATAGTATTGGCTGTGTACATTCCACCACATGCTCCTGCTCCGGGAATTGAGTTTTTAATTATACCTTTATAATCTTCCTCATTTATCTTTCCTGCAAGCTTTTCTCCATAAGCTTCAAAAGCAGATACGATATTAAGATCTTTACCTTTCCATTTTCCTTTTCTAACTGTACCGCCATACACCAAGATGCCGGGTCGGTTTATTCTGCCCATCGCCATCATTGCTCCGGGCATATTTTTATCACACCCAACAACTGGAACAACGGCGTCGTAAAACTGGGCATTTACTACAGTTTCTATAGAGTCGGCAATTAACTCCCTAGATGGCAATGAATACTTCATGCCTTCGGTACCATTTGTAATACCATCACTTACACCAATAGTGTGAAAAATAAGACCCATAAGCCCGTTTTCATCAATGCCTTTTTTGATTTGATCTGCAAGGCCATTAAGGTGCATATTGCAAGGGTTTCCCTGAAAACCTGTGCTCACCACGCCAATTTGTGCCTTTTTCATGTCGGCATCATTCATGCCTATGGCATATAACATGGCCTGAGCTGCAGGCAAGCTTTCGTCTTGCGTGATTTTACTACTGAATTTGTTGATATTCTTTTTCATAATGACTAAAAAAAAACCTTTCTGTTTAAGAGAAAGGTTTTAGTTTTTTAAAATCTAAAGCACAACTCTCTCCTCATGCACCGTTGATAAGGACCACGACAGTAAGGACTAAGAGTACTATAGATGATAATTTTTTCATTTACTTATATAATTAATATTATATTTTTCTTCTTCCGATTTTTAAAGGAAACAAAAGTCGATTATAATAATTTAAATTCAAAGAATTCAGGAAAAATATTTTTAACAAATTCCACTATCAGCTTTCAGCTTTTGTTTGTCCGGGCGGGGCCTGTCTGCAAATATCAGAAACCCAAATAGCTCAGACCAAACCACAGAATGCAAAAGCCTCGTATTATTGACGTATTCATGTTTCGCCTTCGCATAATTGATTAAGGGTCTACCGACAAAGGCAGGCTTTTGCCGTCGAGAGGGTATCATCTTTTAAAAGGCCGATAAACCGTAACCTTCCCGTGTTTATTATAATTTAAGTTTAGTTCACTTACGCCAACTTTCTTGCCACTAAAGCTGGTGTTTTGGTGTGCTACTTTATAATGATTTTTTCCCAATACTTCAAACACAATGGCAGTGTGGTGCGTCATAGTTTCGGTGTGAATGGTATTGCCTATCTGGTATTCTAACTTGATATTTTCCATTTGAAGGATATCGCCTGGATAAATACGGTCTTTTTTTGGGTTGATCTTTTTGCCAAATACATAAATATTTTCCTGGTTGCTGCGATCAAGATAGGCTCCGGCATGATCAAGTGCTGCGGCAGCCAGATCCCAGCATTCACCTCGACCAACTTGCAAGCCTATGACAGTATCAATATATTCGATAACCTTTTGGTTGAGTTTGGGGTCACCAATATTCCATGAAAAACATATGATGCAAAGGAAGTAGAACTTCATATTGAATTGAGTTTTTATAAACTATGCAATGATTGTTGAAAACTATTTTAACATATATTCAGCAAAAGTAACAATAAGATTATATTTTTATATACCCTCAATTACTAAGCAATTAAACTTATGTCTCTTATTCGAATTGTAATTTCTGTCGGGGTATTGATGCTTGTGATTTTCATCTTCGCCGCAAATGAAAATGAGGACATTTCTAAAGATCAAATTGGTTTTATAAATGGCATTAGCTTTGTCGCTCCCTCCAGAGAATTAGATATTGATCCATTTCCTCCAATAAAAAATATAAACGCCAACTGGATAGCCGTGATGCCTTATGCTTTCGTCAATGAAGAAATTGGAGAAGTGATTTTTGAGCATGACAAACAATGGTGGGGTGAGCGTTCTGAAGGTGTGATTAAAACGATAACGATGGCCAGGCAACAACATCTCAAAATTATGCTTAAACCCCATGTCTGGGTTAGGGGGCATGGTTGGACTGGTGACTTTAAGTTGGATTCTGATGATGACTGGGAAAAATGGGAATCGAGCTACACATCTTATATTATGAATCATGCACGGATAGCAGATTCTCTGGATGTAGAAGCATTTTGCATTGGACTGGAATTTAGAAATGTTGTGAAGGAAAGACCGCAGTTTTGGGTTGGATTAATAAAAAAAGTAAGAGCTGTGTATCACGGACCTGTGACTTATGCAGCCAACTGGGATAATTATCAAAATGTAACCTTCTGGTCAGAGCTCGATTTTATAGGTATTGACGCATATTTCCCGGTTTCGCAAAATAAAACTCCTTCTTTACTTGAAATGAAAAAATCATGGCAAAAGGAAAAGAAACTGCTCAGGGACTTCAGCGAATCACACGGAAAGCCAATTGTTTTTACAGAATACGGTTACAGAAGTATAGACAAAGCGGCAGGAAATCAGTGGGAATTGGTGCATCATAGACGATACAATGGCACACCAAATTTTGAAGCGCAGGAAAACGCCTACCAAGCTTTATTTGAATCTTTCTGGGAAGAGCCATGGTTTCTGGGGGGGTTTTTATGGAAATGGTATCCTTATGCTCAGGATAAAATAGATCCGGACAATTCAGATTATACTCCCCAAAAGAAACCTGTTGAAAAACTTATACAGGAATGGTATAAAAAGCGTTGACATTCACTTCATTTCAATTGTAGATTCTATATTTGCGATTTGAATGTTTACACCTCTTTTTATAAAAGTTAAATGACAAAAATAGGCCCTCTTACCAAATTCTTAATTTGGCGAAGAAATCACATCAACGATGCGAGATTTGTAATGTTGTTGAGCGTTGTGGTAGGGATTGGTGCAGGACTTGGTGCGGTGATTATCAAGAGGTCTGTAATGTTTATAGAGCAAATGCTGACTGAGGGATTTTCAGATGACATTCATAATTACATGTATTTCATCTATCCCGGTGTAGGCTTGTTGATCGTAGTTTTATTCCAAAAATTTATCTTAAAAAAACCAGTCGGTCACGGAATTCCCAATGTGCTGTATGCCATTTCTAAAAACAGCAGCCTGATCAAAGCCTATCAAATGGTGGCCTCAATTATCACGAGTTCTATCACTGTGGGTTTTGGAGGATCAGTAGGTTTGGAAGGGCCCACAGTTTCTACAGGTGCAGCAATAGGATCAAATGTCGGAAGGTTATTGCGGCTTGACTATCGTCGGATTACCTTACTCGTTGCTTGTGCATCTGCGGGAGCGATGTCGGCTATTTTCAAGGCGCCGATTGCGGCGATCATTTTTGCGCTGGAGGTGCTTATGTTAGATCTCACCATGGCAGCGCTTGTGCCTTTGCTTATTTCGTCTGTCACGGCTGCCTTAGTTTCATATGTTTTTATGGGACAAAATACGGTTTACAATTTTCAGGTGATTGAGCATTTTAGTGTTGGAGATGTTCCGTTTTATATCATCCTGGGAATTTTGGCAGGTTTTATATCACTTAGTTTTACGGGTATTTACAATGTAGTCGAAGACTTATTCGATAAGATAAATACATGGTATGCTAAACTTTTTGTGGGCGTTTCTATCCTTGGGGTTTTACTATTCTTTTTGCCTTCATTGTATGGAGAGGGTTATGATGTGGTAAGCTCCAGTTTAAGAGGTGATTACACTGAACTATTTAGAAACAGCATGTTTTATGATTATCGAGACAATACCCTTGCTATAATTTTCATGCTTGTTGCCGTGATATTTTTAAAAAGCATTGCTACCTCAGCGACATTTGGGGCCGGGGGTATTGGTGGTATTTTTGCACCAACCTTATTTATAGGTGCCAATACCGGTTTGTTCTTAGCGGAAATTTTGAAATACTTTGGGTATGAATCTGTCATCTCAAGTAATTTTGCTTTGATTGGTATGGGCGGATTGATAGCCGGTGTGCTTAACGCTCCTCTGACTGCAATATTTCTCATAGCCGAATTGACAGGAGGCTACCATCTTTTTATACCTCTTATGATTGTTTCTACCATCTCATATACCACCATCAATTATTTTACAAAAACATCTGTTTACACCAGACAGTTGGCAAAACGAGGTGAACTGTTTACACATGACAAAGACAAGATGGTCATTTCACTGATGAATGTTAAGGATCTTTTGGAGACTAAATTTAAAACCATTCACAAAGATGCCAACCTTGGAGATTTGGTAAAAGTGATCACAAAATCCAAGAGAAATGTTTTTCCGGTGGTGGACGAAAGCAATATTTTTTATGGTGTCGTACATCTCAATGACATTAGAGATGTGATCTTTAAGCCGGAACTATATGAATCTGTCATGGTATCAAGTTTGATGCATGCCCCTATGACCTCAGCCACCAGAACAGATTCCATGGAAGACATCGTCGAAAAATTTCAGAAGACGGCCCAATTCAATATTGTGGTATTGGAAGACGGTAAGTATGTAGGATTTGTATCTCGTGCTAATGTGTTTTCTAAATACAGAAAGATGCTCAAAGAGTTTTCGGAGGATTGATTATGAGTAATTTACACGATTTGCAAAATACTTTATAAACAACTGATAATCATATATTTAATTTGCAATTCATCATTAATAATTAATAATTTGACGAAGTGTTGTTATATTGCACTATGGATATTTTTGAAATAGAATCAGTTTTATCGAAATTATACTGGCGTAAAAAGGATGTTACCTTAGCCGAAATACCTGAAGATTTGAAGAAAGATTTCAATGTTTTTTTTATTGGTAAAACATTCACCCTACATGACAATACACCTCATTTTTATTATCATGATTTTGTTGAATGGTTTCACAAAGTAGTATATCATAAAGGAATAACAGATTGAAATGACTATTGACAACGAAATTGAAAATAACCTAAAAACAATAGATGAGCTAAATTTTCATCTTACTGATTGGAGTGATGAATTGATGGAGAGGGTAAAAATTGATTTTACTTACTTCTCAAATAAAATTGAAGGGAACGCACTGACCTATGGTGAGACAATCGGAATTTTAGCCAAAGGAATTCAACCAAAGCAAAGGTCTTTGCAAGATGTTTTCAATATCGAAACCCACAAAAGCTTTATAGATAAATTATTTGATAGTTACCACACCGACATATCCGTTGAATATATCATTGATCTTCATAAACTTTTTATGGAGAGTATTTTTCAGTGGTCACTGGGAACTGGGGACAATTACAGCCCGGGGATTTTGAAATGGGCCAACAATGGTGCTATGCGACCTAATGGAGAAATGAAGTATTTCATGGATTACAAAAAGGTGCCAAATGCTTTAGAAGAGTTATGTCGTAAGACAAATGAAGATTTAAAGCAGCAAGGAGCGAATACAGTTTTGATTGCTTCAAACTTTCATCAAAGATTTATTGGCGAAATTCATCCATTTGTTGATGGGAACGGAAGGTTGGGAAGGATACTGACAAATCAAATTTTATTAAGAGGCGGCCTGTCTCCTGTTTCATTTGAATTTGGTGAGAAGTCAAGATTGGATTATATTAAAATGATGGATATCAGTGACACAACAAAACCCGATACCATGAAAGAAAGTTATTTATTTTTTTCAAATATGGTTGTGAAAACTATTATGAAAAAAGCATCAAGACAATAGATTATTATTGATAATCCATTTCCAAATTAATGCCTCGTAACAAACTTTTCTAAGTCAATATCTTTTTCTCCACGAAGTAATTTTTCCGGAGTTCCCACATCCAACCAGTAAGAACGATCATCGACATATCCTAATATTGTATGATCCTTTGCCAGCCTCAGATAAGAATCAATAATAGAAAAGCTGCCTTCTTCAGTTAATAAGTTGAAGATACGGGGATCGATGATGTGAAGACAAGAAAATGCAATTTGTTCCAGGGGTGCGGCAGAACTAGAAGCAAGAATTTTTTCTCCGGAAATGACGTTTTCCCATCCGCAAAGTTTTTTTTTGTTATCAAAAAGAAAAAATCTGCTCCCGGGCCGATGCCTTACCAAAAGCGTTGCCAAGGCATTTTGTTTTTTATGATAATTATAAAAATCCAATAAATCTATATCAGTAATCGTATCGACATTGTGCACCAGAAATGGTTCATTATCATCAAAAAACCAGGAAGCTAGTTTTAGACCACCACCAGTATCTAGTAATTGGTCAGATTCATCCGATATTTGTATGTTGATATTGAAGTTGTTTTTGGATTTTAAGAACTCAATTACCATATCGGCGTAGTGGTGAACATTAACTATTATTTCATCAAACCCATAGTTTATTAATCTTCTTATCACAATCTCAAGTAGGGGAGTTTCCCGGATTTTGGCAAGCGCTTTTGGCCTATCGTTGGTAATTGGCTTTAGCCTTGAGCCAAGGCCGGCAGCAAATATCATCGCTTTCATATTTTCCCTTGTTCTCTATGGATTAATTTGACTTTGACCATATCTTCATATTTTTCCAATAGATGCTCGGCCATTCGCTCGGCGCAATAAACAGACCTGTGTTGCCCGCCTGTGCACCCAAAAGCTATTTGCATATTATCAAATTCGCGATTGATAAATTTATCTGCCGATTGTTCTACAAGCTGATTTGCGCTATTCAAAAATTCATCTGCTTCTCCGCCTGATTTAAGAAAATTTGTAACGCCTTTGTCTTTGCCATTTTTATCCTTGAATCTATCATAGCGACCCGGATTATGAATGCATCTACAATCAAAAACAAAGCCTCCTCCATTACCGTGTTTGTTGTCAGGTATTCCTTTGCGATACGAAAAACTAATTATTTCAATATTTAGTGGTACTACAGTATCGAAGTCTCTTTTGAATTTCAGTAATTTCCTGGATGCTGTAAGGCTTTTCAATACTTCCCGGAGATAAGGAAATTCATTGGGGAAAAGGTTGTTTTTTATGATATAATCCAACTGCTTCAAAGCATAGGGTATGCTTTGAAGAAACTGTGTTTTACGTTCGTAAAATCCTCTGAATCCATAAGCGCCCATAGCTTGCATCAATCTGATCAGCACAAAACCTCTAAAATAATTTACCCATACTTTTCTGTCAAAACTGATGTAATTTTCTAATGTATCCAGATAGTGATCAAGCAAAAGATCTTTGACATCTGCAGGAATATTTGCTTTGGAGTCATACAAAATCGAAGCGACGTCGTATTGCAGGGCTCCTTTTCTACCTCCCTGGTAATCAATAAAATACGGCTCACCATCCAGCATCATAATATTCATGGACTGAAAATCGCGATACAAAAAATAGTTTGAATCTGCTTTTAATAAATAATCTGTAAATTTCTGGAACTCGTCTTCGAGCAATTGTTCATCAAAAGGAATTTTGGCCAATTTCAAAAAATAGTATTTGAAATAGTTCAAGTCCCACATCATGGATTGTTTGTCAAATGATGATCTTGGATAGCAAAGACTATAATCCAGGCCTTTTGACGCATTGATCTGAAAATCCGGTAACCTTGTCAAGATAGATTTATAGGCCTTAATGACTGAACCTGGAAATACACCTACCAATTTTCTTTTTTCTTGCAGAAAATCAAAAAGAGTTTTTTTACCCAGATCAGAGATCAAATATAATTTCCCATTTTCATCTTCAGCGAAAAGCTCTGGAACAGGAAGTCCAATTGATAAAAAATGCTTAGTGAAACTCAGAAAAGCCTTGTTTTCTTTCAGGTCTTCACTGTAAACCCCTATGGCAGTCTTGGTTTCTCCATGTATTCTGTAATATTCTCTGTAAGATCCCGATTGAGGCATAGTATCAATTTGTACTGCTTTTTCACCAGCCCAATTTTCAAAAATATTATGTAACGCTGCGATATCTACCACCCTGTAAATTTATTGGCGAAGATAATTCAATTTGAGCAAGACGCTAACTATTGATTAAAATTTTAAGTGATAAATCTTGCCCATAGATATTGCATAAATTGAATTGGATAGTACCTGTCAATATTTCACCTTTTGTAGGGTAAAACATTTTGAAACGATTATAAAATGCAAAGTATAACATTGAACACAGCTATACTTTGCATTTAATTTTTGAAAGTCATTACTTTGGGTTGGCATTTAAAAATTTTAAGAAATAACAATTTAAAAAATGAATTTATCAAAATTAATTACTATTTCATTTTGTCTCATATTTGTTTATTCAGTTGGCTATTCTCAGCATGTAAAGTTTGGTGTATCTGAAGAAACCACGATGACAGTTTCGGGGACTTCCACACTGCATGATTGGGAGTGTGACATAAAATCCTTTACAGGAAATATTGAAATCGCAGAATCTATTGTTTCTAAAAATAAGGTTGAAAGTGGTGATGAAATTCATAGCATGACGATTGTGATACCGGTAAAAAATATTGTGAGCCCAAGAGGTGCAACTATGGATGGCAAAATTTATAAAGCATTTAAATCGGATGAACACCCGGAAATAATTTTTGAATTGAAGAATAACAAAGTTTCGGCAACTGATGGTGATGAATTTACCGTTGATGCTAAAGGGAAACTAACTATGGCGGGTAAAACAAATCAAGTAGAACTTACAGCTCTGGGGATGTTTTTGCCTGATGGCAAATTGAGTTTTAAAGGAGTTTATAAAATGAATATGGTAGATTTTGATATGACGCCACCTACTGCGATGTATGGACAAATCGTAACAGGAGAAGAAGTTGAAATCAAATTTGAATTAATTGTAACAAAATAGAATTATAGATTATGAATATTAAAAAGTCATTTTTTTTATATATCGGTGTTGCTGTAGCAATAATATCACTTGCTGTCAATGGTTGTGTAACCAACAAAAGTTCCACTGGAAAAACCGACGATTCCAAAGAAAGTACAAACCAGGAAAATATTAAAGTAGATATTGGTATTGAAAAATATACCGACTCCATTGCTGCTACTAATGTTACTTTCACCATGTTGCCAATTCCTGCCGGTGAGTTTATTATAGGTAGCACCGAATCTGAGGCAAAAAGAAATAGTGATGAGGGACCACAGAAAAAAGTGAAGCTGGATGCCTTTTGGATGATGGAGACAGAAATGACGTGGGATTTATTCGAACTGTTTATCGATGTAGAAAAAAGCGCATTGGTAGGGTATGCATCTGACGTGAGCAAAGTAAAAGCCGATGCAGTAACAAGGCCAAGCACACCATATCTCGATCCGAGCTTTGGCATGGGAAAAAGAAACTATCCCGCAATATCCATGACACAATTTGCGGCTCTGAATTTTTGCAAATGGCTTTCTGAAGTGACCGGAAAATTATATCGACTTCCAACAGAAGTAGAATGGGAATATGCATGTAAAGCCGGCACAACTACTGCATACTCATTTGGAGACAATGTGGCAGAGTTGGATGACTATGCATGGCACTGGGAAAATAGTGATGATTCGTATCATCAGGTAGCACAAAAAAAACCTAACCCCTGGGGATTGTACGATATGCATGGAAATATTGCAGAGTGGACCGTAGATCAATATCAGGAAGATTTTTATGCAAGCTTGAAGGATGGTGCATTAAATCCCTGGAGAATTCCTACAAGCCTGCACCCTAGATCAGTGAAGGGTGGCAGTTGGGATGATGACGCAGAAGCACTGAGATCTTCCGCAAGGCTAAAGTCAAAACGTGATTGGCAGAAGAGAGACCCTCAGATTCCAAAAAGTTTTTGGTGGAATACTGACGCACCATTTTTGGGCATCAGAGTTGTAAGACCTGCGAAAGAAATGTCAAAACAAGAAATAGAAGCATATTTTGCGATGGTGCTTGACGAATAAAATAAACTGAAACTAATCGTATTATAAATCTTTAAATAAATACCCAAAATGAAAAGCGAAAAAAGTATTGATAGAAGAAATTTTCTAAAAGGGTCAGTAATGGCAACCGGTGGCGTAATGATGGCCGGACTCCCTGCTAGTGCCAGTGCATTTGTAAATCCTAGTGCAAAGAAATTGAAATTGGCACTCGTTGGATGTGGAGGAAGAGGAACAGGTGCTGCTGTTCAGGCACTGACTGCTGATCCGAATGTGCAGTTAATTGCGATGGCTGATGCGTTCAAAGACAGATTGGATAGCAGCCTGAACAATATCATGAATTCTGATCTGGCGGATGACAGAAAGAAAAATGTTAAAGTCAAAGACGAAAATAAATTCGTTGGCTTTGATGCTTACAAAGAAGCAATTAAAGACGCTGACGTCGTCATTCTTGCAACACCTCCAGGATTTAGGCCTTATCATTTAGAAGAGTGTATTAATCAGGGCAAACATATATTTTGTGAGAAACCATTAGGGACAGATGCAGCAGGAATAAGAAAATGCCTGGACTTAGTGAAGCTTGCTGAAAGCAAAAAACTAAATATAGTTGTTGGACTTCAAAGGCACTATCAAACAAAATATCGCGAGCTAATTAAGCGAGTAAATGATGGCGCAATTGGTGATGTCATCTCAGGACAAGTTTACTGGAATGGAGAAGGAGTTTGGGTAAGAGAAAGAAAGCCCGAATACACAGAGATGGAATATCAAATGAGGAATTGGTATTATTTCAATTGGCTTTGTGGAGATCATATCGTTGAGCAGCATATTCATAATATTGATGTATTTAATTGGATTAAAGACGCATATCCTGTTTCTGCCCAGGGAATGGGTGGACGTCAGGTAAGAACAAGTAAAGATACCGGAGAGATATTTGATCATCATTATGTAGAATTTACCTATGAAGATGGATCTGTCTTAAATAGCCAGTGTCGTCATATCAAAGGATGTATGAATAAAGTTTCAGAAACTATCATTGGTACAAAAGGAAAAGTTGATACGAGCGGAAGCGGTAGTATTTCCGACCTGAAAGGAAATTCAATTTATATGCACAGAGGCAAAAATGATCCAAACCCATATCAGGTAGAGCACGATGAACTATTTGCTTCAATAAGAAGTGGGGGTGTGATCAACAATTTGAAAAATGGTGCTATGTCAACCATGACTTCAATCCTTGGAAGATATGCAACATATTCTGGTGTTGAGGTAAAAATGGAAGATGCACTTGCATCGGAAGTTCAGTTGATGTCTGCAACAAATAAATGGAGTGACAATCCTCCAATTATGCCCAATGAAGATGGATATTATCCTATTGCAATTCCAGGAAAATCCTTGGTTTTTTAAATTAAATGGAATAGAGATTAAATCCCGATACTGATTATTAGAATAATTACAGTATCGGGATTTTTTATTTACCAGCAATCTATTTTTAAAGTGAATCACTAGTAATGAAAAGAAGAAATTTTGTAAAAAGCAGTTTTCTTGCAACAGGTATCACGGCTATCACAGCCGGATCGAGCATGGCCATGACATCTAAGAAGAAGAAAAAAATTGACTTCAAACTCAAATATGCTCCTCACTTTGGGATGTTCAAAAATAGTGCTGGAAGTGATCTTATCGACCAGATCAATTTCATGACCGAAAGAGGATTTACCGCCATAGAGGATAATAGAATGATGCGAAGAGATGTCACAATGCAAACAAAAATAGGAGAAGCTCTTGCCAAAAATAACATGGATATGGGCGTATTTGTGATAGATAAAGGAGGTAACATGGAGAATACCCTGGCCGCTGGTAATCCCGAATATGTTGATATATTTTTAGAAGGCTGTAGAAAAGCTGTTGATGTTGCTAAGCGAGTCAATGCTAAATGGATGACAGTAGTGCCTGGAGGTTTTGAAAGAAGCTTACCCATCGGAATTCAAACAGCCAATGTTGTTGATGCTTTGCGAAAAGGGGCAGAGATATTGGAGCCTCATGGATTAGTGATGGTACTTGAGCCACTCTCTGATTCTCCTGATCTATTTTTACGCACCTCAGAGCAAACCTATTTGATTTGCAAAGCAGTAAACAGCCCATCATGTAAAATCCTTTATGACATTTACCACATGCAAAAAAATGAGGGGCATTTGATGCATAATATTGATCTCACTTGGGATGAAATTGCCTATTTCCAGATTGGTGATAATCCGGGAAGAAAGGAGCCAACAACCGGAGAGATAAACTATAAAAATATCTTCAAACACATTTATTCAAAAAACAAAGATTTCATTTTAGGAATGGAACACGGCAACTCAATGGAAGGTGAAGAAGGGGAAGAAAAAGTGATTGAAGCTTATATTGAAAGTGATAGTTTTTAAAGACACTTTGTTTAATTAATAATTAATTATTAATTATTAATTATTAATTAAACACTTGATTATCTGTTGTTTATAATAAATTTTTCGATTTGCGTAAATTACTCATTAACAATATGTTAAAGTTTTATAACGAACCAGTATTTTTTAATACTACTTTACGAAGTTAGAGCACATATTGTATAATATCCTTTTTGCGACCAAACCTTCAAGGATTTTTAGAATGCTTTGTCTTTGATTTCTATAATTTAGAGACATTTGCAAGTGAATCCTTGAAGGTTTTAACACAATTAGAAAGCATATTGCTAACTTCGTAAAGTAGAATTAATTAATAACTAAAAATTTACAATTTCACGAAGTATTGATATAATATACTATTTAGAATCTAACCGGACTTCAAGAGAAGAATGTGACCGTCAGTCATCAGCCTACAATGATTAGCCAGATTATTCCTGATATGATATCTGGCAGAAGTTAGAAACCGGAGAAGATAATATAAAGGCCACCACCAATCATTCAAGACGCTCCTTGATCATAATATGGGCCTGGTGTTTCCCTGACCACATCAACCATGGATCATCGGGATCTCTTGGCTTTGTGGAAAGTCCCGTAGATTCAGGAGTTGCATTGGAAATATAGATCACATATCTGTAGTAGGGATCCACTACTGCCATTGATTCCTCTGAAAATTCTGCGCCGGTAAGAATATGCAAAGTAGAAGCTTTTTGAGGCATTTTCAGTTGACCATCACCTATCTCTTGCTCTAGTTTGTCCACCCAATCCTGGCCACCAATTCCTTCTGTCACCAATTTGCGTCCTCGTGCCTTATATGGCTCCAAATTTTTGTGATAACAGGTCGTGTTAAACCTTTTTCTTTTGGGGTTATCTGCAATACACACTAACTCATTGGTCCCGGATCTTAATTCCCCAAAGTTTCCTTTTTCATCATAACCAAGTACCGCTGCACCTTCTCTCATTTCCTCAGGTGCCGCCAGTATCGCTCCTGCGATTTGTATTTCTTTGGATGGGATGTTGTCCTGTTGGGCCTGGGAGAAAACGAAGGCGAATATTAAAATTAGCAAGCTGAAAATCCTTTTCATAATTAGTTGGTTTTGTTTTGTTACAATATAGTGAAATTTGATCAGAGCTTAAGAAATGATATCCTAAAATATCAAAACCTCAAAATCCAAACCAGATAGAAATTGAATCTTAAGTGGGTTATATCTTTTGATAATAGGGCAGATATTATTTTAGTAAAGAAAAATTTTGGAGAGCTTGTAGAAGTATTGAAAAACAGAAGGAGTTATAAAAATATAACTCCTTCTATAAGAAAAATTTATTGTTATCTACCCATAGCTTTCAAAGCCTCTATCAGGTATTTTGGTTTATGTACAGAGTCATACACCGGAATGTCCGTATCAAACTAATCCATAAACAGCACTTGCCATCCCAGCAATTCCACTACTGATTAGATATACATATGAACCTTTGGGGGTTTGTTTTTTAAATTTTTCATGACTTCAGTTTAATTAATTTTTACTATTTAAGTTTTTCGGATACCACCATTTTATATTGCACTTATCAATTACCATTTCGTTAAGATAACCTTAAAGGAAAAGTTAATATCTAACATAGAATTTCAAAATCTCATTAATAGTTTCTATACGTTGCTCATCTTTTTCAATTAATAATTCATGCTGTGCATTTTCAACAGCATAAGCAAAGGCATCTTTACCGGATTTTTGCGCAGCATCTATGAATTTCTGATGGGCATTGGGATCTACGATTTGTTCGTTTTTAGCAGAAAATAGAATAAAAGGTGTATTTAATTTAGCCACATTGTCAAAAATATAATCAAATTGCAGACAAGATTTATGGGCCCAATGATAAGTAGCACCACCCAATTTTGCAGTTGGTTCTTTCGAAAAAGCATCTACCATTCTGTAATACCTCACTTCCGACCCTGTTAAGATATTTCCTTTAAAGGAGGTCATGTCGTCTTTATAAGCTTTTTCGCCCATGACATATTTAGGCTTTTCACCATATAGTATTTTCACAATTGAGCACCCCGGAGGTTTAAAACCCAACATTGGTGATGAGAATGCTGCGGCATTAAAATCGTTGGCATTTTGCTCAAGGTATGTCATGCCAATGGCGCCACCCATCGAATGGGCTAATAGATAAGTTTTTTTGTAGCTCTTGGGTTTTAGAAAGGTATCGTAGAAAAATTTCATGTCATCAATGTAAAACTGAAATGTATCAATATAGCCCATGTCTCGATTGTCAATCATCCTATCCGAAAGACCTTGTCCTCGATGGTCATGGATATAAATTGAATAGCCTTGATTGAAAAGATCAAAAATGAGCTCTTTGTATTTGATCGCTGCTTCCGTTCTGCCCGCAGAGATTAGTATTGCTTTATCTCTATTTTGCTGCTCAAATATTTTATAATATATTTTTATATTAGCTTTTCCTGTAAAAGTTCCTTCTTTACCATCATTGTAAAAATCTTCAATCTTTTTGCTGTAAGCTTTGTCTTGTAATTGCTCAATGGTGCTTAAATCGAAATTATTTTCTGCTTTTGTTAAAGTTTTAAACTTTGGTTTACAAGAAAATAATACAACTAACAAAATAAGCGGGATTAATATTAATGGTCTTTTCATTATTAAATTTTGCGATAAATATTTTTAAAACTATCTGCTTATTGCTTTTAGTGCTCCCAAAAGATATTTTGGGTTATGCGCAGAATCGTACATTGGATGTACTTTCTTGTCAGTTTCAAATAAACCATATACGGCCATTTGAGCTGTTCTTACAGAATACTCAACTGTAAATACACAATCCTTTGGAGCTTCGGCAAACTGACCCAAGAACGCAAAATTTGTTGCTCCTTTAACCACCACATCTGGTCTGTCGCCAATTTTTCTTGGCATAAATAAACTGTCAACAAATGGCATGGCAACAGGGATACAGTTTACCTTTCCTGCAGCTGTAATCGGCTTCATCAGATCTTGTATCTTTAAATGATAATACAACTCTTCCAACATTTCGGCACCCGTACATTCTGCCATGGTTTTATTAATATAATTTCCTTTTCTATCTGGATATAATCCATATCCCCAAAATATTTTTACATCATCGGGCTGTTGAGGAAAGTGGGGTTGGCGCGCAATGACAACAGACATGAGCCAATTGGAATCAGTCATGGTGACTAAGCCGCCTGTTCCATCTACATTGCCAGAAAAATTTTCCATATACTTCAGGAAGGTATTGTCTTTCATCGTGGCTGTAAAAGAATACCATTTTTGTAGTTCTATATTATCGCAAAAAGGGGATGGGTTGCCAAAGGCACTATCCTTTGCAGCAATTTTTTTCCATAGTTTCCATGAACCCGACGCTGCAATGCCTTTCAATTCGGCAGGCGTATTCCAAGTGCCATTATCTGTACTTTCTGTAATTGAACCATTGGTGAAGAATACGAAATCATTTTTGCCTAAAACAATTTCACTTTTGTCCTTCATATGTAAGACGGTGGCCGTTTTCTTGTCTGCTGATAAATTAAAATCTATATCAACAACCTCTTTCCCAAAATCAAAACGCACACCTTTTTCTTCAAGGTATTTTTTCATAGGTCGCACAACCGAATCGTACTGATTGTATTTGGTACGCATAACGCCACCCAATTTGTACAAACCATCCACTAGATGAATAAAACGCTTCATATACCTTCTCATCTCAGCAAGGCTGCTCCATTTTTGAAAAGCAAACATGGAGGTCCAGATATACCAAAAATTCGTATCAAAAAAACTTTGGTCAAACCAGTCTTCTATTCGATCATTGCCAAGTGATTTTTCGGAGACGTAAGTGAGCTTTAAAAAATCTGCCTGTTGTTTAAATGATAATCCATACGACGAAACGTCCATTTTTTTGCCATCTTTCAATAAGCGAGCCTGTCCATTGGATACAAATCGTTCATTGAATTCATACGATTCATCTCTAACTGAAACATTGGGATCTTCCAATGAAGGAATGTGAGAAAGCAACTCCCAATAGCATTCATAGTGCATTTCGTGCATTCTTCCACCGCGTACCACAAAACCTTTTTCAGTTTCTCCGGCTCCATCAGTTGCCCCACCTGCAATTTTGTCTTTTTCCAGTATGTGGATATTTTCCCCTGGAACTCCAGCGTCTTTTATTAAATACAATGCACTGGCAAGTCCGGCAATTCCGCTGCCTATTAAATATACTTTTGCTTGTGTTGGGTTGTTGAATTTTTCTGTTTTCATTGCTTACTCAAATTAAATATTTTTACATTTTAGGTGCTTTGGATTCCATGGCATTCTTGTTTAACTTTTTTTTCTTTTTAATGTTTTGCGCTGAAATATAGTTGTAGATAAAGAGTTGATTTATTGTGTTAAAATGCTTTATTAAATAGCTTGTTTATAACAATACTAAACAGGAGTGATTTAACTTGCTGTATAATTAATTTATATCTATTAATATATCCTGAGTTTATAAAGATTCGTAAAGATAAAATTCATCTATTCATAGGCAAATAAAACACTGTTAATTTAAATACCAAATTAGTAGTGAAATAAATACAGATAAGCGAATCGCATTAACAAAATTCAAATTAGTAGGAAAGCCAAATGGCAGAATCGATATTTAAAATTTTTTGAAATCAGATTTGTGAGGTCACAAACCAAGATGGAGAACGCTCGACTTTGTTGAATGGTGTTATAATTTCCACATCAAAACTATTGATCTTTTATGCATCGTACTGAAAGCCCAGTCAACTTAAATGACCAAAATCGGTTTACCAAAGTATCTGAATTGTAATTCACATACACACGAAAAGCATCTCCCAGATTGTAAGAATCTGAGGTCCACCAAATACCAGCTTCACCAAGATATTCAAATTTACCTCCGTTGTGTCTTAATCCGGCAGGAACCGCATTGAATTTGGCATCATTTGTTGCTCCTACATTGGGGCTTTTCCAATATTTATAGCCTTCATTTTTTAGTTTTCCTCCTGCATTGGGTTCTAAATAATCCGATAATACTTCCCAATCATTATAGGTCGGAACGCTCCAACCTTGTGGACATAACTTCTCGGTTTCCACAGCATACCAGTTGTAAAGCCTGCCATATGGATTCTCATATTCACTATTATTATCATACCAACATTGCAAAGATTTTGGTGGGTTAATTTGAGACCATTCACTATCCAACTTGCCATACTTTATCGTTTTCCCATCATTAAATCTTGATGTCTTGAGGTTCTCATTCATCCAGATTTGTCCTCCAATCTTAACAGTTTTATAAAAATTCTCTTCAACATCTTGCAAGTTGCCATATTCAATGACCATCACCTCTATTTCATCTGATTTAGAATTTCCATTAGAATCAAAAGCAGTAGCTTTTATAGTGTAGTCACCAACGACTGAATCCTCCCACTGATGGAAGAAGGGTCGATTAATTGCTGTACCAGCTAAATTTCCGTTAATGTAAAAATCGACTTTTTCAATTATTCCATCTTCAGATTTTGCATCTACTTCAATAAGTATTGTTTCAAAATATGGTTTTTCAACTTGATTTTCAGGATTTACTATGATGCAGGTAATATTGTTTTCTATCTCCTTATTACAACTAAAAATAGATAATAGAGTTAAAAATATAATTAAAGTTTTTTTCATGGTTCTACCAATGTTGATAACATTTGATGTTATTGAAGTTTTTTTGCAATATATTTTGGCTATGCGGGTTAGCGTTGGTTGTATTTTGTATTAATCTAATACCCAATTTCTTACCCAATCCTGGTTCAATTATTTTTTTAATATCGCAAGCATCATGTCAGATTTATCATTTTCTATCCGTGAAATATAATTTCTTGAAGTACATCTAATAACTGCAAGTTCTTGCTGATATATAATTTTGCAACTGGATTATATCCATTTATATCAAGGCTTTAATGATTTTTCTAAAATCAATAATTCTTATTTTCCCATAATGTGTTTCATAATATAAAGATCAAGAGCTTCATAATCGCGATGGCTGATGAAAGATTCAGTTTTAACTTCATCGATACTTCTTGATACCTCAAGTAATCGATTAAACATTTCAAGACTGTTGGTTAAATGAGTTGTTGCTGTTTTATCTTTCTGTGTTCGCATGGCTTTTACATCAAGACCTATCCATTCGCCATTTTTCCCATAATCATGCTGGTCTAGGATGCGCACCTGATTTAACGCTCTCCTCAAATCAACTGAACCAAAAGATTTATCCTGGTCAAATTTTAAACCGTTCTGATCGTTCAAGTGAACCGTCCAAAGTTTGTTATGCGCCAATGCAAAACCCATTTCATCCGATGGATCTAATCCTGCAAGAATTGCATGAGCACTTTCAATATTCACGCCAACTCTATCAGCATCACTTGTTAGCATTCCCAGTGCAATAGCATGTCCGGTAGTTGGGATGTAGGCGTGATCCATAGGCTCATTGGGTTTTGGTTCTATACAAATACGAACATTTGGATCATGGGCCAGCATCACATTTATTGCTTCTACAAGTTGCTCAGTAGCCACCTTGCTATCCTTAGCCTCACGAATAGAGGTTCCTTCCCTGGCCAACCAAAGAACCACAAGGTCAGTCTCTAACTCATTGGCGATGTCAATGCAAATTTTCGAGCGTTCTATGGCATATTTGCGGCATGCCGGATCATTTGATGTATATCCGCCATCAATGGTTCTGGAATCTTCCCATAACCTCGGAGCAACAAATTCAGCTTTTAGTCCCAGGTCGTCAAGCCGTCGCTTTAAAGATCTTGCTTCTGATGCGATTTGAGAAGCGGGTTTGCCTTCCAAAACAGGAACTGCATCATCGTCATGTAATTGTACACCATCAAATCCAAGTCGCTTATACATTTCGAGTTTTTTGTCAAACTCGATGGTTTTACGAACAGTAGGACCAAATACATCTGCTCCTTCATGGATGTTCCAGGGTCCGAACGTAAATCTAAAATCGTTAGCCATTTTCCTGTTTTCGACACTGGGACACCCTCATTCAAATCAGACCAAAAAGCTTGACGAGCCATTTTTGTTTTTCTTTGATCAGGAGTATTTTTTCGAT
>VAPL010481891.1_pt1 | contig 36053 bp, 31 predicted proteins | sample 3395061 | NCBI WGS metagenome assembly VAPL01 (sample SAMN08290444, study PRJNA428436) | hydrothermal vent metagenome | isolation source: Deep-sea hydrothermal vent chimney 2 | place: Pacific Ocean: Juan De Fuca Ridge | depth 2182 m m | reverse complement strand
TAGGTTATTATTGATCCGTCGATTAATTTATACTATTTAACTGTTGCAGAAACCACACTATACTGTTGATTGGCCACATCGGGCACATCAGAAACTCGCTTCTCAATGCCGTCCCAACCAGATTTTAAGGTTTTTATCAAATGAGCCACTTCATCTAGCATATCAACACTATCCTCCATATTCGCTTGTACCAAACGATTGCTCATATATTCATAAAGTGCATCTAAATTTTCAGCAATATCCCCTCCTTGTTCTTTATCTAAACTCATACGAAGACCATCAATAATACTAATTGCCCAGCTTATTGTTGTTCCCTTCTGGGAAATTTCGTTACGGCTCATGTGCCCTTTAGCAATTGAAATTTTCCCCAATGCTCCTTCCATTAGCATTTGAATAAGGCGATGTGGACTCGCTCCATTGATACCACTCTGGTTACCCACCTGCGCATATTGCTGTATTCCTGATTTCATATTACCGTAACCCACTCCAATCTCCTCTTTCCTGTACAGACTTGATCCTATCAAACATAAGATTAAACTACCTAGCACCTGGTAATGTTGCCAATTGACTGGATAAAAACCCCATCGTATTATTCATTTTAGCAACTAAAGAATCCATCGCATTAAACTGGCGAGAATATCGGTCACGCACCATCTCCATACGACTATCCAGTTGTTCTTTTTGCTTTTCGATTAACTTGAGTCGATCATTATAACTGTCTTCCCTACCATCGACTAAGCCTGCTGACCCTGTATAATTATCAATGGCACTGATAAAGCTATTGGCATATTCACTAATAACTGTACCTACATCATCGTAATTATTAGCAAATGCGGCGTCAAGCTTTGAACTATCTAACTCTAGCGTACCATCGGTCGTCGATGATTTAAATCCCAATGCTGCCAAACTGCTAAAGCTTGTGCCACTGGTACTTTCACTTCCCACCACCTGATGCAATGTAGAATTTAGTCGACGAATCATTGAATCAGTTGATAATGCTCCACCCTTTTCTCCATTCGAACCCACTCGACTTACATCATTAATGGTTTTGATCAAACTATTATAGCTATCAACAAGCTTGGTCACCTGCTCCTTGGATTTTTTTTCATCAGCAGTAACATCTATTTTTTCACTGATACCTGTTTTTTTCAGTTCTAAAGTAACACCTTGTATAGCATCAGATATTTTATTGTTACTGCTGGTTATTTCGATTCCATCGACTTTAAACTTAGCATCTTGTGCTGCCACCGTTTCTGTTAAATTTTTAGTACCAGCTGTCGCTGGATCAAAAACAAATGCAGATAAACCCGCCGCATCGGTATCATTACCATCACCATCACCGCTAACCGATACCTTCATAACGTTGGCAACACCGGTATTATCAGAGCTCAATGCTAAGCGATAATTACTTCCATCGTTAATAATACTAGCGGAAATATCGATGCCGGCACTGTTAATGGCATCTCTAATACCTTCTAACGTATTATTGGAGCTATCAATGGTAATATTAAGTAAACTGGAAGACGCATAAGTATCTCCCGCGCTATCATAAGTTCCCAATTCAAGTGTCAATGTGCCTGTGCCAATCACATCTGTTGTCGCTGAATAAGCGCCTGCCGATGCTAATTTATTCGATTGTGCTAATTGTGCTCCCGCATATGATAAATCCACACTATAACTTCCAGCCACAGCGGTTGATGACCCTGTCACCTTAATATTAGTATCGTCGCTTGATATCGCTGATCTTGGTTGAAAACTATCAGCGCTTTTTAAATCCTCTAAGGCGCTTTCAAATTCGCTCAACTTGCTTTTGATCTTGCCAATAGCTGAAAGCTGAGAATTGAGATTGTCCTCTTGCTTTTTAATTCGATTCTCTTGAGGAGCTCGCTCTGCTGCGACTAATTGATTCACAATACCAGCTACATCAATCCCTGAGCCAATACCGCTTGCTGATAGTGTACCCATTACCTTACCCCACTTATTCAGTTTGGTTTTTAATCAACCATCTAAAACTAAGCCTGAGAGCTAAACAATACACCTTTCACTTCATCCATACTATTCGACATCCTTAAAAACTCATCACTAGGTATTTGTCGGATGATTTCCTCTGTTTCTTTATTAATGACTTTTATTACGATACGACCACTATCATCATCCGTACTAAATTCTAATTCATTGTGCAATTTTTTAGCAAACTCACTTACCATATTGAGCTGATCCTGGAGCACCAAACTCGTGCCTTGATTATCCGTGGTGCGCTCTTTCTCTTCGAGTAAATTTTCTTTTAAAATTTCATTAATCAAAGACTCTGTTTTTTCATTTAATCTATCTACTCTCTCTATTGATGGCGGATTTTCAAGAGACATTTCATTATTACTAGATCGCCTAAACGTCTCCCTAGAAAGCTCTATTGAGCTTGGCATCGGCGCTGTAATATTAATTTGCGAAGATAGACCGTCTAACATACATTACTTTTTTATTTAAAGTTTACCCAGGATGGCATTATCCCGGGTATTTATCATGACGTTACCCTAATAAACCTAATACGTTTTGCGGAATCGAATTTGCTTGAGACAACATCGCTGTACCCGCTTGCTGCAATATCTGAGTGCGCGTTAAATTCGCTGTTTCAACCGCAAAGTCAGCATCTTGCACACGGCTGCGAGACGCACTCATATTCTCAGATACATTAGCCAAATTCCGTACAACCGATTCCAATCGATTTTGTTGAGTCCCCATATTGGATCGGATTTTATTGATATTATCAATACTATTGTCGATTGCACTAATAGCATTTCGCGCACTTGCTTGGCTAGACATACCAGAAAAAGCGACGGCGGATATTGCACCTGAAGCTCCAATCGCATCTTTGGTGCTCACAACAATTTGGTTATTCGCAGCTGCCGCATTCGCACCAATTTGAAAAGTAATCGATTGCGCTGAACCAATAACATCGGTGCCATTAAAGTCTGTGGCATTGGAGACCCGGGCGATTTCTAATGACAATTGCTGAGTCTCCAACGACAGAGACTCTCGGTCAGAACTACTTAAAGCACCATTGGATAACTGCACAGCAAGCTCTCGCATCCGTTGCAAGTTATTGGAAACTTCATTCAACGCCCCTTCCGCCGTTTGCACTAATGAAATGGCGTTATTTGCGTTTCGTTGTGCTTGATCTAAACCCCTTATTTGCGCGGTAAATCGCTCAGCAATCGCTAAACCCGCTGCATCATCTTTTGCACTGTTAATACGTAAGCCTGATGATAAACGTTGCAAAGACGTTGACATAGAACTTTGCGAACGGTTTAAGTTACGCTGCGAATTTAATGACATGACATTGGTATTAACGACTTGTGCCATAGTTGCATCCTCTGCCGGCGTATTAATCCTCCATAACGCACTCACCGACGGCTATTACTCTATAGCGGATATATTTACATGTATAAATATTCACCGCCTCCATCTTTTTTATCGTCTTACTATAAAGATCCTTTAGCCTAACCATCGTTACCTAAATCACATTTACGGTACGCACATGAAAATTTTTTAGAGGAGTTAAAAGTAATGAAGAGTATTGAAAATACAAGACTATAATAGTATTACATACTGTCCGATAGAGTGCGCTACATGTATCAACGCAATGGTGAAGATGACAGCATGACAACAGGGAATGGATAACGTAATTTAGCATCTCATTTTCGCCAAAAATGCCTAATTTTGGTACCCGTTCTTCAATCGCAAAAGCTCGAATTAGAACCACGATTACTGCACTTTTATTCAATCAGAACAAACACCAAAAATAAGCGCTTTAGGCGAACCCAAACCAAAAATTTGACCGCCAAACCGTGAAGTTATCACACAGACCAATACTCAACCCTAAACCGCAGTGTAATTCACGGTTTATTGTCAACAGTTAGCTCATCAGTTGAATTTGATTATTGAAGTAGACTCATGACATTTTGCGGAACAGTATTCGCCTGTGCCAGCATCGCTGTACCCGCCTGCTGGAGAATTTGGGTGCGTGTCAAGTTCGCTGTTTCAACGGCAAAATCTGCATCCATAATACGGCTTCGGGAGGCACTCATATTTTCAGAAATATTAGCCATATTTCTCACCATCGACTCTAACCGGTTTTGCTGCGCCCCAAAATTAGATCGTATTTTGTTGATATTATCGATACTCGAATCGATAGCACTAATGGAATTTCGGGCACTTACTTGACTAGACATACCAGAAAATGCAAGTGCAGAAATTGCACCGGAAGTCCCAGCCACATCCTTGGTGCTCACAATAAGTTCATTGTTCGCCGCATTAGCATTCGCACCAATCTGAAAACTAATTGAAGCCCCTGCACCAATAACTGCAACGCCGTTAAAGTCAGTCGCATTAGATACACGATTAATTTCTAATGCTAATTGCTGTGTTTCCAGTGACAACGACTCTCGATCAGAACTACTCAACGCCCCATTAGCAAGTTGAATCGACAATTCTCGCATCCGCTGCAAATTGCTCACCACTTCATTGAGTGCTCCTTCAGCAGTTTGCACTAATGATATCGCATCATTGGCATTACGTTGTGCCTGCCCCAAACCTCGAATTTGCGAAGTAAACCGTTCGGCAATGGCCATTCCAGCGGCATCGTCTTTTGCAGTATTAATACGCAAGCCAGATGATAATCGTTGCAAAGATGTAGACATGGACATTTGGGAGCGATTTAAATTTCGCTGCGCATTCAGCGACATGACATTGGTATTAATAACTTGGGGCATAATCCCTTCTCCTTTCGCTGGCGACCTTCGAATTTCTTATCGATGTCACCATCCTGATGTCCGAATAACAGTAAACTGCGATTTTTTTGACGTGTATGATTGAGCATTTCCAAACTCTATGTCGCCATAGCATTTCATTTCTTTAACGATAAACGCCATTTTTTGTTGCTAACAGCTCGCATTTTTATCATCTGCTCATCGCACATTCCATCAGATTAAAACAAAACAATTTTCTATTTCCAACATCCATCATTGGTACATTTCCTGCTTATTCTATCGCTGGATCTGTATATCAGATGAAGTAAAAATATATATAAAAATCATATATTAAGGATTCCCCCATGAACAATCACACAAAAATATACAGTGATGAGGCGATTTCATTCACTATCCAGCAAAACAAAATGGGTGAGTTTTTCTTTCATCAAATTAATCACAATACATTTTTCGATATTGACTCAAGCAGCCTTTATAAGGTATCTCATCAACAATTATTTTCTGAAGAGGATACTCTCTTTATTATTATTGGTACAGATTCAGGTTTGCTAGTCAACTATATTAATCACAATAAAGCACGAGGGAGCCGTTATCTTTTCATTGAATTTCCACAAATTACACACGCATTAAAAGATAACAATATTTCACTGCCAAACGATAAATCATTATTTTATTGCGATGAAAAAAATTGGCAACAATGTGCGCTTGACAATAACATAGCACTCTATAGCATGAGAAATAAAGTGAAAATTGTAGAGTCCTTGGGAGCCAGCAATGCTTATTATAATGCTTATGTTAGATTGGTCACCCAAACCCATCAAAAATTAGAAACACTGCAATCGAGGTTTCATGCAAACCAAAGCAGCCGAATTTTTCTCTCGCGGCAAATCAACAATATTGCGGACAATTTCATTCCAGCAAACTATTTAGAAAATGCATTTTTGGGTAAAACCTGCGTCATCCTTGCAGGTGGACCATCATTAGATCACTATTTATCATGGGTAAAACAAAACCAAGAAAACTTGCTTGTTATTGCCGTCTCACGAATTTGCCGCCGATTGCAAGAAGTGAATTTAACACCGGATATTATTGTCTCTATTGATCCCACCGAATTGAGCTTTGATGTCAGCAAAGAAGCTTTGATGTTTAAGCAAACTTTGCTGCTTCATTCATTTCATGTCGTATCGTCATTGCTTGCCCAATGGCAAAGTAAAACCGCTTATCTAGGACCCCGATTCCCTTGGCAGTTAGAAAAGACGAATGATCAATTCTGTGTACAGCCACCCACCGTAACCCATACCGCCATCAGTGCCGCCGCCGATATGGGTTGCTCACAAATCATCCTGCTCGGCGTTGATCTATGTTTACAAAAAAACGGCCATACTCACGCTAAAGGCAGTAACGAATTTGATGCAGGACCAAGAATTAACTTTGTTGGCGATAGCATTGAAACTAACAATAGCCAACTTGCCGAGACACTCCCCGCTTTTTCCTTAGGCGCCAGCGCATTAACCGAACAAGCCCAATATCTACAACAAAGAGGCATCGTGATATTTAATCCTGTCGCCTATGCCGCAAAAGTTGAATACATCGTTCATCAATCGCTCAACACAATCAGGCTCACACCTTTGAATTGTTCCGCCTCCCAAACCATTCAGCAACGGTTACCTTGCTTTGATTCTCATGCCCGGCATGAGAATCTCACTGAGGCGCTACAAACGATTCATATCGTATCAAATCAAATCAATGACGTAAAAAACTATGCTCAGCAGGCCCTCACTTGCAATCAAAAATTATACGAAAAGAGCAACGGCGCCATTGATTTTTCTTATAAACAAAAAATGGATGAAATAGAACAGATATTAGACACCCGCCATGTTAATATGGCGCGTTTTGTTAAATTGTATGGTATGGAACACTTCGCTCAAATCATGGGCGGTGATACGGAAAAACATCTATCCGTCGAGGAACTGGAACAACTTGGGGAGCGTTATTACCAAATCTATATAACCACTTGTGATGACATTCAGAAAGCACTTGCCATTGGGAAGAATCGAATAAAAACCAGAATCGAAGAACTGCAATCCGAACCGAATTTTGAATACTTATTAGCCGAATGGAGTCGACAAAAAGAACCTGGGCGAGCCAAACTTTGGTTAGATAATCACCCCAATTTTGAAATGGAGCAATTACCCTCCCCATTAAAGAATAATTTTGTTAATGTGCTAATACAATATGATGAACAATTAACAAACAAAAATACCCGACACCATGCAAAAATACAAAGCGAAAGATCACTGCTCCCCATTCGTGACAAAGCACGCAACCTTTTCAAAAATAAAGCCCTTGATCGTTTAGAGTCGATTCAGGATGGACTCCAAAACTGTGATAATAAACATGCGGCGCAATTTCGTCTGCTAATATTAGGTTATATCCTCGAGCTAAAAAATAATCCCACCGATGCGCTCACACGTTATCAACAAATCAATTTTAATTACTTACAGGAAGATTCCTTAAAACGAACGTTAAGTATCTATTTTAATAGCGAACAATATGAATTCGCCATTGATGTATTAAAACAACTTGCCGAAATTTCACCACTATACCGGCCCAAACTCGCTGAGCTATTGCGCATGACAGGGAATATGCAAGCCGCAATTGATCACTATACCGACTATCTCCAGAAATTCCCCAACGACCTGGTCAATATGCTAAAGTTAGGAAAGCTATACCAAACAATAGGCATCCTTGAAGCCGCCGCTTGGACATACAACTATGTACTCAGCCACGAGCCCAACAACCCAACAGCCATCCAAAGCCTATTGGAATTAAAAAATTCACCATGACATTATCACGGAAAAAAATACTAATCACTGGTGCTGGTGGATTTATTGGTTCACATCTTGTTGAAACATTAATCAAGGAAGGTGCCCAAGTGCGTGCTTTTGTTAAATATAACAGCCGCAATACTTGGGGATGGTTAGACAATCTACCACCCATCATAAAAAATGAAATTGAAATATTTGCGGGTGATATTTGTGATCCTTTCGGCGTCAACACAGCCATGCGTCACTGCCATATGGTACTTCATCTTGCGGCCCTCATTGCGATTCCTTATTCTTATCACAGTCCGGGCACCTATATTGATACCAATGTCAAAGGCACACTCAATGTACTTCAAGCGGCTCGTGAATTGGAGGTAGAGAAAATCGTCCACACCTCCACCAGTGAAGTATATGGTAGCGCTCAGTTTGTCCCCATCACCGAACAACACCCATTAGTTGGTCAGTCTCCTTATTCTGCCAGTAAAATAGGCGCTGACCAACTCGCCTTATCCTACCATCGATCGTTTGAGCTGCCGGTCGCCATTGTTCGCCCTTTTAATACCTATGGCCCTCGTCAATCAGCGCGAGCAGTGATACCAACTGTCATTAGCCAAATCGCCAATGGCAAGCAAACCATTAAAGTAGGTGCAATCCACCCCACTAGAGATTTTAATTATGTCAAAGACACGGTCGCGGGATTCCTTGCCGTTGCCAAATCAGAACAATCTATCGGCGAAATTATCAATATTGGCAGTAATTATGAAATATCCATCAAAGACATGATCAAGCTTGTTAGCGAACTAATGGAAAGCCATGTTAACATTGAAATTGAGTCACAGCGATTGCGCCCGACTCACAGCGAAGTCGATAGATTATGGGCAGATAACACTAAAGCCAAACAATTATTGCAATGGCAACCACAATACGGTGGGATTCAAGGTTTAAAAAAAGGCCTATTAGAGACCATTCACTGGTTTAAAAATCACACAAATCTGCGTTTATATAAAGATCATTTATATAACATATAAGATGGCGACAGCACTCCAACAAATCACCGACAGGCTAATCAGTGTATTGCATCGCACAAGTCAAACCATCAATTTGCACGAGCCCACATTGAAGGGGGCTGAATGGAAATATGTCAAAGATTGTATTGATACAGGATGGGTGTCATCGGTGGGCAGCTATGTGAATCGATTCGAACAACATTTAAAAAAATACACGGGACACAACTATGCGATCGCCACCACCAATGGAACAGCGGCACTACACACCTGTTTGCAACTTGCTCAAGTCCAGCAAAATGATGAAGTATTAATACCCACCCTCACGTTTGTTGCCACGGCCAATGCCGTCTCTTATTGTGGCGCAATACCTCATTTTGTGGATAGTGACCCAAGCAACCTAGGTATCCATGTTCCGAAACTACGAAATTATTTATCCAAAATTACTAACATACATAAACAGCAGTGTATCAACAAAACAACTGGTCGCCCGATCAAAGCACTGATTGCTATGCATAGCTTTGGTCACCCGGCCAATCTGAATCCATTATCTGATCTATGTCAAGAATTTCACCTCACCCTGATCGAAGATGCCGCTGAAGCATTAGGCTCATTTTATCGAGGACAACACGTGGGGCACAAAGGCTTAATGAGCATACTCAGCTTTAATGGCAATAAAATCGTGACCACGGGTGGTGGCGGTGCCATTTTAACCAATAACGAATCACTCGCTCATTTAGCAAAACACATCACAAGCACCGCAAAAATACCGCATGCCTGGCAAATAAGCCACGACCAAATCGGCTTTAACTACCGTATGCCAAATATCAACGCGGCCTTAGGTTGTGCTCAACTGGAACAATTACCGAATTTCATCGAAAAAAAACGGACTCTCGCTGAAGTTTACCGGAAAGCCTTTGCCGATCTACCCTATGCGGCTATTTTTACTGAACCCGAATATGCGAAAAGCAACTACTGGCTAAATTTGCTGATGCTTGACAAAAACTTTATTCATCTAAAGGATGAATTATTAGCACAATGTCATCTGTCCGGCATTGCAATACGCCCCGCCTGGACCTTGATGCACCAATTGCCAATGTATTGCTCCATGCCACGCATGGATATCAGCATGGCCGAAGAGCTAATCAAATGCATCATATGTCTGCCTAGTAGCGTTAATCTGTTAGACAATATTAACAAGCAATGAATGCTCTACGTAAAATTAGCCTTGTTACCGGATCACGGGCTGATTATGGTTTATTGTATTGTTTAATCCACGCTTTACAGCAAAGCCCTGATTTTCAATTGCAACTGGTGGTCACTGGCACGCATTTATCACCCCATTTCGGATTAACCATTCATGAAATATTGCAAGACGGATTTCCTATTGCGGCTAAAGTGCCGATGCTGGTGTCCGGTGACGATGCACAAAGCATCACAAAGTCTTTAGGTTTGGGCGTCATTGGTTTTGCAGATGTTTGGCAGCAATTACAACCGGATATTATTATGGTCTTAGGCGATCGCTACGAAATACTCGCCGCCGCTCAAGCTGCCATGATATTTGCCATCCCCCTAGCCCATATCGCCGGTGGTGATACCACCCAAGGCGCTTATGATGAAGCCATGCGCCATAGTATTACCAAGATGTCACACCTACATTTTGTCACCAACGAGCAAGCCGCTAAACGCGTACAGCAACTGGGAGAAAACCCCGAAACCATCTACAATGTAGGTAGCCCAGGTATTGATAAAATCAAGCAAACCCCATTGCTCACCCAGCAAGAATTAGAAACTTCATTATCGTTTACATTGAAAGAAATTAATTTTCTGATCACCTATCACCCGGAAACTTTGTCTCAAAAAACAACAATCCACGAATTTCGTGAATTATTAGCCGCGCTCGCTACTTTCGATGACACGACCGGGCTTATTTTCACCCAAGCCAATGCAGATAATGATGGCGCAAGCCTCAATCTCTTACTTGAAAATTTTGTCAGTCGTCATGCCAATGCCGTCGCTTTTACTTCCCTAGGTGCTCAACGATACTATAGTGCGCTCAGTTATGTCGATGCAGTAATCGGTAATTCATCAAGCGGTTTATATGAGGCACCAACATTTCATAAACCAACCATCAATATTGGTCAACGCCAAGCTGGCCGCCTAGCGGCTAGCTCGGTGCTTCATTGTGATGGAACTCAACCTGCAATCCTCAGTGCAATAGCTCAGGCACACCACATGGATTGCTCAACTGTCATTAACCCCTACGGTGATGGGAAATCTTGCTTACGTATCATTTCAATATTAAAAACGATAAAAAACCCGAAAAATTTATTGAAGAAAATTTTTTTTGACAATACATCACCTCTATGAACTCATCATTTGAATCATTATTATCCCCTGTATATATTATTGCCGAGGCCGGCGTTAATCATAATGGTTCATTAGCACGGGCCTTAAATATGGTAGATGTCGCTGCCCAAGCAGGCGCTGATGCCATCAAGTTTCAAAGTTTCAATCCAGAGGCCTTAGTCTCTCCTATGGCGGATAAAGCGGATTACCAAAAAAAATATGGCTCGGCCAACGAATCGCAACTCAATATGTTAAAAAAGTTAGCGCTGACAAAAAAACAACAATTGCAATTAGCAACCGCCTGCCACAAACACGGTATTGATTTCCTATCTTCCCCTTTTGATATGGATAGTGCTTCTTTTCTCATGAACGAGATCCGTCCTAAATTTATTAAAGTCGCCTCTGGTGAAATCACCAACGGACCGTTGCTCTACCATATTACACAACACGATTACCCAATGGTATTATCTACCGGCATGAGCAGCTTGGAGGAAGTAAAAAATGCACTAGCCCTGATTTGTTTTTGTTACTTAAACAAAACAGCAACCCCCACTGAAGCGCTCGTTCAGCAGACCTACCAAAGCCTGCAAGGTAAAGCTATCTTGCAAAAAAATATTTGGTTGCTTCATTGTACCACCGAATACCCCTGTCCTTTTGAACATATAAATTTACGTGCGATAAAAACTTTACAAACAGCATTCCAACTAAGCACAGGTTTGTCCGATCACAGCAATGGTCATTATGCAGCCATTGCGGCTGTTGCCATAGGCGCCACCATCATCGAAAAACATTTTACCCTGGACAAAGCATTAGCCGGCCCTGACCATCAAGCCTCACTCGAACCTCAAGAACTAGCAAGCATGGTCAATGCCATACGTATTACCGAAATATCGATGGGTAATGCAGTGAAACAAGCGAGCCACACCGAACAAAAAAATAAGTCGGTGGCTCGAAAAAGCCTGGTCGCTGCCTGCGATATCAAGCAAGGCGAAGCTTTCACATTACACAACCTCACCACAAAACGGCCAGGCCATGGCATATCGCCGATGGAATATTGGAACCTGCTAGGTAAAACCAGCACTCATAGCTATACCAAAAACGATTTAATCAAGCCATGACACCATCAGCAATCGTCCTGTTAGGTGTTGGCGGACACGCCAGTGTACTCATCGATGTGATTCAATTGCTCGGATATAACATACTCGGATATACCAACCCTACCCCAATAGACAACAGTCACTTTATTGACATTCTGAGTTACTTAGGAGCTGACGAAAAAATTACTCAATATTCCCCCCAAGAAATACAACTCGCTAATGGCCTTGGTTCTGTCGGACCAATCATCGAGAGAAAACAATTATTTCAATATTTCACTCAGCTTGGTTATTCATTTGCTAACCTGCGCCATCCCTCAGCCATCATCAGTCGCTCCCACGTGTATCACGATCAAGGTCTACAAGCGTTGGCAAATAGTGTGGTTAATACCCACAGCACCCTTGGCGCCAATGTTATTTTAAATACCGGCGCCATCATTGAGCATCACTGTACTCTTGGAAATCACTGTCACATTGCACCCAGAGCTGTCATCTGCGGTCATTGCCATATCGGCGATGCCGTTCATATCGGTGCTAACGCGACGATTAATCAAGGCATCCACATTGGCAATGGTGCAGTTATTGCATCAGGTTCTGTGGTTATTTCGGATGTTAAACCCGGACAACTGATGGCAGGGGTACCCGCTACGGTCAAAAAAACCTATGAATGAGTGGAAAAATCTATCAATCAATGCACAAGCCAGCATGAAAGATGCGCTGGCAATCATTGATAAAAATGCCAAACAAATCGCGCTAGTCATTGATGGTAATGAACGACTACTCGGCACGGTCACCGATGGCGATATTCGTCGCGCCTTATTGCGCGGCGATGGTTTGACAACACCCGTTGAAAAAATCATGAATACCAACCCCATCACCGGCCTTTATGAAGAAGACCGTGAAACATGGCAACACACAATGCAACGCCACACCTTACAGCATTTGCCGTTGCTGGATGCGAATGGCTTTGTCGTCGGACTCACCCGTTATATTTTACCTAACGAGCCTCGGCGCAATAACTTAATCATTCTAATGGCGGGTGGTTTAGGTTCAAGGCTTCGCCCTCTCACTTATAAACAACCCAAGCCATTACTTAAGGTGGGATCCAAACCCATATTGGAAACCATTATCGAAAATTTCGCAAAACAAGGGTTTTATCGATTTTATTTATGCATTAATTACAAAGGTCACATGATTCGCGACTATTTTAAAGATGGTCATCACTGGAATGTAGAAATTAACTATATTGACGAGCCAAAAAAACTGGGAACCGCCGGGGCTTTAAGTTTATTACCAGAAATACCTAACACGCCCTTTTTTGTTATGAATGGGGATTTATTAACAAAAGTTGATTTTGTTCGCTTATTACAATTCCACTTGAAACAAGAATCGGCGGCAACCATGTGCGTCAGAGAATATTCCCATACCATCCCCTATGGTGTCACCCAGCTAGATGGTTACCAGGTGACTGAATTACAAGAAAAGCCAACCCTCCGCTATTACACTAATGCCGGTATCTATACACTCAATCCCGGTATCATCAAACACATCCCGAAAAATACCTTCTATGACATGCCCACGTTATTAAACCAGTTGTTATCCGACAAGCAACTCATTAGTAGTTTTCCACTACGGGAATATTGGATTGATATAGGTCGGGCCAGTGATTTTGAACAAGCACGCTTGGATTATGATGAATTTTTTAGCCGCTAATGCCCATCGGCATGGTCAATGAGCGTATAATTTATGAAAGATAATTTTAACTTTGGTCAATTCCAATTAAACCCTTTTGGAGAAAGATACCTTTACTCGGTAACAGGTAACACCTTCGCCCAAACATGTTCCAGCGATATTTATCAAAAAATTTATGGGAGAAATATCTTTCAAGAAAATCAATTTCATCTTATTATCGGTACCGACTCAGGATTATTAGTACATCATATTCTCAAGCACAACAACAAAAATTGTCGTTATCTTTTTGTCGACTTTGCGCCTGTCATTGATTTAATCCGTCGTCAGGTTCCCTCATTTCCCATCCATAAAAATATAGACCTATGCATCATTGATGACTGGCATAATACCGCAAAAAAACTTGATTTGGAACGTTACGCTCTCACTAACAGCGTACAATTTACGCATTCTATCGCGTCTAAAGAGGCCCATCTATCTGACTATATTCCACTCGCCTCACAACTAACTCAAGATGCCCATCGAGTGGTGCAAAAAATCAGAACCATTCTGCAAGAAAAATTCTTTATTGACCAAATGTTGCTAAATATTCCAGATAATATTCAGCCAAGTTTATTTATTAAAAACATTTTCTGCGGACATTCTTGTGTCATTTTGGGCGGCGGCCCATCATTAGATGACTATATCGACTGGATTAAAAAAAACCGAAAAAATATAGTAGTAATCGCAGCGCCACGAATGTGCAAACGCTTATTAGAAGTCGATTTAGTGCCTGATATTTTTGTTAGTATTGATCCAACCCAAAAAAGCTTTGACAACAGCAAAGAGATTCTAAAATTCAACGACATTTTATTGATTAATGGTAATCATGTGAATCACATGCTACTGGGACAATATAATGGTAAAACTGCTTTTTTAGGCACCAAATACCCATGGTTTACACCCGCGAATCAGAAAAATTTTGACATTTGTGCCCCCACCGTCATCAACACAGCCATACATACAGCAATTATTATGGGATTTAAACAAATCATTCTTTGTGGCGTTGATTTATGCTTTAGCCCGGAAGGTTATACCCACGCCAAAGGCAGCAATGAATACAAAGCTGGTCCCTTGATCACTAATAACAACCTAGTGGTGACCACCAATGACGGTCGGCAAGCCGAAACCAGTCGTTATTTTGTTAACGCCATCAAGCCCATGGAAAATCTCGCCAAGCAAGCCAAAGCCTCCGGTCATACGGTGATTAATCCAACCGGGTATGCAACCCAATTAGCTGATGTTGACTATATCCCCATACAAAATATTCAATTGACGTCTATTGAACAAATGATGGCTCAAACGATTCATGATGCAATCCCGACGCTCTCCGCACAGGATCGAATCAACATTCGACAAGCTTCCATGACAGAGCTGGAAAAACTGCACGCACAATTAAACAAAATAAAAAAATTAACCCATCAGGCATTAAAATTTCTTGCCAAAATCAAACAGACTGACAATCACCAAACACTCTCATATTTAAATGTACAGCTGGATATCATAAATGAAACATTTAAGACCACATATCATGATGCTACATCATTTGTACGCGCCTATGCTGCCAACGAATTCATGAGCATTGTCAGCCCGTCCCCTGACAAATTACCCAGCCACGAAGAAGCCATGAAAGCTAGTCAGGCCTATTATAAAACATATAAAAAAACCATCCGAATTATTTTACATCGAGTTGAAGACTGCATCGATAAAACCCAAACCCGAATTATCGAAGATCAAGATAATCCAGATTTCCAACGGCTCACTCGCCGATGGACAAAAGATCAACATTTTGGTCGAGCACATTTGTGGAAAAACCAGCATGCAGCAAGTTATGCAAACCTAGACCAAACTAGCCAATGCTATTTGCAAGGCATGAACGAAAAATTCTCAGCCTTGTTAAATAAAAAATCAACTCATCGTCAATATCAAGCTGATGATACGGGGCTAAAAGGTATTGGCAACAAAGCAAAACAATATTTCATACAAAAAAATATTCAAGGACTCAATGATTTGTTACTTAAAATTCAGGAGTTCAAAAATATCGACACCCATCAATATCGCGCAATCACTCAAGCCTACTTATGGGATATCCAGGGTGAAATAGATCAAGCATTACCATTGTACCTCGATATTTCCTTAGAAAACATCATTGAAGAGGCGTTATCACGAGCAACGACAATATATCTGATAAAGCAACAAACCCCTGAAGCACTCAAGTTGCTAGACCGGCTATGTACATTAACCCAAGCGTTTATGCCCATATATGCAGAATTGCTCAATAAGGCAGGAAATAACCAAACCGCTATTGGCATCTACACCGATTACCTGCAAAACAACCCTGAAGATTTTCCCACGTTTATGCAACTAGGAAAATTATATTATAGCGTAGGAATTTTTGATTCCGCTCAATGGGTTTTTGATTATATTTTAAAAAACCAACCCAACAACCTGGAAGCTCAAGCGTTCATGAACTATCTGAAGAACAGCGCTTGACGTACCAGGATCATTTGAATTCAACTCATATTAAAAATTCTGTGCTGACACTATATTTTTGAATTTAAGGTCGTGCCGCCAGGTTTTTTGTGCTGAATAAAATGCCTCCGCAATCAACCAATCATCGGGGATGTCAATATCATGACTGCTAATTTCATCCATTTTTAAACCATAGATACTTGCGGGAAAAAATGTCTTTTGTTGTTGCAACACTTCGGTTTTAACCAAATACATGGCACCATTGGGAGTCAATAACGGCTCAACGTCTTGACGGCGGGTCGCCAATTTTTCTGATTCGGCATTGAGGGCAGATAACTTACCTTGGGCATCGGCATAAAAAATCGTTTGCAAGGATCGAAAAATAGCTTTAACACCAATCACTGCATCCACTTTTTTTTCATACAATAGCGATAATGCTTGACGAATGGTTTCCGGATTTCGAAAGGGTGAAGTCGGTTGCAACAACATAATAACATCCGGTAACGCTTGCCAATGACACTGCCATGACAGCGCATGTAACGCGACATCAACCACACTTGAGTTATCTTGAGCCAGTTCGTTTGGCCGAAAAAAAGGCACGGACAACCCAGCCACTTGACCGATTCTAGCGATTTCCTCATTATCCGTACTCAATAGCGCCGTACAATTTATTAGGCTAGCTCGTTTGATGGCTTCAGCCGTCCATGCCAGCAATGGCAAATCCCCGAGCTGTTTGGTATTTTTCCTAGGTAAGCCCTTAGAGCCACTGCGTGCCGGTACCACGATCAATACACTGGGATGGTTCATCTCACCCTCCTTCCATGGATTCTTATTTAAAAAAAGCAATTTTTTTCAGCAATGGATCTTTAGTGCCAACGGGCACATACACTGTTGAAGGATCACCATCCGCAATATGATGCGCCTTTCGCCAATAGACTTCATATTCTCGAATACGCTGATAGTCAAAATTAACCATTAACTCCCGTAAGCCCAACAATTCGACCGCATTAAAGTTATGCGAAATGACGGCTGTTATCCGTGTTGCATCACCAAGATCTAGCAAATATTGTTCAAGATCACCTTGGTATTGTTTCATAATCTGATCTCGATACACGGTAAACCATTCAGAGCCAGGATACGGCGTTGCAAAAAAAGGCTTTACTACAATGCCTAATTGTTTCCACGCTGCCATATTCTCGTAGATTGATAGAAAGTCTTCATTGGGAAAGCCAATAATTTGATTTGGGATCGGGCGAATCCCTGATTCCAACGTCCAAAAAAAACTTCTCATATTGGTTTTCGGAGTGGCACCTTTGCCAATAGTTTTCATGACATGTCGGGAAAACGACTCATAACCATACACTAAATGTGAACAACCCGCCTGCCTCATCATTTTTAAGGTCTCAGGATTGCAAAGCGTCGCATGACTCGTACCCGACCAATGCACACCCCGACAGTGCTCATCATGGGAGACACCATCACGGATACAGCTGGGTTGCAAGCCATATTCAATCCACAGCCGAGTAATTTCTTTTAACCATGTTTTCTTTGAATATTGGTCCATGGTCATTAAGTTTTCATCGAGAAAACCAATAAAATCGATATCGTATTTATCATAGGCGTATTTAACCAACTTCACGATATATTCAGGACTGTGATAACGTATTGTTCTTGAGTAATTTCCCGGCTCATCAAAATGAATCTGGGTATTGCCGAATTCATCAGATTGATAACGCATATCACCGGCAATGCCTAAATGGTAGCAATAACGACAAATCAATGAACAACCGTAACTAGCGTTGATATCTAAACGTCTTTTCGCCAACATCCCTTCTTCCGAAAAAAGTACCTGACTGTTGGGGAAATAAACTTCCTCTAACGGAAACAAATCCCATGCAGGATAAGGCAAGCTATCCAGGCTTTCTAATAAGGCTCTTTGCTTTCCAAAAACCAACTTACCCTGATGATTTCTTGAAACTGTTCCATCAATGTCTTGCCATTGTTGATCACCGGCATCAATCATTGCTAATATTTCGGGAAAGGTTTGAAATGCCTCGCCAATCACACCAATATCCACCTCTGGCAAAAATTTCATAATCTCATTAGGTAACGAGGTTAATACACCACCACCAATAATAATCTTGCTCTGTGGAGATTGTTGATTCCCCAGTTTTACAATCTGCTTTAGAGAAGCATAGGCGGTTGTAATACCTCCCAATGCAATCACATCCCAACTGTCGGCCTGCAATACCTCAATGAGTGTTTGTTCACCTCGTCGCCAAGCATTTTCATCATAAACCTGCACGAGACAACCTTGCTCCATAGCAATCGCTGCCAACAAAGCAATACCATAAGGCACATGCCGCGGATCATCTTCTTCTCTCACAACGGGATTGATAAATAATACTTTGGCCATGGAATTTTTCTTGATTACTATGTTACACCACAGGTTAAAAATTTATGCAAGGGTAGATAATCAATATTCTCTCCAAACACAATCCCACCTTCAGTACAATTATATGTCATACAATCCGCCTCAGGTAATAAATCGAACAAGCACTCTCGATACCACATATAAGCCGGGTCGGTGTAAAACCATCGATTCTCATGCGGATTAAAGACACGGACAAAATAATTTTCCAATTGCTCCTGACCAAATAAGGCCACAGCTTCTTTGTAATACTGCGTCTTTTCATAAGGGGTATCGTCATAATAACCAAAGTCCATGCCCGTTATTGCCACCTGTTTTTTATTGTGAACCGCATGCGCCATCATCCAACACGCTGTCCCGACATTGCCACCGGCGTTAACACAAGGTAGTTTATTCCGTTGATACAATCCCCCCGTCACACTATTTTCCTGCTCGGGATCATCATACATCGGATTCCACCAATAAATTTGCATCTCACTATCAATGGCTCGATTCACCACAGCACTGGAGGCTGAAGTGGATAATGCAATCTTGATGTCTTTGCCATATTTATCTAACAACGTCAATATTTCTTCATTAACTTGCCATTCATTAGCAAAGGCCTCATCCATATCCTGACGACGGAAATAGTCATCGGCGATAATATCCTTTTTGGTTAAATTAGGATCTCCAAACCAGCGTACAATTCTTTTCGCATGGGGGTCCAAAGTAACCACCAGGTCTGGAATAATTTTGTTTCGTAAACAATAGAACAATGCACTATCTGTCACAATGATAGCGCCGTTATAATCTGTTTTTTTCAGTATTGACAAGGGGTCTTGTCGTTTGATGCTAGGCCCTGCCGCAATCACAATACATTGATTTCCTTCGGCTAAAGATTGATTCCTCAACGCGACCAATGATTGCCCATGGTGTAAAAACTGCTGATTTCGTTCCGCATTATCCAGTCCTTGCCCAGTGGTGCGTTCGCTAGTCAAATTCAGCATATTATCCACCAGCGCCATACCGATAGGCGGCTGTTTATTTTCTAAGACACTCATGAAAACCTCCAGGCAGAAAAACTGGGTTAATCCTTGTTATCATCCCACATCACTTTCTTTTTTGAGACAAAAGCAATACTGCCGCCTAATTTTTTCAATGCCTCTTTTTCAAATATTTCTTCCAAAGTATTATTTTTTTCTGGCTGATAAACTACTTGATTTTTTGTTTTAAAATTACCTTTTAAAATTTCTGACATAATTTTTAAACCTCAAATGACTACATAAAATTAATTTCGTTTATCTATTTCACGCAAAGCATCAGTTAACTCATATTCAATTAAATCGGCTAAATACAAAAAATCTGCTTTCAATTGTGCTTCTATCATTTGCTGTAAAAGTCTATTGAATTTCCCCAATAGTTCATCCGATGCTGAACTTGATATTACCTCTAGAAGTTCATCAATGAGCTCAGAAAACAATTGGCCACCTTTGCTTTCCATACCTAATCGAAAGGCGTTGCTGGTACGCTGTATTTTCAATGAAATCCTATTTGTCATCTAAGCACCATCTAAATAAGTTGCGCCTTTAATTTTAGCACCTGATCGACTCATATTGTAAAACTCAACCTGTGGATGACAAGCAATATAATGTTCAGTATCACGTAAAAAACCAATTAAGCTCGGCGACGATTGAATCTTTTCATTATAGCCATTAAAAACCACATACTCACCTGTCTCTGGCACCAGAATATTTCTTGAACGAGCACCCGTAGCATGTTGCAGTTCATTTGAAAAAGCATAATCCACTCCGGCCAATACAATTTTCCTTACGCCCATTTTAACGGCTAAATCAATCGCGGAGTGCACCACTGTACCAGCAGCAAACAAATATCCTTTAGGATATTGAACTGCCATTTTCTCATAAATTTTGTGCTGACCATATGCCGTAAAACGTTTACCTTTCCACAACGCTAACACTCGCTTTGAAACGATAGGAAAGTAAACTAAAGGTACTTTGCTAAGCAATGTCAAATCAATATCGAATACGGGAAATATTGCGTCTTCTTGTGGCTCAATAACAACCACTGCATCTGGAATTATATTTTCTGCCATTAGCGGAATCACAGCTGAACTGACCGAAATTATAAAATAATTATCACGATTTTCTCGTATCCAGTCATAATTATCTAATAAACTTGGACCTGCCCCAACAATGAGTGCAGCCTGTCCAGGATAGCGATTAAAAAAGCTACTCACATCGCCATCATTTTTAATATAAAAAATATTTTCTTCAATTTGCTGCTGGTAAATAACTTTTTTTTCACTAAATTTCTGTTGGATATGTGGCGTTGACAACTCCAATAAAATTTGATCACGCAAATGATAGACTGCTTCATTAGCTAACTTCAAACAGGCAGGCTGGGTCGAAAATGGATATTGAAGTTGAGTTTCCTCATTAGCAAAGAGCAAACGTACTCGTTCATCTTGCAACCAATTTGAACAATCAAATTCCATAATCACTTGGTAGAAAATCGACTTGTTTAAAACAACACACACCAACTCAATCAGTGCCTTTCTTTTTAACAATACACGTGGTATATCACCTAAACCTACGCCATAAACAAATACCTGAGATTTTTCGCACGGCACTAGGCTTGCCTGCAATTGTGCTTCTTTATTTTTATCATAAATACTACTTAAGTGAATACCATTAACCAGCAACGTTTTTTCATTGTTGTGATACAGCACCTGTATATCCAGTTTTTCATTTGACCTCGTTAATTTATCCAATAAACTAGGCCATCGCTGTTGCATGATTTGATGATTCTGAGTAATTTTCATCTTGCTTTATATTATTAAAATAAGATCCATTGATTTAATCGAATATTCCATGAAAACATCGTGCCAACCCAGTTATCAATAGACACTGGCATATCCTATGCTAAATTATAGCAAGAGATATGTTATGTCCTTTTTAGCCAGAGATTTATCCAATGACTATGTTTACTGATGACGTATATTTTATTGATAGAGACATCGCTCAAAAAACCGCCTCAAAAGGCGAAAAAATTAAGCTTCAGTCAGGCCAATCAATTATTAAAAACTGTTACTACGATGGTGAACCTCTACACCAGGCGCCAACCAATTTAATTCATGTGCCAATCAGTCAGTTTTCTGAATATTTTTTGTCCCACCCAACGAGAATCCCCAAACATTTTTGCTCGATTAAGAAAGGGATCTCCATTGAGAAAGACAAAATTCAGGAAATAGAAAACACCTTTAAAGACTTGCTCGATCAATTGCATCATCATATTCAAGACAACGAAGATTTCACCTCGCTGCATCAAGACACTTATTTTCTTGATCGAGATCTCGCTTATGCCACTGCACTCAATAAAAACCGAGTAAAGTTAGAGCACCCCAACATTGATGGCTTACAAATTTGTTATCACAATGGCGAACCCTTTCATGATGCTCCCGCGAATTTAATCTGTGTGCCCACCGAAAAAATTTATGATTTTTTTATGAATACACGACTTCGTATACCCTATCGGCTAGAGTTTTCTCCCGAACCTGAGACAACGGAACAAGAAAAAAACGAGATCACCAAAACCTATCATGAACTACTAAGCACTATGATTAAACAACAAATTAAAATCAGAGAGCACCTCAACAGGGAACTTACCACACTGCAACCAATTTTTAAAAATATACAGCCGTATCGAGTGTACTTAATCGCAAACAGACAAACCCTTGTTATGCAGTATGCAGCAAGATACTTAGCTAAGGCCTTCCAGAACTTAGGCCATCAAGTTGAATTTTCCATTGAACAAAGCGATATGGAAGACCTTAGCAATGGCATATGGCATCAAAAATTACGTTATGACTTTAATCCTCATATCACCATTAACATAAATCACCAAAATAATAATTATCTACACGAGGATGTCTTTAATGTGATTTGGTGGCAAGACCCTATGCCACAATTACTTGAACAAAAACCATTTCATTGGCGAAAACGGGATATAATTTATTCAATCTCTCCCACCTTAGATAAATACCTTGAGACTTGTGATTCACCCAACATACATCGCCAACAGTTTTGTATCGATGCTACGATATTTAAGGCTTATCCGGAAATTCACAAAGAAGAAAAAATTGTTTTTGTTGGCGCCTCTTACCAGGGTTTTATCAAACACAAAAGTAGTAATCACACGCTTGAGGTTATTTCATATTTCAATCATTTTTTAGATGCAGAAATCACGATAACACATGACATTATCAATCAGGCGGCCACGAAATTCGATATCCCATTCGAGATAATTTTTTGGAAGTTATATCATTATTCCATTCGTAGAAAAGCCGTTCAATGGATTTGTCAAAACAACACATTTCCGGTTGAGATATATGGTTATGGATGGGACGACGACCCCATTGTCTCAGAATTTTTCAAGGGTTCGATCGCCCATGGATCAGCCCTCGCCAAAATATATAACAGTGCCAAATATGCACTTGTGGTACATCCTTTTGAAATTAATTCCCAAAGATTAAGTGAAGTCGCAGCCTGTGGTGCGACGCCTTTAGTTTTCGATTGCAGGCATTTTGCGGAGCCACCCTACTGGGAAGATGAATGTTTATATTTTAATTCATTTAATTCTTTGCAAAATGCACTCAGTAAAAAACCAAAAAAACTCGCTTCCAATATTGCGCAATATTCCACCTATAAAAAATTTGCCAAAAATATTATCAACCAAGTAGAAACATTGTTAATTGAGTAAATAAAGTCTAAATAAAATTCACATGTTCAGGTGGATTTTTTAAATCCCAAAGAAATTTATTGATGTAATCTTGCCGACAGCCAATGGCACAATCTTTATGCACATCGACACTGTTTGCGATATCTTGGTGTACTGCCCAATAATGATCACTATTCACTAAGTCATAAAAAGCATGCTCGTGCAAGTCACCCATGTAAAATCGCTCTTTATTAAAAAATGGACCGCACGGATAGATTTTACCATTGCCAGAAATTTGCAGTAAAAAAGGCGTTCCCATGCAAACATCGTATTTTCGATAACCATTTTTATACAAATCAGTTTCACCATTGGCGTTAATTTTATTCCACTTCACTTGCACGACATATTCATCATTGGAATAGCTTTCCGCACATTTCAGTTTCTCGGCGACCCGCTTATAATCATCATAATTCACACCGATTTCTTTGTATTCTGAATCGGAACAATGTTTAATCACAAAATAATCCACGCCTAATTCCTGGCCAAGTTTGGCCTCGGCAATGACTTCATCAAAGCACTCTGGAATCAATACCATTTGCAAACCAATGGTACATTGATAACCATATTGTTTTTTCAGTTGAACTAAATTACGAATTTTTTCAATGAGCAAATCAAAGTTTTTAGCTTTTGATTGATGGACTTTCTGAAACCCCGTCGCACTACCTGCAGACAGGTTAAATCTTATCCAGGACATATTCGCCAATACATCATGTGCTCGATCCATATCCAATAACAAACCATTAGTGGCCATTGCGGTATCAATGCCATGACTCGCCGCCAACACTGTTGCCTCATAAAGTGCCGGATTTAAGGTGGGTTCACCATCACCAATAAAACCTAAAGATCGAACGCCTAAACGCCCACAGTCTTCAATGAAATTTAACAATGCCTGACAGCCAATCATTTTCCCTTTTGTCATATTCTGCACTACCGCATAACAATACAGGCAGGCAGTATTACAATATTTTGTCAAACCCATATCAATGTGAATCGGGGCGATTTTTCCTCCTTTTTGCCAAGCAAGCACGTGATCTAGATGATGCAGCATTTTGTGACCATCAAATCGAAAACGTTGTTGTTGATTTCGATTTGATGGTCCACTAAACATATTTGGTATCGGTCGATCACATCGATCATCCGATTTCCTTCTAATTAAACCGAACTGGTTTTCAAACTGGACTAATTCAATCGTCTGAGCATCACTTGTTTTTTCTTGCCCTACATTGCGAGTCATTGCCAATGAATGTACGGGTAAAGCGGAACGATCAACAATGGTATTGGAGCTACGCAATTTATGACCAGGTTGCTTGGCTAACGGTATATTATCTGGTATCGCCGTGGTAGTGTTTTTGCCGAAGCGATTGACCGAGTTTTTATGATTTTCCATGTATTGTTCCTTTATGAAGGATATTTAAAAAGGTCCGACATAATCTGCGGCTGGAATATCCCTGGGTGAAATTCGACGTAGTGCTTGCAAGACTTGCTCAGTGATAGAGGTATCGCACGCCATTCGAGTTAAAACACATTGAGCAATTTTCTCCGCATCAATATAATAACCATCGGCTAAAAAAGGTGACGTCGGAACGGGATGATTTGGTGCAGCCAGTCTGATCGGTGAACATTTCAGCCACTCATGGGCCTGCTCAACAATACGAGTAATGACTTCACTACTGACACCACACGTCTCTGTACCGGTATCGGTCACGATCACTCGTCCGGTTTTTTTCACTGATTCAACGACGGGTGGCATATCAAGCGGATTGCATGAGCGCATATCAATCACCTCGATATTGATACCGTATTGTGCCAATACACGGGCGACTTTTAATGCTTCAACCACCATTAATGAAAACGCCACAATGGTAAAATCTGTACCGATAATCACGATCTTGGCTTGATCTAAAGGGACTCGATAGTCATTTTCAGGGACTTGATCCATGCCATTGTGCAACCAACGATGCTCGATAAAAATCACTGGATTATCATCTTCAATCGCGCTGATCAGCATACCTTTAGCATCATAAGCAGAAACCGGCATCACCACTTTAAGACCTGGTACATGACTAAATAAAGCCTGCAAACTTTGTGAGTGCTGCGCCCCTTGCCCCCAACCTCGACCAATAATAAGCCGTACCACCAGCGGTACCGACGACTGGCCATTAAACATAAAAAACCATTTTGCTGCATTATTAATTAATTGATCCATGGCAAGCAAGGCAAAATCAATTCGCTGATGTACCATAATGGGTCGAAGCCCCGCCAAAGCCGCACCAATGCACACACCGGTCATACCATTTTCCGCCAAAGGCATATCAAACACTCGATGTTTACCAAATTTTTTTGGTAAATCTAACGTAGTATTAAAAATACCCTTTGGATCAGGCACACCTTCACCAATTAATAGCGTATTCGAATAAGTTGCTAAGCAATAGACTAATGCTTCATTAATGGCTTGTGCATAACTCAAAGAACGAAGCGACATATATCAGGAAAAAACGCGACGTATCATGGGTTGTGGACTGGGAATCGGACAGCTTTTGGCAAACTCAAAAGCCACCATGATTTCCTCCATAATCGTGTTGCCAAGATGTTCTAGAGTCGACACTACCTGAGCGTCGTTATTAACCAGTCTCTGGTATAAGCGTTTAATAGGACAGCGTCGCTGCCAATCACTAAGATCGGATCCTACCCGATACCCCAAGTGATCATCAAAATCAGGCCCACAATGCTCGCGCCATCGATAGGTATCCAGTTCGATAAACTGTGGACCCAATGCGGATTTCGCATCGGCCACCGCTTGCGTTGCCATCTGATAACTGGCAACCACATCATTGCCATCCCCCTGCCATACTCGCCAACCATGAGCGTTGGCAATGTCACTAATTTTTCGATCAGGTTGTCTATCTTTTATATGTGTGTACACGGAATATTGATTGTTTTCACAAACGAAAATAACCGGTAACTTGTGCAACGAGGCAAAGTTCAGTGATTCATGGACAACGCCTTCTTCAAAGCAACCATCACCAAAAAAAGCAATCGCGACTTGCCGCTTTTCCAATAATTGAAAAGACCAAGCAGCACCCACTGCCAATGGAACGGTACCACCAACAATCGGTGTCGAACCGAGAAAACCGACGGCTTTATCAATTAAATGCATCGAGCCTCCCAGACCGCCACAACAACCCTCAGATTTACCATATAACTCAGCAATCATCCGCTTCAGATCACCCCCCTTTGCCAAATAGTGACCATGTGCCCGATGATTACTAAAAACTACATCGTGGCTATTTAACGCGAGACATACACCGGCAGCGATCGCTTCTTGCCCAATACATAAATGCATTGGACAACGTATTTCTTGTTGCGCATAATGATCCGCCAAGGTTTCTTCAACCCGACGAATACGCAACATACTCCGATATAAATCAATCAATAATGACGGCTCTAACATAACTTATTTTAATAAGGTAGTAATATATTTATACAAATTAACCGGCTCAATGGTGTCTCGATTACACACGATTTGTACATCAATGGCCGCTGCGGCGCTCGCCACAAACGCAACCACATCACTCTTTACACCACCGCCCAATAAAATACTCGCCATCGCTAAAAATGCATCACCGGCCCCCACACGATCAACGACGCGGGTGGACAAGGCTGGTGTTTGATGTATAGGCAATCCTCTATCTTGCATCAAAACGCCCTCTGTGCCCCGCGTGATCGCAATATGTGAGGCTTGCAACAATTGGCATATGGTATCCATTAAACCCGTGAGTTCCATGCGTTGACTATGTGCAGCAAGGCGTAACTCTGGCTCATTGAGGGAAACAAAATTAACGTGAGGATACCGGGTAATCACGTGAAAACCTCGGTTGCCGCTATTAATTTGCGTATTCACCGCTAAAAAACGTGACTGTTGACACAAGGCTTGAATCATAGAGTCAGTGATAAACCCATTGCCATAATCAGGTACAACAACCACATCAAATTCGGCGAGATGATGATGCAACCATTGGCATGCATATTCGTTAAGCACCCTATCTGGCAAATATTCACCGCCATAATATACCTCGAACAACTTTATCATGTTGTCATCGACATAACGCCTTTTAATTAAGGTTGTAGCCTCTGGGTATTCCATAAAAAAAATTTCAACATTGCTTTTCAATTTAGAACGAACAAATGCTTCTTCTGTTTTTTGTGCGCCGAAACCGGTAAACAGCGTCACCGAATTAACAAAGCCCGCCACATGATTGGCCACTGCAACCGCTCCACCCGCAAAGCGCTCACTACTGTTAAAACGTGCCGCTAATACATTATACTTACCACTTTTCCCCAATGTAGAAGTATAATAATATTCATCAATAATCGTATCACCCACCACAAGCACACGCAGATCTTTTAACGTTTCGATGACGGCAATGACTTCTTTGCAGGAATGCTGTTGTTTAAATTTATCGAGGTAATCTTTAGTCTCCGGTGAAAATACGTCAAAATGCTCATTAAGTAACTTGCTTGAGCTAAATGTTATCTCATCCGTATAAGCGATATCACCTCCACAAGATTCAACTGCCCTTTTTTCTTTTTGAATATTGCCGGTGACATCCTCTCGATTATTTTCATAATCTTTCCCTTTGATGTAAAGCGTGGGCTTGACGGCATGAATAACATTAACCGAAGTGGTATCATAATTAATCGCTATCCCATCAATATATTCAATCGCCGCTAATTGTTCGGCACGCAATTGTTCATTGAATACCGGTCTTCCCGGCCCTTTATTGACGTAAGCGTCGGCGGTAATCGTTATCAACAACCGGTCACATTGACGCCGCGCTGCTGCCAAATGACGAATATGCCCAATATGTAATAAATCAAATGTACCATGACATAAGGCGACGCTCTCTCCCTGACCTCGATACTTCTCAGATAAAGCAATGAGTTCATCCAAAGATAAAATTTTTCGATTCATAATGAAAAAGTCATATTTTGGAGTAACGATCAGCTAAGTGATGCAATAGGAACAAATGACCTACCTCTACCATACCGTAATGGCTGGCATCCAACCAAATATTGAGATCCCCTATACAGCGCAACCCATTATCCTCGGAAAAACCGCTCAAGGTAATGACATTTAATCCAATTTGACGGGCAGTATCAACAGCGTTATGAATATTAATTGAATTACCCGAGCTGCTAATTGCAATCAATAAATCTTGCTGCCGTGCCACCCGTGACAATAATGAGGCGTATGCGTTTTCATAACCATAGTCATTGGCAAAGCAGGTCATCAGCGCTGGTTCATGTAAGATATGTGCCCGTAAGCCAGAAGTATTACAAAAATCATTCACAATATGGCTAGCAATAGCCGCACTGCCACCGTTGCCTATCACATAGACATTACCATCACTGTTATCTACCTCGGATAAGAGTTCCAGTCCATAATGAAAACCATACTCAGCTTCATACAAAACATTACGACTGTCGGTAAACAAGGTATTTGAAAGAATGGAACTAAAATAAGCAATAGATTGTTGATAGAGATAGTCTTGCTTAACTTGTGCTTGCTCTAAAACCATGGATTACCTACCGAGTTAGATGATTAAACCATACTTGGGTTGCTTCTTCGATGGCGTCAGCCGACCAAACCGGGGCGTTGCCCCAATCATCCCGGTGTTCAAGCATGTTGGCAACACCGAGGTCAAGGTCAATTGATGGCTGCCACTCCAGCAAGGATTGGATTCTAGATATATCAGCAAAGGTACAATCAGGTTCCCCAGGCCTTTTCGGGATATAGGTCACATCCCCACCTAATAACTCAACAATCTTGTTAACGCTATAATGATTACCGCTTCCAACATTCATAACAACATCTTGCTGATCAGATTGGGCCGCTTTAATAAAGGCATCGGCAACATCAGTAACATAGGTAAAATCCCGCGTTTGGGTGCCATCACCCACGACGGTGAAAGGATGACCATTAAACTTTTGTGCTAGGAAAACACCAAATACAGCCCCATAAGCCCCATGTGTCCGAGCACGCGGACCATAGACATTAAACAAGCGTAATGAAATCACCGGAAGTTGATAAACTTGGCCCCAATGCATGACTAGCTCTTCTCCCATATATTTTGTTAGTGCATAAGGATATTGTGGTCGGATAGGTGAATTTTCTGGCGTAGGATAAATATCGGGTAACCCATAACTGCTCGAAGAGGCGGCATACACAAATTTTTTGACTTGGGCTTTTTTTGCACAAAGCAAAACATTCAAAGTACCGTGCACATTGGTTTGGAAGTAGACCTCAGGCTGTTCAATAGAGGGGACAATATCTGCTTTACCAGCAAGATGAAAAACCCAATCAATCCCATTAAAAATATCCATTAAATGATTTTTTTCCGTGATATTCAAGCAATGAAATTCGACTTGCTCATGCCTCAAGAGGGCCTTAATATTATCTTCCTTACCCGCCGATAAATCATCGACGATAACAACGCTATGCCCTTGCCTAAGCAAAGCTTCGCTTATATAACTACCAATAAACCCAGCACCACCGGTCACTAACGCTCGCATAATCTATCTAGATAATTCCATAAATAACAAAAAACTGTCCAATTAAATCTAGTATTAGATGAAATTCCTATGCGGAACCCGCTGTTCTGTTAACTCATACAAATACTGATTGACGGCTTCCATACGGCAGTTTTTTCGGCAGCGCTTAATGTTGAGTTCTGTATTAACAAAATCAAACCCAACTTTGCGTTGTTCTCCGGTCCATATTTCTGAAAAATTATTTTCATATATGTTTCCATATTCAAATTTTTTATCTTTTAAAAAAGCACTGCAACCATATACCGCACCATCGGCCATTATGTATGCCCAAACCAGCGGTGTTGCCATGCATTTATGGTAAGAACGATCACCTTTATCACTGTATCGCAACATACTATTTTTACGAAATATCACCTTGAACTGATCATTTGAACGGCTTTCAAGATCATCCGCCAATGCCATATATTCAGCATAGTCTAAATGTTCATAACGGTTGGTATGGCTGAATAAATGCTGTGAATACGGTTTTATCACCAAGTAATCAAGGCCAATTTCATCACGGCAAAGTTGTGCCAAACTGAATATTTCATGAGCATTCTCTGGCAACAAAAGCATTTGAGCCCCAAGTGTACAGTCTAAATCCCTCTTTTTTTTATGACGAACTAATTTTTCTAAATTAGCTATCACTCGATCAAAATCTTTGGCTTGAGTACCATGAATTTTCGCGTAGTTATCTGCGCTGCCAGCGTTAATAGAGGTTTTTATCCAGCTAATATGGGGTAATGCCTGATCAAGAAAAATATCGCTAACCACCGTCGCGTTGGTGGTAAAAGCGATATCAATCCCCGCTTGTTTGGTGGCCACAACAATCTCATCAATCCGTTTATGCAACAGGGGTTCACCTTCACCCGCATACATAATGCTTTTTACCCCGAGCGCACCCATCTCGTGCAAACATGTAATCAGCCTATCCGCCTCCAAGGTTCTCGCTTGATAACCAATATAATCTACGGCACAAAATGTGCAGCGATGATTACAGGCACCCACCGGGGAAATTTCGATATACAGGGGAAATATTTTTTGGGCGCGTTGCCAATCATTATCCACTTCTAACAATTGTGCGACATACTTAGGATGGTAAATAAGCTTATGGCTATCGATACCTAGTTTATCCGTCATCATTTAAAAAATGTCCATCAGGCTTGGTTGACTTGACCATAATTTAAACCATCCATTAGCAAATGCTAGGCATTTCATAGGCGTTTAACAAATCGTCAAGATAAAATTAAGTATAGTTGAGTTTTTGACATAACAATGCCATTAAGCTGAGGGATTTTCAGCCTTTTAAAAACACTGTTCTAAAGGTAGTTGAACAACGATAAACTTTGAATTTTTGTATAAGATTGTTGGGCGGCTTGCAGTCCTGTCATTTGCAAATTCAAGGTAGTGATTGCTTCAGCGTAGTCCAAATCTTTAATTGCTGACAATGAGGTTTTCATTTGCAGCATAAAGGTTTCATTGATCATTTCTTGTTTGTCAATGCTATTTAATCTGGCGCCGACTTTAGACCTTATCTCAAAAATATTATCCATGGCCGAATTTAAGTTCTCACTCACCCGAGTTAGCGCATTATGATACATCGCTTTCGCGGTTGGCGTTGAAGTATCCACCACTAAGGCATCGGCAAAATCCTGCACCGTTTTAAACAGATCCTGATTAGGGCTCGGCTCGGTTAAAAAACGATCCCCTGGTTGCGGTGTGCCCTTTATCGTGATTTGATGACCGTTAAATGAAATCGCACTGTCATTCGCATAAGTGCCCGAGGTAACCACTCCACCGCCACTATCTGTCACCGTATAATCAGGGGGATTACCTGCAATAGCGGGGGAGGTAAATGTAATATTGTAATTATCGGGAATGTAAGTACCGACCACCGTATTGGAAAAAATCACCCCAGTACCGGTGTTAGCGGCATTCTCAGAAGCTCGAAACGTTCCATTACCCGTACGAATCTCTCTAAATACTTCATTTCCAGAATCACCCACAGGAAGACTAGTTGCCGGACCGATTCGAATACGACGCTGACCGCTATCCCCTCCGTAAATAAAATTACCAGCCCCATCGGGCGTAAACGGTTTTGAACTTCCCTTATACCCCGCAAAAAGATATTCACCATTGCTGTCCGATGTATTTGCCAAGGATAACAGCTGGTCACGCATTTGATTCACTTCTGCCGCAATGGTTTGGCGATTTTCTTTTGTCAAACTATCATTTTTACCTTGTACGATTAACTCGTTAAGCCGCTGCGCGACCAGCGTAACATTGGCTAAAATTCCTTCCTCTAGATTGAGCCGATTTTTAGCCAATATCACATTTTCTTCATATTGCTCTGTAATAGAAATTCTCTCTTCCATATTGAGTGCATTCGCTGCGCTATAAGGATCATCAGCAGGCGCTAACATTCGATTACCAGAAGCAATTTGCAGCTGAGTTTTACTCAAGTTCGCCTGCTGGGTTAGCATCGTATTGAGTGACGCCTGAGCCATCCCGATGGTCGATACGCGCATACCTTATCCTTTATCTTCTCACGGCTGAAATAAGTGTCTGAAACATTTGCTCTGAGGCTGATACTACCTGAGCGGCGGCAGCATAAGCTTGCTGGAATTGTATTAAATTCGCGGCTTCTTCATCAAGATTAACCCCTGAAATCGCATCTCGAAATTGTTTCGCTTGATTCAATAAAGCTTGTTGCGCATCTCTATTTATTTCGGCTGTTCTTGTTTTATGAGCAATATCAACCACAAATTGGCTATATGTATCATTGAATGTCGCGACGCCATTGGAAAAAATCCCCTGCTCCTGCAATTCAGAAAGCGCTAACATATTATTATTATCACCAATCCCCGCACTATTATAACCAAAGGTGAATTGGTCTCCCGGCCGAGGTGTCGCGGTGAGCCTTGCTCGGTACCCATAATCCAGGCCGGCGGCCGTAGGAAATATATCGGCACCAACACGTGGATCATACGCTATATTTGTATTACCAGGCATCGCCACCGGTGCGCCAGGTACAGAGTTATCATAGAGCGTATAGGTCAGTGGTGCGCCAGCCACCGTATTATCAAATTGCACCATAATAGGGGGAGATAATGCTTTAGCCGTGGTGGTAAAAACCGCATTGGTAATATCGCTGATCGTCGCAATACTCACTTTCCCGTTGCCCAAGTTTGCTATCTTCGCCTCAGACCTGATAGGCGATGCCGCCGCAATTCTTGTCGCATCGTCAATACGCACACCAATATCTCGCGCCCCATTGCGAGTCGGGCGAATTTGAAACACATCACCCACATTAACGGTCCCTGCTGTTAAATTTATATCCACCCCATCAAAATTAAAAGGAGGACCATCCCCTGGAATATTAAAATCCACGATGGCTCCGGTTTGCAAATTTTCTAATTTATAAGTGCTAGCGTTACGGAGTGTTAATCGATAATCCGCCGCGGACAAAACACTAATATCGCTAATTGTGGCAGAAAATACCCCGCGCCCTGTATTGTTCGTATTCGCGAATACCTCAGGTTGAGGTATTTTAAAAAAATCAACGCCCAAATCATCATTTAAGTCCATCCCTTGATTCTGAATTTCATTAAATTTAGTGGCTAAACCGATGGCTAAACGCCCCAATTGATTTAGCGCGGTATCGATGATATTCTTCCGAACATCCAATACGCCACCTAACTCACCCCCTTTCAAACTATTGGTTATCGGAAAAGTAATGCTACCCACACCATTGTTGGCATAAGTAATTTCATAATTATTTGCATCATTGGGGTCTGGGCGAGTTTGTAAATTCATTGACTGTTCCCCTAGCACAATGCTTTGACCACTACCGATAAAAACATTTACCGTACCATCGCTTTGAGAAACCGTATTGACCTGCACTTTTTCCGCTAACTGGCTAATTAAATTGTCCCGACGATCCAATAGATCATTGGGATTTCGCCCCCCCCCTTGCCCTAGCGCTATTTTGATATCTTTATTCATTTGCGCAACCGAGTCTGCAATACTATTAATGTCTGTCACTAAATTTTCTAAACGCGCATTGGTTGAATTACGTAAATCATCAACCCATTTGTACATTAGTTGAAAACGATCCGTCAGGGTATTCGCCTCCGACAGCATCACCGAACGCGCCGGCAAAGAAACAGGATCATCAGCGACCGCTTGTACGGCATTAAAAAAATCGGATAAAGATGGAGCAATGCCAGCTTTAGAATCTGCAATTAAATTATCTACCTGAGAGGCCAAATCGTAATAAATCGAACTCTGTTCTACCGCTGTCGTTCGGTTGCGCACTTGCAAAACAGCATTTTCTTCATAAAATCGACGCGTATTTGTCGCAGAGACACCTCCACCGATAAATCCAGCCCCAGAAGCGGCCCCTGATCGATTAACTAGATCAACACGCTGACGTGAATATCCCTCGGTATTGACATTGGAAATATTGTGGCCAACTGTCGATAGCGCGCTCTTAAACGCCGCTAACCCACTTGTTCCAACTCGCAAGATGTCGCCGCCCACTGATATCTCCTAAACCTATATTGATGAGTTCTGCTTCGTGCTAACTATAGAACACTCCCTGCCGTTCATGCTGATAATATAGATAATTCAGTCCCCCCCCGTCAAACAGGCGACCTGAGAAAACCCTATAAAAAGAGTTGTTGGCTTCGTTTAAACGAAGCCAACCAATATCTCAAAATTATTCATGAGCGGAATAGGGGTTATCGTTTTCTGACGTAAGTACTTCTGGCTTTTCGTTAGTGACGCGCTGATCCACCGTACCAGCAAGTTGCTCAACAATAATATCCGCCAAACCTAACCCACCCGTTTTAGCTATATTCATTGACGTCTGATCATCCAACATCGATTGATAGAGATTACTGGTTTCACTATCAAATATCGGATCTCCTAGACTGGCATCTCGCATACTTTTCAGCATCATCTTGACAAACATTCCTTCAAATTGACCAGCCACTTCGCGTAGTCCATCCAACGACTGGCTCTGTTTTCCATGCTTCAGGGCACTCAAACTTTGAAAATCTAAATAGAAATCAGTATCCGTATTTTGTAATTTCATAAAATAATAATTTGTTTAATAATTAATTCATTTACATATAATGCGTTATTCGTGCCATCATTAAACGGCCGAGCTAGCAATACCAGTAGCCTACTGAAAAAATGTATTTTGTTGTATTTTATTAACCCAATCCCCTGCCCGAATGACTAGCCTTGAGACAACTTGACCAACAAGCGGCATAAACTGTCACCACACTAAGCGGAAAAATTTAGCCGCAGTGACAAGTAATGGGCAGTAAAATTCGGGGGGTGGGAGAAAGAGAGGGGGAATTTAAAACGAAAGATAAAGCACACAAATAAATTCAATCGCCACTTAGTGGCAATTCACCACTCAATTTGTATTACTCTGGCAACCACTATTCAGATCTTGATTTGTGACTGATGGGCTTCGCTCTACCCATTCCTTAAATGTTAGTACCGAACAAAAATTTACTCAGATGCATGATCAAACAATGCGCGAATATTAATCACACGCTTACGGTTCACACCAAAATCTAGATAACCTGCTCGGGATGCCGAGCGAACATGGATCAATTTCGCGACGTCATCAAACATAAATTCAATATCATCAATAAAGCGAAATACAAATGAGGCTTGAGTCACATGAATATAATTACCATCATTTGATACCACAACCGTTCGAGGCAACTGCGTCACTATTGATAATAAACGCTGTTTAGCGATCTCCAAATCGCCACTATAACTCAAAGGCGCTACCTTATTCTTAGCATTCTCAGCAAGCGAAGAAACACAATTTAGTGAATCTAGGCAAGGAGCCAAGGAATTAGCCATCACAACCGGACATGCAAACAAAAAGAAAAATAATAACCAACCTGCTATCTTCATAAAAATTATATCGTAAACGGCAATCCGCTTTCTCACCTAGGTTTCATTTAACATAATGACATTTATCATAGCAG
>VAPL010253506.1_pt1 | contig 36081 bp, 27 predicted proteins | sample 3395061 | NCBI WGS metagenome assembly VAPL01 (sample SAMN08290444, study PRJNA428436) | hydrothermal vent metagenome | isolation source: Deep-sea hydrothermal vent chimney 2 | place: Pacific Ocean: Juan De Fuca Ridge | depth 2182 m m | reverse complement strand
TACTTCTCAAAATGCAGAATATGTATTGGATAAACTGGAGGAAATGATTTTTTCATTAGATGAAATACCTGAGCGTGGTAATTATCCGCCAGAACTGAGTCATCATGGAATGCGTGAATTTAGAGAAGTCATGTTTAAATTTTACAGGGCCATTTATGAAATATCCGGCAATAAAGTCATTGTCTATTTATGTGTAGATGATAGCTTTTGGAGCACGTTGCTGGCAGGCCTTCACCACCGATGATCCGACTGAGCTATGGATATTAAGCCAGGGCACATCGCCGTTACCACTGATGCAACAGGCGATGCTGCGCATGCTTAAGGAGTTACCCCGGACGACAAATGGGCTGAGCCTGACAGAACAGCTGGCACTGGAAATTATTGCCAGAGATGGCTCGCTTGATATGGCACGGGCTTTTCATTTTTTAAATACAGAGTCTGAGTCGATGTCATTTTTAGGGGATATACCCGTGGCGTTTGAGGTTGCCGCGCTTGAAGTGGTTTCTCTCGATATCAATGCGCCGCCCCTGTTGCGGCAGACGGTACAGATACTGACACGGGGCGGGGGTTGATGACGGGCCAATACAACTGGTTAGCGATATGTAGCCCTGAACATGAACGCTGGGTCGGCAATATTCGTATTTCTCATGGGCGAAAAAACTGGAATTGGAACTCAGATAAAGGCAAGCCGGAATTCGGGTATTAATTTTAGCATTTATGAGAAACTTCATGGGCTCAAATTACGTTGAAGGGTGAGGGGGGAATGTTATCTAATATATCACCCAGGAGATAAGGCATGGCCGAAGATATCAAGTCCATTGGGAAAGTGCTTCAGCGTGTTTGTAATGATCTGTTAAAAAAACAAAATGTAGTGGCCACCGGCATCGGTTATAAAACCAGTGCGGGAGAGAGAAGCCTGAATCTTTCAATAATCTGCTCGGTCGAGAAAAAGCTTCCCGGGACACAACTCAGCAGTAAAGACCTTGTTCCGAAACAAATTGACGGGATCACAACGGATGTTGTTGAAACCGGCCGTATACGGGCTCTTAATACTCATACCCAACGCCATCGCCCGGCACCCGGCGGAGTCAGTATCGCTCACCGTGATATTACGGCGGGCACACTTGGTTGTATTGTGAAAAAAAATGGTCAACAGGTGATTCTTTCAAATAATCATGTGCTGGCTAACAGCAACGCCGCCCAAATTGGTGACGCCATTCTGCAACCTGGTCCGGCTGATGGCGGTAAATTTCCGGATGACCATATTGCGAACCTGCTTGAGTTTGTTCCCATCAATCTGAGTGGGGGCATTGGTTTACCCAGTGATTGCCCAATTGGCAACGGTTTCGCCGCGATACTGAATTTGCTTGCAGCCTCTACAGGGAGTCGCACTCGTCTGCAAGCGGTCAGAATTCAGGCCGAAGATAATCGGGTGGATGCCGCCATTGCCAAACCGCTTGATGATAGTGATATCTCTGCTGACATTCTTGATATCGGTGCTATTGCCGGGACGACACAAGGGGTGTTGGGTATGGCAATCCAAAAAAGCGGTCGTACTACAGAATACACCACGGGGACTATCGAACAGGTTGATGTCACCGTCAATGTGCAGTACGGCGGAGGACAGGTTGGTCGGTTTACTGACCAGATCCTGGCTGGTCCCATGAGTCAGGGAGGTGACAGTGGTTCGGCGGTACTGGACAATGATAACAACCTGGTGGGGCTGCTGTTTGCCGGGAGCGATACAACGACGATTATCAATCGCATGGAAAATGTCTTTTCTGCTCTGGACCTGAGTCTTTGAGGCAGATTGTCTTTTTCCTGTTATTATTTTTTGCAGTCACCTTTACCATTGCGGAAACCGGCACGACTATGACCATTCAGCAGGCAAAGGAAAAACATCAGGTAAAGTTAATGGGTTTGCCAGGTGTCGTCTCGGTCGGTATTGGCTTGTCAGATGGAGAAATGGTCATCAAAGTTGGTCTGGATGGCAAGCATTCCGATACTGAAAAAACATTGCCAAAAACGTTGGAGGGATACAGGGTCATCAGTCAGGATGTAGGCACAATCAAAGCAAGATAAGCATGGATGAAATGCTCACAACACTGCTGGAAATGTTTATGGATCCAGATATAAATCCGCATAACGCGCAGATTATCTCTTTGTATATCTAATAATCAATCTGCCCCCTGTAGATCTGAGACGCAGCCTCAATGACATTGTTTGGTTTATTTTTGATATTGGGAATATCGGCTTTCTCTCGCCAACTGTCAGTATCCATATGAAGTTTTTATTTGTGGTGAGGCAAGGGGAGCTATTATCCGCAGAGCTTAAAAACTTGCTGGATGAAGAGGTTGGAGTATTCGTAAAATCGTGTTCACGATGAACTGGCTTGGTTGTCGAGTAAATTTCTTGATTCTGAATATTGATATGCTAGAAAATTTCATTTGGTAATATGCACCTTTCTTGCAATCGCTTAAAAGGTTATATACCCGTAGTCATTGAAATTTAGATACCAAATGTTCGTCATATTCCTTTCAACGTTCCACGAATAATGGCTATTGGCCAGTTGCAAGGGGAGGTGGTTTTTTGATAAAGCCTTAACGGAATTATTTTCAAATTTCTTTTAAATGGATAAGTAGAACAGTAGATTTTTGTAAAAAGGGTGTTTATTCTCCCTGTATCATCTGATGGTGCACATATGGGTGTCAGTTGATATAACGAAAAGTACATGGACGTCAATAAATGGAATTTACGCATATGGACATCAATATCGTGCGTTGTATTAAGCGCGACTCGAATATGGTTCTTGTTGATACTCACATTTACCGTATCGGAAGCAGAAGGTATAAGTTTGCGTGTGGCTTTGGTTGCGCCAGTTTAAATAACGCTCTCAAAGTAAAGTATGACCACTGTAATCTTCAAGCGAATCAGTTCTTAATACTATTTGTCACTCTCGGGATTCAATTCCGGGAAGAAATAAATTCCTTGGTATTCCAAAATCCAGTCCCGCCTTAATCACGGGTTTTCTCTGGAATACGGAAAAATACCAGTTTGATACCAAGGAGATAACAATGCTGTTTGAAGATTCTGAAGTTAGCATTACTTCACCTCAGTCTATTATAGAGCCCCACAAAGATGTTGGTTGCGATTGGGGTAGGTTTATAGATTCACGTCAAGAGTTGCCATGTCGCCAACCGGATTCCCGACTCCGTGTAGTTGCCTTTTGCAGTTTTGATTTTGGCTTTGGAGCATTACAGGAAATGGCCAGGATGCATCAGGAGCTGGAAATTGAACTGGTTGGTATTGTTACCGATGACATTTGTGATCCTAAGGCAAGAATCAGTTGGAAAAAACGGACTTGGCGATTTTACCCCACAGAAGAAAGAGTGAAATTATTTCAACGAACTCAAGATGTCGCAGGGGAATTGAATATTCCTTTTTTTTCAGGCTCTGTTAAATCTACATTTTTTCTCACCCAATTACAGGCATGGAATCCCGATGTGATTTTGATGTATGGATTTGGTCAAATTATTCCTGAAAAAGTTTTTAGATATCCACAATTAGGCATGTACAACATCCACCCTTCGGATATCGCAAATAAGCTCTATCTTGGTGCAGACCCATTTGGCGATATGGAGAAGGACGAAGCAATTTCTACTGTGCTTACCCTTCATGAGGTAACGAAAGATGTGGATGGTGGTGCGATAAGAGCATGTACCAAGCCGATATTTTTTGGGCAAAAGGTCTCCACAAAATGGGGAGACTTAAAAAATGAGATGGCTGCTATTGTGCCCGATGGAAATAAAATGGTAAGGCGGTTTTTGACCAGTTTGCGGGAGGAATAAAAATGATAACCCAGAACGATCAGGAAGTTTCTTCGGAAAGTACCCAGCTGGAGCTTGCAGTAACGGCATGGCGTTTGGCTATCGGGGTTGAGAACGTAGATACCCGAAAGAAAAATTTACAAATAGCGGAGACCGCCACGTTTGCAGTGGAGCGCAATGTTAACGCAATTCTTTACCCTTTGGATCAAAAAGAAATCATCGCGTGTGTGCAGATTGCAGGACAATTTGGACAAAGTATTTATCCGATCAGTCGTGGGCTCAATTGGGGGTTTGGATCTAAAGTGCCTGGTCACGACACCGGCATAATTCTGGATCTTTCCCGAATGGATGGGGTTATTGAATACAATGAAGAGCTGGCGTATGTAAGAGTTCAGCCAGGTGTTACGCATAGCATGCTTTATGATTTTTTACAGTCACGACAATCTGAACTATGGGTAGCGCCTACAGGAGCAGGACCGGATACCAGTGTGATCGGAAACGCTTTGGAGCGAGGGCATGGCGTTACTCCATATGGCGATAATATTTCTCAAATTTCTGATCTTGAAGTGGTTCTTGCCGATGGTGAGGTAATTCGTACAGGATTTGGAATGTACGGTAATCATCGGTTGAGTCCTATTGACCGGTGGGGCGTAGGTCCGTCCCTGGACGGTTTGTTTTCACAATCCAGCCTAGGTATCGTTACTTCACTCACGCTTTGGCTGATGCCCAAACCTCAAGCAAGTTCAATGGGGTATTTAACTTTTTCCAATACAGAAGACTTCTTGGAAGCAATGGTGAAACTGAGGGCATTGAAGCTTCAGGAAGCTATTCGTGGTGGCATAGTGGCAACCAATGACTGGCGTATGTACCATAGTGAACCATCGTTGATGGGGCCAAATTACAATTATTCAATGGCGGGTTGTTACCGGGATTTCACGTTTAATAAGTGGAATATTGTTTTTGGTCTTTATGGAACGCCGCTGGCCATTTCAGAAACACAGGCCACGATTAAAGAACAAATTGAGAGAGTAGGCTCAATGCGTTTCTTTGATGAAGCCCCTAGTGAGAATATCTCCTATCCCAATGAATATTGCCGTGCAATGCACTCTATTTTTTCGGGCGTACCTGGGCAATGTCCTTCCCGCATGTATTTTCCCCAGGGAAAAGCGCCGGATTTTGGCGTACAACCTGAAGCAGATCAATGCGGTATCATCTGGTTGACTGCCTGTAGTCCATTTCTTCAAAAAGATTTATCGATTGCCAACTCAATTATCGAGGAGACGTTTGAGGGGTCTGGTTTTGTTCCAGACATCAATATTTTCTGTAAACGCCCGAGAAGCCTCCATTACCACATTGCTATATTTTATGACCGAAGGACGGGGGATGATGAACTCGCCATGCAGTGTTACAGAAAGCTGGAGCAAAAATTTTTCGAGGCAGGGTATTTTCCACATAGGCTGGGGGCTCACTATGGCGGAGCCGAGTTAAAGCAGCTGGACCGTGTGGGGGCTTTGATGGCTTCTCTGAAAAGCACCTTTGACCCGAAATCTGTTATTGGTAACGGGAAGTATTGTTCTTTAAATACCCGATAGAATATTCAGTCATTTAACATTTTTCAATAAGGGGTTTAAAAATCCCCGGTCTTTAGACGGCGCAGTTGTTTTTACTCCCCTCTCCCGGTTTCGAGGGAGGGGCACTCGGTCGTAAGGGCGATCAACCCGGCTTTTAACCGGTGGAGTATTCACCACTGCCATGGAATCAATAGGGCGTGCAGTCAGGCCTAAATCTCAATCGCTATAGGTAATATTAGAACCAATTATTCCTGTGATGTTTTGTGTGCTGCTTGCTGCTGTTGCATCTGCTGGGCCATTTGTTTTTGTGCTTCCATCAATACCTGCTGTAGTTTTTGCTGAAGGTCAAAAGCATTGGCATAAGTCATCACGATTCGATTCGATACAGTGATATTGCCGGGCATCGACCGGTGATGGTTTCCAAATTCAAATACAACATCGCCTGTGCCAACGAAAATATTAACCATATCTCTATAGGCATAGTCCAGGTCGGGTGATACATGCACCTGAACCTTCTGTTGATCATTTTCTGATTTTTGATTTTCCGGCATTTTATATCCTGCTAATATATTGTCGTTGAAAAATGAGCTTAACTCATGATGATTACTTTGGTTTGTGAAGGTGCCAATGTCATTCCCCCTGGGGCATTGGTCAGGTTCTGAATTGTTGGGTCAAGCATGCGCGTAGAAGGCATTCCTCCCGTGAAAATTTTAACGCTGCCTTTTATATGGCTGGACTTGCCCATAAACATACCGGAAGCAACTCCGCCGTTAACGCCCGCATTGTCTCCCATGCTCAGTGGTATGGATGTGCCCAGGTTATGGGCGGGCATCATACTGATTAAATGTTTGACATTAAACCCTATCGCCATCATTAATTGAGCGGTGTTGGGATAGGGGATGGGAGTGGGAACGGGCCCAGTGGGGGTTGGAATGGGTGTTAAACATACATCTGGCATTGCCATATTCATGCCGTTTAATGAACAGTTTGCAAACATACTCTATATCCTCGTAAATGGGCTTTAGCCCATGTGTATACGTTCACCATCGATCTTGGTGTCTTTTTTGCTGACCATGACGGTATATTTTGAATCCACAGAATAAACGCCCTTGGCCGAACGGGTCATTTGTTTTGCCTTGATCTCATCATAATCCTCAGTATGACGGAAATAATTTTTCGCTTTCATCATGACCTGCTTTGCCATGGTATTGAGCATGTCGCTAAATAATCGAATATTGTTAAACGATGCGTCCAGGTTGCTGCCCTTGGCAGTCACTTTTTCGTAGTCAATGAGGGTTTGTTGGCTTTTATGAACAGTTTTTTCAGCAAGACATGTCAGCTTTTTTCCGGCTGCAAGAGTGACGGACTGTTTGGAAAGAATGTTGATTGAGCCTTCTGTGCTATGCAGTGTGGTGTTGGCAGGAAAGGCGAGGGCCATATCCTGGCTGTCAGGCCGGCTGGCGATAGCGAGGATATAATTTCCCTCTGTCTCTGATGGGGTCCAGAGAACAGTATCACCTACCAAAGGTTGTACCAGGCAGCTAAAGGCGACTTTTGCGGTAAGTTCAATGCCGGAAATAGAAATAATAATACCTTTGTCGCTGATAGACACTACCTGTGCGGTTTGCAAAACACCGTCAGTCGGGGTTTGAAATGGGAGAATGTTGTTTGGTTCTGGATTCATTTTTTGCTCCATAGTTCGGCGGTTAAGCGTTGTTTGTTTGTGCCTATGGCGGCAGATTTATTTGCACCTTCCCAGATGTTTTTTGCATCCAGTGTTTCATGCATTTTAGTGCGAAACATATTGCTATTAGTAAAATCAGATTCGTATATTGTGGTGTGTGACAAGTCTGCATCGGTAAGGTTGGCACCAACAAAAAAACTCAGGTTAGCAGTGGCTTCTGATAGATTTGCCATTTCCATATTGGCATTGGAAAAATCAGTGCCAATGAGTTTGGTTTTTTGCAAATTAGCCATGGCCAGATTTGCTTTTTTAAAGCTGGCACCGGTCAAGTCTGATGCCATAAACATGGCGGCTTCGAGGTCTGTGCCATCGAAATTACACTTAACAAGAGAAGTTTGCATAAAGCCACCTTGTTTTATTTGTGCGCTATTGAAGTTGCAATTTTCTAATTCACATTCAGAAAATTGACATTGACTCAAATCGATATCGCTAAAGTCAATATTTTTTAGATTGGCTTTCTGGAAGTAAGAGAGGTTGATGATCGCTTCTTTAAAAAGATTATCCTTAAATTGACTCCCAAAGAAAATTGCTTTTATCATGGTGGTTTTGGAAAAGTCTACTTTTGTCAAGTTGCAATCAGAAAATAGAGTGGTGTCCAGAGTACTGCCGGTAAAGGTCATTTTTTCACAATGACACTCATTGAAAACATTGCTGTTCAAGTGGGTGTTTATAATGGCGGTATCAGTGAGGTCGGACTCAATCAGCTTGGTGGATTCCATGTTTGCGGTATCGAAATTGGCATTGGACAGGTTGCAGCTGATAAAGTTTGTATCATCTAAATTTGTAGCATTAAATATTGCAGATATAAAGCTGCATTCCTTGAATGTCGCTTCGCTAAGGTTTGCGGCACTAAAGTCGCAGTGATCAAATGTGACTTCAATAAATGTGCCGCCGGAATAATCCTGATTTTGGCAGTGCAGGTTGGAAAAATTTTCCTGGTGATATATCTCTCCACCTTTAACCTGCTGAGAAAGTGTTACGCCATCCATTATGAAGGTCTCCAGTCTTTAATGATCGTAGCTTCAAGATATGCTCCGCTAAAATCTGTATTGCCAAGGGTTGCCCGGAGGAAGTCCACCGCATAGAGGTTGGCTTTGGTCAGTGATGCGCTGGAGAGGTGAGCTTTGGCCAGGGAGCCCTCCATGAGGTTGATATTGTCCATTTTGGCATGAGTTAATTTTGCGCCCCGGAATTGAGTAAATTTTGCCAGGGCATTGGTGAAGTCTGCACCCGTTAAGTCGGCACCATTAAAAATGGCACCGTCCATTTTGGCGTTGGTAAAAAGTGCTTTGTTTAAAATCAGGTTTTGAAAGTTGCACTTCTCTACACAGGCATTTTTAAAGCTCATGTTGTCAAATGCGGTAAATTCATCATCGGTTGTCACAAAACAATTGCTGGTCATGTCGGCATGGTCAAAGCGGCAGTGCTCCAATTGACTATCAGCCCAGGTGCTTCGGTTTAATGTAGCATTGGAGAAGTCGCAGTTATGAACAGAGCATTTCATGAAAGATGCTGTGCTAAGGTTTGCCCCAATAAAGCTGACACCGGAAATATTTAATTCGATAAAATTGAAGTCAGGTAATTCGGCTTCATTAAATGTGGCGGATTGAATTATTATTTCCAGGGACTCTATGTCCGTAATCGTTGCCCGGGTAAAGTTTGCCCCGGTAAAATCACCTCTGGACAATTTGGCGGAGTGAAGATTGGTGTCGGTAAAGTTGGTTTTATGGGCATGAACTGCGCCAATGTTAGCCCCTTCAAGATTTGCACCCGTGAAGTTTGCTTGCGCTAGGTTGGCACGCGATAAAATGGCACCGCTTAAGTTTGCTCCTACCAGGCTTGCGCCAGAAAAATTTACCTGCTCTAAATAAGCTCCGCTTAGATTAATGCCATCAAGATTCTGGTTGCTTAAATCAATGCATGCCCAGTCTTTTTCTGCGGCATTTTGTGGCGAGTCTAATAAACGTTTGGCGATTTGATCAAGGTCTTCTTTATGTGGCGGGGTACCATTATCCATAAAATGGGCGGACATTATGTAAAGAGAGCGAAAATCTTTTTCAGCTTCTTTCAGGCTTGTTTCAAGCTGTTTGTTTTTTTCGTCATATGAGTTGCCGATAAGTTTTTCTAGTTGTTGCGTTTGCTCATTGTCTATATCCATGCCTTTTAAAGCCTGGAGTTGCTGCATGGCATCAACTGTTTGTGACCCAATGTCTGTCATTGAGGAGGTGATTTCATTGGCGTTGAGGCGCGGCAAGGGGGAGGAAAGCTTTTTTTCGTTATTTTTGATGTTGTTCAATTGAGAAAGTAAACTTTCTATTTCATCTTTGCTTTCCTTGGGCAGTTCATTTGATATTTCGGCTAAATTGTTGAATTGTCCAGAGAGTTGATCTGTTAGCTTATCTATTTCCTGGTCTATCCGTTTTTCTTTTTTAACCATTAACTGATTCATTTCAGCCATTATGTCGTCAATTTTACTGAAAGAAAAGTCAGAAAAATCAATTTCTCTAGGGTCGCCCTTGGTGACTCCCGGCAGTATTTCTTCCAGGTGTTGTTTAAATAAATCAACATCTACATCGGGTGGCAGATCACTTTTTTTGTTCAATAGTTCATCAATGTCAGGGAGCTTGAGTGCGGCAATATCGTTGTCTTTATCTTTGGGAAGCCCCTTATGGAGTTCATCCATACTGTCGGCTACCTGGGTTTGCACTGACTGAGTAACTGATTCAACCTTTGCGGACAGGTTTTTGGTGAGTTCACTTTGTTCAGGAGTATCGCCCAGTGCATCTTCAAACAACAAGGCCATCGCCGTTTTTTCACCCTCGGCGATGAGGTCACGAGTTTTAAAGTTATTGAGAAAGCCGTCATCACTGTTGAGGCGTAACTCCAGTGCTTTTTGATAATGATCCAGTTTGCGTGGGGTATCTGCGCGATTTTCATAGGCAGCAACCAACTGTTTTATTTCGGAAGCCTCATCATCTTTTACTTCAACTGTTGCACGCCAGATCAACAGACCTAATTCCTGTTCAGGAAAAAACCAGACTGTATCCAGGTTCATATCAAGTTCTGAAAACCGGGAATGACTGTCATCAATTTTACTGTTGATAAAACATCGGGCATACAGGCCAGGGAGTTTACCTGCTATACGTGTTTTTTCCGGGTGCATATTGTGGATTTCAAAAGACTCATTCCCTTGATAGTAATTATCGTGCCATTGATCTTGTGGCGCACAATGGAAAAAACGCCAATCAAAATCCGCTGGATAGCCGGGGAAATACTTTTTCATATACTGGTCATCGTAAGAGCCCAGATAGCGACTGCGTTGTGGCCATGCGGGATCAAGTACGGATAAGCCAGCCGGTTCAGGCTGGTCTCTGCTGGAAGTGATGAGATTATTCAGGTTTTCTATTCGAGGTAATAGTGCATCTTTAAACCCTAATCCATTTGGGTTTTTTATAAATTCTTTCCCACCAAATGCCCCATTGAAGTTGATAGGGCAGGTGGTGAATAATTCCGGCTTGCTGGGGAATCCATTGTTCCATCGTCGATTACCAAAAATGAGTAATGTTTTTTCTTGTGTGCCAAACTGTACTTTTATTTCACCTCCAGTGACGGGTGTAACATTGGGTGAATAATAACTTCCAGATACCAGGTATTCGCCGGAAGGTTTAGGCATGCCTGTATCAGGTATTGAGTTTCCAGCCATTCCGTTTATGGCATCCTCCATCCATTGGCTCTCTAAAAAAACATTTCCTGTCAGCAGGTTTATCCCCAGCGTGGATGAGGTAACAAAATAAAATTTGTTGTTGTGCTCGATAACGCTGGATTGGACGCCAAGTTGAAAAGGTTTAATAATTTTCATTATTAAACTCCCATAATGCTGAAGCCTTTTTTCATACTTAAAGCACCGTCATAAATACCAATGTTTTCTTTTGTGATTTTGCAACCCGACGATTTTTCAATAGCCATTTTGTATTCTTTCAGCATTAACGTTTGAATTTTTCCTTTGAGTTCGGCTTCTTTGTTGAATGCAGTGCCTGGTCCTTTAAATACCATTTCACCGTCGTCCAGCTCCAGTTTCCATGAAGGATTTCCTTCAATTTCGACGGCAAACCCGACGTTAAATGCAACATTGGTGCTTAACCCGGCGGACACGCTTACATTTATGTTTATTCCTGTACTGAATTCTGCGGAGGTTTGCATGGATGCGATGTTACAGGATGCGCTGAACGTAGGTGTTGAGGGTAGTGTTAGTTCAGCGTCAATAAAGTAGTCAGCTCTGTTTTTGTACTGCACGTTGGTCAGCTGACCGTTCTTTGGGTTAAAACTGGATTCGCAAGATTCACCAGAGTCAGACCACGATTGATAGGTCATTATTCCTGCGCTATTAAATTTTGTTTCTTCGCTTCGTCCACCATAATTGTATTCGTAGGTGTCACCTTTACTGTGTTCTTCAGTATGCCCAATACTGATTCCTAACGTATTGCCGTAGCTGTATTCATAGGTATCGCCAAAGCTTTTGGTGACCCAGGTCGTATCGGTGTGCATTGGGTAGGTATCACCTGATGCTCTTTTATGCTCATCAATATCTTGTTCTAATACTTCGTCTTTGATGGGTTTTCCGCTGGCTTCATCAATCTTGATAAAACTGCTTTTAACTTTATTGTTGGGGCTGCGGATAGGGCTACCGTCGGGGTGCGGGCCACTTATCACATCTCCAAGCGGGCGGGCTTCAGCATTGTCAGCCATCCCCCAGCCGCTGGATACGGCATTAACGATCGCAGCAGCAGCACCACCCAGAATTCCCCCAGATATGCCAACGGCAATTGCACTTGCTTTCCCTCCTGCCGCTCCTGCCGCAACGCCGACAGCAATTCCGGTGAAGACTCCGGCAGCAGTCGTTATACCAACACTGGCTGCCGGGAAACTGACATCACCGGTACCTGACTCTCCTTCGTGCTTGAAATTGAGTAGGGCTGATTGATTAATGTGAGCTTCTTCATAGCTATTGCCGAGGTTATAGTTCCAGTAGCCACCAAAGTCGTAGATGTTACCTTCCTGGGTATTTACTGTATCAAGACTGGAGAGTTGTACGTGGGCACTGTTAAGAACCGATGTCACAAAATTGGTGTTGGGTGTTGTCGGTGGTGTTTCTCCATAATTGACCATACCGGTGGGCGTGTAACTTTTACTGGCTCCGGTAAACTTGTCATATAAATCGCCAATCTGGTTTGCATCGTCTGAACCGCTAGGTTTTCTGGGCAATGATGCACCGGCGGGTGTACCTTTAGTGTAATCAGCATACTGGCTTTGGGCTTCCAGGAATAAATTTCCCGAAGTTTGGATGCGTATGCCATTGCCGGGTAATCTATCCACTAATTCATCGCCGATAATTACGGTACGGATTGCGGTGTCAGTACCGTGGACATATTCTAAATAATAAATTTCTGAACTACTTGTATCTATCGATGTTTCCGTTGTTCCATCAGCGCGGCGTATTGTTGTTGGTGATGTAATTGGTGTATCGACACAATCTTTGCTACTAAATGCCCCTTGTTCAGTATAGGTGTCGCCAATTTCAACAGTGATTGTTGCGGAGCCATTAAGCGTTACAGGATCATTTGGGGCACCCACACGTACCCAGGAATTGGCCATGGGGCTTTCCAGCATCAGCCGTTCAGAGCCCGGTTTGTCCTCCATTCTGATCGTGTTATTGCCCTTGGTGCGAATAACAGATTCTGTCGGTTTTTCACTGGTTAACAGGGATGGTGTGGAAGCATTGGGAAGTGCACCTGAAATGACGGGTCTGTCAGGGTCACCGTTAATAAAGGTGAGCAATACCTCTGTGCCGCCGCGTAACGGGAAGTACATGCCTTCGCCTTCGCCGACATAGGGTTGTGCCATGCGTATCCAGCAACTGGCTTTACGGTCGGGATCTGTACTGTCTTTGCTGCCATCTGCCTTGTCAAAGGGCATGTGTACGCGGTAACAGCCTTCTGGATTAATCTCGGCCATTTCCGAGGTGGCTTCGGCATAGACGAAGGCGGTCATGGTGCCAAAAAAACGGGGTTTGGGCGTTTTTACCGGTGGACGCCAGGGAATGCTGGCTTCAATTGCAACAAATGTATTGTTGTAGATGGGGCTGGTTTCGCTGTTGTCTGAGGCATTCTGGTCCAGGAACTGGCCTTCATGTGTGACTTCGACAACAAGATAGTCGATGTCATTATATTTATCGTTAGGATGACCACCCAGGCTGAAAGTATAACCTGCTGTCAGTCCGCAAATACCGCTTTCTCCGTAGTAGCGTGTCTTGCGACAGATAAAGGCTTCGGCACGCACCTGGGCCAGATGTTCTGCTTCGGTTTCCGTCAGGAAATTTTCACCATAGAGATATTCAGTTCCCTGACCTGCAGTGTCAACAGAATGGGTATCGTAGACATCCAGTGAGGGTTGCTCCGGGTTGTAGTCCCGTACGGTGACATTTTCCGGCAGCCGTTGTTTGCGGCAAAGCCATGACTGGACTGTTTCGCCGACACGATGTGATTGTGGTGCTGTATCAAAAGTGGCGTCAGGCATGTCGACGGGATCATATTTGCCATCGTCAGCGATAACGAGTATTTCCGAGTCGGATCCTTGTTCGAAGAAAAAATAAATCCCCTCGTTTTCCATCAGACGGGAGATGAAAGCGAAATCGGATTCGCGAAACTGGCAGACATAGTTTCTTTGCAGGAGTGTGTTTTTCACGCCACTGATGTCAAAGTCCACCGTTTCTTTCAGGTCTGCGTTGTCCAGTACGGTGCGAATAATATTGTCGACGGTCAGTTCGGTGGTATAGATTTCATTGGTTTTATAAGTGGACAATTTCCACAGGCGCGGTACCAGTGTGGCCTGATAAAAAACGTATTCACCGGACATTCTGACTTCGTCAAAGGTGCTTAAAACACCGTGTACCGGGAATTCACCTTCGTCAGTGTCAATGCTGAACCGGGCAGGGTTGTCGAGCATGTCATCCAGGTCAATCGCGGCACTAAGAGGCGCCTTGAGTGTTATATCGTAACGATACAGGCTGGATAAACCTTCTGTGGCGGTATAACTGACGACGGTAAACTGGTCGCCGCCTGTGGCATGGCTTGTAAATTTGAAGAGTGGATTGTTCATTTATCTACCTACTTGATGTAAAGGGTGCGGCCGGGCCGTCTTGTAGAGAAAATTGATCGAGAGGCAGGGAAACCTCAAGCGTGTCCGGGTTGCTGTCTGCCAGCAGCCATGTTGTTTGTCCCAGAGATGCCCATTGTTCACCACCGAGCATGGGCGATTTTGCATTGTTTTTTTCGATGATCAGTTTGATATCGGTATCCAGTGGCAGTGAAAGATAAAAATGGCTTAATTGCCGGATGAAAGCCATGGTGTCCGGATGACTGAAACAGGTGTGGAATGTTGTTTCATCCACAGGGCCAATGGCGATGGTAAACTTGCCGCTTGCATCATCAATTTCACTGCCCAGCATGGTGTCTTTGCCCAGTGTGTTTGCTTGCATACCGAGGTGCAGTTGTTGGTCTTTGCTGATTGCTACGGTGCGACGCACACAGGGAATGATGCTGATGCTGGTATTGCCCAGATAGTCCCGAAGGATGGTTTCCAGACCTGCCGGTGATTTGGGTTGTTGCATCAGAATCCCGGCATAGCGCATTAAAACATAGGGATTGTCGACACTCTCAAGAAACTCTTCCGAGCCGAGACCAAACAGGCTGAAGATGATCTGCCAGTAAGCCTCGTTTTTGGCTTCTACCACATTGTGGCTGAACCGGTATTTATACCAGGCCTGATAGAGCAGGGGAAAAAGTTGATGGTGGAAGATATCCAGAAATCCACGCTGGCTGTCTTGCTCGTCCCATTCTTCGTCCAGCAGGTCTTCGGTGATGAAGGCGGGTAACGGTGAGGAGACGCCGTACAGGCCCATAAACGTAGTGGTTAAATTAAAACCACGGTTTTTATCCAGTTCTTCAATCTGTGAAATATCCGCATCTGGAAAATCCAGACTGAGTTCCGGGCGAATTTTTAGCGTGGGTGTTCGCCGTCCCTTGCTTTCCTGCTGGATACGCTTGAGCAGACGTACGGCCTGGTAAAAATCGTATTCCGGTGCGTTCTCCAGAATGTCGTCTTTTATGTTAATGGACGGCCTCCCAGCATGGCTGGCCAGGTAAATTCTTCGCCACTGGCTTCATCTTTCAGTATCAGGCGTGTGTAGCAGTTAATCGTGGAAAAACTGGCTAACAGTTGATTGAGCAGGGTACCGAACAGGTAAAAATCACCGTGGCAGGCGAAGTGATCCAGCCTTGCCGTTATATTGATGGCCTGGCCACGCATAATCAGGCCGGAAACAAAGCGGTCTTCCGTGGTGACTGTCAGGCCGGAAATACTGTCGATACGACGCCGGTCTGCCATTTCTTCATTACGATTTTTGCCGCCGCCAAATATGTAGAGGGTTAATAATGCCTTCAGGTTTTCGGTATCCGCAAGTGACAGAAAATTCAGGGACAGATGTGACAGCAAACGCCATAACACATTTTTACCGGTGGGCATTTGATAACAGTCTGTGGCCGGGGTGATGTTTTTGAATTCGACAAGTTCGGAGGTGGAACTGGTTGCCTTGCAAATATCTCCCGGGCGCAGGCCTGCCGGAAGGCTGCCGTTGCTGCACGTCAGTTGGGCGATAATGGTTTCCTGGTCCGGGATGTCATAATCTTCCGGGTAGCTGATCGTCAGATACGGTTCGTTGATCCTGCCGGATTCGGAGGGCCGGAAAGTGGTTTGATATACCGGTGCTGACTGTTCAGCAGGATCAAACATGCCCAACGGTTTATATTCGGTTGTTCTGGCCTGTTTACGGTTATGGCCGGTGACCGATTTGATTTCATAGACCTGGGTGTTTTCACCCTTTGAGCGCGAGGGGCGTATTTGAACTTCACTTTGTCGATGGGTGATGGCTGCGGGTTCTGCTTCGTGTTCAAAGAGATTGATGGCCGGTGTGGCATGCAATACGAACCAGTCACTGGTAATGCGTGGCAATATAAACGGCATATCCCTGCATTCAAAAACGAGTTTGAATTGTCCATTGCCCAGTTTCTTTTTCCACTCATTGATGCCATGCAGGTCGAAGAACAGAAACTTTTCTTTTAACAGATAATATTCCTGTATCAGGCGATAGGCCGGGAACGAGTTGCCGGGGTAGGGGACAAGCCCTTCTTCTGCTGACATCCCCGCCGGTGCCAACTGGTCGGGTTCAATGTCATATCGTCCTGACGGGGTTTCGATGAATACCTTGTCCAGGTAATGTTGCAAGGCCATAAAAAGATTGCTTGCGCCAGAAAACTCACCGTGGATATGGAAACGCAGTTTGTCCGAGGTCCATTCGCTGACACTGACACCTGACAGGTTGAAACTGATTTCGATACGTTTACGGCTGCTGCCAGAATCAACAAGCGTTGCATCCGTAATGGAAAGCGGCAGGGCTTCTACCTCAAAACAGGTACGAAAACGGCATTTGCTGCCTTCCACGGCAATGGAGTCAATGCAGGTGCCAGCGGGTATGGTCAGCTTGCCCTTTAAAATATTTTTCGGCGTAAACTGAATAATGGTTGCCGAGGGCAGGGGTCTGAGGTAATGGGGAAAAGCCAGCTGCATGATTCCCTGGGCAAACTCGGGAAAATCCTCATCCAGTTTTTGATGGATATTACCGGTGAGATAGGCAACACCTTCGAGCAGGCGTTCAACATCCGGGTCAGGACTGGGGCCAGCCAAATGGGGCGCGAGCGCAGGGTTTGCTCGCGCAAATACGGCGGCCTCTTCGCGTAACCCGGTTAAGGCTTTTTTGTAATATTCTGTGCTCATTGTGACCTTTTATTTAACCTCGATGGCGACACTGCCATCGCCATTGAGTAATACGCTGTAGTTCAGGGGAGATAATCCGTCCAGGTACATCAGTTGGGCGGATACGGTAAATCTCAATAATCCAAATTCATTTTTTCGGTCTTCATGGTTTACGGTGACCGATTTAAGTCTGGGTTCAAAACGATTCGTTGTGTCCATGATGGCGCGTTGCATCATGTCGATATCCGGTGGCGTCAGGTTGTTAAAAATATTGGTAAAGTCCGGTAAACCATAGGCGTTGTCTATCAGCGCCGTTCCATGTTGCGTGTTGTACAGCATGGACAGGTCAGCCAGAACCGATTCAATATACACATTGTGGTCCGCAGCCGGAACCTGGCGCATATTCCATTGCTTGATGCGTTTCAGGAGGCGTTCGTTAGACATGTGTCGGCTTATACCATCTCACCCCAGGCATCTTCGTATTCGATGCCGTCGGGTTCCCATGTCCAGATTATTTTTTCATAGGTAAAAGAAACATCTTCCATGTGTCGATAAGCGCTTTTGCTCTGGTCGAGTATGTCAGGCACCCAGGGGCGTACTTTGCTGATCAGCGCATTGTAAAGCTTGATCGTGTAGTAGAGTTCCTGCTCTCCGGTGCCATCGATACGGTACCAATCCAGTATGACCTCGCTTAACAGCTCGCCGGTACACAGCGCCTGGAATAACATGGGCGTGCTTTTATCGGTTTCTTTGCTGATGGTAAAAGGGCGGTGAACCCGACGCCCCGCAGTAATGCCGTCGGCGCTGGTGGGGATTTCCACGCTATGGTCAAAACGCAGAACCTGTATCGTTCCTTCTCGTCCATCAGTATCGCAAGAGCCTTCGATCTGGCCCTGTTCTTCACCGATGATGGTTATGTTTCCGGGTAATGGCATTTTTATTTCCTCTCAAGGCTGTTTAGGCAAGGTCAAGTTTGCCTGTCTCGTTTAACGAGAAGGACTCACCCATATATTTTAGGTGGGGCACAACGACCAGTTTGATTAAATACCAGCCGCTTTTACCTTCCACTTCACGAATTTTAACCTGTGCCTTGCGTAACGGGCGACGAGCACGCACTGCCGGGGTCGGGTTATCCATGTCGGATACATATTGGCGCAGCCAGTTGTTGAGTTCTTTATCGATATCGAGTCGTGTTTTCCAGCCGCCAATATTTTCTCGTTGCATCATTTTCAAATAGTGTGACAGTCGGGAAACGATAAACAGGTAGGGGAATTGTGCTCCCAACAAGTGATTGAGGGTCGCAGCCCGCCCTTCTTCTGTATCAGCAAATACTTTGACGGATTGTACCGACTGGGCGGAATAAAAGGCTGCCGTATCGCTTCCCTTACGCACACTGAGTGGAATAAACCCGTGTTTAACGAGTTCTGATTCACGTCGGTCAGAGATCAATACACGGGCAGGTATTATTGAACGATGGCTGTTTGTTTTGCTGGTCATGTGCAAACCCGCTACTTTTCCATCTTCCGCACCACTGATATTCAGGCACCATCGGTATTGGGAAAAACTGTCGAGCAGTCGTGTCGCGAACGCAAACGCGCAATTTCCCCACAGCCCACCCACTTGGTTTTTGTGGTAGCGTTCCTGATAATTAAAGGCACCATCAACATCGGATTCCCAGGGTGTCCGTAATAAAAAGCCGGGTAACGTCAGTCCGATGTAACGCGCATCTTCTGATTCCCGAAATGAACACCATTTGGCAAAGCGGGGTTGTTCATAGATGGCGCTCAGGTCGCGAATCCGGGTCAGCCCGGAGAAATTATCGATATCAAAAAAGTCGGGAGAAGCTGCCGCAATAAAGGGCGCATGGGAGATACTGCTCACAGCCGCAATTTGTTGAAGCAGGCGCATGTCTGGTGCGGATGGGCCAAAGTCATAATTGCCGATGATGACACTAAAGGGGCGACCACCGAACTGGCCGAACTCGGCACTGTAAATAATATTATAAAGTTCTGACTGGATTGTTTCAGGTACGTCCTCAAAGTTCTCAAGCAGGGCCTGTTTGCTGATATTCAAAATTTCAACCGTACAATTTTCTTCGAAGGGTGTTCGTTCGAGCAGAAAATACAGAGCCCGCCAGACAGACTCCATTGTCTCAAATTGTTTGTGATGAAGAATGGTGTCCATCTGACGGCTGAGACGTTCATCAATTTCGGTGACCAGAATGCTCAGGGACGATTGACTGAGCGGGTCATCGAGCGCATAGCGCTGAACAAAGGCGGCAACGTCTTCATCACTTTGCATCAGGGTGTCAGGCCCGGTGGCTTTCTTACCTTCCAGATCACCTTCCAGTATCGACAATAACTGTTTTCTCAACGCCGCCAGTTTCGCCAAACAGGGGACGTTGCCAACAATTGTTTGCGGGCTGAAATCGCTAATCGCTGTGAGGGGCAATGTGATGGTTAAATTGTCAGATGATTCGTCATCCATTAAACAATCAGGGACGTCGATCACCAGCTCAATACCAAGACCTTTTATCACATCATTGATGTTGTCTGTGGTAACGGAAACAGGTGTCTGTCCGTCAAAGACTTCAGAGGCTCCGGATTGGGTGAAGTCACCAAGAACCAGTGTGCGAAAAGGCAGTTCGATATCCATGCCGGTTTTCTTGTCACCGGAACGGTAGACAAGGTTGACGCGTTCAACGCTTTGTTGTGACGAGTTTGCCATGGTAGTTCGTTACCAGCAATAAGTGGCGCGTGGAGGTGCCTGCATGGGCACTGCGTCCAGCATTTGAATAACGGGTCCCTGGCCAAAAATTTCGTAGTTCACATCCACTGCGAGTACGCCTTCATTTTTCAACAGTTTTCGCTGGGTTTCCGGAAAGTCTTTAGCGACAAAGATTCGCCGCCCATCCCTAAAATCATCCAGGAATTTGCCAAACCCCTTGGGGCCCGGATATTGTTTGCGCAGGGTGACATGCCCCAGTTCGATTTGCAGGGTTGTATCGCCACAGGTCTCCAGTGACCACTTGAACTCAGTGGAGCCAGGATAGTTGTAGTTAGCCAGTTCCTGCACACCGTCGGCGCAGTGCAATGTTAAAAAGGTTGCATAGGGCGATATGTTGGCGTCCTGATTTACCCCGGTGGGTAATGCGTTAAGCCTGACCGAAAATTGACTGCCAACAATGTATCGTCCGGCTGCAGCTTCATTGATAAAGTTCATAAACTCCGGAGCCCAGCGAATGCGCTTACTGTTCAGGTCTTTGGCCAGATAGCCTTTTTTTGGCGGGTTATCAAGAAATGGATCACCATCACTTTCTACATATTTCCACACCAGTCCCTGTTCGCCAATCAACGTATTGCCAAGCTTGTTTTTGGTGACACCTTCTATACCTGCCAGTACATCATTTTGCCATTTGTCCTGTAAATAGCAGGAGGTTTCTTCACGCATATATTCATGCGCAAGATAGAGTGGTCCCATATAAAGACTCCAAAAAACTTTTGTGCTGGGCAAGGGTTTGCCAATGAGTCGCTGTAGTTGAATGATAGCCTTCCAGGCAGCGGCGGCAGCACCATCACCGGCACCGGGGTTATCCGGGTTTTTAAATAAAGCTGTCGTTGTGGCATAAGATTGAGAGCCTGATTCAGCACTGAATGCAACGTCCAGTAAAGATTTTTTATATTCATCCAGCGCTTTGGCGGCATCTTCGATGACGTTCGCCATTTGGGCACCACCTTTACCCCCCAGTTTCTTTTTGGCTTTCATGCCTTTTTTGCCGGCTTTGGCAACGAGTTTGCCCGCCTTACCCGCCTTGCCCACTATCTTGAGCGCCATTTTTGTCAGGGCTGAATTATTGCCACCCCCTTCTTTTTTGGTATAGGCAAGCATTTCGTTGAAATAGGTAATCATACCCAGTGCTTCAAACTGTTGTGCGGCATCTGGGAATGGTTTCAACTCATCATTGACACGTTTCATGAGAGCAAAATAGGGGTTATCAAGTGATGCCATTCGTTCAAGGGAAAACATCCATTCTTTTTTGTCACGTAACTTGTCTTTACCTTCACCGAATCGTTCGGCAAATTCCTGCCAGGCCATGATGTATTGACGTTCGTAATAGATTTCAAACTCTTCTTTGATATCCGCCAGACGGCTGGCACCATCGTTGGCCGCTTCCAGCTCAATTAAAAAATCAACCAGAAAGGCATGACCTTGCAGGGTGTAGGCGGCCTCAACAACCGGTGGGGCTTCAAGGTCACGACTGCCTGCCCAAAATTGCTCAAGGGTGACAGGGTCAAAGCCCTGACTGTTCGCCCATGCAATGATCCAGCTGTAGTCTCCATAAGTACGTTTGATCAATTGCAGGAGCGCGTCCTGCAGTGCGCCACTTTCTTCTGCAAGGCGGGCAGGTGATTGCGTCTGACGAAGATAGGTGATGTAAAGGTCATTAAAAAGCAGGGCGGTATCGCGGTTGAAATTGTTATTTGCGACCAACAGATATTCATGGGAAATAGCAGGTTTGTCGTCAAGCGAGACTTCGGGGTTACCCTGTATGCGTGTCTTGATCAGGTTAATCCGTCGAATCAAACCACCGGCCATGTCACTGGTAACTTCTGGCTCCAGCATGGCAATGGTCTTTTTGAGGGGGTTGTCCAGTGTAGCAAGGACTTGTTGACTGAACTGTTCATTGTAGGCAGTCACCAGTTTTTCAAGTTGTTCAGACCGGGAAAAACGGCCAGGCCAGGGAATTACCCACGAGTCTTCCGCGTTGCTCAGTTCGAGGATCAGGTCGCGTAGATTATTCAGGGCATAAACCTGTTCATTAATTCCTTTCTGTTGGAGATCAATCGAGCTGTAAACAGATTGAATTTCTTTCAGGCGGGCGTGATCACTGGTGAACAGTACCGTCAGCGCAATAAAGGCAAACAGAGTCAGGCCTCCGCCAATACTCAGGCTGTATTGCAAGGCTGCCCGACGCAGACGTGCAGCACTGGGCAGGGTATCCAACAGACCGCGGTCAGCAGGCATGACCCGGGTAAACAGCTGTTGTAAAAACATGCCGTGATCGCGCGCGGTTGTGCTGCCATCATGCGCAGCAATATTCTGTTGGCTGGAACTGAAATAAAGTCCCCGGAATTTGGGGGTATCCTGATAGGGGTTTTCTTTCAATGCCGCTTTGATAAAGGCATGCAGACCGGTGCGTAATTTTTCCATGTTACGGGGCAGGGTGAGCAGGGAGTCATCGACATTCTGACTGCGTTCCAGCATCAGCAAGCGCAGATCCTTCATGCGGTCCAGTACGCTGTCCAGCGCCTGGTCCAGAACCGTATGGATGTCGCCACCTTGCTCTTCCTTGAGGAAACCCATGGGCTGTAACAAGGATTTTTCCGGCACATAACCACACCAGTCAGAAAACCCATCAATCAGGTCACACTTGGTGACCATCAAATAGATAGGGACATGAACCTCAAGTTTTTCCATCAGTTCATTAACGGAGGCGCGTACCTGACGGCCTTCTTCCATCAGGGAGTCTTCATTGTTATTGAGCAAACGATCAGCAGAAACGACCACCACGAGCCCGTTGATAGGTTCTTTTTGCTTGTGGCGTGCCAGCATGCCAAGCAGCGTTGACCACTCTTTACGATCGCGAGTTTCATCATCGGGCACGGCATAACGACCCGCAGTATCGATAACGATAGCTTCTTCGTATAGCCACCAGGCGAGGTTGAGCGTAGAACCTTCAGTTTGTTTGGGTAAATCAATTTCGGGCAGCAGCAGTTTGGCATTTTTCAGCGCGGTACTTTTCCCTGAACGGGGTTTGCCAATCACCATATACCAGGGCAATACATAAAGTGGATTGCCTTTCAGTTTGAGTTGAGACTTTTTAAGAGTGGTAACCGCTTTGGACCAACCGCGACGGAGTTCTTTCAACAGTTGGGAGTCATTCATGCCCAGGTCCGATTGTTCGTCGGCTGCCCCCTGGTTCAGAATGCGATTAACTTGCGCTTTGGCGCGCATCCGGATGATTAATTTCCGGATAATAATAATGAAAAGCCAGATGCCAAAAATCACGGCAAGCGCGTAAACCCCTTCCAGAATGGGCCGGCCAAGCAAAATCGTCACACCGATAACGATGCCTGAAATCAGTGCGATAATGACTAACCACATTAAAAACTTGAGCGTTTTTTTCCACATAATAACTAAATCACAACTTTTTAGAATTTAACGGTTGAAATAATCGCATCAAGCTGACTATCTATCATGAAATGATAAATGACCACGGTCGTTAAAAAAACGCCTAGTGGTATACCAATGATGGCGGGCAAAATATTCAGTCTGGGTATAAAGCTGCTTTTGCCACTCAATGCTGCTTCGCCCCAGGCAAGAGGGAAAAGAATGGTTTTGTCGATGTTGCCTTTGGCTTCATCGGGCAGTAACACACCCAGATTAAAGGCCTTTATTTCTTCGTATTTTGGACGATCATCAAGGTTGAAATATTTTCCCTTGAAACCCAATCCAAGGCATAGCGAAAATACCTCGCGGACCTCTTTGTCCGGCCCGTGTTTACTTAATTTGTTCAAGTGATCATAAAACTCTGCGCCAATATTGGTTGTGTCGAAATATTTGCGCTGCAGGGGCATTTTTTGCCATGCGGACTTGTTTGGCCAGGATGAACACAAGAGGACTTCATCGATAAAAGCAACAACTGCAAACTTGCCGGCATTAAACGTATCGGTATTGTGGCCTGCATTGTTGGCCAGAATTTCTGCATCACTTAAAAGCTTTAAATACGTTTCGTGTAATTCATCATATGACGGATTATTCTGATCAATGCATTTAGACAATGTGCGGGTGAACAGAAGGGTATCTATATAGCAGTCAACAAGCCTCATCTCTTATCTCCTGACAACCACTAATTCAACGGAAACATCTTCAGGGGCATCTTCCCACAGCAGGGCGATATCACGATGACGTTCAATGGATGCCCATTGCTCATCATGAACATCCAGGCGCACATAGGCCGTTGACGGGCGGCGAGGCAGCTCTGAAGGGGGGGTTGCGATGCTGATAATGCCTACTCCCGGCAAGGATCGTTCTACCAGTGTTTGCACGGTCTCGCGTGAGGCAAGTTTGGCTGATGTTAATAATGACTGTTGGGCATCCTCAAAACGGTGTTGAGTACTGACCATTAAATAAAAATCATAACGTGATTCAAAAAATTCAGGGGGTACGGTTGTTGTGTAACACGTGCCATCAAACGCCATGTCGACCAGGTATTGCGGCCCCACGGTAATTTGATTGAGCAGATGTGAAATGAGTGTATGCACTGCCTGAAAACACTCGCCAAGTTCGGAGTGATTGTAGGCAGGTACCAGACGTTCACCCGAGCTTGTTTCTCCCAGCATATTAACACTGTCAGTAAATGTGCTTATTTCTCCGATCAGTTCCCGTAATACGCCATAGACATGCCAGGGATGCTGGGTTCCATCTTCGGTGCCGTGAAAAAGCCTGGGGATATAACGGCTCAGTGAACGCAGGGCGAGAATATAACGCATTAATGTTGCGTCGTATTTATTGGTTTCCTTGCCGGGGGTGTTGTAACCACTCAGTTGCATTGCGCGGCCGGTAATCTCGTCGCGAATTTCCTTGATCAGACTCAACAGTTCAGGTGCTGCACTCAGGCTGACAACCGGTGCGCTAAAGGTCTTGTCATAAACAATAGCATCACCTTCACGAATAACGCGAGCGACAGGGATAAGCAAAAATTGATCCATGTCATCTTTTTCGGTTTCCCAGACTATCTGCACGACATGGGTGAGATATTTGACATGGGCAACAGGGCTTTCTTTATAAATGTCTTTCGTGTCCTGGGGATTGGACAAGGTCAGATAACGGCTTTTTATTTTGGAAGCATCAGCCAGGTTATCAACCGTTGTCACATTATTTTCATGAGGATTGAGTTTCCGCAATCCGAGATAAATGGTGAACGGCTTGTCGGTCTCAACCCATGCCTCGTCAAAAGAACGACTGGAAACGATGCCATTGTCAGGAAGTGTGACATAGGTACCGTCCTGAAACAGGAAGCTGCCATTTTCGATTTCACAAGTACGATGCTGAAGCGAAGTTTTCACCAGCTCCATGCTGCATACACCCCAAAAATGGGGTTGCAGGTGTTGCTGATAGGGCACGAGCAATGAACGATGATATAAATCAGATTGCTGAAAATGTTGTGGTTGCAGGAATAGTCCCTGATGCCAGAATATTGGTTTTAAACCATCCACAGTATGTAACCCCTCGAAAATTTATGGCGTTTTGTCTACAGGTTCTTTACGTTTTTTTTCTTTGATGCCAGATCTGCCCAGCGGCTTTGTTACCATCATTTGTTTGGTGCTGTCGCGTCCCAGATTGATGTTTAAATATAAATCAGCGGGATTGGCTTTGGCCTCATCAGCGATGAGTTTGATGGCCGCCAGACTGTTTTCAACCAGCCCCCGTTTGCTGGCTTTAACCGGAATCGGGAATAACCCGACATCATGGGTCGGGCTGAGTTTGAAATAGCCACTTATCATACCGACATACCGGGCAGTTTCAGCCCGATTCAGTACGATACTTTTGCGTTCCCCGGGTTGTACGGTAATGCGGGTAAAATGGACAATTGTATCGTCAATCTTGCCTTTTCTTAACAGTTCTACAGCACCTTCGTGAGTGGCACCAAGACCTGAAAATGTATTTGGATCATTCAGCTGATAGATACCAACCGCCAAAGCATGAGGTCGGCTGTTATACGCATTCAAATCTGCCGGAGCCTTGAATTCCAGATAGATGGCCCGGTCTTTAAATTTCCACTCTTCCGGAGCGACTTCCAGTTTCTCTGGCTGAGATGCACAGGCAGCAAGTAAAAGTACGGCCACAGCAAAAGCAATACGTTGAAAAGTGGTTATATTTATCATTATGAGATGTACATATTAATCAATATTTCAACCAGGCCGGTCACGACCTGGTTGAAAATAGTGATCTGATGGACTAGCTTCCGCCCGGTCCAATGCGCCAGTCATCAGAGCCTTCTGTGCCGGCAATTTCATGTGTCCAGGTGATCGTGCTGTAACTGAATGACACTTCTTCCAGATGAGTGAAGTGAGCCTGGGTCGGGTCCTGGCAATTCGGCATGATTGACTTTATGTCAACCACAACCGCACCTTCCAGAAGTTGTGTGAAATAGTGTTCTGCCGCACCTTCGGATGATGTGCGATACCAGCTGATCTCACAGTTGAGGCTTTCTCCTGTGACCAGTGCCTGATAAAGCAGTGGAGAAGATTTATCAAACACTTTGGTGATTTTCAAAGGCTGATGTACGCGCAACCCGGAAGGTTGTCCACTTTGTTGGTCACGGGGAATAATGATGTTGTGTTCGAAGGCCTGAACAATAAACTGGTCTTCATGACCTTCCTGATACAGACTACCGACACTGTCTTCCGAGAGTGCACCTTCGGTAATCATTCCTTGAGTGACGCCTTCAACAGACATATACGCGGGTATTGGCATTGTGGTCTCCTTTAATGAGCTAAAGCCTGGCGGAAAAGTTCGCCGATTTGTTATTTTCCAGATTTATACTGACTTGCTTGAAATACCGAAAAATTACCATAACTGCTGTTGATAATTGTGGGGGGAGTATACGCTCCCCCCGACTTCGATTTGTTACCTGATTTCAATTGAAATTGCCCCGAGGTTTTTTGCTAAAACCGGTCAAAGCGACTGATAGTGGTTTTATTTATGTTTTGTCCAGTTTGCCAGCCAGCGACAAGGTGAAGCTCGCGCCCATATATTTGAAGTGGGGGCGTACATTCATCTCTACCCGGAACCAGCCCGGGTTGCCTTCATCATCGGTGACAATGATTTCTGCTTCGCGTAGTGGACGTCTGCTGCGTACAGCAGCAGGCGGGTTGTCCTGGTCGGCAACAAACTGACGAATCCAGTTATTCAACTCACGATCAAGTTCGCTGCGTGTTTTCCAGCTGCCGATGTTTTCGCGTTGTAATACCTTGATGTAATGTGCAATGCGATTAATTACAAACAGGTAGGGCAGTTCTGTGCCTAACTTGAAGTTTGTCTCTGCCTGTTTTGCTTCGGGAGTGTTGCCGAAGTATTTGGGTTTTTGACAGGAGTTTGCCGAGAAAAATGAGGCATTGTCGGTACCCTTGCGCAAGGTCAGGCCAATAAAGCCTTGTTCGGCCAGTTCAAACTCGCGACGATCAGAGAGCATGACTTCAACCGGTGCCATGGTTTTGATTTCACCGTTTTCGGTGTATTTATGAATGGGGAGATTTTCAACAGCACCCCCACTTTTTGGCCCGATGATATTCGGACACCAACGGTATTTGGCAAAGCTTTTGGAGAGGTTGGCCGCAAAGGCAAACGACGCGTTACCCCAGAGGAAACTCTTTTTGGAACTGTCTACATTTTCGGTGTAGGAAAATGCTTTGACCGGATTTTCTTCACCATAGGGAGAGCGCAGCAAAAAACGTGGTGCGGTCAGACCAACATTACGGGCATCATCTGATTCCCGGAAGGAATTCCATTTGGCAAACTGGGGACCTTCAAATATGGCTTCCAGGTCTTTCAGGTTGGGCAGGTCTTCAAAACTTTCCACACCAAAAAATTCCGGACCGGCAGAACCGATAAACGGTGCATGAGACATGGCGCTGACACTGCCCAGTTGTTGCAGAAGTTTGATGTCCTGGGCACCGGGGCCGAAACTGTAATCAGAAATAATCGCCCCGATGGGCTTGCCGCCAAACTGGCCATATTCTGCGGTATAGATGTGTTTGTATAATCCGGATTTTGTCACATCGGGTGCGTCTTCAAAATCCTCCAGCATTTCGTCCTTGGTCGCGCTGACCAGTTCTATTTTTATGTTTTCACGGAAGTCGGTTTGATCGACGAGCATTTTCAGGCTGCGCCAGGAGGCTTCCAGTGTTTGAAAGGTCTTGTGATGCAGGACTTCATCAACCTGACTGCTGATTTTTGAGTCGATTTCCGCGATAAATTTATCAACGAGTTTTTGTTCAACTTTTTCGCCTTCACGATGCGGTAAAAGCAGGTCGGAAATAAAGGCTTCAACTCCTTTTTTGGCAACGTCATAACCTTCATCAGCGGGTTTCAGACGAGTTTGTTCCATAATCTGGTCAAGCAATGAAACTTCTTCGACAGCGGATTCAGCTCCCTGAGTTTGATTTTCTGATTCAGCCATGGTTTTTTCCTTATAAATTCTGCGTTGTTTATTGGCGAGTTGAGTGTCTGGTATGTTGCTTATTTGTCGCTAATACCCAGCTCACTGGTAATTTGGGCGCGTGTTCCGGCATCCGTCAGAATTGACTCGATCGTTTTTCGAAATGCGGGCACATTGCCGAGCGGACCTTTAAGTGCCAACAGGGCTTTACGCAGCTCCAGTAATTCATTTAACTCGGGCACTTGCTCGGCAATGCGCTGAGGGGAGAAATCCTTGATGTTGTCAAACGTGAGGTCAGCGGTAATTTCTTCTGTTGACCCTGCATCATCTTCCAGTTTGTTCGGCACGCTGATCGCCATGTTCAGGCTGTAACTTTTTACCACATCATCAAAATTGTCTTTGTTGATGTTGACAGGGGCACGATCTTCGATAGCTTCATCGGATTCCTTGCCAGTGAAGTCGCCGACTACCAGCATTTTTAATGGCAATTCAACTTCTTCGGTCGCATCACCTGTTTGTGATTTATATACGATGTTGACACGTTCTTTGGGTGCAACTGAGCCATCGGCCATTATTTATCCCCCCGGAGTATTTGTAGCAGTAAGTGGATCATGCCAACAAAGCTGTGCGTATGCCTGTTCCTGCTTTGCCAGAATGATGTCAAGTTCGGTGTGTTTATCTTTGACGCTTTTGAGTTTGTTAATCTGTTTCTGGTAACCGTCACAAAGCAGCTTGTAAGTTTGTGAAATCAAACCAGGCTCCCAGGTGGATAAATTTTTATCGTCAAGGTGGTTACTCAGTTGTTCCAGTGTTGGAATGGCGACATCCAGATTGCCCGTTTGCAATAAAAGATCAGCGAGAGAGAGTCGCCAGAAATGTTGTTCTCGCACATTACTTGTTGCGGATGCACTTTTCTTCATAAGTGTAATGGCAGGTTTGATGTCACCTGCGGCAGCCATGGACTTAGCTTCTTTTAGTGTTTCGTTCCAGGGAGCTGCTTCACCATTATTGGCAGCACCTTCCGTTGATGTTGCCTGGGCAGACAAATCATTTTCAATCCACATTCGTGTCTGGTCATCAGCAAAGGGGGTGCCATCGGAAAATTTTAAATCAACAAGCGTGGGGACGCGGGTCAGCAGATGACGAAGTTCTTCCATAACTGCATTGCGGGCGGCCTCGTATTCTGGTCCAAGAGCCTGTAGCGCATTAACAATCATGCGCTGGCCATCCAGCCAGAACGCAGCACGGGCAGCGGTTTGTTCCAGTTCAGGAATGACATCTGAATACTGTTTGGCCACCAGTTGGGTATCGAAAAATTTAAGCCTGTCAGCGGCGGGGGGATTCAGTTGGGTGATGCCATCGGTATTGGGGGGCACCTGATCGAGCAGTAACCATGTCAGGGAACGGTTCAGGCGGTAGGGTCGGGGGTCGGCCAGTTTTGATCTGATCCACCAGGCCGCGGTTTTACGTCCCCCTTCCTGTAGCTGCCGAACCACTTTTTTTGCATCGTTATCTGACTCAATGTCGCCGACGGCGACAGGTCTGGCCGAACTTGCCGGCGGGCGTGTTGTGTTCTGTGGTGCCGGTGCGGGCGCTGTTCCCACAGGTGCATCATTCGCGGGTTTTGCGGATGTGTCAGACGCAGGCGAGGGGGGTGGCGTTGTAGGAGGCGGTGTTTCTGCCTGTTGGGCAATAATTTGTTTATACCGCTTTAAATGCCGGTTCATTTCTATCATTGATGGCGCGTTATCACCCATTTTATCCATTAACTCACCATCAATCCGGCGAGCCGTGGAATCAGCGAGTTTAATCGCTTCGGCCTGATTTGCGGCGGGTTCTTTGGCTTCAATGATGGGGCCACATTTTTCGGCCAGCCACTGGATTGCCGTTGCTCTGGCGCGCAATCGTTTAAGCGGGGGGGACATCCCGTCCCAGTGGTGTTCGATCATGTCACTGATCACTTTCAGGCCGACCGCAAACCCCGAATAACCTTCGGTTTCCAGCAGCCCTCTTGCCAGATAAGACGCAACCAGCAGATCTTTGGATTTTTCCCGGGTAACAAGAGCGGCAAGCTCAACAACTTTTCCCCAGTCGACAGTCTCGGCGTTAAGAGATTCCTGTTTGGCGAGTTCAGCTTCTAATTGCTCAAACTCAGGCTCATAACGAGCTGAGGCTCCAGCAGGAACATCGCCCGCTATTGCGCGTTCACCGATACCGTACAGCTGGTGGTTGCTTGTGTCGGTCAAACTGTATTTCCCGCTATTTATAGTTATGATTACTGTGGAAGACTTTCATTCTGCTTTCTGGGTGAGTATGATGTCAACAAAAATAATTATGCCAATGAACTTTTTTGTAACGTGAAAAAAAAACCTGTCTCCCTCCGTATTCACAAGACTCTGATTTTTCTCTGTTTTAGCTTTAGTATGCTCATCCTGTTTGTTTCGGCTGTTTCCGCCGCAGGTGTTCCTGCTGCTGCGTCACCCGGTGCGGTGCAGCCGGATATTGAAACGAAACGACCTGCCAGCACGTCTGATTTGAACTTTCGATATGGCTCCGGTGCCGTAAAAGAGGCTGGTAAGAGACGTCCGGTTTCTCCCAATGTTCCGCGCATGCAGGTAAAAGGGTTTGTGTTCAAAGGTGTGGTCGAGCGGTCGGAGTACGGCGTTTTTCTGGCCGATATCGAGAAAATGGGGCAGCAGCTGATTGATGATTATCCGGAAGGTCTGGCAATCGATGACTTTCGGGAGCTGACGGATCAGATCAGACGCTATTATCGCGAGCGAGGCCTCTTCCTGGCGCGAGCCTATATTCCTGAGCAAAACATTACCGATAATCGGGTAACGATCAATATTCTCGAAGGCCTCCTTGAGGATGTTACCCTGGAGGGGAGTGATCTTTATTCGGTCGATACACTGAAAAAACCGTTTGCCGAATTGATTAACCGCCCGATTGAGTACCGCAGTATTGAGTCTGCCCTGTTATATGTTACTGATTCACCTGGCATCCGGCTTCAGGCTTTATTCGGCCCTGGAGAGGAAACAGGCGGATCGATTCTCAAACTCGGTACCACCCGGGAGCAGCGATTCAACACCAGTCTTTGGCTGGATAACTATGGTTCAGAATATACAGGCAATTATCGGCTGCGCCTGTCGAGCACAATCAATAATGTGAGTAATAGTGCTGATTATTTGACGGTTACCTTGCTTAAAACGTTTAACCCGTCTAACAGTATTTACTACGCTCTGGATTATGAGCGGCCGCTCAATATGTGGAACAGTTATCTCGGGTTTGATGTGAGTAATAATGGTTTTGAGGTTGGCCAGGAATTTGAGGCACTCGGGATCAAGGGTGATTCCAGGATTATCGGCGTCCGTTTGCGCAAGATGTTCATGCGGCAGCGGGATCGAAACCTGTTTGCCAGTTTTGCGTTACACCAAAAAAATGCCAACAGCGAGCAAAATGGCACAAATATTGGTGAAGACAGGTTGACTGTGGCCAGTCTGGCATTGCATTACAATGGCGATTCCGAGTGGTTATTGCGTGGCAACCATGCTGCTGAAATGCGCTACAGTCAGGGTCTGCCTGATATCCTGGGTGCTGCGGGTTCAGAGAGGAGTGGAATATCCAGCGGGGGAGATTTTAGCAAGATCAATCTTCGTTATACCCACCGATATTTGTTGCAGAAAAGTCAGGTCGTCGAAATTCAGTACCGTGGTCAATTCAGTTCTGATTCGCTCAGTTCGATTGAGCAATCTGTTCTGGGGGGGCCGAACAGTGTGCGCGGATATCCCGTTTCTGAAGTCCTTTTTGACAGCAGTACCATTATCAATCTGGAATGGCAGGCGCGTTCAGCACAGATTGAAGAAGAGCTTGCATGGCTGAGGAATTTTCAGTTTGGTGCGTATTATGATTTTGCCACCGGCAAGCGAAATCAGGCATTGAGTAATGAGCGTGAGACGGCCTCGCTCAGGAGCATGGGTGGTTTCGTAGAATTTCAACCTTTTGGCAAGTTTCAGGCCCGTTTTGATCTGGCTTTTCCACAGGGTGGTGACGAGCCGGTAAACGGTGACAGCTTTCAGTTCTATTTTAATCTTGGGCGTATTTTCTGAAGCGTGCTTTTTGAAACGAATACTCTGTTGAAATGAGTTTTGATTTTTTATGCCGGGATATTTCTATGTGAATCAAGCACTCATGATGATTTAACCCTTGATTCACGTTTACCAGGACAATAACCGTAATGAATAAAAAACATACCCCACTTAAAAGAGTGACCAGTCGCCGGGTTAATTTTGCATTCACGGCATTATGTTGTTTGAGTATTCCGGGCACTCCTCAGGCAGCTCCCCAGGGCGGACAGGTGTCGGCGGGCAGCGGCAGCATTCAGGCATCCGGCAACATCACGCAAATCAATCAAAACAGCCAGCAGCTGGTTATCGACTGGAACAGTTTTAATGTTGGTGTGAATGAAAGTGTTAATTTTTTGCAGCCCAACAGCAGTGCTGCTGTTTTAAACCGCATTTACGATCAAAACCCCAGCCAGATTTTTGGCAATATCAATGCTAATGGCCGGGTGTTTTTGAGTAATCCCAACGGTATGATCTTTGGTGCAAATTCACAGGTGAATGTTGGCAGCCTGTTTGCCACCACGCTGAGCATCAACAACGACGCCTTCATGAGCAATCGCTACAACTTCAGTGCCGTTTCTGATGGGGGCACTATCGTTAACCACGGGCTGCTTAACGCAGCCACCGGCGGCTCTGTCAGTCTGATCGCCGATGCGGTGGACAATCAGGGTGAGATCATTGCTCACTATGGATACATTAACCTTGCTTCAGGCCGTACTGCTGCCATTGATTTTGATGGTGATGGTTTTATACATTTTGAAATCGATGGCGAAGTGCTCGATAACGCCACCGGGAAAACAACAGGCGTTAACAATAGCGGCATCATTCGGGCCGATGGGGGTGAAGTTTTACTGACGGCTCGACATGCTCAGGATGTTTTTGAGCGGGCTATCAACAATGACGGCCTCATTGAGGCTGGCCGTATGTTCAACGAAGGTGGCGTCATCAGGCTGGTTGGCATTGGTGGTGATGTTGTTCACAGCGGTGTGATCGATGCCTCTGGTCAGGATCAGGTTTCCACAGGTGGTGACGTTCAGGTGCTGGGTGACCGGGTGGGTCTGTTTGAAGCCGCAGTTATTAATGTTTCCGGTAGCTCTGGTGGCGGAAATGTTTTGGTGGGGGGCGATTTTCAGGGCGGCAATCCGGTCATCCACAATGCCGACCAGACGCTGGTCAGCCATAACAGTCAAATACTCGCCGACGCACAACAGAGTGGTGAAGGTGGCCGTGTGATTGTCTGGGCCGATGGTTATACCCGGTTTTTGGGAAGCATTTCTGCACAGGGCGGGGCTTTGGCCGGTGACGGTGGTTTTGTTGAAGTGTCCGGTAAACAGCAGCTGGGCTTTGCCGGGCAGGTGGATACCTCTGCGATTAATGGGGCGGTGGGGCAATTGCTTCTGGATCCAACCGATATCACCGTCAGTTCTTCGGGAACGGCTGCATATGATGACGTTAATGATTTTAATGCAGATACTAATTGTACTGGCTGTATGGTCAGTGCGGCCACTCTAGTGGCGGTGGGGGCGAATATTATCCTGCAAGCCGATAATGACATTACCTTCTCTGAGAGTCTTGCACTTGGTGCAGACCACAGCCTTGTTGCGGAGGCAGGGAATAACATCAGTGTTGCTGCGAATGTCACGCTTGAAACCCAGGGTAGTCTCAGTGGTAATGTCCGTACAGGCGGGATTACCCTGACAGCCGATGCTAATGAAAATAACATCGGTACTGTAAACATGGGGGCGAATAGTGTTCTGCAAACGACAGGTGGTGGTACCAGTACAGGTGGCGATGTCACCATAAATGCGACAGGGAATGTTGATCTGGCCAGAATAGATGCCGGATCAGGTACAATCACAGTGACTACCGATGCTGGTGATATCATCAGTAGTAATTTTTCCTCAATGACTGCGGAAACACTGAACCTTTCTGCCATAAACGGAAGTATTGGTACTTTAAGTAAAAATATCGGTACTACCGTTACTACCCTGAACGCCGACACCTCAATGGGTGGCGATATCTACGTTACCGAGACCGATGCCATTAATTTGGCGATGATCAATGCAGGCACGGGAGATATCAGGATTGTCGCTACCGACGACATCAACGCTGCTACCGACATCAACAGTAATAATGTCTCAACGCTTACGGCCGCATCCCTCATATTAAATGCCAGCGCTGGCGGCATTGGTGCTGCAGGCAATAAAATAAACACCACGACGGGAGCAATATCGTTAACCACGGGTGGCGTTGCCGATACCGGAAATATTTATATTGTAGAAAGCAACAGTTTGAACACCAGTGATATCACACTGAGTACACTGACAGGTGACACTACGCCCGCCAACAATATCCAGACGGTTGACATTACTGCCGATTCGTTGAGCCTGGATGCCAACTTTGGTAACACTAACGATCATTTATTGCTTACCGCCAGCAACGGCGGAATCAGTGGCAATGCCACACTGAGCAGCAATGACCTCATGCTCACTGCCGATACCGCGGGGCAGGCTGTTGGCAGCTCGGGAACGCCCATCAACACTGCGATAAGTGGCGACCTGACCGCCAGTGCAAATAATGGCACTGGCGGTATTTATCTTTCCAACACTGGCGCACTGTCGATTACGAGCATCAATGCAGGCACGGGAGATATCAGCATTAGCGCCACCGATATCAACGGTAATGGCATCTCGACGCTCACTGCCGCATCCCTCTCGCTGGATGCCAGCGCTGGCGGCATTGGTTCCGCAGGCAATAAAATAAACATCACGACGACGGGTACGATATCGCTGACCACGGGTGGCACTGCTGGTGCCGGCGATATTTACATTGTAGAAAGCAACAGTTTGAACACCAGTGATATCACCCTGAATACACTGACAGGTGATATTACGCCCGCTAACAATATCCAGACGGTTGACATTACTGCCGATTCGTTGAACCTGGATGCCAGTTTTGGTAACACCAGCGATCATTTATTGCTTACCGCCAGCAGCGGCGGAATCAGTGGCAATGCCACACTGAGCAGCAACGACCTCACGCTCACTGCCGATACCGTGGGGCAGGCTGTTGGCAGCTCGGGAACGCCCATCAACACTGCGATCAGTGGCAACCTGACCGTCAGTGCAAATAATGGCACTGGCGGTATTTATCTTTCCAACACTGGCGCACTGTCGATTGCGAGTATCAATGCAGACACAGGCAATGTTGAATTGACTGCCAGTGGTGCCATTACCGAATCAGTTGCAAACACGACGGTAGATGTGACCGCAGCGAGCCTGAGTATTCTTGACGCGGCAGGCGTAGGTGCGAGTACGGCAAACGGCGCACTGGATCTGGCCGTCGACAATTTGAGCGTCGCCCAGGCCACACCCGGTGCTATCTATCTAACCGGGAATGGTGATATCGCGTTAGGCGTGATTAATGGTACCGGTCAAGCGGTATCGCTTGCCGCCGCCGGAAACATCACCGACAACGGTTCCGATATCATGGCTAACGACCTGACGCTGATTGCTACCGGCAATGGCAGCGCCATCGGTGCGACAGGTGCAGCGAACGTGATCAATACCACCGTCACGGGTAATTTAACGTCGGCTGCCAGCACCGGAAATGGTGGTATTTATCTTTCCAATACCGGCGCACTGGCTGTTGCCAGTGTTGATGCCGGTACCGGTGCAGTAGAACTCACCGCCAGCGGTGCCATCACCGATGCAACACTGGATGC
>VAPL010106615.1_pt1 | contig 36308 bp, 39 predicted proteins | sample 3395061 | NCBI WGS metagenome assembly VAPL01 (sample SAMN08290444, study PRJNA428436) | hydrothermal vent metagenome | isolation source: Deep-sea hydrothermal vent chimney 2 | place: Pacific Ocean: Juan De Fuca Ridge | depth 2182 m m | reverse complement strand
TGTTACGCGATACAAAACATTAACAACGCTTTCTACTCCATTGTGAGTCTGATTTTCATTTAGAATATCTTTGTTCCATACAGTAACGTAATTGCTATTGTTTGTTTTGTCGAAGTTTCCAAAAAAACGCTCACGTAGTTTCTTAGTAAAAATTATTGAATTAACACCTAACACTTTCGATGTAATTTCTGCTGTCTCCCGTGCGCGTAAAAAATCAGAAGAAAAAATAATAGTATCTTTATTTAGAAGTTTATTTTCTAGTGCTGATTTAGCAGATTTGATTACTTCTTTTTCCCCAATGTTTGTTAAACCAAACATACTAACTCCATCTACTGGGTTGCTTATTATTATTCCTTTCTCATTTGCAATGCTCGTCCCGTGACGCATTAGAAAATATGTATTTTTAAGATTGCTTGAAAAATGTTGTTTCTCCATATATTACATATTTATAACATTTTATATCAATGACTTTTGAAATGACTTAAAGTATGCTGTTGTTATGAGACATCATGCATATATTACAGATGGAAGTGCGTCTGTATCTACTGACCGTATTATGCATTTTCTTAAACATACATATGGCATGGAAACTAATAATAATCCAGATATTTTGGTTTATGAATATGATTTCTTTTCTATAGAAGATGCGCGTTCAATACGTGCGAAAGTAATGACAACTCCTGTCGCTGGTGACACAAAAGCCGTGGTTCTTATAATTGAACGTGTTTATAATGGTGCGCAAAATGTTTTATTGAAATTATTAGAAGAGCCAGCAAAAGACACTGTGGTTATCATTCATGTACCTTTTGAAGCCATGCTTTTACCTACTGTACGTTCAAGAGTTTTGCCGCTTCCAAAATGCGCAGAATACGTTCACAAACAATATGTTGTTGACGTAAGTGGAGATGCAAAAAAATTTATAAGTTCACCCAAAGACAAAAGGTCATTAATAATTAAAAAATTTACCCTTGGTAAAGACGCGTCTAGTCGTAGAGAGCTTCGCGATAAAGCAATACATCTTTTGTATGATATCGAAATAGTTATGTATGAAAAATATAAAAATGAAAAAAACAAAAGTAGTATTAAAAAATTACGTGCAATTTTGTCAGATATAGAAGAGTTGCGTGATTATTTGTATGACAAAGCTTCTCCAATGCGTATGATTTTAGAACATGTATCGCTCAGATTAGATAGTATTTAAAAATATGTATTTAAAAATTGTTGTTATTGCTGGGGCTAGAAAAGAGAAGGTAGAAAATATAAAAAATGATGTTTTACAAATATCTGTTCGCGAACCTGCTTCTGGGAACCATGCAAATACACGTGTTAGGGAAATAATAGCCATGAGGTTTGGTGTATTGTTATCACAAGTACGCATACTGACAGGACACCATTCTCGTTCTAAAATGATAAGTATTACTACTAGTTAACAAATCATATATGCGTACAATCATAAAGACATCAAACGACGAATTTACTGACAGTGTTCGTGTTGTAATAGATGAAAAATTTGGTTCTCTTGAACGTGTGTTGTCTAAAAAAATTAATGAAGCCCTTCTTTCTATAGATGTTAACTTAGAGAATAAACATTCTTCAGGAGATGTATTCAGTGCGTCTGGGCACCTTGTTGTTGGCGGTGCTGAGTATAATGCCGTTGCTACAAACAAAACTATTGACGGGGCTCTTGAGTCAATTAGAAATGAGCTTGTTCGTGGTGTTCGTAAAAATAAATCTAGAACAATGAGTGCTGTCCGAAAAGGTGGCGCTGCAATTAAGTCACTACTTATGTTTGGTCGCAAGTAAAAAACATTGTTACTTGTGCATCATTGTTGTATCGGCTAAATAGACCTTTCTTTCCATTCCTTAAACTGAAAATCTTTGTAGTTTTGTTCTTTTTTACCTTCTGGTATTATCCGTTCAATTATAAACTTACTATCTTTAAGAATTGCATGCGTAATTTTTACTCGTGTTTTTTTACCATTACGATTTGCAAAAAAGAACGTACCTATACTATCCACAAAAGCACGGTACGTGTTCCAGTTTCTAGTAGCAGTATTGCTTAGTGATAACTTACCATCTTCTTTTTTAAACTTTGAGGCAAAAGTAGCTTCTTCTTCGTTTTGTTTTGTCTTAATGCATGTGTTTGTTGTTACACACGGGAGTACCTCGTATAGTAATTCTGCGCCGAGTTGAATTAAACGTGTTTTTAATTCACGCACAGTGTCTGATTGAAGTATTTGAATTTCGCGAGAGACCAACACGTCTCCAGCGTCTAGTTTTTTGACCATTTGTTGTATGGATACTCCTGTAGTCATGTCGCCATTCTTTATTGACGTCTCAACTGGAGATGCTCCTCTATATTTTGGTAGCAGTGAATAGTGTACGTTTATTACTCCGTTTTTAAAGCAAGAAATTAATTCTTCTGGGAATATTTTTCCATAGGCAACTACAATTGAAAAATTACAACCATATGATGCTATGTTTTTAATTACATCTGGAGTTAATGCGTGTGGTTTTATGACTGGTATTGATTTGTTTTTTGACCATAGTGATACATCAGATTGTTGATATTCTAACCCTCTTCCTTTTCGTGCGTCTGGATTGGTAACTATAAGTGATGGTGTAATACCCTTGCTTTCTAAGAGTTCAAGCGTTTCACTTGCAACTGATGGGGTGCCAAAAAAAATAAAGTTACTGGGTTGTTTATCTATCATTTTGTTTTTCTGAGATATTATCTTCTGTTTCGTAGAGTTGTGTAGCATGATCAATAAATAGTATTCCATTTAAATGGTCAATTTCATGTTGAAATATCTGTGCGAGTATTCCTCCGCCTCCGCGTGTAAAACTCTTTCCATCAATATCTTGTGCCTTAACGGTTGTGCGCTTGTGTCTGAGTGTGTTGCCATAAATACCACGAACAGAAAGACATCCTTCGTCCATGTCTTCTCGGCGTCTTGATGTTTTAATTATTTTAGGATTTATATAAATACCTATGTTTGGTTGGGCAGTTTCTTCACCCTCTTTGTTGTTAACTCTGTCATATCTAACTATGAAAATCCTCCATGGAATACTTATTTGCGGAGCTGCAAGAGCAACGCCGTCAAGTTTTTTATCTAACGATTCCTCCATATCTTTTATCATCGAGTACATTTCAGACGTACCAAACATTTTGTCTGGCACATCTTTTGATACCTCTCGTAAGACATCAGCTCCACTCTGTACTACCTCCTTCATGTTGACGACTATACCATTTAGTGCCAGAAAATGTATACCTTTTGTTATATATAACTTATCCACAAAACAAATAAACTATGTTGACCTATTTTCTAGAAAACGTACTATGTATACAGCTTCTAATTAATTGCTCGGAGCATTATAAACCTGTATAAAATTATGAAATCAAGAATTACAACAATAGCTATATTAGCAACTTTCGCAACACCTCTTTTGGCACTTGCTGCGCCATACGTTAATAACATATCTGATGTAGGTCAATTTATAATAAGCACAATTAATGGAGTGTTTGTTCCTGTATTGTTCTCATTAGCTTTTATCGTCTTTATTTGGGGTGCCTTTACTGTATTCATTCTTGGCGCAAACGATGAAGCACAAAAAGGAAAGGGTAAAAAACTTATGCTTTATGGTCTTATAGGTTTCTTTGTTATGGTGTCTGTTTGGGGTCTTGTTAACATCCTTACGGGTTCTGTTGGTCTTAATAACTCAGGTACTCAACTACCAAGCTCTGGTGTGAATGTCGGTGTATAGTATTGTGTTTTTTAACACAAAGTAATCTGAGCAAAATACTACTTTAGTCCAGAACAAACCGAACAATATTTGTTCGGTTTGTTCTGTTATAATATAAATTAAATATGAACGGCTTTGACAAATTGTTGAACGGAATTATCTTACAGATAATTAATCCTATAATAGTGCTTATGTCAGCTGGAGCTTTTGTTGTGTTTTTGTGGGGTGTTTTTATTTTTATCAAAAATGCAGGAGATGATACAAAACGAGTAGAAGGACAAAGAGCTATTTTGTGGGGTTTGGTTGGGCTTGCTATAATTTTTGGTGCATACGGAATATTGAATATAGCTTTGACTACATTCGGAATAACTTCAATTGTCCAAATAACAAAATAATCCATAAATTATATTTGTATATAAAATGCTGCATACAAATAGTTGATATGGTAGAGTAAAAATATGTATATGAGAGACGTCAAAGGATTTAATATGTTCTCTTTTTGTGGTTGTGTGACCTGTGTGTCGCAATAACGTTTGTATAAGTTATGGATTCTGGTATTAGCGTTATCCTCAAGGCTGAGGAGCTTGGTTCATTTCTTGGTATCCCTATTACAAATAGTCTTGTTATGAACTGGCTTTTGATGTTTTTGTTGATTGCTGGCGCTTATTTTATAGGTAAGCGTTTCTCGTTACGACCGAGCAAGCTTCACGCTGGAATAGAATGGGTTTTTGAAGGAGCTTTAAATTATATGTCTGAGCTCTTTGAAAGCGAGGAACTTGCACGTAAGTTTTTTCCACTATTGTCAACAATTTTTCTTTTTGTGCTTGTTGCAAATGAAATGGAGTTTTTTCCAGGTGTTGGTTCTATTGGTTTAATAAAGAACAATGTATTCGTTCCAATTTTTAGAACTCCAACAACTGATCTAAATACAACATTAGCGTTGGCTATAATTTCGTTTCTAACTATAGAAATTACAGGTATATTAACTCTTGGAGTGTTGAAGTATGGTAAAAAGTTCGTTAATCTTAGTTCACCGATTGGTTTTGTTGTCGGGATAATAGAAATGGTGAGTAATCTTGGACGTTTGATATCATTTTCATTTCGTTTATTTGGTAATATATTTGCAGGTGAGGTTTTAGTTCTTGTAGCTGGATATTTTCTCCCGTATCTTTTACCTGCACCGTTAATGGGGTTTGAGATGTTTATAGGTGTTATACAGGCGTTGGTGTTTGCAATGCTTACATTGTTCTTTATCAAACTCGCAATCATGGAGCCACACGAGATACATTAACCGAAAATTAATGTTTTTATGTGGCTTCGGGATATACTGAAGCGGTAATTATTATATATAACTAATACAAACTTTATGGATGTTGAAACAGCACGTATGATCGGAATGGCAATTGCTGCAGGACTTGGGGTTATTGGTCCTGGAATTGGAATTGGAATTATAGGAGGTAGTGCAATGCACGCTATTGGGCGTAATCCAGATGCATCAGGAAAAATAGTATCAAACATGATTCTAGCAATAGTTTTTGCAGAAGCTCTTGGTATTCTTGCTCTAGTTGTTGCGTTCATTATTAAATTTGTTTAAGAAGTTTAAACATTACTCATGGAACAATTTTTCGCAGCTTTTGGAATTAATGTAAAGCTTCTGCTTGCTCAGACAGTTAACTTTGGTGTGTTACTTATCGCACTTACTTATTTCTTTTACAAACCTCTAATGAGGTCATTAGAAGCACGTCAAAAAGTAATAACAAAAGGTGTTGATGACGCAGAACGAGCATCTCAAAAACTAGATGCTGCTGATGATATATCTGCTAAGCACATATCAGAGGCAGAAAACCAAGCAGAAGAAATAATGTCAAAAGCGCGAGAAAGTGCTGGCACTGAGCGCGCTATTTTGATTAGAGATGCAGAAAAAAGAGCTGAATCTGTAGCTGCTGCTGCTGAAGCAAGAGCAAAAGAAGATTCGGCAAAAATGCTTCGTGATAGTGAACAAGAAATTGCACGTCTTGCAATTTTGGCTGCAGAAAAAACTTTACAAAAAAGTTAGCAAATATGTCAGTAACAAAAAAACTTGCACGTCAATATTCACAGGCAATTGTTCGTGTTTTAGAAAAAACGAACAATGATAATTCTATAGTTGTTAAAAAACTTATTGAAAATCTACGAAGTACTGGAAGACTGAAATTGATTTCTGGAATTGTACGTGAACTCAAAGTAATTGAAGCGTTAGAAAAGAAAAAAGCTCCTTTTATAGAAATTGCACGTGAAGAAGATAGAGAGTTTGTCGTTACTACTGCAAAAAAACGCAATTTACCAAAGGTTATAGCAACAGTGAACCCATCGTTGATTCGCGGCTGGAGATCTTGTGTTTCTGGAACCCTTGTGGATAATTCTACAAAACAATCGCTTATTAAGCTTTATAGGAACATCACCAATTAATCATGGATAGTATAATCAAAAAAATAGAAGAAGAAATTACTTCGTTTGCGAATGAAGAAAAGTCTGAGGAGACTGGTATTGTGCGTGCCGTCGGAGACGGAATAGCTGAAATAGACAATCTTGGGAATGCTATCTTGGGTGAAATGGTGTTGTTTGACTCAACGTTTGACAGGACCCTTGAAGAGGCTTTAAAAGACACAAGCCCTCTATATGGTCTTGTACTAAACCTTGAAGAAGATGGTGTGCGTGTTGTTGTTCTTGGTGAAGCGTCAAAAATATACGAAGGTATGCTGGTGCGCCGTACTGGTAAACTTTTGTCTATAAATGTTGGAGAGGCAATGATTGGTAGGGTTGTAAATGCTTTTGGAGAGCCTGTTGACGGTAAGGGTCCAATAACAGATACAGTATCTCGGACTATTGAACAAGAATCCTATGGAGTTATGGATAGGTCTCCTGTTAATGTTCCTATACATACTGGTATAAAATCAATTGACTCAATGGTCCCAATTGGACGTGGACAAAGGGAGCTTATTATCGGCGATAGAGGAACTGGTAAAACATCTATTGCGATAGACACAATCCTAAATCAAAAAAGTGAACCGAAAGATTCTCGACCTATTTGTATTTATGTTGCAATCGGTCAGAAAGAGTCAAAGACAGCAAAATTAGTAGCTGAACTTGAGGAAAAAGGGGCTATGGAATATACGATTATCGTAACTGTTCCAGCATCAAGCCCTGCTGCTCTTCAATTCCTAGCCCCATTTGCTGGAGCAACAATTGGTGAGTACTTTATGGAAGATGGAAGAGATGCTCTTGTTGTTTACGATGATTTGTCAAAACAGGCTGTTGCTTACCGTCAGATGTCGTTGCTTCTACGACGTCCACCAGGACGAGAAGCGTATCCTGGTGATATTTTTTATCTACATTCACGCTTACTTGAGCGTTCGGCAAAACTTTCAGAAGAAAAAGGTGGTGGTTCATTAACTGCACTTCCTATTATAGAAACACAAGAAGGAGATGTGTCTGCATATATACCAACAAACGTAATCTCGATTACAGACGGTCAGATTTTCTTGCAAACAAACTTGTTCAACAAAGGAATGAGACCTGCTATAGATGTTGGACTTTCTGTGTCGCGTGTTGGTTCATCTGCACAAACTAAGGCAATGAAAAAAGTATCAAGCAAAATCAAACTCGAACTTGCACAGTTTAGAGAGCTCGAAGCGTTTATGCAATTTGCTTCTGATCTTGATGAAGATACAAAAAAACAGATTGATTCTGGACGTAGAATGACAGAGGTACTAAAGCAGAAAAGGGGAATGCCATTACCATTTGAAATGGAAGCGGTTGTTATATTTGCGGCAGTAAATAATTACTTTGATAAGTTTGATGCAAATGACGTTTCTGCAACCGAAGAAAAACTACAAGATTTTGTTTTGCGTGAAGGTGCAGACGTTCTGAGTTCAATTAAAAAGACAAAAAAGATTGATGATGATACTGAAAAATCACTTCGTAAGGTATTAGATACATTCGTTAGTCGTACTGCATAAACTACAATGGAACTTAAAGATACAAAGCTCAATATGAAGATTGTTGTTGGAACTAAAAATAAAGCAAAGGTTACTGCTGTTGAAGAAATCCTAAGCGACTATCCGCATCTTGCAGAATCAAAAGTAATCTCAATAGTGGTTCCTTCAAGCGTTAGTGACCAACCTCTCTCTCTTGATGAAACAGTGCGCGGTGCTGTTAATCGTGCAAAAACCTCATTTGATAATTGTAATTATTCGATTGGAATCGAGTCTGGATTAATTGAAGTTCCGTACACAAAAAGTGGTTATATGAATGTTTGTATTGTTGCAATTTATGACGGTGTAAACTCTCATCTTGGAATGTCTTCAGGGTGGGAGTTCCCAAATCCTGAAGTTGTACGATTTATGACGGAGGAAGGAATGAATATGACAGAAGCATCAAACAAGGCTGGTTTGTCCTCCGATACTAATCTGGGCTCTGCGCAAGGGGCGATAGGTATTATCACAAAAGGACGTATTGATCGAAAAGAATATACAAAACAAGCCTTGTGTATGGCATTGATTCATATTGATACCAAAAACTAAACTTATGGCTCTAAAAGATATAAAAGAAAAAATACAGGCAACAAAGCGTACAAATAAAGTGACGCGTGCAATGGAGGCTGTGTCAGCTGTAAAAATGAGAAAAACACAGTCTACTGCGGTTGCGGGGCGTCATTACGCTCGCGCAGCTCTGTCTATACTTGCACGTCTTTCTGGTTCAACGGGAGCAGTTCCTCATCCCCTTATGGTTAAGCGGGATGTTAGTAAAGTTGCAATTGTTGTAATCACAAGCGATAAAGGTCTTGCTGGCGCTGTAAATATTAATGTTATTAAAACTGCTACTGGTATTATAGAAACTGATTTGAAAGATAAAGACATAACAATATATGCGTTTGGTAAAAAAGGGGAAGAACACTTTACTCGTCGCGGTTTTTCAATAGGAGATTCTTTTGAAAACAAGAATGATGAAGTTCCTCGTTCTGTTGTTAAGCGGTTGGCAATGAAATTAACAGATTCATTTGTTTCTGGTGAGTATGATGAAGTTCTTGTTGTGTATAGCCAGTTTAAGTCTACGTTTGAGCAAGTTCCAACCGTACATCATTTGTTGCCGTTATCTCTTGAAAGTGCAGAAAAACTTGTTGATGGAATTGTAACTAAGGGCGATAAAAATAAAAAAGGTATAGTTGCGCCAGCATCATATGATGTTGAATCAGATTATGAGGATGTATTAGACGCAGTGCTGCCACATTTAGTTGCTGCTTCTTTGTATCATTTGTTACTAGAGTCAAAAGCATCAGAACATTCTGCTAGAATGGTTGCTATGAAAAACGCAAGTGACAAATCAAAAGAGGTTGCTAATGAATTGACTCGTCAGTATAATCGGGTACGACAAACAGCAATTACTCGTGAGGTGTCAGAAATAGTTAGTGGTAGAGAAGCTTTATCTGTATAAGTTAATAATTTATTACGTATGAACGGAACAATCACAGAAATTATAGGTCCAGTTGTAGATGTCTACTTTAGTGAAAAACGCCCAGCGATAGGTGAAGCGTTAGTTATAGAAAAAGGAGATAAACATAAAAAAATTACACTTGAAGTTGCAGCACACCTTGGGCTAGATCGTGTAAGAACAATATCTATGCAAGACACAGCGGGTCTTTCTCGTGGTGTTTCTGTTAGGGCAACTGGAGCACCAATAACTGTTCCTGTCGGCGAGGCTGCACTCGGACGTTTGTTTAATGTGCTTGGAGAGACAATAGACGGAAAGGGTGATTTAGATAAAAAAACAAAAAAACTTCCTATACATCGTTTGCCTCCTTCTTTTGAAGAACAAACAACGAAGGCTGAGGTATTTGAAACTGGTATAAAGGCTATTGATCTAATGGTGCCTTTTTTGAAAGGTGGAAAGGTTGGGTTGTTTGGAGGTGCTGGTGTCGGTAAAACAGTTCTTATTCAAGAGTTGATACGTAACGTGGCAACTGAACATGGCGGATACTCTGTTTTTGCTGGTGTCGGTGAGCGTGTTCGTGAGGGAAATGACTTGTATCACGAGATGGAAGAGTCTGGTGTTCTGGAAAAAACAGCTCTTGTGTTTGGTCAAATGAACGAAGTTCCTGGCGCGCGTGCGCGAGTTGCTTTGACTGGACTTACACAGGCGGAGTACTTCCGTGATGAAGGTGGTAAAGATGTACTGTTCTTTATGGATAACGTATTTCGTTTCATTCAAGCTGGGGCGGAGGTTTCGTCACTTCTTGGACGCGTTCCTAGTGCTGTTGGTTATCAACCAACTCTTGCTGAGGAAATGGGTAAACTACAGGAGAGAATTACCTCCACAAAGAAAGGGTCTATAACATCTGTTCAGGCTGTTTATGTGCCTGCAGATGACTTGACTGACCCAGCTCCTGCAACTACTTTTGCGCACTTAGACGGTACCGTTGTGCTGTCTAGACAGTTAGCGTCTCTTGGTATCTATCCAGCTATCAGTCCGCTGGAGTCTTCATCAACAGCTCTTACTGTAGACATTGTCGGGGAAGAACACTACAAAGTTGCAAACCAAGTAATGCAAATACTTCAGAAATACAAAGACCTTCAGGATATAATCGCAATACTTGGAATGGATGAACTATCAGAAGATGATAAACGGTCTGTTCAGCGCGCACGTAAACTTGAAAGGTTCTTGTCGCAACCATTCTTTGTTGGTGAGGTGTTTACAGGAACTCCAGGTCAATACGTATCAAGAGAAGAAACTATACGTGGCTTCAAAGAGATTGTAGAAGGTAAACATGACGATAAACCAGAGAGTGCTTTTTACATGAAGGGTAGTATAGATCAGGTTGTATAAATATGAACACATTTCATCTTACTGTTGCCAGAGTTGGGGAAAATGTATTTGATGGTGAGGCTGTGTCTGCCGTTGTTCCTGGTTCAGAGGGTGTGTTTACGGTGTTACCAAATCATGAAGCTTTAATTTCTGAGCTTTCGGCAGGTGAAGTGTCTTTTGAATCAAAAGAAGGTAAAAAGTATCATGTACCTGTTCGTGAAGATAGTGTGATAGAAATATCAAATAATCAGGCAACAATACTTCTCTAGTGTGGAGTTGTTATAATTTGCGTGTAAATATATTAACTCGTGTTAAAATAAATGCATATGTCAGTACAAGGATTTATGTTGCGTCAATACGCAAAGTTCAAAATGAAAGATGTTCCTGAAGCTCAGCGCGAGCAGATGCTTTCAATGATTGAAAAAAAACCAGAACTATTTAAGAAAATAGGTGAAGAAATAGAAAAGCGAACAAAAGGCGGCGAGCCTCAAATGAAAGCTTCTATGGAGGTCATGAAAAAATATAGAGAAGAGCTTGCGTCCTTAATGCAACAATAATGGAAATACTTACAACCAGTATTGTGGTCTTAATGTTTACTCATCTTGCTGCAACTATTTTTGGCGCTGGGAGCATTACGATTGCTGAATGGAGATATTTTCGTGCAATTTCAGACGGACGTATAGACGATGGTGAACGAGCTCATCTTGTGGCGTTGTTTTTCTCGCTTCGGTTTGCGTTGGTTTTGGTTCTGCTAACAGATGTTGCTGCGGGGTTTGCGTTGTACATACTCCCAACATCAATATCTCTTGCTCTAACTACAACTTATTGGTTTGAAATGTTTGTTATATTTGTTTTAGTACTTGTCTCGTGGATGCGTTTCCATGGACGTGTTCCGTTTTGGATTGGTTCTTCTATTGCCTTTACTGGTTGGTGGTACCTCGTTGGCGTTAGTCTTGGTTATGTTCCTGTAACAAATTTTGCTGCTGCTGTTATTGGTTTCTTTGTTAGCGCAATAATTATTGCTGGTATTTTTGGTTACGCTAGAATTATTGCACGTAGACAAGTTAGCAGAGTGTAGTAACGTAGTCTTTATATGTTAAAAATCGGTATAGTAGGATTGCCAAACGTTGGTAAATCAACATTATTTAACGCACTAACAAAGTCTAGTGTTCCGTCGGAAAACTATCCTTTTTGCACAATAGACCCGTCTGTTGGTATTGTTGGTGTTCCAGATGAAAGACTGACTAAATTAGCTGCACTTTCTAAAAGTGAGAAAGTTGTTCCTGCCGCAATTGAATTTGTCGATATTGCAGGATTGGTAAAAGGAGCCTCTGGAGGGGAAGGTCTCGGAAATCAATTTCTAACTCATATTAGAGAAGTTGACGCTATTCTAGAAATGGTTAGGTTTTTTGATGATCCAGATATAACGCATGTTCACGGTGATGTAGACCCTGTTTCTGATATTGAGGTCATAAACCTCGAGCTTGTACTAACAGACAGAGAGCAGGTTGTTAAACGTAGAGAGAAATTAGTACGTGATGTTCGTGCAGGAGTAAAAGATGCAAAAACAGAAGATGAAACGTTAACAAAAATAGAACAGACATTGTCTTCTGGAAAACTTGCTATAAGTGCTGTTTTAACTGAGGATGAATTAAAAATAGTACAGCACCTTAATCTATTAACACTCAAACCTATACTGTATTGTTTGAATGGAAAAACTGGTGGGCATAATATTTCTGAAGCTGCAGATGGTAGAGCAAAAAAAACATATGAGTTTATAGAGTCTCTTGGTGCTAGCTACGTTCATGTCGATGCTGCTACGGAACAAGATTTAAATGATGTTGCAGATGAAGATAAACCAATGTTTAGACAAGAACTTGGTGTACAGGCAGACGGACTGGCTGATTTAATCCGTGGGGCATACAAGATACTTGGCTTGATGACTTTTTTCACAACTGGCACTGATGAAAGCCGTGCGTGGACTGTTGTCAGTGGGTCCTCGGCACCTGAAGCTGGTGCGGTAATTCATGGTGATTTCAAAGATAAGTTTATACGTGCAGAAGTTGTTCATTGGGACGAGCTGCTATCTGCTGGTTCGTGGAGTGCTGCTCGTGAGAAAGCTCTACTTAGGACAGAAGGGAAAGAATATATAGTCAAAGATGGGGATGTAATGGTATTTTTACATAGTTAGTAATTAAGCGAACATAGTAGTGCTTTAGAAAGTATTTCATACAAAACAGTTTAAGCATTCGTGTAAGTTTATGGCTACTGTGTTAATTTTCTGTCAGTTGTGTACTATGGTTATTATATGAGTGAACGTAATGAAAAAATAAATAACAAGCCTGTTAAAAAGCATCCAAGGTTTGTTCGCTTTGCGCTTCTTGCTGGTATTGCAATTATATTAAACGTATTCTTTTTCGTTGTTGTTCAAATGATAATACCTACACCTGATTATGATTCGTATTGTCCGCAACCTGTAGCACAAGCTACAACAAAAATTTCTTGTGCATCGCAAAATGGCATTTGGAATCAGTATCCACAAACACGATATGGAACACCAAAAGTTTCGCCAATAGAAGGAGTATCTGGATATTGTGATTATCAAACAAAATGCTTGCCTTTATATAAAACAGCTATTAATAATCAGCATTTGTACGCGTTTGTGCTAATGACAGTATTTGGAATTATTGCTCTTGTTGTAGGTGTTGTTCCTATAGGTGCTTCTATTGTGTCTTCTGGATTGTCATATGGTGGTGTAATCGCTCTAATAATTGGTTCTATTCAATATTGGGGTAGCGCTCCAAGTCTATTGAAGCTTATTATTTCAGGAATAGCTCTATGTGTTCTTATTTATCTAGGAATGCGAAGGTTTAAAGACGAAAGTTAGTAATTGTATATAAGATATAATAAGTACTATGGTGTCAAAATACGATCATAAATCAATAGAGAAGAAGTGGCAGGACAAATGGGAGTCTGACAACACTTATGGTACTGATGATACTTCTGCAAAACCAAAAGAATATATTTTAGATATGTTTCCATATCCTTCTGGTGCTGGTTTGCACGCTGGACATGTCGAGGGGTATACAGCAACAGATGTTGCTGCACGTTTTGCGCGAATGAATGGTAAAGAAGTGCTGCATCCTATTGGGTGGGATGCGTTTGGTTTGCCTGCGGAAAATTATGCAATAAAAACAAAAACACCTCCACAAGAATCAACAAACAAAGCGATTAGTAATTTCAAAAGACAAATTAAATCTTTAGGTTTGTCGTATGACTGGAGTAGAGAGATAGGAACACACACACCAGAATACTACAGATGGACACAATGGTTCTTCCTTCTTTTGTACAAACACGACCTCGCTTACCGTTCAAAGGCAAAAGTGAACTGGTGCCCAAAAGACCAAACTGTTTTAGCGAACGAACAAGTTACTGACGGTGTGTGCGAAAGATGCGGAACTACTGTTGAGCAAAAAAGTCTAGAACAATGGTTTTTCAAAATAACTAAATATGCAGATGAGCTCCTTGGTGGTCTTGGTACTATAGATTGGCCAGAATCTACAAAGGCTGCTCAAAAAAATTGGATAGGAAAAAGTGAAGGTTCTGAAATAGTTTTTCCTATACGCGGAAATGATAAGTTTATAAGTGTGTTTACAACACGCCCAGATACTTTGTTTGGTGTTACATATGTAGTGTTAGCGCCCGAACACAAACTTGTCGAAGAGTTGTTTGACGTTATTGAGAATGAAAAAGATGTACGTGCATACTGTAAGGAAGCGCGTCATAAAACAGACCTAGAAAGAAGTATCGATGGTAAAGACAAAAAAGGTATTGTTTTAGAAGGTGTTATTGCGATTAACCCAGTAAACAATGAGGAAGTACCAGTGTATGTTGCTGATTATGTTCTCGGGACGTACGGTACTGGCGCTGTTATGGCAGTGCCGGCACATGATGAGCGTGATTTTGAATTTTCTAAAAAAAATGGACTACCGTTAAAAAAGGTAATAGTAAGTACCGATGATTGCTACACAGGACATGGTGAACTTGTAAACTCTGGAGACTTTACCGGAATGGAAAGTTTAGAAGCAAAAACTGCAATTACTGAATTTGTTGGTGGAAAAATAGTAACAAAGTATCGTTTACGAGATTGGCTTGTTTCTAGACAAAGATATTGGGGTGTGCCAATACCTATTATTCATTGTGAGAAGTGTGGAGCTGTGCCTGTTCCAGAGGAAGACCTTCCTGTAATCTTACCTGAAGATGTTGATTTTATACCGACAGGAGAATCGCCGCTTACACGATCAAAAACATTTCATAATGTCTCTTGTCCTGCGTGCGGTGGTTTAGCTAGACGTGAATCAGACACTATGGATACGTTTGTATGTTCAAGTTGGTATTATTTACGTTTTGCAGACCCTCACAATAAACAAATTTTTGCATCGTCTGAGTTAATGAAAAAGTGGCTTCCTGTAGATTTATATATAGGTGGGGCAGAGCATTCTGTTCTTCATCTTTTGTATGCTAGATTTTTTACAAAAGTTTTACACTCTTTGGGGTATACATCATTTGACGAGCCATTCCAAAAACTTCGTCATCAAGGAATGATTCTTGCTGAAGATGGTAGAAAGATGAGTAAATCACTCGGTAACGTAGTTAATCCAGACGATATTGTTTATGAGTATGGAGCAGATACTTTGCGTCTTTATGAAATGTTCATGGGTCCTCTTGATGTACAAAAACCTTGGAGTACAAAAAACATATCTGGGTCAAGAAGATTTATAGACAGAGTGTATAGATTGCTTGAAAATCGAACAGAAAAAGATTCAGATCAATTCTTGAAAATACTAAATGAAACAATTAAAAAAGTTGGTGAAGATATCGCTTCACTAAAACTTAACACTGCTATAAGTCAGCTTATGATTTGTTTAAACGCAGCAGAAAATGGAATAAGTACAAAATCATTAAGTACGTTTGCAAAACTTGTAGCACCATTTGCACCACATTTATCAGAAGAAGTTTGGTATTCGGTAGGTAATTCTAGTTCTATACATAAAGAGGATTGGCCAAAATATGACGAAACAGTACTTACTTCTGGTTCGGTTGCGGTTGCTGTTTCTATAAACGGTAAACGTAGAGGTGAAATGTCTATTAGTTTTGAAACAAATGAAGAAGAAGCGCTTAATGTTGCGCGTAAGATTCCAACTATAAATAAAGCACTATCAGATGTAAAAATTAAACGTATTGTTTATGTACAGGGGCGTATATTGAATATAGTTATTTAGTTTGTATATTTTCTTCGGACGTTTTTTGTCTAACAAAGTATTTTTGTGAAAGTATTCTTATAAAGAATGGTAGAAATGAGAGGACTATTATTCCAATGCTTATTGGCAGTATGTAGTGCGTTGAATTTGGAATACTTTTTCCTAGTGTGTACCCGAGCAAAATCATAACAGGACCCCATAAAATAGACCCAATTATATTGAACAAAACAAATGTTTTATATTCCATATATCCTATACCAGCCATAAGTGGTGCTATTGTACGTACTATTGGAACAAAACGTGCAAAAATAACAGCACGCCCGCCCCAGTGAGAATAAAATTTCTCTGTTTTATGTATGTATTCCTGTTTTACTAGTCTAGGGTATTTGTTTAGTAGTATTTTACCTGATTTAACACCAAGCCAGTAACTTGTTGTATCTCCAAGTATAGCCGCAACTATTACAATAGCTATTAATAATATTGGGTTAAATATACCGTTTGATGCTAATAGTCCGGCGGCAAACAACAAGCTGTCTCCAGGTAAGAAAATACCTAATAAGACACCAGTTTCAGCAAATATAATTATAAAAATCCCAATATATCCAGCACTTATTGCAAGCTCAGTTGGGTTAATCAATAATGAAATGTTTTGAATTATCATGTCCATATCATGCTATTAGAGCATAATTATGTCTTGGATGTATACTGTGGATATGATACATGCATTACTTCACTGGACGGTGGCTGCAGTTGCTATTTTGATAGCATCATTTCTGGCTCCTGGCGTGCATGTAACAGTTGTGGGCGCTTTTATTTTAACGGTTGTACTGTCGTTTATAAACATATTCATACGTCCGTTTCTGACGATACTTACGCTACCACTTACGATAATTACTTTGGGATTGTTTTCATTGGTAATAAACGCCTTGCTTGTTATGTTTGCTGCCGTTATAGTTCCAGGGTTCCTAGTTTCTGGTTTCTGGACGGCGTTTTTGTTTTCGCTTATACTCGCGGTTATAAACACACTTTTTGGAGTTCGTTTTTTGCGAGTTTAGTGTGTTTAGTAGAAAAACTGGAATTATACCAGCAAACGGTGCACAATAGATTGAAAGGGCGTATAGCTCAATTGGTTAGAGCACGGAGCTTATACCTCCGCGGTTCCAGGTTCGAGTCCTGGTACGCCCACAGATAACTTTGTATATCAATTAGTATTTTAATAATTGGGTTGATTTAAATAATGCTTTTAACTAAAAACTTTGTGATAGTTATTGTATAATTTAGTTAGATAAGCGCACAATCCTTTAGGAAAGGGAGGTTGAAATGGTGATTGTACATAGTAATGTGAAGTGTACGGGCATCAAGCTGATGATGTACAACGAGACAGGAGTTTGTGTAGCTAGTGCATATCTGTACATTATGCGTAATAGACACGATAGATCATTTGGGCTGATGGAAGATGTGTATGTTGCTCCGTCTTTTCGCGGAAATGGTTTTGGAAGCGCCCTCGTAAAAGACGTGATTAATATCGCGATTGAAAGAGGTTGCTACAAACTCGTTGCGACTAGCAGATACCAACGCAACAAAGTGCATGGTATGTATACATCATTTGGTTTTGTTGATCGAGGAAAAGAATTCCGTATGGATTTATAATTCTGCTAACGTATATGACGCGCCGTGTTGGTGCGTCATATTATTCTCTATGTAGTTCACGGTTACGAGCGAGCGCGAGCGAAGCGAGCGCTTTATGTTTTTTAATGGTTGGGTCTTCTTCAATTAGAGCGTATGCTTCTGAGCGTGCAGCCTCTACAAGTTTTATGTTTCGCAAAGCTTCCATCGCCACGTCTGAGACACCCCATTGGCGTTTCCCGTATAATTCACCAGAACCACGAATAGATAAGTCGTATTCTGCCAGCTCAAAACCATCTTTTGCTTTTGTGAGTGCGGTTAGTCTGTCTCTTGTAGCTGTTCCATATGATTCTGGAAGTGCAAAACAGTACGCTTGATTAGTCGACCTCAAAACACGACCTCTTAGTTGGTGTAATTGTGCAAGTCCAAAACGTTCTGCCCCCTCTATCAAAATTACAGTTGCATTTGGTACGTTTACTCCAACTTCTATTACAGATGTGGCAACAAGTATTTGTATTTTTCCAGAAGAAAACTTGTTCATAGTATCTTCTTTTTCTTTAAGTTTCATTTTGCTGTGAAGTATTCCTATTGTCGCTTTTTTAAACACCTCTTTTTTCAAACGTGTAGCTTCGGCTTTTACAGATTTTGCTTGTAAAGCTAACTCTTTGTTTGGGTCTGGCTCGTCAATTCTTGGGCATATAACATATGCTTGATGTCCGTTTATAAGCTCTGAACGAACTCTTTCGTAACCTATTTCACGTTTTTCTGGACCTAAGACTTTCGTGATTATTGGTTTTCTTCCGAGTGGCATTTGGTCCATTACAGTCAAATCTAAATCACCGTAAATAGTTAGTGCAAGTGTGCGTGGAATTGGTGTTGCTGTCATTGACAATAAGTGCGGCATAAGTCCATCTTTTTTAGCAAGTGCTTGTCTATGAACTTTCCCAAACCTGTGTTGTTCATCGATTATCGCGTATGCAAGAGTTTTGAAGTTAAGAGTTTTTTGGATAAGTGCATGTGTTCCTATCACTATAGGTATCTCTCCGTTTGCAACCCATTTTTGAAACTGTGCACGTGATACACGCGTGGAGTTTCCTTGAGATACCTTGGATGGAAATTTACGGCATTCATTTCCTGTAATCAGTCCTATTTTAATAGGATGGTCCTTAAAAAAAGAAACAAATGTATCGAAGTGTTGTTTCGCAAGTATTTCTGTTGGGCATAAATACGCAACCTGAAGAGTTCCGCTCTTTCTGTTTGGTGGTAGTGATGTTGCGACCATATAGGCCGTTGCTGCTGCTACAGCTGTTTTACCGCTTCCGACATCTCCTTCTAAAAGCCGCATCATTGGGTGTGTTTTTTCAAAATCTTTAACTATGGATTCTATTGCCTGTGTTTGAGATTTTGTAACTGGAAATGGAAATGATTTTATAAAATCATCAAGTGTTGTTCGGTTTACTGTTACGGGTAAGGATTTTTCATTCATTGCTGAAAGTTTCCTTTTTGCTAGTGTTAGTTGTATCAAAAAAACTTCTTCAAAAGCAAACCTCTTTCGTGCAGATTCACTATTTTCTTTGGTACGTGGCAAGTGTATCCACACAAGTGCAGTTGCAAGTGTTGGTAGTTTGTATCGCGTTAGGATTTCATTTGGAATAATATCTTCTATTTGTTCGTGCACACCAGCTGCAACGCATTTTTTTATTGCGTGATATAACCATAATGACGATATTCCTTTACTTTCAGAATATATTGGATACAAAGTTTGTTCGTATGACTCTGTTGCATCTGAAAAAAGGTTGTTATGGATGTCCTCGGGTTTAACTGGTGTTCTGTCAATTTCAGGATTAGCCAAATATGGTTTTTCTGTAGTTCCAGCAACGCGCCCTGTTGCTTTTACAACCATTCCATCTTTAAGGCTTTTTGCTATATATGGTTGTGAAAACCATATAACTTTTATGTTTCCAGATGAGTCCTCTAAGGTTGCCTCTGCTATCGGGCGTCTACTTTTCCATGCTTTTCGTGTTTTAGGTTTTCTTATTGTTCCGTATAACGTTACATCTTCTCCTGTTGTTGCTCCAGATATTGTGCCTGTTGGACCTGCGTTTTCGTATCTTGCTGGTAGGTGGTGTAGTAAATCGTAAATTGTTAATATACCCAGTTTCTTAAGTGCCTGTTTTTGGTCTGTACGTAGACGTGTAAAATGTTTTTCAATTAAATCATTTACTTCCATAAAATTAGTCTCTTTGTACTGCTTCACGTACTCGTGTGAAAACACTTGTAAACCACGCTGCGTCTTTTGTATTTCCTATACGTTTTGCAACATCGCGAAACGGTACCCATTCTGCAGATTCAATTTCCATGGTTGGTACAAGTGTCGAGTGTGGTTGGGCTGCAAATAAAAACATGTGTATTTTCTTTTGTTCTAACACATTACTAGTGCCGTCTTTTTGTATGTGAGGTCTTGTGTACGTTCCAAGGTCGTCCAAAATCTCTAAATCTCCGAGCCCTGTTTCTTCGAGTATCTCGCGCCTAGCTGCTGATTCGTCATTTTCATCATGGTCTATGTGTCCTTTTGGAAAGAGCCACGAACCATCTCCTCCTCTAACGCGAACAAGCGCTATGTTTCCGCTGTCTCCAAGAACAATGCCACCAGCTGCAAGTGAATAATTCATTATCTTTATTCTACACCCTGCGGCTGATACCTACACATAGAGTATAATCATTTATATGAGCAGAAAGTCATTTATATGGGGTGGGCTTTTCATTGGAACGACACTTGGTGGTATGGTACCGATTTTGTGGGGAGGCAGTATGTTTTCAATGAGTGCAATATTTCTGACGGCTGTTGGTGGTATTGTTGGTATTTGGATTGGTTTCAGGCTGGCGAAACTAATCGGTATTTAATTACCGTTTCCAAAACCGTAGAAATAGCATGAGATGCCATACAAAACATCTCAGATATGATAAAGTGCACATTGTGTGCTAACTTGCACATAACGATATGGAGACGTGGCTGAGTGGCCGAAAGCGCTTCACTGCTAACGAAGTAGGGTTTACGCCCTCGTGGGTTCGAATCCCACCGTCTCCGCAGATTAAAACTTCGCGCTCAGAGAGTGCAATGGTTACAGTCTAACCGCTAAATATCTTAAGTGTCTCATTGGAGTGATATGTATTGACATAACTAAAATTAAGTGTTATTTATGATAACAGAGGCTCAATAGTGAGTCGTTTAATAGGAGAAGACTATGAGTATTTCAAGAATTATCATTCGCAACGTAAGTTGCGATGTTAAACTTGTTGTAAGGAAAACTTTTTTCGTTGATGACCCGTGAGGGTCTGTTAACTATTATGTAGATGGAGGTACTGCTGTTGTTAGTGGCAGTACCACTAACAACAGCAGTAACCAAACAATTACCATGATCGGCAACGGAAACGTTGTGTCGTCGGTAATCGGCAACGGCAACAGTGTAGTTGTCGGCGGGGCAAACAAAACCGAAATGCCAAAAGGGTTACAATTGGCGTACCTAAAGGTACGTCGGTTCACACAGAGAACTTGTGCGGCACTGTTGATGTCGGTGACATCAAGGCGCCGTTGAATATGTCTTTATAAGTGAAAACCTTTTTAAGACATTGTATTTTGTTTAGTCCCATTTCTATTCGTGTAAGAAGGAATATGTCTTTGAGATAGTGGTATTTTCTATTTATATAGTAATCAATACACAATTGGTAAGTTTATATAGTTTTTAGATACTGTGTTAAGTATGTAAGGGTTCTGTGTTTGCTATTGACTTGTTTAGGTATTCTTTATGTAGTAGGCTTTTGAAAGATAGGGTTAAAATGAATTAATAAATTTTAATATGACAAAAATTAGTTTCAAAGACGATTACAGTGAAGGAGTACATCCAAGTATTTTGGATGCTCTTAACAAAACAAACCTTATTCAACAAGACGGATACGGTATGGACGATTATTGTGCTGAAGCCGCAAAACTTATCCGCGGAAAAATGGATAACCCAAATGCAGATGTTCATTTTATATCCGCAGGTTCGCAAGCAAATTTGATAGTACTTTCATCTGCTCTCAAATCTTACGAGTCAATTATTTCTACAGATATTGCACACATTGCCGTACATGAAGCTGGAGCAATTGAAGCGGTGGGGCACAAAATAAATACTGTGTGTACTGAAAATGGAAAATTAACACCAGAGGATATCAAATCAGTTTTAGACCAACATGGCGACGAGCATATGGTAAAACCGAGAATAGTTTCCATTTCAAACTCAACGGAAATCGGCAGTATTTACGATAAAGAGGAACTAACGAAATTGTCAGACTTTTGCAAACATAATAATCTACTTTTGTATCTTGACGGTGCGCGTCTCGGTTCAGCATTAACATCAGAGCATAACGACTTGATATTATCGGACATTGCAAAATTGGTTGACGCTTTTTATATCGGCGGAACCAAAAACGGAGCACTGCTTGGCGAAGCTATTGTTGTCTGTAACGACGAACTAAAGAAAGATTTCAGATATAACATAAAACAAAAAGCAGGACTGCTTGCAAAAGGTCGTGTTTTGGGAGTTCAGTTTATAGAACTTTTCAAAGATGAATTATTTTTTGATTTGGCGAAACATGCAAACTCTATGGCAACAAAGTTATCAAAAGAGATTTCAAGTCTCGGACATGAGTTTTTGACACAACCCGTTTCAAATCAGATTTTTCCAATTTTACCAAATGAACTCATAGAGAAATTGAAAGAAAAATATGGATTCTATGTTTGGCAAAAAATTGACGATGAAAAATCAGCAGTCCGTATAGTTACATCATGGGCAACCAAAGAAACGGATGTTGAAAGTTTTATCGTAGACTTGCAATCATAGTGGTGTGGGCGGGGAATAAGATTTACTTGTGCGTAGCACAATCTTTTTTTTGTTCAGATTCACACCAAACTCTAGTCGAAGCCACTAAGCGAGGTACAAAATACTGAGCAGGCATAACTCACGAAGTGAGTTGCCAATGTGAAGTGTTTTGTACCGAGAGTATTCTCGATTAACCACAGACATAGCACCACAGTTCGCAAAGGAATGGAGAAACAACAAACGATATTGCGTAAGTAATAAAACTTGTTTTAGTTTGTTGTTTTGGAATTTCTGAGCGAACCCGACCGAGGTAACGAGGGCGATGGTGCGGTGTTGTCATACGCGCTCCGCAGAGCGCGAGAGAAAGTACTCGAAGCGTTCCGATTCCTATTCGGGATTTTCTTCAAAAAAAGTTCGGACAAAGGTACAATCTTGCTGAAGATTGAAACTTCCGAGTTTGTTGAGTTTTGTTAGAGTGGGTTGACTGAAAATTGGTTTTTTGTAGATTAGTTAATGAGTTTATATGCTGTTTTAAGTATGTAAGGGTTCTGTGTTTGATATATGGAATGGTTTGCTATTGACTTGTTTAGGTATTCTTTATGTAGTAGGCTTTTGAAAGATAGGGTTAAAATGAATTAATCCTAAACAAGAAAGGATCTGTCATGAATAATTTTGAGCTTTCATTTAAGGCTCTTCGCGAGTTAATGTGTGCTGGTGGTGATTCGTCGTATATGATAAATTACCTCATCATCCGTGCCTTTAAAGACGATGGTCTCGTTTCCTACGAGGCGCTTGGAACATCAAACAAAGAGCTTATGGTTCTTTGTTTAAGGGGCGCAAGACACGTCGTAAAAGAGCTATTAGAGCTCTCTATTTTAGTTAATCGCGCAAACATGACAGGCGCTAAAATAGATCGCAAAGAGCTCTCGAGACTTATCTGTTCCGAGCAGGAAATCGTAAAGAGGTTGGAGAATGGTCATGACATTTTTTAACTTTAGGCTCATTGGTGCGGGTCTTTTCTTGTGCACCACGCTGAGCCTATTTGAGATAGTTGCAGATTCTGTAGTTATCTCGGTATTCGTGGCGTTCTTGCAAACGGCGATACTCGTGTCCGTCGTTTGCGTTGTGTCTGTTAGAGTACTACTTGCCTCTCAAAGAAGGGAGAGGAGGTTGGGCTTGCAAAAACACAACAAAAACCCCGCCATTTAATGGCGGGGTTTAATAATTTGTTTTACATATTTGATTGTTAACAGTACTGTATGTAATCAGATAAGTATTGTATATGTTGATTAATATGTAAGTATGTGATACTTCAGTAAGTAGACTGTTTAATCTTAATTTCAACAAACAGGAGAAAAAAGATGATGTCTTTCCAAGTTTTTGGTTTGTTTTTAGTGTTGACAAGTGGAATTTTTTCGCTTGTTGCATTAAGTAAGAGTAAGCTCCTAGCGATTGGAGCACTTTCTGTTGTCGTGGCAATTATGTTCCTGGGTGGTTTTGTAGTGGGGGTATATCAAATACCTCCAGAGCATTCGTACGAATTCCAGTTGAGCAATGGAGTTCTGTACACAATGATAACCTCGTTCAAGAAAGACGAGAACGAGGTTGTCATTGTTAAGAGTGGTGATGATTATCGAATCATCACCGTAAAAACAATGCCTCCGTCGCGCTTTACATTGATTGACGGAAAGCCTGTCGCAGTTGGCGCGACAGTGCGGTAGGAAAAGGTGGTCGGGTCGTACTGGGATTTTTTCTCAGACGGCCCGATTTTGTGTTTTATATAACGTAAATTGATATAAACACGACCAAGTCTTACGCGAGTTGTTGACCAGAGCCTTTCGTTCTGGTACTGTGTTGCTACATATGTTAATGATTCGATTTCAGCGTATAGGCCGTCGTAACGATCCGTCGTTCCGAATGGTTGTTACAGAAAAAACAGCAGGACCAAAAGCTGGTAAGTTTGTTGACCTTGTTGGTACATATAACCCAAAGACAAAGGTGTCAACAGTAAACGCTGACCGTATTAAATACTGGATGAGTAATGGCGCACAAGTTTCGCCATCACTTATGAACCTACTAATCAAAAAGGACGTTCTCGAAGGAGATATTGTAAACGTTCTTCCTAAGAAAAATCCTATTAAAAAAGAGGGTGATGAGACAGAAAAACCTGCTTCAGAAAAAACTCAAGAAGCAGAACCTGCAAAAAAAGAGGTAGTTGTAGAAGAAAAAAAGGAAACAGTAGAAACAGCTGTTTAGTCTAAGTGCTTTGGTAGTTATAACTATCCTTTATATAATATATTTTTGAACATGGAACACGACCAACAATTTCTAGAATATACAATTAAATCACTTGTTGATAATACAGATTCAGTACAAACAGAGCGTTCTGTGGACGAAATGGGTGTTCTGTTAACTCTTACTGTGCATCCAGATGACATGGGGAAAATAATAGGTAAAGATGGCGCTACAGCAAAAGCTCTTCGAACACTTTTGCGTGTTGTTGGTATGAAAAATAACGCTCGTGTCAATTTGAAAATAACTGAACCAGTTGGTGGAAAAAGAGAACATGAATTCAAAACAATAGACGAAGCTGTTGATGAACTAGGCGGCTAATTATTTGTACGTAAATTACATATCGATAATTATGAGCGTAGGTATCGAGAAGATGCTTAAATGTAAATATGCCCAAACAAAGAAAAACATTACGGTTTCATTTAGTAACACTTTTTCAGGAAGCTTGTGAGCCGTATCTTAATGCGTCTATACTCGGACGTGCCCAAAAAGAAAAACATATAAAAATTTCATACCAAAATCCGCGTGATTTTGTAACTAATGTATGGGGAAAAATAGATGAACGTCCATATGGCGGTGGTCCTGGAATGGTTATGGCTGCTCTACCAGTTGTAAACGCCGTAAAAAAATCACTAGCTCGCCGTAAGAATTCTAAAGTAGTTATAGTTTGGTTTACTCCTGGCGGTAAAGATTTTACAAACAAAGAGGCTGACGTTTTGTCAAAATACGATGACGTTGTTTTGGTTGCTGGGCGCTATGAGGGTATAGACGAACGTGCACTTAAAATATTTAAAACAATCGCAACGGTAAAAAAATACTCAATAGGTCCGTATATATTAACTGGTGGAGAATTGCCAGCGATGACTATTGTAGACGTTGTTACACGAAGGTTGTCTGGTGTTTTAGGTAAAGACGAATCAATAGAAGAACGTAGGATTTCTGCACACGAAACATACACAAGACCAGAAACAATAGAATGGAACGGAAAGAAATATAAAGTTCCAAAAGTTTTACAAACAGGTAACCATGCGTTAATAGACGCTTGGCGTAAGAAAAGATAAAACAAAATAATCAGTTTTTAACTGATTATTTTGTTTTATGCAGAAGCAAACTTAACAACTAGATATAAAATAACAACACCTAAGATAGTAGAGTATGTTGTCCAACGTACAGGGTGTGCATGGTAACTTTCTGGTATTAGATCGCTAGCTCCTATATATAAAAAGAATCCGGCAAATAGTGCTAGTAACAACGAGAGTATGCTGCTAGATATTGTTAATAGGAAAGTAAGTGCAATTCCTATAACTGGCGTTACTGCATCTATCAAAAGCCACTTACGAGCTTTTGCGACAGTTCCGTTATTTTTTAGTATTAAGTTAACTGTATTAATACCATCGGAAAAATCATGAGCAAGAACTCCTATCGTTACAATAGCTCCAACAGTTGGAGAAACTTGGAAGGCAAAACCTATACCTATACCATCAAGAAAACTATGGAATGATAAACTGCCGGCTCCAGCAACTCCGCGCTTGTTGTGCATGGTATTTTTGTCATCATCGTGACTGTGTAGTAAAAACATTCTGTCTAGGAGTAAATAAAGCATAAAACCAAAGGCTGTTATTGAGAGAATTGTAGATGCAGAGTATGTATCTCCGCCAAGACCAATCGCCTCAGGAAGTATCCCAAAAAAAGCAACGGCTATAACAGCACCAGCACTAAAACCTAAAATTAAATGAAGTCTATCTTTTAGTATTAGTGCTAGTGACCCACCGAGAATTGTTGCTGTAAACACAGCGCCTGCAATTAAGTAAAGCATATAGTGTATAGAGTACATTGTGTTTGTCTGACAGTCCATCGGATAGTGTTATAACAGACATCATCATATTCTATAGGACACGTTCGAAATGCCTGTGTGGCAGTAGTGTTCTTGATGTCCTTTATACATAATCAGTTTAGTATGTGTTGTCTATGGTGCGTGTGGTATTACAGCATATGTGCTACCAATGATGTTTAAGTATTTAAAGACAATATATAACGTATGGTTGTGAATAATAAGTATATAGGTCATTAGTTTTATTTTTTGCAACTTTACACAACAACAAAATATAAAAAACTGTATATATTTTGTTGTTGCAACATTTCAAATACGTTTCAAAATCAGCTATCCACAAGACGTAATTGTAGAGTAGGAGTACAATCAATAGAACGAGGCGCGTGAGGCGCAATTATCATCAACCCAATCTTCACTTTATGGCAAAGACAAAAACATCCACTATTTCAGTTTCAACTCCAGATAAAAAAAGTGTCGAGCCAAAAAGTAATATTAAGGAAACTAAAAAATACCAAGAGTTAGTTCCGCAAATTGAAAAGAGAGATGGAAAACTAGCTCCATTTGAGTTTGAAAAAATAATAAACGCTATTCATAAGTCAATGATTGAGTCTGGCGAAGGAAGTCACGAAGATGCCATTCTGCTAGCCCATCAAGTTGCTGGAGAGCTTGCTAGATTTTCGAAGAAGTACAAAACGTTCCTTCCAACTGTTGAGGGTATTCAAGACTCAGTAGAGAAACAGCTAATGCTTAACGATTTTATTGCATCTGCAAAATCGTTTATATTGTATCGAGATAAAAGAGCTCAGTTACGTTCCGTGCAAAACGACGTACCAGAGCGTGTTCGTGAGCTCACAAAAGAAAGTAAGAAATATTTTAAAAACAATCCTTTGGGAGAATTTGTCTACTTGAGGTCATATGCAAAATGGATTCCAAACGAATCACGTAGAGAAACTTGGGTTGAGACAGTTGACCGTTACGTAACCTTAATGCGTGAGAACCTAGGAAAGAAACTAAATGAAAAAGAGTATACAGAAATACGAGAGGCGATTTTAACTCAGCAAGTAATGCCATCAATGCGACTCATGCAATTTGCTGGTGATGCGGTTCGTCGTTGTAATGTTGCTGCTTATAACTGTTCATATATGGCTCCAAATAAACTCACTGATTTTGCAGAGATAATGTACATCTCGATGTGTGGTACTGGAGTTGGGTATTCTGTTGAAAGCGCAAACGTACAAGCATTTCCACAAATTAAACATCAAGCGGGCGACAAGCTCCCAACATATGTAATTGGCGATTCAAAAGAGGGGTGGTGCGACGCTTTAACTCACGGAGTTAAATCTTGGTATAACGGCAGTGATGTTGATTTTGATTATTCAAAAATACGTCCAGCAGGTGCACGTCTTAAGGTAATGGGTGGCAAAGCGTCTGGACCAGAACCACTTCGTTCACTTCTGTTGTTTGTTCGTGAGCGCGTTATGTCACACCAAGGTCGTAGACTCAGAAATATAGATGTGCATGACATAATTTGTAAAATAGGCGAGTGTGTTGTTGCTGGTGGTGTACGTCGCAGTGCAATGATTTCACTGTCTGACCTAGATGACACTAACTTGCGTGATGCAAAAAAAGGTCAGTTTTATGTAACAGACCCTCACCGTTCAATTGCTAATAACTCTGCTGTATATTTAGAAAAACCATCAAACACAGAGTTTATGGAAGAATGGGTTGCGCTTATGAAGTCTCAGTCTGGAGAGCGAGGAATATTTAACCGAGGGAGTTTGATTAAACAGTTACCAGCGCGCCGTATAAAAAAATGGGAAGAAACTGGCTATATAAAAAACGGAAGTATTGTTGGTCTGCCTGGTACAAACCCGTGTGGAGAAATAATTTTGAAATCAAAACAGTTTTGTAACCTATCAGAAGTTATCGCTCGTAACGATGACACAACAGAGACTCTTGTTAAAAAGGCGCGTATTGCAACTATTATAGGAACGTATCAATCAACACTTACTAACTTTGGATATTTATCTAAAGAATGGAAAAACAATTGTGAAGCCGAAACATTACTGGGAGTTTCTGTTACTGGTCAGTGGGACTCAAAAGCTGTTCGTGATGAAAAAACTCTAAAATTAATGCGTGCAGAAACAATTAAAACAAACAAAAAGTACGCAAAACGTTTTGGTGTTAATGAATCCATGTCTATTACAGCAGTTAAACCATCCGGTACGGTATCACAAACGTTTGATGTTTCGTCTGGTATGCATCCGCGAAACTCTGCCTACTACATTCGACGTATCAGAATAAGTGCTACAGATTCATTGTTTAAAATGCTTAAGGACCAAGGTGTTCCATTTAATCCAGAAGTTGGACAGGGTGTTGATGACGCAAACACATATGTATTTGATTTCCCTGTAAAATCACCAGACGGTGCCGTTACAAAAAACGATATGACGGCACTTGACCAGTTGGAGCATTGGAAACTTGTTAAGCAAAATTATACAGAACATAATCCATCTGTAACAGTGTCTGTTGGTGATGATGAATGGATTCAGGTAGCTAATTGGGTATATGAAAATTGGGACATAGTAGGCGGACTATCTTTCCTTCCACGTTCTGACTATGTATATAAATTAGCTCCATATGAAGAAATTACAAAAGAAAGATATGAAGAACTGTCAAAAGAGTTTCCAGAAATTGACTATGCAAAGTTGTTCTTGTACGAAAAACATGATGAAACAGAATTAAAGCGTGAGTTAGCGTGTGTGAGTGGTACTTGCGATATCATCTAAGGTTTATTGAGTATAAAAATCACCACACTTTGTGTGGTTATTTTTATATTTGCTTATAATAGGTTTTTATTGCATAATAGAAAAAGACTGAGCAATACGATTACTCTGTAACTTTTGTTTCAGAGAGGAAAGTCCGAACACAGGCTGAGTATTTATACACAGCAGGACAGTAGCGGGTAACGCCCGTCCGTCGTGAGGCGAGAGGTGCGAGCAGTGACGTCAACCCCGAAAGGGCTAGACTTCCTTATGGAAGAATCGTGTGGAAACACACGAGTGAAACGGCAAAATCCTTACTTCTGTGCAAGGCCGTACCCAGCTTGTCTGGGAGCGCCGCTCGAGGCTATTGGTAACTTTAGTCCCAGATAGATGATCGTACTTATCTTATTAATTTAAGTAAGACAGAATTCGGCTTATCAGCTCAGTTTAGTAAAAATCCAACCTACGTTAATCGTGGTTGGATTTTTGCTAATCTGGTGGAAAATTATAAACGTAACATATGTATATCTGTTACACTAAACTAATACAATTAGTAATTGCCAACATAACAGAGAACACACTTCATGTCTTTAAAAGAAAAATTTTTACTTAACATCACATTACAAAAACGGGTAGAAAGTATCTTGTTATATACCTTTTTAGCTACAATTTTTCTTGGTGTAGTTACTTTTATACCATCATCATCTGTTCCGTTCTTGTATACAAAGACTTCGTTGTTTGTGCTCGGAGGTGCTGTTGTGTTTGTTGTGTATGCGTTAATTCAGCTTTTGCGAGGTAGTATAACCTTACCAAGACTACTGACTGTTGGTATTTTGTGGCTTGTACCAATTGCGTATGTGTTGTCTGCATTATTTTCTAGTACACCAACATCAGTTACTGTTTTTGGAAATGTACTAGAGTCGGATACTCTTGTTTTTATAGTACTTGCTGCTTTTTTTGCAACACTTGGGGCTGTTTTGGTTCGTAACATAAAACAATACAAGTTGCTTTACCGTGCGGGTATTGTGCTTACTGTGTCTGTTATTGCACTGCAAGTTGTTTTACTTGTAATATCTTTGTTTGCCAAGACATATATTAATTCAAATGTATCTATAGTCGGTTCATTTTATGATCTTGGAATACTGTCTGGATTTGCTGTAATTGCGATACTTTTTATGTATCGTTTTATGGACACAACTTTGCGTACACAAAAAATTCTACGAGTAGTACTTTTTATAGAATTACTTTTCATAGCAATATCAAACTCAACAACAACATGGATTCTTGTGGCTATAATAGCAACGTGTTTGTTGGTTGAAAGAATTATCCAGCATAAGAGTTTTAATGAAAATACAACAGAAGAATTTGTTAATGACATATTTTCAATGCCTATAGAAGAGACAGTGAAAAATACCACGTCTAATTCTAAAAAAGCCCGCCTTATCGCACCAGCCGTTGTTCTCATTACTTCTGTGGTGTTCATTGTTGGCGGCTCATCGATAATGTCTGGAGTTTGGAGTGTAAATAGTGTACGTCCGTCTTTTGAATCAACAATGTCTATAGGAAGTCAGGTGTACGGACAGTCTTATGTGTTTGGTTCTGGACCAAACACATTCGGTCAAGATTGGTTAAGTTTTCGTGACAGTAGACTAAACGCTACTCAGTTTTGGAATACTAATTTTGTAAATGGTGTTGGTTTTATACCTACCTCATTTGTAACTACTGGTATTGTAGGGATTATTGCGTGGATTGCATTTCTGGCATTTTTTGTATTTTTTGGAATACGAGCATTGATTTTTCGTAGAACCAATGACGAAAGTATAAACAGGATAGCCTTTGTTGTATTTGTTGGAGCGATATATTTTCTGACCGAGTTTATTTTTGTTGTTCCTGGACCAGCTATAATTATTTTTGGTTTTGTGATTGTTGGGTTGTTTGTCTCTATTCTTAAATATTTTGAACCACAAAAAGAAAGGGTAATTTTATTTTCTAAAAACACAAAGACTGGAATAATCGCAATCGTATCTATAATTGCAGTAATCGTAGCTACAACACTGATTGCTTATTTTGTTGTAGAGAGCTATATAGCTCGTGTAGAAATGTTGCGAGCACAAAACGCGCTTGTTATAGGTGATTTACAAGGAGCAGATATTGCTATAAATAAATCATTATTAACAGCACAAACGGACGGCGCGTATCGTACAAAAGTTGCGATAGGAATTGCATATATACAAAAAATCGAAAAAGATACAAAAAAACCAACAAAAGAGACTCGCAACAAACTGCAAGCTGTGCTTACTCAAACAATAGCTTCAGGTAACGCGGCAATACAACTTAATCCAAACTCGTTTGATAATTGGTATTCACTCGGTAACGCTTACAAGTCTGTTATATCGATAGGCGCTCCAGGCGCTTATAAGGCGGCAATGGATTCTTATAAAACAGCGCAAAAATTAAATCCAACAAGCCCGATTGTACCGTTTATTCTTGCTCAGATTTCTGTTTCAAATAAATCGTATAAAGAAGCTGAAGGTTTTTTGAATGACACAATGTCTCTTAAAGGGGACTATGCACCTGCATTTCTCTTGTATTCGCAAGTAGAAGCAGTACTTGGGAAAACAAAAAATGCACTAAAAGCAGCGGAGTCTGCTGCAAGTCTTGCGCCAAATAATCCAGTTGTTTTGTTTCAGGTTGGAGTATTGAAGCAAAACTTGGGTGACTTTACTGGTGCTATCGAAAGCTTGTCGAAATCAGTAAAAATCAGCCCAAAATATGCAAATGCAAGATACTTCTTAGCTATAGCTTATGCACATAATAAAGAATATAAGAAAGCACTTACTCAATTAAAAAGTATTGCGTCAATGTCATCAAGTAATGCAAAGTCTGTTAAAAAATACATATCCGTGTTGAAAAATGGTAATAATCCATTTGTTGTTAATCAAAAAAGTCCATTTGTAGGTAAAAAAACAACAAAGGTATCTTCTAGTAAATAGTTTTTATGGTTCGTAAGTTTTTACAACGTTTAGCAACACCAATACGAGGTCTTCACCAGGCGGCGTATTTGCTTGCGGCCCTAACTCTTGCATCACAAGCACTTGCGCTTATACGTGATCGTACATTTGCACATATCTTTGGTGCATCGACGTCTTTGGATTTGTATTATGCTGCGTTTAAAATCCCAGATTTGGTGTTTACACTTGTTGCATCTCTTGTGTCTGCGTACGTTTTAATCCCGCGTATTGCAAGTGATTCACAAGAAGACGCAAAGAAATTGATTTCGCACACTTCGTCATTTTTGTTGATTTTTGGTGGAGCAATATCTGTCGTTGTTGCTATCGCAGCGCCTCAGATACTCGCGTTATTTTTCCCTAGTTTTGTGTCGTTACCTAACTTTGATGCGTTTGTGGCTCTAACAAGACTGTTGCTATTGCAGCCTATTTTACTAGGTCTTTCTGGAGTACTTGCTAGTGTGACACAGGTACATAGACGTTTCTTAATTTATGCATTGTCTCCAGTATTTTATAACTTAGGTATTATTTTTGGAGCTGTTGTTTTATATCCAAGGTTTGGGCTGATTGGAATTGGTTATGGGGTAATACTTGGCTCACTTGCGTATTTGGCTGTTCATGTACCTGTTGTAATGCATGCAAAACTTATTCCACGTCTCGTTATTCCATCGTGGAAAATTATGAAGCCGATTATGCATGATTCCGTTCCTAGAACGTTAACTCTTAGTGTTGGGTCTGTAGTTATTTTTGCCATAACGGTTCTTGCCGCACGTGCTGGTGAAGGGGCGATATCTGTATTTACATTTGCCACTAATCTAGAAGCTGTGCCATTAGCACTTATTGGCGCGTCATATGCAGTTGCTGCTTTCCCAGTACTTTCTGAGCTGTCTGGTAAGGGTGATAAAAAGGAATTTGCACGCGTTCTTTCAGCTGCTGCAAAGCACTTGGTGCTTTGGTCAACAATTGTATTTGGTCTTGCCATAGTGTTGCGTGCTCATCTTGTGAGAATTATTTTAGGGACTGGGCGTTTTGACTGGAGTGATACGCGGTTAACGGCAGCTGTTTTTGCGATTCTTGTTGTTGCTCTTGCCGCGCAGGGTTTGATACTTTTGTTATCACGAGCACTGTATGCTGCGCATCAGTCATGGCGTCCTCTTGCTTACCAAACAATCGGTGGAATTATTTCTATAGTAACAGCCGCTGGAGGTTTGTTTTATTTACATAGAGCTGGTGAAATGCTTTCGTTGTTTGGTTCTATCCTGCGTGTTGGAAACGTGTCTGGAAATATAGTATTGATTTTTGCACTTGCTATTGTACTCGGACAGTTAGTAACAACTGCATGTTTGTTGTTAGCAATGAGGCAAGTTGCCCCAGGTTTTAACAGTTCACTTGTACGTCCGTTTACACAAGGTATAGTTGCGTCTGCTTTAGGTGGGGCATCTGCATATGTGACTCTTGTATTCATGGGAAATATCGCACCACTCACCACATTAGTGGCGGTCTTCACGCAAGGGCTGATAGCTGGTATTGTTGGTGTTGTCATCGTTGTGGCAGTATTAGTACTACTACGTAATCAAGAATTCAAGGATATGAGCATAGCTGTTCATCGTTTTGCTAAAAAACGCGGGATTCTACCTACATTTGGCGCTTCATGATAAAAACTAATTCAATCAGAAACTTCAGTATTATTGCCCATATCGACCATGGTAAATCAACTTTGGCCGACAGGCTTCTTGAACGAACTGGAACTATAGACCCACGAAAAATGCGTGATCAGGTTTTGGATAATATGGATTTGGAAAGAGAGCGAGGTATAACAATTAAAATGCAGCCAGCGCGCATGAATTACTCTGCCAAAGACGGTAGTAGTTATGTTTTTAATTTAATTGATACTCCTGGGCATATTGATTTTGCATACGAAGTTTCGCGCGCTCTAAAGGCTGTAGAAGGTGTGTTGCTACTTGTAGACTCAACGCAGGGTGTCCAGGCACAAACACTAACAACACTGTCTATGGCAAGAGCTGCTGGTTGTAAAATAATACCAGTAATATCTAAGATAGATTCTCCATACTCAAGAGCAGATGAGGTTAAAGAAGAGATCGCTAATTTGTTAGATGTTTCAACTGATGATGTTCTTGCTGTGTCTGGACGTACTGGTGACGGTGTCGACGAATTACTCGGGGCTGTTGTTGAGCGTGTTCCAGCTCCTAGGGAATCTACTTCTGACGAACCTAGAGCCCTCATTTTTGATTTTTCGTACTCAACACATAGAGGAATTACTGTTTTCACTCGAGTTTTTGATGGGACATTGAAAAAAAGCACAGCGCTTACTTTTCGTGCGGCTGGTAAAAACTTTAACGCTCTTGAGGTTGGTATATTTGCGCCAGACAAAACACCTGTCGACGAACTTTCTGCTGGGGAGATTGGTTATATTGTAACTGGAATAAAAGAGCCGGGTATTGTTGCTGTTGGAGATACTGTGGGAGCTCATAGGGGTGCTTTACCAGCCTTATCTGGTTTTGATATTCCACGACCTGTTGTATGGGCTTCTGTATATCCTGAAAACCAAAATGATTTGTCTGAGTTACGACAAGCACTTGGACGTCTGCGTTTGTCAGACTCGTCTCTTTCGTTTGAAGAAGAAGCGTCTGGAGTGCTTGGACGTGGTTTTCGGTGCGGTTTCCTAGGAATGTTACATTTGGAAATAATCACAGAACGTTTACGTAGGGAGTTTTCTCTTAAACTTATCGTAACAATACCTACTATCTCATATACAATTGTTACAAAAAAAGGCAAAAGAGAAACTATATATACACCATCACGTTTCCCCGATTTTGGAGACATCGCGGCAATTGAAGAACCGTGGGTAAAAGTAATACTAATAACTCCACCAGCATCTCTTTCAGGATTATTACAGTTATTTCATGACCATGAAGCTGTTGTTATTGCAACAGAGAACTACATAGATGGACGTACCGAGCTTGTTGCTGAGATGCCATTGCGCGAACTTATGAGAGGATTTTTTGATAGAGTTAAAAACGTATCGTCAGGATATGCGTCATTGTCGTACGAATTTCTTGATGAGAGGGTTGCAGATGTTGTTAAACTTGAGATTTTGGTTGCAGACGAGCCTGTACCTGCGTTTGCAAGGGTTGTTTCAAGAAGGCGTGTTCAGGAAGAAGCAGACAGAATGGTAGAAAAACTGCACGGAGTTTTGCCCAAACAACTTTTTGTAGCAAAAATACAGGCACAAGCACTTGGTAGAATTATTGCTTCAAAAACACTCTCCGCTATGCGTAAAGATGTAACAGGGCATCTCTATGGTGGTGACATAACACGAAAAATGAAGCTTCTTGAAAAACAGAAAAAAGGGAAGAAACGTATGGCAGCTCATGGAAAGGTGGATATACCAGAAGAAGTGTTTATGAAAATGGTTCAAGATAGTGACCGTTCATAGTTTAATAAACCAAGATATATACTGTCTGTTTGTGCTGGTATAATAAAAGCATGTCACAATACGTTCGAAAATCAGTGCGCAGTACGTACCAAGACCATATTAAGCATGGTGTGATTGCAGCGGTTCTGATACTTCTTTCTTTTTGGTTTGCGTCTCTTATTTTTGGACTTGTTGGTAAAGCTCAGTTTGCATGGAACACAGCAAACGAAACTCAAAAACAATCAGAAGTGCTGTCGTCTAGACAAAGCGCCCTTGAGAAAAGTATTGCAATACTCAAAACTCCTCGAGGACAAGACGCTGCTATACGCATGTCTTTTGGAGTTGCTCGTCCAGGCGAAAGGGTGATTGTAGTTGTTCCACTAAAAACTATGAAAGATACCAGCGAAAAAAGACCTTTGTGGAAAAACATACTAAGTTGGGTTGGTTTATAGTGCGTAATGCGGATATGGTTTAGTGGTAGAACAGATGCTTCCCAAGCATCAGGTGGGAGTTCGATTCTCCCTATCCGCACATCTAGAAAACTTATCCCCAACCACACAACACAACAAACTAAACAGGTATATACTAAAGACATCAAATAACCGTTATGTTACACACACACACACACACACACACACACACA